>Ga0209292_1004336_pt1 | contig 15016 bp, 14 predicted proteins | sample GOMGulsemesocosm_2_FD_184634 | JGI IMG/M metagenome (GOLD analysis project Ga0209292, IMG submission 184634) | Methane-oxidizing microbial communities from mesocosms in the Gulf of Mexico - GOM9C Gulf of Mexico (SPAdes) (version 2) | ecosystem: Environmental > Aquatic > Marine > Cold seeps... | reverse complement strand
CTTGTTCTGAGTTAAATCAAGATGATAAAGCACAGTTATGTGCGCTTGTTCGCAAGTCATTATTATATTCAATAAGCAATCAGCATTATACTCCTTCTCAAGTTCCTATTTCAAAATCCTTAAATCAAAAAAAGGCGAGTTTTGTAACACTTTACACCCAAGGGATTTTAAGAGGGTGTATAGGAACATATATTGCTGATACCCCTTTATATCAAGATGTATGTGATCATACATATAGCAGCGCTTGCGAAGACCCCAGATTTTTACCTTTGACAGAAAAAGAGCTAAAAACTGTGAGTTTTCATATTTCAATATTATCTGAATTAGTTGAAATGAAGAACTTAGGTGAAAATAACTTATTTAAAAAGTTAAAGCCTAAAATCGATGGCTTGATGCTTAAGCAAGGTGGAAAGCGTGCTATTTTTTTACCTTCTGTATGGGAACAGTTAAATACAGTTGAAGAATTTGTAGCGGCGCTAAAACAAAAAGGAGGTTGGGATAAATCCTTTTGGAGCGAGGATTTTAAAATATACTTATTTCAAACCGCTAGTATAGAAGGCGATTATTAATTTTTAAGTATTTAAAATGCATTTTTAACAGTTATCAACCATTGCGCAGATTCTACATCATGCGCTTTGTCTAACGGAAATGCTAAATCGATATGTATTACTGTTTTAGAATTAGCTTTAGAAGGCGCTAAGCGTAATCCTATGCCGATATCTTTGAGTGTTTCACCGTTAATACCATTATCTTGATTTGAATACCAAGCTCTACCTATATCAAAAAAAGCAGCACCACCGACTCTAAATAACTGCAAAAAATTGTACTCCCAATAATAGCGCTTTTCTAAATTTAATAAAAAACTTTGTTCGCCAGTTTGATAGTGAATAGGATAGCCGCGTAAACCGGTATCACCTCCTAAGGTTAATTGGTTATCTAAAGTTAAATTTTTACTATATTGTACTTTAAGTTTGGCATACCAACTTTGACTTAAATTCGTATTATAATGTAGCTGTGTTGATGAATTTAATATGGCATTTTCTATATCATCATGTTCAAAATTCCAATACCCGTTTAATCCGACATTAAAACGCCATAAAATATCTTTTGATTGAAAATATGCTTTATTAACGGATGCTTGATAAATTAATCTATTATTATCATTAGATATATTTGAATCTGAATAGCCTAGTTTTGTTGAAATATCCCATCCTAGATTTAAATCTTCTGTGCGTGATATCGAGTCAAAGTTATTTAGCTTTATATAATTACCTTCTAACCATCTCATTGCAAACCAGGGGTAGTTGAGGTTGCGATCTTCTGCAATAGGGATAGTTGAATTGCTCAATTCTGAAAATTCTTGTTTTTCACTTTGATAGCCAAATAAAATTCTTTTAGTCCAAGTTTTATCTATTGTAGATAGACCAAAATGAAAATTACTTATTTTAGTATTATGTGAAAATTCAGAAATGACTTCGCCTCGATTATAAATTTGCTCAATACGTTTATTTGAATAGGTAACTAGACCATAGCTATAAGGCGTATTTAAGGAGAAAAAGGGGTAATCAATATCAAAGTAATAGTGTTCGCCATCGGAGTTATCTGAGTACTCTAAATGGCTGCGATATCTTGAATTTAATATATTGGGGTCGTCATATATAAATAAATAGCCATCACGATCGCTATTTGATGTTTTTGAAATAGAAATGCGTTTTCCTAAACCAAATAAATTTGAATCCCTAAAGCCGAATCTGGATTTATTTTCACCGCCCGAGCGGCTGAAATTAATTTCAGGGACTAAAGTCCAAATTTCTTTGGTGATAACTGTAATATCTATAGTGTTTTGACAATTAATAGTTGCTGTAATTCGCGCATCATATAAATATGAATTATTTCTTAATAATCGTTCAGCTTCTAATAATATTTTTGGGGAGTATTGCTCGCCAGATGCAAAAATTAGCTGTGAGCGAATAACATCTTCTTTTGTTGAAATGTGTAGTTTATTTGCTAGGCGAAACAGTGAAATATCTTCATCTGGGTTTGATGTGTCAAAAATATCTAGTTGCTTGAGTGTGATTTTACCTATTTTTAAATTAGATGATGCTTTAGGTAAAATATAGGTATTATCTAATAGTGTGTACGTTTCAGCATTTAAGTCATTATCTTTTTGGGTTTTTGCTTTGCAATTGTTAGGTGATTTTATTGGCAATGAGGCATCTTGTGCAAAGCTAAACGTTGCACAAGTTGTTAAGTAACATATTGATAATATATTGAATAATTTGATTTCTCAGACAACCTGTTCAATAACGCTTATATTCATAGTGTATCGCAATGGATTTTTTTTGCTTGATATTTAAGCGTCTATTTATATCATTTTAATTCTAAATTAAAAATAAGGATGAAATCAATTACTTATTAGGTACTGATATAGTTCAGATAATAAATCCTCAGCTTCAATGCCATCGGCTGTGATCCAAATACTTTCACTGTAATGTTCAAAGTTAAGATTAAATCTTTGAGTTTTATATATAAATCTCATTAAATGAACATCAGCACCTTGCTCAAATTCACATTTTGAAAAAGCGTCTTGATGTAAAAATATGCTAGCCCATAATTCAAAGTCATCGTCTTGTGGTGGTACGTCGTTTAAAATTAATAATAATTGATGTTCAATATCAAATTGAATCTTTGTCATTTTATAGCCTAAGTGTATTAAATAATACAAGAGTCATGTTTTATAAAATTAAAATTATAACTCACAGATTTTTATTAATAAGTTGCTTTTTTTGCGTTAACGCAAAGTTTTTTTAAGTTTTGTATTCTACACTAAACAATAATCATATTAATTAAGTGTCTATAATCACTTATACTAATTTGATTAAAACAATTAAATTAAGCAATGTGAGTAAGTAAAAATGATAAAAAAATTATTAATAGTGTCAGGTTTAGCGTTAACAGCAATTAATGCACAAGCAGCAGACATTGCTGCAGGAAAAGCAAAAACAGCCACCTGTGCAGCATGTCATGGTGCTGCAGGTATTAGTGCTATCCCTATGTATCCTAACTTGGCAGGGCAAAAAGCGATTTATACTGTAAAGCAGTTAAAAGCGTTTAAAAGTGGTACTCGTAAAGACCCCGTAATGGCGCCTATGGCTTCGATGTTATCTGATACTGATATGGAAAATGTTGCAGCATATTACGCAAGTTTAAAGTAAAGAATTAGTATAATTAAACCACTTAACAATAAGTGTAAGTGGTTTAATTTTTACAAACTACAAACTACAAACTACAAACTACAAACTACAAACTACAAACTACAAACTACAAACTACAACCTTAGCCTTTAGCTAAGTAATCCTGAATAGTTGTTAAGAATTCATGGCCGTATTTAGTTAACTTAGTGAAACCCACTCCAGATACTTTTAAGAAGTCCGAATCATTAGTAGGTAATTTCTGCGCCATCTCAGCTAAGGTTGCATCATTAAATACCACATAAGGTGGTAAGTTTTCATTATCTGCAATGGTTTTTCTTAATGCGCGCAATTTAGCAAACAGTTGTTTATCGTAATTAAATCTAGCTAGTTTATCTTTATATACATGTTTTGCATTTAAGCGAGGTTCAGCCAAATTTAGCGCATACTCGCCTTTTAGAACCGGTCTTGCTGCTTCTGTTAAGCGTAAAATTGAGCCTAAGGTAATATCTTGGCGCAATAGTCCTTGGTGAACAAGTTGGCGTAAAATGCTAAGCCAGTACTCTTGAGATTGCTCTTTACCAATGCCAAATATGGATAGCTCATGATGATTGTTATCACGCACTCGGGCTGTATTAGCGCCTCTTAGTAGCTCAACAACATAACCCATACCAAACCTTTGATCTGAACGATAAACCGATGAAAGCGCTTTTTGCGCCACAACAGTGCCATCAAATTGTTTTGGTGGATCTAGGCAAATATCACAGTTACCACAGGCTTCTCTTTGATATTCTGAAAAGTAATTTAATAATATTTGTCTGCGACATGTGGGGGCTTGTGCAAAATTAGCCATAGCGCTAAATCTTTGCTCTTCTACCTTTTTTCTTTGCTCATCTTGGATATCTTCAAAAAAGCGTTTAACTCTTGGAATATCTGCAGGATCAAAATACATTATTGCTTCGGCCGCTAAGCCATCTCGACCCGCTCGACCTGTTTCTTGATAATAAGATTCAATATTTTTAGGGATATCATAATGCACAACAAATCTAACGTTGGGTTTATTTATACCCATACCAAAGGCAACGGTGGCGACTACTATATGAATATCATCACGAGAAAATGCAGTTTGTACAAATTCCCTTTGATCGTTCTCCATGCCAGCATGGTAGGCGGCCGCGTTATAACCGGCATCGGATAGTTTTGCTGCAATATCGTCAACGCGTTTTCTGCTGGTACAGTAAATAATACCGCTTTGGCCTTTTTGACCGCGTAAATAACGTAATAACTGAGATAATGGTTTAAATTTTTCTTCTAAGGTATATCGGATATTAGGTCTGTCAAAGCTGCCAGTATGAATATGTGGATTGGCTAAAGCTAATTGAATAACAATATCTTGGCGAGTCGCAGTATCTGCCGTAGCTGTTAGCGCCATCATAGGAATATTTGGGAAGTACTGTTTTAATTGCTGTAAACGACAATAATGCGGTCTAAAATCATGGCCCCAATGAGATACACAATGCGCTTCATCTATAGCAAACAAACTGATATTCAAATGCCTAATACGTTCTAAAAATGCGTTTTGTAAAATTCTTTCAGGTGCGACATAAAGCAATTTTATTTCAGCGCGATATAGTTGCTGAAAAATTTCTTGTTGTTCTTGGTATGACTGACTCTGATTTATATAAGCGGCAGAAACACCAGCAGCTTTAAGTTGCGCAACTTGATCTTGCATTAATGAAATTAAAGGTGAAATAACAATTGTAAGGCCAGGCATTAAGAGTGCTGGAATTTGATAACAAAGAGATTTACCTCCGCCTGTTGGCATGAGTACCAAGGTATCTTGACCTTGCATAGCGGCATCTATAACAACATCTTGGCCAACTCTAAAATCATCGTAACCAAAAACTTCTTTTAAAATATCTTTGGCTGACTTTTGTTGGTTTACCTGTGCTACAACTTCTTGGGGTTCACTCATTTATTGATCTGGCAGATTGTTATCAAAAAACATAAAAGGCATTTTAGAGTTTTTTAGTTTGATTGTCTTTAAATCTGTTTGCTTATTTAATTAATAAACTAAAGCTTTCATTTTTTGTAAGTGTATTAGCTATCATTTTATCAAATACCTTTACAGTTAATGAATTGTTTATATTGAATAAAAATATTTATTGTATTTAATTTATTACAAAAAACTAATTGAGAGTATTTATGTTTCGTTTTGTGCCTTTATATTATCGCTCAAAAAAACAGTGAAAGGCTATCCAGATACTAGGTGATCGGATATTATGCGGCTCCTAATTCTAAGGTGTGATAATTTAATGACAAGTACGCAACAAAAGCAGGGCATATATTACGCGTTAGCGGCTTTTATAATGTGGGGATTAGCACCCATATATTTTAAATTAATCGACTCAATCGGTGCATTAGAGATTTTAGCTCACCGTGTTGTTTGGTCATTTGTTTTTATAATAATCATAATCGCAATTAAGAAAAATTGGAGTAAGGTTCAAAGTATATTAAAGCAGCCCAAGCTTTTATTAATGTTATTACTCACCTCTACTTTATTAGGGTTTAACTGGGGGTTGTTTATTTGGGCGGTAAATAGCGGGCATATGTTAGATGCTAGTTTAGGTTATTATATAAACCCTTTATTTAATGTTTTGCTGGGCATTTTATTTTTAGGTGAAAGGTTAAGATTATTTCAGGGTGTCGCAGTAGCGCTTGCAGCTTTAGGTGTGATCATTCAGCTTGCTAGCTTTGGTTCATTCCCTGTTATAGCCTTGGGTTTGGCGACATCATTTGCTATTTATGGCTTATTAAGAAAAAAAATGGCCGTAGAGTCTTTGCCAGGTTTATTGCTTGAATCATTAGTTTTAGTGCCGTTTGCACTGATATATTGGTTCTTTTATGTAGACTCATCAAGTGCTGATTTGACTGTGAATAATTGGCAGCTTAATGTATTACTTATAAGTGCAGGTATAGTGACTACATTACCTTTGTTATGTTTTACTGCTGCAGCTAAACGTTTACAGTATTCAACCTTAGGCTTTTTTCAATATATAGGCCCTAGTCTTATGTTTTGTTTGGCTGTGGTGTTTTATGGTGAAACAGTAGGCGTTGATAGATTAGTTACTTTTGGTTTTATTTGGAGTGCATTGGCTCTTTATACCTGGGACGCGATTCGTAGCAATAAGAAAAAGAAAAGTAATAATTAATTTTAATCACAAATCAGTATATTACGGCCAGATTCTTTGGCCGTGTATAAATGCTGATCTGCTATTTTTAAGACCTCATCAATATCATAGTTATTTTGACAAGTTAATCCGATAGATATCGTAAATGACACATCATATATTTTTGTTTTTTCTAGATGAGCTCTAAATGATTCTAGTCGTTTTTTTGCAGAGCTAAAATCTATATTATCAAAGTAAATAGCAAACTCTTCGCCACCTAAGCGTGCAATAAGTTGGTCGGCAAATAAAGTCATAAATATTTTAGCCAGCCCTTTTAAAACTTCGTCACCTACATCATGGCCTAAACTATCATTAATTGATTTAAAGTGATCTATATCTATCATCGCTAACACTAGTGGTCGATTATTTGATTTTTGTACTTTTGAGATTTCTTTAGCCTGTTCAAAAAAATATCTACGGTTAGGCAGTTTTGTTAAATAATCACTATTAGCTTGTTTTCTGATGGTGGCAATATTATCCATCATTTCGATATTTTGACCTAAGCGGCAATAAAACTCTTCAGGATAAAAAGGTTTTCTTAAATAGTCATTAGCACCACTTTTTAAAAATCGAGCTGATACATGGTTATCTTTAGAACCAGAAATACCTATCACTATTTTTTCATCATTATTAAATTTTTTACGAATTTTTCCGGTTAAAGTTATGCCGTCCATAACGGGCATTTCATTATCTGTGATAATGACTTTTATATCAGGGTGTAACTCCAGTTGTTTGAGTGCAAGCTCGCCATCAGCGGCTTGAGCAACTTTATAATTATGTCGAATAAGCAAATTGTTTAAATGATTTCTGGTTGCTAAAGAGTCATCAACAATCAATATGCGCACATCTATATTTTTAGGTAATCGAGTGAGTTGTGTTTCTAGGTATCTATAAGCTTGATGACTTTCTTTAGTGATATAGTCAACAATAGGATATCTAGATACATAATCTCGAGTATCATTATCTAACTTACCTGTCATCACTATGGTTGGAATTTCGGCGCCGATTGTTAAAGGTATCGCTTCACCATGAGGAGCATCTGGTAGTACAAAATCGACAACAGAGCAAAAGTAATTATTACGCTCAATTAGGTCTATTGCCTCAGCCAGGCTGGTGGCAATATCAACTTCAAAGCCTATTTTTAGCCCAATATGCTTTTGTACTTTAGCAATAGTGGGGGTATCTTCAATTATTAGTAGCTTGTTAGTCACTATTTCCCTTTCTCATCAATAAAGTTTTTATACCGCTTCTTTATAGTGTAGTTACAGTTTAAAATTATGTTGATTTTATAATAATTTTATTTTTGAACTAGAATTAATAGCAGTTGTAATATTTCTGTCATCTAGTCATGACAAACTACGCACAGATTTTAAAACTACTTCTGAATATATTTAATTCTTTGAGGAATTTATAATGAAAATGGCCAAGACTGCACTTGCTGTTTCTCTAGTAACTTTATTCGCGCAACCTGTTATGGCTGCTGATCTTACTGTTTACGGTAAAGCTAATGTAACTGTTCAATCATCTGATGATGGTGAAGGTTCTTTCACAGAAATTAAAAGTAATGCTTCTCGTTTTGGCGTTAAAGGTGGCCAAAAAGTAGATGATGGCTTATCTGTTATTTATAAGATGGAATGGCAAGTAGATATTTCTGATGAATCAGGTGAAAAAAACTTAAAATCAAGAAATCAATATGTAGGTCTTAAAGGTGGTTTTGGTGAAGTTTTAATTGGTCGTAACGATACGGCACTTAAGCAATCACAAGGTAAAATCGATTTATTTAATGATTTAGAAGCTGATATTAAACATCGTTTTAAAGGTGAAAACCGTATGGGTGATTCAATCACTTATAAAACACCTAAAATGAATGGTTTTCAGTTTATTGGTACTGTAATTGCTGAAGATGCAAAAGATGCTGATAATGGTTATTCTGCAGCTTTATTATTTGGTGATAGCAAGCTTAAAAAATCTAAATTTTATGCATCAGTTGCTATGGATAGTGAAGTAAAAGGGTTTGATACTGTACGTGCTACAGTGCAAGGTAAAATAGCTGGCTTAAAATTAGGTGCTTTATACCAAACTCAAGAAGCATCTGAAGGTGGTAGCGAAGCTGACGGTTATGTTTTAAATGCAGCATACGGTTTAGGTAAAGCAACACTTAAAGCGCAATACCAAACAGTAGATTTTGATGGTAGCGACAAAAAGAATGTTGCATCAGTTGGTGTTGATTACAAACTCGCTAAAAATACTAAGTTATTTGGTTTTTACTCTACTTTTGATAATGATTCTTCAGAAGATGAAAGCTACTTAGGTTTAGGCATGGAATACAAATTCTAATAATCTAGTTAGACGTAACAAGATTATTGATAAAAAAGCTTTCTAATTTAGAAAGCTTTTTTGCTTTAGTCGGTTTTTAAGATAATTTTAAATAAACACTTTGATTGTGTGGAGCTTCAATTTGATGTTGCTTAGCTAATTCAACGATATATCCCGAAATAGCTGATATTTCAGTTTTCTTACCTAGAGTATGATCTCGGTTCATAGATGAGTAGTTTTGAGCGGTTGCTTGCATCACGGTATAAGCTGATATTAATGTTTTAGAAAAGCTCATATCAACACCTTCCACTTTAGCCACTAAATAGGCTTCATGTAAAAGCTGAAAAATTACCAATGCAAACCTAGGCTGATTTAATTCGCCGTTTTTTACATTATAAATGGCAGATAATGGATTGATGGCAATATTGATCATTAATTTATCCCATAATAATTGTTTGATATTATTTGATAAACTTAAATCAGGAATGCTATGGGATAATACCTTAAAAACCTGATTTTGATTATTGATTGCAGCTTGGTTTATAGGACCCAGCGCACTTGGGCCAAAGCCGGTATGCATTACATGATTCGCTTTTGATTTATAAGCGCCCATAGTTGTTGTTAAAAAAAATAAACTTTGACTGTCGCTTAATAGAGGTTTTATCTGTTCGATTGTGCCCATGCCGTTATGGCATAAAATAATGACGGCATTGTGAGTTAGCCTAGTTTGCACATCTAAAAAAGCAGTTAAAACATCATAAGACTTTGTAGGGATAATTAAGAAATTAATTTCACCTTGATGTTTGACATCATGCGTCAGTGCAATGTCTTCTACTAAAGTATTGGTATTCGTTTGATATGTGAAATTTGAATTGCTTTTATTATCTCTCAGGCAAAGAGAAACAGGGTTGGAAGTATTTTTTGTTAGGTAATGGCCAAGCAATAAACCAATCGCACCTTTGCCTATAATATGAATACGAGATGGGTCAACTAAGTCTGTTCTATCTTGTTCTTTTTGCATCTTTTTTGCCAAATCCAATAGCTACTAAAATAAAATATTGCGCCTAATACATCAGCTATAAAATCAGGGAAAGAGCCTTGGCGATGGGGTAAAGTGCTTTGCATCATTTCAATGCCTGCACCATAGCTGGCTAATAACAGGATATGTATCCAAATAGGGGCTTTAAATGCGCGGTGCATTATGCCTGCTAATACAACAAAAATACTAAAGTGAGCAACTTTATCTATATGGGGGAATAAGATAGCAACGTTTTTAACTTCTTTTGCAAATAATGCAGTACAAGCTATTAATACAGCTAAAAACAGCGCTTGATATAAACGACGAGTCACAAATTATTCCATTAAAGTTGATAAGGGTCGTGATTATATCAAACAAAACACACTAAAGCTTTGTTCAATTTATAACGCATGGGTATAATTCATAAACTATAGATTTGAATAAATTATTTTGGAGAAAACCATGCCTTCTTTTGACATCGTATCTGAAGTTGAAATGACAGAAGCTTTAAATTCAGTTGATAACGCTAACCGTGAATTAGAAACGCGTTTTGATTTTCGTGGTGTAGAAGCATCATTTAAGCTAACTAAAGAAACGATTTTAATGAAAGCGGATGCTGAATTTCAATTAGTACAAATGTTTGAAATCCTGGCAAGCAAAGCGGTTAAACGTGGCTTAGATGTAAAAAGCTTTGAATTAGAAGATGTTGTGCATACAGGTAAAACATATAGCCAAGAAGTTACAATCAAACAAGGCATTGAACAAGATATGGCTAAAAAGGTTGTGAAAGCAATTAAAGATGCCAAATTAAAAGTTCAGTCTGCAATTCAAGGTGATGAAGTACGTGTAACGGGTAAAAAGCGTGATGATTTACAGCAAGCAATGCAACTTATCCGTACTTCTGAATTAGGTCAGCCTTTTCAATTTAAAAACTTTAGAGACTAATAGCAATTCCGATAATTAAGTGACCACTTTATTAAAGGAAAAAGTATAAAACCTCAAGTAAGTTAACGAGTGAAGATTATTTCACTCGTTCTTATCAAGTTTAATTACCCCTATATTTTAAATTGAGGCGTAATGAAAAGTTCAACACCTTCTGAACCGATATCTAAAAGCTGGTATCTGCTCTTTTTTGCTTGGGTTTTAGCAACAAGCGGTACATTAATTAGTTTGTTTTTCAGCGAAGTGGTAAAGCTGCCTGTATGTGTTTTATGTTGGTATCAACGTATTGCAATGTACCCTTTAGTACTCATTCTTCCTTTAGCTTTATTTCCTTTTGATCCCAAAGTGGTGCGTTATGCAGGTGCGTTAGTGATATTTGGTTGGTTAACTGCATTATTTCATGTGCTATTAATTGCTGGATTTATTCCTCAAAATGCACAACCTTGTGTTGCAGGTATTCCTTGCTCAGAAACTCACTTAAACATATTTGGTTTTCTAAATATGGCAATGATGTCGTTACTTACTTTTACGGCTATTGGTAGCTTGCTTTTATTATCTTATTTTCAATCTTCAAGGAATCATCATGAATAAAAAAATGCTATTTCTTAGCGTTATTATTGTACTTATATTTGCATTTTTAACGGCTCTTGCCGTATTTAAAGGTGAAGAAACAACTGCGCAAGCTATTTCACCTGAAAACCAGCATGCCCTAGAGCGAAAAAATGCACCTATTAAAGGCTATAAAAAAGCTAAAGTGACTATTGTTGAGTTTTTTGATCCTGCGTGTGGTACCTGTAGTCAATTTTATCCATTACTCAATGACTTAGTTAAGAAATATCCAGGAAAAGTAAGAGTGATGATGCGTTATGCGCCATTGCATGAAGGCTCAGGCGATGTGGTGAAAATGCTTGAAGCAGCGCATATTCAGGGGCAGTTTTGGCCAGCTGTAGAGCTTTTGTTTGGTAATCAAAATCGCTGGGTTGAACACCATGTTTCTAACCCACAACATGCTTTAGCGGGGTTAAAAACATTAGAGCTAGATCATGCAAAGCTAGAAGTCGATTACCAAAGTGCAAAAGTAGCTAAAATAATTGAGCAAGACATTAAAGATGGCCAAACATTACAAATTAGAGCCACACCAGAGTTTTTTGTAAATGGAAAACCTTTAATTAACTTTGGTTATGAGCAATTAGTAGAGTTGGTTGATGAAGCTGTTACAGAGGCTTATAAATAAAACTCAGTTTAAATAATTGGTATCAATTTAGCCTCGTAATTACGAGGCTTTTTTATTTAAATTGTTTATAAATAAAAGTGTATAAGTGAGATTTAACCGGGTTAAAGCATTAGACGTCCAAACGTCCATTGACTTTTAGCCCTGTTCTCATCACAATACGCGCCGTTATTGCCTATTTTAATAAGTAGGTTTTGATTCGAGGTGCTATTCAATGAGTTAAATATTTCTAGGGCGATAGGGAATATTTACTTTTAAGTGAATGGATAATCGGGAAGTTGGTGATGAAAATAGCCAGGACGTTATTTGAATCCAACGCTGCCCCCGCAACGGTGATATATCAGTTTATGTACTGTTATTCAGCCCGGAGACCGGCCTTGTTTTGTTAGTAACACCCAGACTTTATCCTTAATATTTTAAATTTGTGCGGTGGGCACAATGGAGCAAACATGTTCAATAAATCTAAAGCAGCATTAGCTGTTGTATCTGCGATCTCTATATTTTCTTCTTCAATGGCAGTGGCGCAAACAGGTGATAACCTAGAGCACATTACTGTTACTGCAAATCGTACATCTCAATCAATTGCAGATACTTTAGCAAGTGTATCAGTCATTAATCGTATTGATATAGAAGCAAGTAACGCAAGAGATTTAGTCACTTTATTAAATAGCCAAGCGGGCATCCAAATTGATCGTAAAGGTGGTTTTGGTCAGACAAGTTCAATATTACTCCGTGGTGCTCAAACGAAACATAGCTTAATTTTAGTTGATGGCATTCGAATTGGTTCTGCAACTCTAGGTTATAAAAATATTGCGAACTTACCTTTAAATACAGTCGAACGTGTTGAAATTGTAAAGGGTTCTCGTGCCGCGCAATACGGTTCTGATGCCATCGCAGGTGTCATTAATATCATTACACGTAAAGGCGAAGATACTCAGATAACAGCAACTGCGGGTACTAATAACTATCAAAATATACAAGCGTCAAGCAGCGTTAATACAGAAAGTTATGCTTTATCTTTAAATGCAGGTTTTGAAAAAACTGATGGTTTTGATGCTGTTGAAAATGCAGCTGATGTTGAAGGCTTAGATGATGATGGCTATGAAAATTTCAATATTGGCTTAAATTTAGATTATACATTAAGTGATGATAGTGCTTTATCTTTAGTTGCTCAGTACAGCGAAGGTGAAACTCAATACGATACCGCATTTGGTGGTAACGATTTTGTAGAGTTTGAAAACTATTTTTTAAAACTGGGTTTTAATAAAATTCATAAAGATGTAACTCATAATATCGACCTATCAGTATCACAAGACAGTGATTTAAACCAAGGTGGTATTGAATGGGATGGTTCTACATCAGCGGATAATCAATATGAAACGGATCGCGTGCAAGTTGATTACTTAGCCAATCATGAATATTCTGATGCCTTGACTGTGAATGGTGGTTTTAACTGGTATGAAGAAGATGTAAGCGAAACGTCTCAAGCGTATGATAAACAATCGCGTGATGTATTAGCTATTTTTGCTGGTGCTTATTTTAATCATGAAGATTATTTAGCAAATCTGTCACTTAGAAATGATAAAGATGACCAATATGGCAGTGCGTTTACTTATAACGCGGCACTAGGCATGAAAGTGACTGAAAAAGCGACTTTTCGTTTAAGCCGTAATACGGGTTTTAAAGCGCCAAGCTTTAATGATTTATATTACCCCGGTTCAGGTAATGATACTTTAGAACCAGAAGAGTCTGTTAATCTAGAGTTTGGTTTTCGTTTAGATTTAGATAATGCTAGCTATGATGTCGCTGTATTTAATAATGAAGTTACAAACTTAATTGACTGGGCACCAACAGTTGAAGATCCTAATATTTGGAAACCATCAAATATTGGTTCAGCAACTATGCAAGGCTTTGAAATCACAGCAAGCTACCAAGTTTTTGGTTTTAACAATGATGTTAACTTAACTTACACAGATGCAGTTAATGATGTAACTGGCGCAGATTTAGCTAACCAATCAGATAAAGTATTCAACTGGGCTGTTTCTAAAGATTGGCAGCAAGTGAATGTGGCGCTTGATTTTCAATATCGCTCAAGCCGCCCTGGTAAGTATTACGATGCTGACTTTAGTTTAAATGAGTTAAGTTCATATACTTTATGGAATTTAGCTGCAACTTATCAAATTAACGATGATTTATCAGCAAAAGTAAGAGTTGAGAATTTATTTGATAAAGAATATCAAGCAGCAGAAGCTTCTCAAGATTGGGGTACTTCTGAAATATCGTATTATAATACTGCGGAACGTCATTTCTTTGTAGGCGTTGATTACCGTTTTTAATCTATTAATTTGATATTTTAAAGGAGTGCAATGCACTCCTTTTATGTTTTTAATAAGTTGTGCAACAGATTTATTTTTTAACAAACTTAGTTAAAATAACAATGCGTTGGCCATCAACACGACCTTCAATGTGCTCAGGATTACTTGTTAAACCGATATTACGAACAGCAGTGCCGCGTTTAGCTGTCATGCTGCTGCCTTTTACATCTAAATCTTTAATTAATACAACAGTATCACCCGCAAGTAAGCGTACTCCGTTGCTATCTATATGTTGAACGTCGTCATCTTCCGCTAATGTTTTTTCTGCCCAAACTTTAGTGTCGTCATCAAGATAGATCATATCTAATAAATCTTTAGCCCAGCCTTCAGAGCTTAAGCGAGATAACATACGGTAAGCGACGACTTGAACTGCTGGTGTTTGGCTCCACATGCTATCGTTTAAACAATGCCAATGATTGACGTCTAAATCGATTGTATTTTCGATTTGGCCTTTACAGGTATTACATAATAAAGTGCATTTATCTGAATTTGCTTCAGCTTCTGGTGGTACTTCATAAACACTTAAGTTGTCAGCTGAGCTACATAGCTCACATTTGTTGTCATTGCGTTCTAATAAAGTTTGTTCGATGCTCATTGCGGGCGCTCCTGATTTTAATGGCGTCATTATACCCCAGAGACTTGAAAATGCGAGTGTGTGCTTGTTCTCTTGAAAGCGTAAACCCTGATATTAATCAAGTATGAAATAATCACCT
>Ga0209292_1004332_pt1 | contig 15029 bp, 15 predicted proteins | sample GOMGulsemesocosm_2_FD_184634 | JGI IMG/M metagenome (GOLD analysis project Ga0209292, IMG submission 184634) | Methane-oxidizing microbial communities from mesocosms in the Gulf of Mexico - GOM9C Gulf of Mexico (SPAdes) (version 2) | ecosystem: Environmental > Aquatic > Marine > Cold seeps... | reverse complement strand
GCTCAATTACAACACCGATACGCTGGCACTCTTTGCCGGTAAGTTTAATCCCGCCTTCGGTACGGCTTGGGATGCTCGCGGCATTTGGGGTGAAGATTTCGCCGAAGATTACGAGATTACTGAGAAATTGGGTTTCGGCGCAGCTTACACACTGAAAACAGAAAACTGGGGCGACCATATCCTGACCAGCAGCACCTTTTTCAGCGATACCAGTTTTCTCTCTCAATCGGTCATTACCAAGCGCGGCCGCACTCACAAAGACGATGGCGGCGCGGGTAATACGGAAGATTTCTCCTCCTACGCAATCTCACTGGATGGCGAGGGTCTGGCTGGTGTTGACGGCCTTAATTACCACCTCGCCCATCGCTTTCAGGAGCATGGTACCGGCGGTGTAGATGATGAATCCGGTTATGCCGTGACCATCAACTATAGCCATGCACTCACTCAACGTATTACCGTTAACCTGATGCAGGAGCATGTGGTTATCGATAACTTTGACGGTGAGGCCGATGACTACACCTACAACACAAGCAGCCTGATCACGACCATTGATAGCCGCTGGAACATTACGCTCGGCTATACCGAACGCGTGATTGATGTTGATGGCGCAGGCCAAACCGATGATCACCTGTTCCAAGCCAGTGGCGGCTATGATTTTGGCAACGGCTTAACGCTGGACATTGGCTGGCGAGAGGTTGAAGAAAGCCAGCACGATCACCACTCCTTTGGACTGCTAGGGCGCTACCAGTTCGGTTTATAAACCAATTCGTCATGCCGGGTTGAACAATAGATGCCCGGAATGACGAGCTTAAGAGACGCTGCACAGGTTTTACCTGCGCTGTTTCTCCCCTATAATTCGCGACCACAGGAGAGAATAGACCCATGCTTGATTTAGCTTCACTACCCGATAATGCCGGCGTCATCATTTGCGGCCATGGCAGCCGTGCCAAGATTGCCGAAGAAGAATTTTCCTCACTGGCCGCTGGCCTACGAGCCCGTTATCCGGGCATCAAAGCGGAATATGGCTTTCTGGAATATTCGTCGCCGAACATTCACATGGCGTTGGATAAGCTGCTTGAGCAAGGTGTTGAACACATTTACGCAGTGCCGGGCATGTTGTTTGCCGCAACCCACGCGCAGAACGATATTCCCTCCGTATTGACGACTTATCAGGAAAAGCACCCGCACCTTACCATTGAGTACGGTAAAGAGCTGGGCCTGCATAACGAGATGATTCTGGCTTTTCAACAGCGCATTCTGGAAGCGGTTGGTTTAACCGAAATACCCGAAGTGGGCGCGCTGTACGACACCATGCTGGTTGTTGTTGGCCGTGGCACATCAGTGGTTGAAGCCAATGCTGAAGCTGCCAAGCTGACGCGTATTGTTGCTGAAAACCTCGGTTTTGGCTGGGCAGAAACGGTTTATTCCGGTGTAACCTTCCCTTCTGTGGGGCGCGGTTTGGAAATGGCGGCAAAACTGGGGTTCAAGAAAATTGTGGTGGCGCCCTACTTCCTGTTTGGCGGTCGCTTAATTGACCGGATTTATGCCTACGTGGATAAAGTTGCCGGTGAGCAGCCGGACATTGAATACTTCAAAGCCGATTACCTGCGTGATCAGTCACATGTAATCGACACCTTTGCGCTACGCATTAATGAAACCATCCGCAGCGAAGAAAAAGGCGGTGGTTTGATGGCCTGCTTCAAGGAACGCCTAGCGCGCGGTGAAATTGATGTACACCACCATCATGCAGAGTTTCAGGCTGAGCCAACTGATCCTCAAGACGATGAAGCGCACGATCACAGCCTTGAACAGGGCAAGTCGCACGGTCATGGTACGGTGCATGAACATTCGGATCATGACCATTCAAATGGCCAAGTTCACGAACATTCTGATCACGATCACACGCAGGGCCATTCACATGGGCCCTCTCATTCCCATGATCACAGTCACAGTCACAGTCACAGTCACGGTCACGGTCACGGTCACGGTCACGGTCATCACCACGCGCCCTATCGTCACATTGCACACCCCCACGGGCCACGCACCATGATTGATGAAAATGTGTGCTGCTGCTTTATGGGGCAGTTTCCGCAGGAAGTTGTGGATGAAGAGCGTGCTTTACGGGCTGATAAGGGTGAAAAGCCGGGGACTGGAACGCCTAGCTGTAAAAAGTAGGCTGCTTAAAACTGGATACCGGGTCTAGGCCCGGTATGACAAAAACGGACTAGCTGACTTTCAGAATTTGTTCTTTCAACTCTTCGTAAGTTTCCGTAACAGGAAACTGCGGATAGGCAGCTTTCACCGCCTCGGGGCTGCGAAACAAAATACCCGTATCGGCCTGTTGCAACATGCTGATATCGTTATGGGAATCACCGACGGCAATCACCCGATAATCCAGCTGTTGCAGGGCAATCACGGAATGACGTTTGGGATCGGCCTGGCGCAATTTGTAATCCACCACCACACCCTTTTCATCACACACCAAATGATGAGCCAGCAAAATAGGCCAGCCGAGCTTTTGCATGAACGGTTGGCTGAATTCGTAGAAGGTGTCAGAGATGATGACCACTTGATAGCGTGGTCTGAGCCAATCAAGAAACTCCACGGCACCAGCAAGCGGTTCCATTTCGGCAATCACTGCCTGAATTTCTTTTAGCCCTAACTGATGCTCATTCAGCAACTCTAAACGCTGACGCATGAGCACATCATAATCAGGCACTTCGCGAGTGGTGGCACGCAGCTCTTTAATACCCGTGCGCTGAGCAAATTCGATCCAGATTTCCGGGATCAGAATGCTTTCCAAATCAAGACAGACTATTTGCACAGCTTTACCACCAACTCTTTTTTCGAGCGTTTAATTTACAAGCCCGCAAAGTTACAGTCATCTGTCGATTGGCGCAACCTGATAAGCCTTCGCCTCAAATTTTGCTTTAACCTGGCTGATGTCGGCAATACTGATCGGCAGTGTGGCGAAGCCCCCGCCCATGGGCACATCGATAAAAATACGCGTATCCGTCACTTTTTTCAGTATACCCTCAAGCCTTCGATTATCTGACGTTTTGACACGCAGAATTTTGTTAATCTGTTGATCCAGCTTGGTGGCATTAACTTCAACATAATCGGCCTGAGGCGCTTGTGGCTGGCTTGGCTTGCTGGCTTTTTGCTCTTGCACAGCAGGCTCTGGTTTTGGCGTCAGCGCAGCCATGGTTTCTTTGAATTTATCTTGGTCCCAGTCAAAACTGATATCGCGAATAACTTCGTCACCCTTATGAATTTCCAATCCCAGCAAAGCTGGTAAGTCACTCGGCTTAAACATGTCCATATTAGCCAGCTGCTGCATGTTATCGGGATACATTTGGAATTTCAGCGGACCTTCGGAGTTAAGGTAATAACGATAAACCTCATACAGGTTTTCACCCAGCTGAACACCCTGTTCCGACAGCGCGGAGCGCAGCATTGCCATGTGTAGAATAATAAAATCGTCACCGCTGATGTCCTGACTTGCGGCACAATGCTCGACCAAACGTGCGTTGTAGCCTTCATCCTCAAGACTGATCGATATCCGCTTTAACTCTGGCTCACTCATCATCGCCATTGCGGAAAGTGCGGCGATATCACCCAAATCAATCACCGCTTCGCTGCCAGTCATTTCATGCCAGCGGACGTGGCTTTTCACAGTCAAATTTTTGGTGGAACGATTCCACCTATACCCCAGGCTTACGCTGCTATCCAACTCGCTATAACCCAGTTTCTGCAAGACTTTCAGTGGATCAGCTTTTTCCAGATCGCCACAACCCAGCAGACTGTAGTCCTGAAACGGTTGCTGGCTTTGTGCTTGTATCATAGCCATATAGGGCTTAAGGCTTTGTAGGTCCATACGCACATGACGCAGGCTCAAAGTCACTTCCTCTGGCATTTTCTGCTTTTTCAGGTCGTCACCAATAAACAGCAAGGTTTGGATATCCGGAAATTTAACGGCTATCTCGTCAACATCGACACTCAGGCCGTTACCATAGGGCTTTACCTTTACACCCTCAACAGTCACGCCGCCATCAAGATCACTGCTGACAGCCTCATAACTAACCTGCGCAAAGGGACTCAATACGGCAATCGCCTCATCAAGCTGATCCGTCACTTTGTAATAGATAAAACCTTTGATGCCACCAATAACGGCCGCCACGAGAACTACTAATATCAGTATTTTTTTCATTTTTATCTCAACAGATCAGATCAATACCATACGCGATGCGTTGTTTGAGAATAAGTGTAGTCGATTAGCGGAAATTAACGAGCTGCGAGGCTACAGCTCGTGGATAGAGGAAATCAATCTTTAGAGGGGTCGACGAAATTGAGCACTTGCTCGGAGGCTTCCGGTGCTGCGGATTTTTCTGTCACACGGGTGGCAATTTCATGGGCCAAGCCAGCGACAGGCATTTCGTCCTCATAGCCGCACTCAACACATTCGCGATAGTTGATTTCGTCCTTTTCATACATGACGATTTTGTCCATTTCAGAACAACGAGGGCATACGGCACCGGCAATAAAACGTTTTTTCATGATGATAACCGTCTTATTTATTCAGGAAATCCATGTACTCACGAACCCCTTCCTCAACGGAACGGAATGGCTCACTGTAACCCGCATCACGCAAAGCGGTAATATCCGCCTGAGTGTAGCTTTGGTAACGGCCTTTAAGGTGTTCCGGGAAAGCGATGAAGTGAATATCTCCTTTACCATGCCAATCAACCACAGCTTTGGCAACATCCAAGAATGGCTGCGCACGGCCGGTGCCAAGATTGAAGATGCCGGAAACTTGCGGGTTTTGTAGCAGCCACAGCTTGGCTTTTACCGCGTCCCCCACATAAATAAAGTCACGTAGCTGGCCGCCATTTTCATAACCATCGCAGCCTTCAAACAGTTTTACTTCACCATTTTCTTTGATTTGGTCATTCAAGTGGAATGCCACGCTGGCCATCGAGCCTTTGTGTCCTTCACGTGGACCATAGACGTTGAAATAACGCAGTCCGACTACCTGGCTGTGAATTTGATCTTCGTGGCGACGCACATACTGATCAAACAAGAATTTAGAATAGCCATAAACATTGAGTGGCTGCTCGTTTTCACGCTGCTCAGCGAACTCAGTGTTACCACCGTAAACAGCTGCGCTGGAGGCGTAAATCATCGGGATTTGCTTGGCGATACAGTAGTGGAAAACCTTTTTACTGTATTCGTAGTTGTTTTCCATCATGAACTGGCCATCCCACTCGGTAGTGGCCGAACAGGCGCCCAAGTGCACAATAGCTTCGATGTTGTCCGGCAACATGTCGCATTCAAGACGCTCAAGGAAGATGTGCTTATCTAGGTAATCAGCAATTTCACAATCGGCAATATTTACAAATTTAGTGCCATCTGTGAGGTCATCAACCACCATCACATCTGTACGGCCCTGCTCATTCAGGCCCTTCACCAAGTTACTGCCAATAAATCCTGCGCCACCGGTTACAACGATCATCAAACTTTCCTCAAACAATATTTTATTGCGGCGAATTCTAGCACAAACCTGCCTGACAAGGCTTTATGTCAGGCAGGCTGTAGAAAACCGATTATTAATCAGTACGGCTAGTCACTTCCAACAAATGATAACCAAACTGGGTTTTAACCGGACCTTGAACAGTATTCAAAGGTGCGCTGAAAACCACTTCATCAAACTCACGAACCATTTGACCCGGACCAAACTCACCTAAGTCACCACCACGGCCGCCTGAAGGGCAGGAAGAATGCTTCTTAGCCATTTCGCCAAAATCTGCACCATTTTCAATTTCAGCTTTGATTTCCGCACATTTTTCTTCTGTATCAACTAACAGATGTCTTGCACTTGCTTTGCTCATAACGTCTTTCCTTTATTAATAATGCTACTTTTAAATTTTACTGATGGATGTCATGCCCCATCAAGAGAGACCACTATGTCGTAGTAGCGGCTCAACACTGGGTTCACGTCCTCTGAAGGCAACAAACAACTCCATCGGCTCACGTGACCCACCCTTTTGCAGGATATTTTCCAGAAATGCACGCCCCGTTTCCGGGTCAAAAATACCCTTTTCCTCAAACTTTGAAAACGCATCAGCCGATAACACCTCGGCCCACTTGTAGCTGTAATAACCCGCCGCGTAACCACCGGCAAAGATATGACTAAAACCATGCTGGAAACGGTTGTAAGTCACCACCGGCACCACTGCGACCTGTTCACGCACCTCATCCAATACAGACTGAACAAAACCTTCTGTGTCTGGTTGGTATTCAAGATGAATACGGAAATCAAACAGTGAAAACTCAAGCTGTCGCACCATTTGCATGGCTGCCTGAAAATTACGTGCCGCCAGTAATTTATCCAGCATTTCCTGTGGCAACGGTTCACCCGTTTCGAAGTGGCTGGAAATCAGTGCAATGCCTTCCGGCTGCCAGCACCAGTTTTCCATAAACTGACTGGGTAACTCGACAGCATCCCAGGGCACACCATTAATACCAGAAACCGCACCTACATCGATTTGGGTCAGCATATGATGCAAACCATGACCAAATTCATGGAACAACGTCGTCACTTCATCATGCGTTAACAGTGCAGGCTTGTCGCCAACAGGTCCATTGAAGTTACAGGTCAAATAAGCAACAGGCAATTGAATACCGTTTTCCGCCAGTCGACGCACTCGGCACTCATCCATCCAGGCGCCACCGCGTTTATCCGCGCGCGCATAAAGATCAAGATAGAAACGGCCAATCGCCTTCCCATCCTGGGATATTTCATAAAAACGCACATCATCGTGCCAGCTATCCACCTGCTCAACGGTGTGAATTTCAATACCGTACAAGCGCTGCACCACATCAAACATACCCCCGATGACTTGATCCACCGGGAACCAGGGGCGTAATTCTTCCTGCGAAATCGCATAGCGGTGCTGGCGTAGCTTTTCGCCGTAATAACCGACATCCCACGGGTTCAGCTCGGACACTCCGAAGTTATCCCGAGCATATGCCTGTAACTCAGCAAACTCCTGTTGTGCCTGAGGGCGGGCTTTATCCGCCAAGTCCTGCAAAAACAGCATTACCTGCTCAGGTTTATCCGCCATTTTGGTCGCAAGTGAATAGCCCGCATAATTTTCAAAACCCAGCAAAACCGCCAGTTCGTGACGCAGCGCCAGAATCTCACCGATCAATGGGCTATTGTCCCACTCCCCTGCGTTGGGGCCCTGTTCCGATGCACGTGTTACAAAGGCTTCATATACCACTTCACGCAGCGCCGCATTTTCGCAATAGGTCACAATGGGGAAATAAGAGGGAAACTCCAACGTGAGTAAATACCCTTTTTGTTCTTTAGCTTCTGCTGCCTGCGCCATAGCTGCCAACGAAGATTCAGGCACACCCGCCAACTCTTCGGCATGACTAATCAGCTTGGTCCAGCCCTGAGTGGCATCCAGCACATTTTCTGCAAATTTGCTGGTTAATTCAGACAAACGTTTTTTAATGTCGCCATAACGCTGCTTTTTATCCGTGGTCAACGCCACGCCAGCTAGACGAAAATCACGCAGCGCATTTTCGATGCTTTTCTGCTGCGCTTGATTCAGTTCTGCAAAATTCGCGCTATCGGCAATCACCTGATAAGCCTGATAAAGCTCGGGGCTTTGGCCCATTTCGGTGCCATATTCACTCAACAACGGCAAACAGGCATTGTAGGCTTCGCGCAAGGCATCACTGTTCACCACAGAATTCATGTGGCTAACCGGCGACCAAGCTTGATTTAGGCGGTCATCCAATGCTTCTATAGGTTCTATCAAGCTGTTCCAACCCGGCTCCTCAACATCTGCCAGCAATTGCTTTATTTGCTGACGATTTTCAGCGAGCATCTGCTCAATCGCGGGTTGAACATGCTCAGGCTTAATTGCTGAAAAAGAAGGCAGTTCAACGGACTGCAACAGCGGGTTCGACATAGGGTGAATTTTCCGTTTAGACCAAAGTATGAGTAAGGCAACCGCAAAAACCGTGGTTTCCACAGGTGCCCTTGCGCTACACTCTAGGTATATTCCGTTAAAACTCACTAATTCAAGGCCGGAGAACATTTAATCTCATGACAGTACGCACATTTCAGGGGATTGCCCCAACAATTGGTAATAATGTCTACATTGACCCTCATGCCCTCGTAATTGGCGACGTTAAACTCGGGGATAACACCTCCGTCTGGCCAATGACGGTTATCCGTGGTGATGTTAATAAGATTCGTATCGGCAATCGCACTAACATTCAGGACGGCTGCGTACTGCATGTCACTCACGCAGGCGATAGCAACCCTGGCCATGCCCTAAATATTGGTAATGATGTGACTGTCGGTCACCGAGTCACACTGCACGGCTGCACCGTTCAGGATCGGGTACTCGTCGGCATGAACGCCACCATTATGGATGGAGCAGTAATTGAGTCAGACGTGGTGGTTGGCGCTGGCAGCTTAGTCTCACCAGGCAAGGTACTGGAAAGTGGCTATCTGTATCTAGGCAGCCCCGCCAAAAGAGTTCGCCCCCTGACTGATTTTGAGCGCGCCTTTTTCTCCAACAGTGCGCAGCACTACGCCACACTCAAAAATCAGTATCTGATTGATCAGATGCATGACGGCTAGTCGTCACCAGCGACCTCCCCCTGCAGAGTAATGACAATACGGCGGGCACCACCATAATCGCGGTGCTCGCCTAAATAAATGCCCTGCCAAATTCCCAAATTAAAACGCCCATTGCTAATCGGCACGGTCACGCTACAACCCATCAAAGAGCTTTTAATATGCGCAGGCATATCATCTGCGCCTTCCAACGTGTGACGGTAGTATGGCGCATTTTCCGGCACCATTTTATTGATATGTGATTCGAAATCCTGCCGCACAGTGGGGTCGGCATTTTCGTTTATCGTGAGCGAAGCCGAAGTATGCTGAATAAAAAGGTGTGCTAAACCGACATTAAAATTCGCCAATGCTGGCAATTGAGCTTCGATCTCACCTGTTATCAGATGAAAACCACGTGACTTGGCTTTGAGCGTGACGGTCTTTTGAAACCACATAACTAATTACGCGTTAACTAAGTTGCGCGCGTAACTGAGCAATAACCGTCGCCGTATCCGGGCGCACATGCCGCCACATAAAAAAGGATTCCGCCGCCTGCTCCACCAGCATACCCAGGCCATCCATCGTTTTCGCCGCACCCTGTTGATGTGCCCAAGTATTAAAAACTGTTTCTTCGGCACCGTACATCATGTCGTAACACCAGGCACCACCGGCCAAAATGCCATCGGGCAACGGCGGCAAATCACCCTGCAAACTGGCAGCTGTACCATTGATTACCAAATCAAATTTTTGCCCTGCTAACGCTTCAAAGCCACAAGCGGATACCTTACCCAAATCAGCAAACTCATCAGCCAATGTTTGCGCCTTGCTAACGGTACGGTTGGCAATCACTAGTGACTTTGGCTTTTCCGCCAAAATTATAGCCAACACTCCGCGTACAGCACCACCAGCACCCAGTACTAACACGCGTTTTTTGGTCAGCGTACCGCCATGGTTCTGCAAAATATCCCGAACCAGGCCAACACCATCCGTGTTATCTCCGTAAATTTTATCATCCTTGCCCTGCATCAACGTATTAACAGAACCCGCACGTTGAGCACGCTTACTCAGCACGTCAGTCAACTGCCAGGCGTCCAGCTTAAAGGGCACCGTAACATTCAGCCCCTTACCGCCCGCATCAAAAAAGGCGCGCGCCTGCTCAGCGAATGAATCCAACTCAAACAACTTAGCTTCGTAGCTCAGATCTTGTCCGGTCTGTTCAGCAAAAGCCATGTGAATAGCGGGAGATTTACTATGGCCAATAGGGTTGCCGACAACGGCGTATAAATCGGTCACTATAATATCCACTTTTTCGGTTGCAGGAAGGTGTCGTAAAGCTCGGCCTCAGCGGTACCTGGCTCGGGCTGCCAATTATAATCCCAGTGTACGATAGGCGGCAGTGACATCAGAATCGACTCAATACGCCCGCCGGTCTGCAAACCAAACAACGTGCCACGATCATACACCAGGTTAAACTCCACATAACGGCCACGGCGATAACATTGGAATTTACGCTCGCGTTCACCGAATTCGATATCTTTGCGTTTGTTAATAATGGGGCGATAGGCTGAAACATAGCTATCTGCGACGGAGCGTACAAAAGCAAAACAAGTTTCAAAGTCCCACAGGTTCAAATCATCGAAGAACAGGCCGCCAACACCACGAGGCTCGTTGCGGTGCTTAATGAAAAAGTATTCATCACACCAGTTGGCGTACTGGCGATAAAGGTCTTCGCCGAAGGGACCGCAGGCGTCTTTGCACACCTTATGCCAATCGCGAACATCCTCTTCAAAACCATAATAGGGAGTTAAATCCAGCCCACCGCCAAACCACCATACCGGATCTTCACCTTCTTTTTCAGCAACAAACAGACGGAAATTAGCATGAGAGGTGGGGGCATAAGGATTCTTAGGGTGAATCACCAACGACACGCCCATTGCCTGAAAACTTCGACCAGCCAATTCAGGACGAACAGCCGTCGCCGAAGCTGGCAGGGTTTTACCGTATACGTGGGAGAAGTTAACACCGCCCTTTTCTATCACAGCGCCATCGGCAATGACGCGGGTGCGGCCACCGCCACCCTCTTCGCGCTGCCAGCTTTCTTCGACAAAACGTGCCCGACCATCCTCCTGCTCAAGCGCCTGACAAATATTGTCCTGTAATTGCAGCAGATAAGCCTTAACGGCCTGAATATCCGATTGGTTCACAGTATCCCCCTGAATCCAAAGCGACGGGCGCAACCAAGCATGCGTCCGAAATTATCGGCACATGGTAGCAAAATTCAGGACTTTGTAGATATGGCGGCGGCTATAAAAGCACTGCTGTAAAACTATTCAGCACCCAGCACGTAGTATTTAATGTCTTTAAGAATTTGGGAGGTAATCCCAGCATCATCAGCTTTCAAGTAATTTTCCAATTGTGTTGCGCTGTTAATCAATAAACCAAACTGGCTAGTAGTACCTTTAATCTGGTACGTATAACTCTAAACTCAGTTTCTGATTGAAATAATTACGCATGGAATAAATACCAATATTCGCGGCAAAGTTTGCCCTGCATATCTAACGCAATGGCTGACCAGTAACAAGGTCGACAATGGGGGAAGGCTCGGCAGCGCCACCCAAAGCACCCGGCAAAATAAAGGCTACCTCATCTGAAAAATAGTTCTCCACCTGCTCCGCTGTCAACGCTTCTGGCTGACCAGCCAGATTGGCTGATGTAGAAACCAGCGGTCCACCAAAAGCGAGACAAAGCGCTTGTACAGTGGGGTGGGCACTCACTCGCAGAGCAATACCAGAATGATCCCCCCTTAACCATTTGGGTACGGTATCGGGCGCGGGGACAATCCAGGTTCGGAAACCTGGCCAGCTGGCCTGTAGTTGCTGATATTGATCAGGGCTTAGCTGAGACAGGTAGGGCGAAAATTGCTCAATAGTTGCAGCCACCAAAATCAGGCCTTTTTCCATCGGACGCTGTTTGAGCTTCAACAATTTTCTCACCGCCAATTCATTCTGCGGATCACAACCCAGCCCCCACACAGCTTCCGTCGGGTAGGCAATTACCTCATCATTACGCAGGACGTTTATGGCTTTTTCTAAAGAAGTGTTGGTCATTTTATAGCCGGTTAAATTATTACTGCTGCGAAAACTACCCCAGCCGCCCCCGGCATGCAAGTGAAGAGCCCTTAGCTCTCAAACCGAATAAGCATTACTTTTTCTGTGCTATAAAAACCCGCACAAAACCACACTCAGTATTTTCGACTTGGCCAAGCAATAACAACTGAGTCAACACCGCTGACAGTTCCGTAATGACTAACTCTGTTCGCTCTACCAGCGCATCCATTGATACCGTATCAAAACCCATTTTTTCCAAAACCAGTTGCTGAATTCCGTCCAGCGAAATCACTTCTTCATTTGCCGAACCAGTTTCACTCATCAATGGCAACGGCAACTGCAGGTTCAATTCCTCACGAATATCCTCTGCACTTTCAACCAGTTTGGCGCCATCACGAATCAGACGATGACAGCCCCTGGCAACCGGGTTATGGATCGAACCAGGAATTGCGAACACTTCACGGTTTTGCTCCAGCGCAAAACGCGCAGTAATCAATGAGCCACTTTTAATAGCTGCTTCTACCACCAGCACTCCTAAGCTTAAGCCACTGATAATCCGATTTCGTTGGGGGAAATTATGTGCTTTGGGCGCCTGCCCCAAAGGAAATTCCGTCACCAATGCACCCCGCTGACGAATTTGCAGAGCCAGATCCCGGTGCTGCTTTGGATAAATTTTATCAATGCCCGTTGCCATCACTGCAATGGTCGGAAAACCTGCGGCAAGCGTTCCTCCATGACTTGCGCCATCAATACCAACCGCCAGACCGCTGGTAATCAATAAACCATTTCGGCTTATCTCTGCAGCAAATTGCTTTGCCAATTGCCTACCATCAAAGCTCGGCGATCGACTACCCACCATAGCGAGCTGGGGTTTATTAAGAAGTCCTGCATTACCTGCCACAAATAACAACAATGGAGGTTGCGCAATTTCAGCTAGAGCCTCGGGATAATTGGCGTGACCAATATAAAGAATATGATGATCATCGGCAGCCGCGCGCCAGGCTAATGCTTTTGAAATCCGTTCATGAATAAGATTGCCGGAATGATGCCCCCGATAATCAACAATAGCTTTCAAAGCCTGAGGGCTAACACCACACCCTTTTAACTGCTGATGACTAGCCGCTAAAATATCCGTGGGCGTTTGAAAAACTTGAAGTAATTTATGCGCACGTTGAAGGGAAAGTTGTGGCGCACAAAAAAGGGCCAACCATGGCCCTAATTCATCATCCTGATGTCGTTCCATAAACAGCATCCTTGCATATTATTACCGGCATCCTGCCGGGCGTTATTATCCAACGTTATGGGTTTTTCAATGTGTCCCCAACAGCCAGTGGACGCTGTGCTTTAAGCACCAACGCATAGCTCATTTTTTCAAAGGTACGGAACACCATCAAAATACCGGCACGCTCTGGTGGCAGTTGTACCAGTTCATTTTTAACACGATCTGTCACCATACCGCTGTTATGGTAAATCGCCATCACATTACCCACTTCGATGCTCTCACGCTGGCCACGGTTAATGGCGACCACATCATAGGGACCAACTTGGCTAACACCACCCAGCACCGAAATAATTTTACCGTTTGTTTCACCGACAGGTGAACTAGGGAAAAAGGTAGGAATAACCCTTTCCTCTTCAGTCGGCAACAAACGATCCTTAGCGAGGATTTCATTGTCACTGGAGTTCAAACGCACAGTAGAAATGTCCGCATCCTTAGCGAGAATTTTTCCTAAACCAACCTCCAGCGCTTCCACACCCAGTACTTCACCAGTATCAGGGTCAACGTAGGCTTGCCCCGGATGGTAAACACCGTAGGACGCATATTTAGTCAGTTGATCACCGTCGTTATCACGCGCATACAGAGTATCACCAGCACCTGAAACAATGCGGCCTTCATGACCGGAAATCACATAGGGCGCCTGATCAAGTGTCTCTTGATCTGTTACTCTGCTACTTTTCAGGAAGGGTCTAATCGAATCCAAAGGAATTGCTGGAATCACAGTATCAATAGGCTCAATACGTAATTCCGGCGACAGTTTCACCGTACGATCGCCGGGACCACGGGCCAACGTCAAGCGAGGCTGCCCATCGATATACACCAAACTGATCACATCACCCGGATAGATCAGGTGAGGATTGGCAATTTGTGGGTTAACATGCCAAATCTCAGGCCATAACCAAGGCGTGCGAAGAAAGGTTTCAGAGATGTCCCATAGGGTATCTCCTTGAACAACAACGTGTCGATCGGGGTGATCGAGTCGCAATGGGCTTTCATCATCATGGTTAGCAGCATGTACGCAAAACGTCATCAACATGAAACTAACCAACCCGAAAAGCGCTTTCCTCATGGCTTGATTCCTTACAAATACGGGTAGTTAAATACCGAACACATGTTCTGTATAATAGAACAAATTTTTCTATGTGCCTCTAAATATAGTTTTATAATCCATATTTAGCTAAGATTTTTGCCGCACTCTTTTTATTAGAGTTTTTATTGCAGCAAATAGACTTAGCGTGATGTGCTTTTCCGGAGTTTAATTGTAGTCCTATGGCTTTACTTACTATCCTCGAATTTCCCGACCCACGCCTGCGCAATGAAGCCCTTCCTATTAATGAAGTGAACGACAGCGTTCGAAAGCTGGCGGATGATATGCTGGAAACCATGTACGATGCGCCTGGCATTGGTTTAGCTGCAACACAGGTGAATGTACAAAAGCGTATTGTTGTTATTGATGTGTCGGAAGATAAAAGCCAACCACTGGTTTTTATTAACCCGGAAATTGAAGTTATCGGCGATGGCTTTGAGGAAATGGATGAAGGCTGCCTGTCCGTTCCCGGTTTCTACGAAACCGTACAACGCCCGGACCATATCAAGGTGCGCGCCCTGGATCGTAACGGCGAAGCCTTTGAACTGGAAGACGATGATATGCTTGCCGTGTGTATCCAGCATGAGATTGATCACCTGGATGGAAAGCTGTTTGTTGACTATCTGTCGCCTCTAAAACGGCAGCGAATCCGTAAAAAGCTGGAAAAAATTCACCGCCAGCGCGCTTAACCCTACTAATAGCATACTATTTCAACAGGAAACCCTTTGAATGGCGCCTTCTTCTCCTGCCGCTCCATTACGCATTGTCTTTGCCGGCACACCTGATTTTGCAGCCAGCAGTCTGGCTGCTTTATTAACGAGCTCTCATCAGGTCGTTGGTGTTTACACGCAGCCTGACCGCCCCGCTGGCCGGGGTCGAAAATTGGCTGCCAGCCCCGTAAAGCAATTAGCTGAGCAA
>Ga0209292_1004330_pt1 | contig 15030 bp, 11 predicted proteins | sample GOMGulsemesocosm_2_FD_184634 | JGI IMG/M metagenome (GOLD analysis project Ga0209292, IMG submission 184634) | Methane-oxidizing microbial communities from mesocosms in the Gulf of Mexico - GOM9C Gulf of Mexico (SPAdes) (version 2) | ecosystem: Environmental > Aquatic > Marine > Cold seeps... | reverse complement strand
TTGGTAGAAATCAGATTTTGAATAATCAGCCTACTGATTTATCTATTGACAAATGGACACAAGAAGCCTTTGGAAACAAAGAATTTTTATTAAATACAGTTGATTATTTGTTAGATGATGGTTTGACAAACCTCCGAAACAAGTCTTTAAAAATTAATTTATTAAATAAACAAAGAGCATTTCAAGAACGTACGTATTGGCAAGTATTTAATATTGTATTGCCGCTGGTTTTATTAGCAATTTTCGGATTTGTTTTCAATTACTTAAGAAGAAGAAAGTATTCTTAAATCGATAAAAAATCTGAATGCTTAAAAGTAAAATTCAATTTTCTTTTTAATTTCTCACTACTAATTATTTTCTTCTGTATTGGTTGATTTTCCTCAAAAACAGGTGCTTCAAAACCTAAATTTCGTTTGGCATTTGTGTAGAAGTCTCTTCTTGTTGGATGAGAATCTGCGCAAGCATTGAACACTTCATTTTCTATTCCTTTCTCAATAATTCTATGAATAATGTCAATACAATCCTCTTGATGTATCATATTAATGACACCTTCAGGATTTTTAATTATCCTTCCATTCTTAAAAAAATCTCCTGGATTACGACTCTCTCCAAACAAGCCTCCAAAACGAAGAATGGTTGTATCAAAACCTGAGTGATTTAGAAATAATTTTTCAATGGAAGCTAATGGTGTATCTAACGTTTTATGCGCTTCAGTAATCAATAACTCTGAATTGTGATAGACTGAAGTAGAACTAATAAAAATTACTTTTTTTATGGAAGATTTCTCTACCTGAGAAATTAGCTTTTGAAAGCCTACACTGTTTTTTGATGGTATTGCAATTATTAGAACGTTAGCTACTAGAAAATCAGCTTCAATTAATTCTCCTTGATCAATATCAACTAAAAAAGGAATGATTTTTTTTGACTGTAAAAGCTGCTTTTTTTCGGTAGCTCTAATAGATCCTTTTACAGTAAAACCTTGACCAACTAAATAAGTAGCCAAAGGCAAACCCAACCAACCACAGCCTAAGACACTAATGTTTACTTTTCTATCTTGCATTAACAATCTTCATCACAACAGTTATCATCCTTTACCAATTTACAAGAAACAACGGCTAATAAAGCTCCAATTATTGGCGCAGCAATATACAGCCACAAATGCTCATAATGTCCAGAAACAATTGCCGGAGCAATAGAACGTGCTGGATTCATAGAGGCTTTTGTCATTGGTCCAGCAAACATTGCTTCTAACAACACAACACCTCCAATTGCAATTCCTGCCATGGTTCCAACTTCTTTACTTCCAGTAGAAACATTTATAATAACGAGCATTAAAAAGAACGTTAATAATAGTTCCAATACAAAAGCTCGCCACATATCTAAAGTCGGAATAGTAGCTCCGTAGAATTCACTTTCAGGAAATAAATACAACAGTATTAAACTTGCAGCTAAAGCACCTAAAATCTGTATCGCTATATATTTAGGAACCTCTTTCCAAGGAAACTTTTTCGCATAGGCAAAACCAATTGTAACTGCTGGATTAAAATGTGCTCCAGAGATCTCTCCAAAAGCATAAATCATAGCCATCACAATTAACCCCCAAGTAACAGCAACACCAACATGAGTGATTTCTCCGCCAGTAATTTCGTTAATTGTCATTGCTCCTGTACCACAAAAAACTAAGGCAAAAGTCCCTATAAATTCAGAAATATATTTTTTCATTTATGCTCATTAAATTTCATCAAAGATACAATGTCTCATATTAACTTATCGTTATTAATTTAAGATGATTATACTTGTAAAAGATAAAATTGTAACAAATAAGTTACCTTATCGTCGTTTAACTAAAATCTAACACTAATTACCAGCATAAAAATGAAGCAGTTAAAGTCAATTCTATTCAGTTTATTATTACTCGTTTCAATTTTTGCATCTTTTAAGATGTATAAAAGCGAACAACTACAACAGCAACATAAAAACGATTTAATAGAACTATCAAGTGTAGAATACGGCCTCTTAAACGTTGATAGGTGGGAACAACTTCTGGCGGATGTAATTGCTACTAAACTAGGCGATTTTGATGGTGCTGAAATGGACAATGAAGAAATGAAAAAGAACGTTGCTGCCTTGTTAAAAACGCTAATTGATGATTACGAGAAAACCACACAAAAGAAAAATTCTGGAGGGCTTTTCGCTTCAGTAAAAAACTCGTTGTATGCTTCTGCTTTTGATGGTATTAGAGAAGACATACCAATGCTGGCTGATAAAGTGATGGTGTTTTTAGATGTAAAAAACAATAAAGACGGTATAAAAGAATTCATCGTTGTATTATTAAAAAAGTATACTAATGGCAACTTTTCTAGAACAGATTATGCAAAAGTAGATGCTATTATAAAAAAACATGAAGGAGAAACAAGTAACAACACTAAAACTATTTTACAACAAAAACTACACCAACAAAACGAAGCGAATCAACGATACAAAATAATATTGGCAATTGCTTTTTTAGGGTTTATTAGTGTTTTCTTTCTCTCTAAAAATGTTTCTAAGACAGATTACTTATTAGGAATTGTATTTAGCTTTTTACTATTGTTTCTGGGAATTACCTTACCAATGATAGAAATTGATGCTCGTATTTCTGAAATGAGTTTTTCATTTTTAAACGAATCCATCATCTTTAAAGACCAAGTATTATTTTACAAAAGCAAAAGTATTTATGAAGTTGTTACCTTAATGATGTCTCAACATAAATTGGATTTAATTATTGTTGGTAGTTTGATATTCTTATTTAGTGTATTACTCCCTATATCAAAGCTAATCTCATCAATTATCTATCTGGTAAGTAATAACCTAAAAGAGAATAAAATTATCCAATTCTTAATTTTTAAAACTGGTAAATGGTCTATGGCAGATGTATTTGTAATTGCTATAATTATGGCATTTATTGGATTTGAAGGAATTGTTTCGGATCAACTTAGTCAATTAAAAAACGTTTCTGAATCTGTAGATGTATTAACAACCAACAATTCAAGTGTCCTTTTCGGATTCTTTTCTTTTACTGCTTTTGTAATTGTAAGTATTGCTATTTCTCACAGAATTCATAAAGAAAAAGACCTAATAAAAAACAGATCATAAGTCATTCATTTTGATTATTTTTAGTCTTTAATCTAAAAATTCATGTAAATAAAGCATGAACAAATTCTAATGCAGGAATTAGAATTAACGTCGACTATCAATTATGAAACAAATCCTTTTTATTGCTCTTTTAGCATTGAATTTTAATGTGTTTTCTCAAAAAAAGCCAAATGTATTATTTATTATTTCTGATGATTTGACAGCTACAGCTGTATCTTCTTATGAGAATAAAGCTTCTTCAACTCCAAACATAGATTTATTAGCCTCAGAAGGAATACGTTATACAAAAGCCTATAGTCAATATCCCGTTTGTGGGCCGTCAAGAGCTTCTTTTTTAACAGGGTATTATCCAAGTGCAACAAAAACTTTTGGATATGTAAGTGGACGAAAAAACATTGGTCCAAATAGAAAAACATGGCCGCAATTATTTAAAGAAAACGGATACTATACAGCAAGAGTAAGTAAAATATATCACATGGGAGTTCCTATAGATATTGAAAAAGGATCAAATGGGCAAGATGATAAAGCTTCATGGACAGAGCGTTTTAATAGTAAAGGTCCAGAGTGGAAAGCTTTAGGTGAAGCAGAATTAGTTCAAGGAAATCCTGACGGTAAAATTGAAAGAAAAGGTGGGAATGTGATGACTATTGTTAAAGCTGAAGGTGATGATTTGGTTCATTCAGACGGAAAAACAGCTAAAAAAGCAATCGAGTTAATTAAAAAACACAAAAACGAACCTTTCTTTTTAGCAGTTGGGTTTGTGAGGCCTCATGTACCATTTGTTGCACCAAAATCATATTTTAAACCCTATCCTTATAAAAACATAAAGCTCCCGAAAAAGGTAAAAGATGATTGGGCGGATATTCCAAAAAGAGGAATTAATTACGTGACCTCTAAAAATGGTAAAATGTCAATTATCCAACAGAAAAAAGCTGTTGCGGCATATTATGCTTCTGTTTCTTATATGGACACTCAAGTAGGAAAAGTATTGAAAGCATTAAAGGATGAAGGGTTGGAAGATAACACAATCGTGATTTTCACTTCAGATCATGGGTTTCATTTAGGAGAACATGATTTTTGGATGAAAGTAAGTTTACATGAAGAATCTGTTAGAGTTCCTTTAATTATTAAAGTTCCAGGTAAAAAACCAGCTGTTTGTAATTCCTTTGTTGAACTATTGGATTTATATCCAACAATTTCTGAATTAGCAGGTTTAAAAACATCTAAACATATACAAGGAAAAAGCTTGGTTAAAACTTTTAATAATTCAACTCATAAAGTAAGAGAAATGGCCTTTAGTGTAACTCAGCAAGGCAATACATTTTTGCTACGGGCAAATAAATGGGCTTATATTCAATACAATGAAGATGCTTCATTAGGAATGGAGTTATTTGACATGGTCAAAGACCCTAAACAGTTTACTAACCTCGCTAAGAAGCCTAAATATGCAAACATTGTTTCTTCTTTTCAGAAAAAATTAAAACAAAAATTAAAAGAAATTAGAAACAATGATTTAGATATTAAGTACTAATAAACGATACTAAATGGATAATTCAGAAAATATTTTAACATCTAAGAATGCAACAATTTAAACGAATTGATTTCCTATTTCTAGGGTTTCTATTAATCACTACTATTTTACTTTTATGCTCTTGGAATCAAACTTCAAATATTATTAATTTACTTTTAACAAGAGTAATTATATTTGGAATTAGTTTAGGGTTTGTTTTTTTTAACCCAATTGTAAAATCGTCACTCTTTACTCTTTTCAGAAATATCTACCCTGTACTATTTGCTGGATATTTTTACACCGAAACGGTTTATTACAACAAACTATTTTTCGAGAATTTAGACCCTATTTTCATTAATTTTGATCAATGGCTATTCGGGTTCCAGCCAAGTTTAGAGTTTTCCAAAACCTTTTCTAACCCCTGGCTTGCTGAGCTCATGTACTTCGGGTATTTTTCGTTCTATTTTATTATTATTGGGTTTATCGTTGCTATGTGTTTTAAATGCAAAGCCTTGTTTTTAGAAAACATTTTTAAATTGACTTTTTCTTTACTATTTTTCTATTTGATTTTTGCCATATTCCCTGCAGCTGGACCTCAATTTTATTTTGATGAATTTGAAAGAGCAGTTCCTACAAACGGATATTGGTTTCAAGATATTATGCATGCCATTCAAGCTGGAGCAGAACAACCAACAGGTGCTTTTCCAAGTTCTCATGTTGGTGTAACTGTAGTAGTTTTACTGTTGGCTAAAAAGAGTTTACCCATATTTTACAAAGTATGTTTACCACTGGCTCTCATATTAATTCTTTCAACCGTCTATATAAAAGCACATTATGCCGTAGATGCAATCTTCGGGATTTTAATTGCGCCAATTATAGTATATTTAGCTACTGTTATGTATAATTACCCAACAAAAAAGGGTTCCATCAACTAACATTTTTTATGATTTATTTAAAAGAAGTAATCCACTATAAAGAATTAAAAACCTTTATTAAATTACCCTATAAAATTCACAAAAACCATAAAGAATGGTTGCCGCCTTTATTGACAGATGAGTATAAAGTGTTCGATAAAAAGAAAAATCATTCTTTTGAGCATTGTGATACCATTATGTATTTGGCGCTTAACAACGGAAAAGTAGTTGGTAGAATTATGGGAATCATAAACTACACATACAATACAGGTCATAATGAAAAGAATGTACGTTTCTTTGGTTTAGAATGCTATGATGATGCAGCTGTATTTGATAAATTAATAGAAGCAATTGAAATTTGGGGAAAAGAGAAAAACATGGATACTATTGTTGGTCCTTTAGGTTTTTCTGATAAAGATCCGCAAGGTTTTTTACTAGAAGGATTTGATGACCCAATGACTGTAATGGTTACAAGCTGTAGTTTTGAGTACATGCTTTCACATACAGAAAGAAATGGGTATCAAAAGAAACTCGATTTATTTCAATATCGAATTCAGTTAGAAGAAGAAACCCCAGAAATCTATGTAAAAATTACAGATCGTGTAAAAAGAAATGGTTTTGAAATTCTAGAGTTTACCAAATCATCTGAAATTAAACCTTATATAAATACGGTGTTCGAACTGATCAATCAAACGTATACAGATATTTATGGATTTGCTCCTTTAGATGACAAGGAAGCAAAAGAATTTTCTGATCGATTTTTACCAATGTTAAACCCGAATTACATCAAGTTGGTAAAAGACAAAGAAGGTATTGTGGTTGCATTTGTCGTTGCGATGCCAAATATTACAGAAGGATTTCGGAAAGCAAAAGGGCGTTTATTGCCTTTTGGATTTGTCCATATTTTAAAAGCCTTAAAAACTGCCACACAATTAGATATGCTATTAGGTTGTGTACAACAAGACTACAGAAATTCTGGTTTAGACGCTTTAATGGCAGTTGCGTTGTTTGATTCGGCCAGAAAAGGAAACTTAACCGTTATGGATAGCCATTTAACAATGGAGGATAATGTGAAAATGCGGGCTGCTTACGAACGCATGAATCACACTATTTATAAGAAATATCGAATTTTTGAAAAAACATTATGAGCAAACCAATTCAATTAGGTCTTAAAGAAAACTGGATCCAATTTACCATCCTAGTTATTGTCAATGCTTTTGTTGGCGGAATGGTTGGTTTAGAGCGAACTATTTTCCCAGAATTTGCCGAATCTGAATTTGGCATTTCTTCAAAAACTGCTATTTTATCTTTTATTGTTGCCTTTGGAATTACCAAAGCAATCACCAATTATTTTACAGGGAAATTAGCCAATAAAATTGGTCGAAAAAACTTATTAGTAATTGGATGGTTGTTTGCTATTCCGATTCCTTTTGTATTGCTATATGCACCAAGCTGGAATTGGGTGATTTTCGCCAATATTCTCTTAGGTATTAATCAAGGATTAACCTGGAGTAGCACCGTAGTTATGAAGATTGATTTGGTGGGTGATAAAGACAGAGGTTTGGCAATGGGAATAAACGAATTTGCTGGTTATTTTGCTGTTGGTATTGTTGCATTTTTAACAGGGATAATTGCCCAAGAGTACGGTGTTGTTCCCTATCCATTTTATATAGGGATTGGAATTTCTATTATTGGGTTATTCCTGTCAATTCTATTTGTAAAAGATACTCGGCATTTTGTCAATCAAGAGCAACAAATTGATACTTCACAAAAGCTAAATAATGTCTTTTTAGAAACCACTTTTAAAAACAAAAACCTAAGTTCTATTACGCAAGCCGGAATGGTAAATAACCTCAACGACGGAATGATTTGGGGATTGTTACCCATATTATTAATCAGTTTACAATTTGACACTAAAAGTATCGGAATTATAGCAGCGGCATATCCAACTGTTTGGGGAATTGGACAATTATTCACCGGAAAAATGTCTGATGTCTATTCAAAGAAAAAAATGCTTTTCTGGGGAATGCTACTGCAGGGAATTGCAATAATTTCTATAGTTTATATTTCTAGTTTTTATGGATTAATTGGTATTGCTGTTATTTTAGGTTTTGGAACTGCTTTGGTATATCCAACCTTTTTATCGGCAATTGCAGCTACGACCACTCCAACGCAACGTGCAGAGAGCATTGGTGTGTTTCGTTTATGGAGAGATTTAGGCTATGCAATTGGTGCAATCTTATCTGGAATTATTGCAGATGCATTCGGGATTGAATATGCAATTATAACGATTGGTTGTATTACCATTCTTTCTTCTTTTGTTATTAAGTTTAGAATGACTGAATAAATTCTTAATTATATTCTAGTCCAATTTCACCTCTAATTAAATCAAGTAGATGTATTAGTTGAATGCTTTTGTCAAAAGACATTATCGGACTTTCTTTTTTATTATTCAATAAGAGTTCAGTTACATGTTCTGCTTCATAATTATAGCCAAATGTAGATACATTAAATTTTAAATGTTCTACCTTTTTGACTGTTTTTACAGTAATAGATGAAGGTGCATGAAACTGTTGATGAATAATTATGATTCCATTTTCAAATTCTATAATTGCTTCTGTATTGGTTTTTTCAATAATCGTACTATATAATTGTGCCGTTGCTCCATCTTTATATTGAAAAAGGATGTCACAATTTTCATCTATATCGGTACTACTCATTTTAGCATTCGCTTCAATTGCATCTGGAAAACCAATCAAACTTAAAGCTGCAAAAACAGGATAAATACCAATATCTAATAAGCTTCCACCACCTAGTTTTTTATTATAAATTCTAGAAGTTGGATCAAAATCAAACTGATAGCCAAAATCTGCTTTTAAGTTGGTGATTTCTCCTAATTCTTTTGATTGAACCATATTTAAAACGTATTGAAAATGCGGCAAAAACAGTGTCCACATTGCTTCCATTAGAAATACATTTTTCTCTTTTGCTAAGCCAATCATTTGAGCTACTTGATTGCTATTTAAAGCAAAAGGTTTTTCGCACAAAACAGATTTAGAATGGTTTAAACATAGCATGGTGTGTTCGAAATGAAAAGAATGCGGTGTCGCTATATAAATAACATCAACGTTATTATCCAAACACAATTCTTCATAAGAACCGTAACAACTAACCGAATTATATTCTTTACCAAATAGGATCGATTTCTCAAAACTTCTACTAGCAACTGCAGATAATTTCGCAGTAGGAATGGTCAATAAATCTTGGGCGAATTTATGTGCTATTCTACCACAACCAAGAATTCCCCAGTGAATTATTTTTAAATCTGTAGTACTATTCATTTACTGATGTTTCTACTTTCTTTTCATAATTGAAATAACCAATTAAGATGAATAAAATGATTAAAGTAACTACATGAATTATATTTAAAGAGATATCATTTAAAATATCGTAGGATGTTTTAATAATTGCTAAAGAACTTATAATTAATAAAAATTTACTTTTAACATTTATTGATTTAAACACAAATACTAACGAAAAATACATTGCAAATATGCAGCCTATAAAATTTAACCATAAATAACTTATAATTGGTTCTTGACCAATACTTTCCAATTTGTAAATACCAAAGTAAAAGATCAAACAAATTAGTATTTGAGTAATAATAGCAGCTTTAAAAACAGCTTTACCATTTACTTTTTTAAATAAAAACGCGAGTACAAAAATTCCCAATACATTGCCGTAGAAAATAGAACCAATAATATTTACTAGCTGAATTAGATTATCAAACAAATTGGCGACACATGCCACAGAAATTGCAATAATTCCCCAAGCCAATGTAAACCACTTAGATGCTTTTACATAATGTAGGTCACTTTTTTCTCCTTTTACATTTCGTTTGTACAAGTCTATTGCCGTTGTAGATGCTAATGCATTCAACTCTGAAGCGGTAGAAGACATCGCTGCGGATAAAATCACAGCTAATAACAAACCAATCAACCCTCTTGGTAAATTGTTTAATATAAAGTGTATGAATACATAATCTTTATCATTGGTTTCTACAGAAGTATCCGCTTTTTTAATGATGGTTTTTGCTTTCTCTTTAAGGGCAACACTTTCTAGTTCCAAGGCTTTTATTTTCGCTTTGTCACTTTCTTGAACGCCATTTATAACCAATGTCTTTTTATCGGATTCCAGTTGTCTATATTGATTTTCTATTGCTTTATACTCATTCGCATATTCTGAATTCAGTACCGCTTCTGTTGCTTTTGGATTAAAATTTAATGGCGCCGCATTGAACTGATAAAAGACAAATACCATGACACCAACTAACAGAATAAAAAACTGCATAGGCACTTTCAACAAACCATTAAACAACAATCCAAGTTGACTTTCTCTCACCGATTTTCCAGATAAATAACGTTGTACCTGACTTTGGTCTGTACCAAAATAAGACAACATTAAAAATGTTCCTCCAAGAAACCCGGTCCAAACGGTATATCGATTACTTAAATCAAATGAGAAATCGAGCACTTGCATTTTTCCACTTGCGCCTGCAATATCCAATGCTTTGGTAAATGAAATGTCTTGTGGCAGTTTAGAAACAATCATAAAAAATGCAACCAACATTCCAACGAAAATAATCACCATTTGCTGTTTTTGAGTTACGTTTACTGCTTTGGTTCCACCAGTTACCGTATAGATAATCACCAAAACACCGATAATAATATTTAAGGAAACCAGGTCCCAACCTAATACAGCTGATAAGATAATTGCTGGGGCAAAAATGGTAATTCCGGCTGCCAATCCACGTTGTACTAAAAACAAAATAGCTGTTAAAGTTCTTGTTTTTAAATCAAAACGACCTTCTAAATATTCATAGGCTGTATATACTTTTAGTTTGTGATAAATAGGAATAAACACCAAACAGATAATTACCATGGCAATTGGCAATCCGAAATAGAATTGTACAAATCCCATTCCACTATGAAATGCTTGTCCTGGTGTTGATAAAAAGGTAATTGCACTAGCTTGTGTTGCCATTACAGACAAACCAATTGTCCACCATTTTGAATCATTTCCTCCTTTTATAAAATCTTGTACGCTTGTGTTTTTCCTCGTCTTATAAGCACCAAAAACCACAATAAATGATAAGGTAACAGAGAGTACAATCCAATCTAATAATTCCATAATTTGTTGTGCTTAGTTTGAGAAATATGAGGTGATAAAATAAAATAGAATGATATACACAACATTTAGAATCAGTACTAAACTGTATATTTTTTTCCAAGGATGTTTTTTAGTTTCCATATTTTCTATTCTTTTATTTCTTGCTCGGTTTTAATATTTTCTTTTCCAATAGACAACATATTTGCAAAAAGTTTATAAGCTCCAGAAACACCTGCTGGCAATTCTCTAAAAAAGCTTAAACCAGTATACATATAATATCCTTTTCCGTGTTTTGCTACTAGTAAACTTCCTTCTTTTGCTGTTTCCCCTTTATCATTCATTGATAAAATTGGCGTGAACTCTTTTCCCCATGTATTTGGAAAATACAATCCTCGTTCTTGTACCCAACCATTAAAATCTGAAGACTCAATTTTGTTTGGAAAGTTTAACAACGAGTGATTTTTTGCCAAGATAGTTACTTTAGCTGTCTCGTCTGTAACTCGATCTCTAGAGACCTTTAATTCATACGGAGCACCAACATCAATTCCTCTTCTACCACTTGTATTGTATTGCACAATCATGTTTCCACCTCTCTCTACATACTCTAACAAGAATTTTTGTTTAAATTTCAAAGCATCAACCGTATTGTATGCTCTAATTCCTAGCACTATGGCATCAAACTTATGCAAATTTTCATTGTTGATTTCCGTTGGATCAATCACCAACACATTATAACCAATCTGACGTAAACTTTCTGGAATCACATCTCCAGCACCAGCAATATAACCAATATAATTTCCATTTTTCTCAATATCTAAACGTACAACTTTCGCCTCTGAATCTAATAATACAGATTGTTTCGGAATGTGGTCATAATTAATCTCTACCAATTCTTTTCCATATTGGTTTCCATCAATTGTTGCAAAACTTTTTAACACTCCTTCAGACTGTCCGTTTGGTGGAGTCACCATAAAATCAACCGTTAAGTTATCTCCTTTTTGAGTAATAGAAAACGGTATTTCATTCGGTGAAACTTTCCAATCACTAGGAAGGTCTAATCCTACATTCCCTTTAACGTTGTTTATTCCAGCTCTAACAACTACTTGAACTTTTTGTGGATTTCCATCAGAAAAAATGAGTACTTTATTTGCCAACTTTGTAGTTACTTCTGGCAAAATCTCAAACGGCTCATAGATTTCTCCTTTATCTCTTTTAGCATATCTGTACACCACATCTTTCTTAAACCAAATTTCGTGTTCCCAAATATTTAAGTGAAATTCTACTTGTAACGGCCTATCTGATTCTGGTTTTCCTATGTTCAATTGATTCTTTACATCATACATTCCTAAGGTTCCTTTGTTTTGCAACCAATATGGATCTGAATATTGTTTATTTTTCAACTGAATAGTATCTGTAATATGCACACGAATATTATTCTCTAATTGTTTTTCTTCACCTCTTACCAATCGAGTCCCGTTTCCTAAAACACTATACGAATCAAAATGTGTAGTGATGCTACTTCTATTCAACATTTCAATTCTCAGCACTACTTCTCCATTTGGAGTTGTACTAGAACTTGTTGCCGAAACTTCTAAATACAATCCAGCAGCAGCTTCAATAATTTCTTTTATTTGCTTCAGTTTAATAGCTTTCCAATGCGTATCTTCTAACAATTGAATTCTATCATAGGCATTTAATAATTCTGGCAAATGCTTTGAAGGATTAGAAAAATCAAAACTTTTCTCTACCTCATATAATATATCTCCAATTGCGCCACCACCTTTTAAACGATTCCATGTTGTATTAATTCCTGAAAAAATATCTGAATTGTCTTTAGGTTTTGTCCCTTTTAAAAACTCCATATATTCTTGTTGAGTACCTCGTGTTGTTACTCTTCCAAAACCTTGACATAAATGCTGGCTACTTGCCATAGATGCAACTTCGTTATTAGACAATCCTTTTAATGGATAATACACACCAACATCTACAGAACTCAATTTTCCTTCAGTTGCTTTCTTAAACTCCTCTTGATTTCTGTAAAACCATGCCGATGTATTAAAAAACAAACGCTGCGGTTGCCACGGTTGGGTATATTCAAATTGTTCTGTGTATTTCGTTTTATTTGCGGCTAAGTCAAAAGCTTCTACACTTAACATCGCAGAAGTTGTATGATGACCGTGTGTTGTACCTGGTGTTCTGTGATTAAACCGATTGATTATTACATCAGGTTTAAAAGTTCTAATTGCCCAAACAACATCAGATAACACCTTGTCTTTGTTCCAAAATTCTAAGGTTTCCTTCGGATGCTTAGAATATCCAAAATCATTGGCTCTTGTAAACAATTGTTCTCCACCATCAATTCTACGTGCAGCTAATAACTCTTGAGTTCTTATCAGTCCTAACAGTTCTCTAATTTCTGGACCGATTAAATTCTGACCACCATCGCCACGTGTTAATGATAAATAGGCCGTTCTTGCTTTTACATTGTTTGCCAAATAAGAAATTAAACGTGTGTTTTCATCATCTGGATGCGCAGCAATATACAAGGCTGTCCCTAAGAAATTCAGCTTTTGAACCTTCTCGTAAATCTGATTTGAATTTAATTTTTGAGGTTTCTGTGCAGTAGTAATTGTAGAAAACAATACTGCTAACAGCATGAAATAAATATATTTCTTCATTAAAAAGTCTTTAAGTAGTTGAACAAATATAGTATTAATCTAATAGGTCAATCATTGGTGAATTTGGTATTAACATAAATATAACGTTTCCTAATCACCTAACTATTTGGTTAAAAACGATGGATACATATATTTTTAAATTGGGTCTTTAAAATATATTTCAATCTTGGGGTTTTATTCATAAAATAAGACAAAATCAACCTACTTTTAGATAAAAAACTTTACTTTCACTAAAAAAATATGTAGGTTTGTAAATCATATTTTTTTGAAAATCTGAATATGAGATGATTGACTTTTTAGTCTTTACTTAAAAAAACAAAATCAATGAAATTTATAGTATCAAGCTCGCAATTATTAAAGCAACTTCAAGTTCTTGGAGGTGTTATTAATAGCAATAACACATTACCTATTTTAGATAATTTCTTATTTGAATTATCAGAAAACGAATTAAAAGTTTCTGCTTCAGATTTAGAAACTACAATGAGTGCTGTTGTAGATGTAGAATCTGACTCTAATGGTTCTATTGCTGTTTCTGCTCGTTTGTTATTAGATACGTTGAAAACATTTCCAGATCAGCCTTTAACTTTTAAGACTGAAGGTGAAAGCACTATTGAAATTAGTTCTGATCAAGGAAAATATGACATGGCATTTTTTAGCGGAGAAGAATTCCCAAAAGCGGTTTCTTTATCTGCTCCAAGTAGCACAGTTATTCCTGCTAGTATTTTAGCAACGGCAATTTCTAAAACTATTTTCGCTGCTGGTAACGATGATTTACGACCAGTAATGAGTGGTGTCTTTTTTCAGTTTAGTTCTGAAAGCTTAACATTTGTTGCTACAGATGCACATAAATTGGTAAAATATTCTAGAACAGATGTTACTGCAAACGAAAGTGCAGAATTTATCATGCCTAAAAAACCTTTGAACTTATTAAAAGGAATTTTAAATGGTGCAGATTCTGATGTAACGATAGATTATAACAACTCTAACGCAAAGTTTACTTTTGACAATTTTGTATTGGTTTGTAGATTGATTGACGGAAAATATCCAAACTACGAAGCGGTAATCCCTAAAGAAAACCCAAATAAATTAACTGTTGATAGAGCTTCTTTTTTAAACTCTGTAAAACGTGTGTCTATTTTTTCTAGTAAAACAACACACCAAATTAGATTAAAAATGGCAGGAACAGAATTAAACATTTCTGCAGAAGATTTAGACTACGCAAATAAAGCAGATGAACGTTTGTCTTGTGATTATCAAGGAGACGACATGCAGATAGGATTTAACTCACGTTTTTTGAGTGAAATGTTAAACAACTTAAGTGCTAATGATGTACTAATTGAAATGTCTTTACCAAACAGAGCCGGAATCTTAACACCTATTGACGGAACAGATGAGGGTGAAAAAGTAACCATGCTTGTGATGCCAGTGATGTTGAACTCTTAAGAAAGAAACACATATAATATATCAAACCACAGCTTTTTAGTTGTGGTTTTTTTGTGCTCAAAATTCATGAGAAAAGGAATTAGTATATTGTAAGTCATAACGAGTCAACAACTTATGATTAAATTCTTTAGAATAATTAGACAAAACTTGCTCATGGAAAACAAAACAGGGAAATACTTTA
>Ga0209292_1004327_pt1 | contig 15038 bp, 10 predicted proteins | sample GOMGulsemesocosm_2_FD_184634 | JGI IMG/M metagenome (GOLD analysis project Ga0209292, IMG submission 184634) | Methane-oxidizing microbial communities from mesocosms in the Gulf of Mexico - GOM9C Gulf of Mexico (SPAdes) (version 2) | ecosystem: Environmental > Aquatic > Marine > Cold seeps... | reverse complement strand
CCAAGCTTATTAATATGTATAACCTAATGGCTCCATCTAAGTGGAAACAGTTAAGAATAACCCAATCATAGCCTGTTAACCTTGCGGGCGGATTATGTCCATAATTATTGCTAATACCAATCAAACAAACATAAGTGGTCATTTCTAGTTGTTAAAATCAGTAATTACTACCTTATTTATTTAATAACTAGAACAACTAGCTAGTTATTAAATAAATGCATTGTACTTATCATATTAACCTGATGTTCGGGTTAAGCGTAAGGTTAACAAAGTGCGCTAAGCGGAATAAAACCATCAACAAAAACGCAATACTTTTTCTAATGTTTAATTCTTTAAAATCAGGTTCGAACTTTAAATCCTCCTTTCTACAGTAGTTATAAAATCAAAAGTTTATAACTTATTGATGATGCGTTAGTAAAAAGGTAAAGTTGAAATATTAAATAATATTTAGTCGAAAATCAACTTGCAGAAAGAAGTTTTTTCCTCGTCTAATAAGCTGTTAGCATGTAAGTAACTCGCGTTGTTTATCTCACCCAATAATAAGGATACTTAATGAAAAAGATATTAGCTGGCCTCACTGTAATTATTTCTGTGAGTATTAATGCTCAACAAGTGGGGAGTACGGATTTTGTTCCTGTAAACTCAAAAAAGACTTTCTCAGAAACTGATGCTCCTACAGTTCTTATAGATGAAGCACATCATAATTTTCATACAATGAATGGTAGGTACCAACCATTTTCAAAAATATTAAAAAGTGATGGCTACAAAGTAGCAAAAAACACTGAACTATTTTCTGAAAAATCTTTACAAAATGCTGAGATCTTAGTTATTTCCAATGCTTTAAATCATCAAAATAGAAAAAATTGGAATTTGCCTAATTATTCAGCATTTCAAAGAGAGGAAATTGAGGCTGTTTATCATTGGGTAAAAAATGGGGGATCTTTGTTTCTCATTGCTGATCATATGCCATTTCCTAAAGCTTCAGAATCTTTAGCTGCTATTTTTGGTTTTCAATTTAACAATGGGTATGCAAAGGATCATACTAATAAAGAATCAATTTTTAAATACTCTGAAGGAGAAATTGCCGAACATGCAATACGTAATGGTATGCATAATAAGGAAACTATTGAGACTATTCGGACATTTATAGGGCAAGCATTTTTATCTCCGCCTGAGGCTAAACCTTTGCTTATATTTGGCAAAGAGGCTATTTCACGTATGCCAAGTGAATCATGGGAATTTGATGATAGTACCCCAGCGATTTCCGTAGGCGGTTGGAGTCAGGGCGCAACATTAGAATTTTACAAAGGCAGAGTTGTTATATTCGGTGAAGCAGCTATGTTTACCGCTCAGGTTAGCGGTAAAAGAAAAATGGGAGTAAATGGAAAAGGAGCGGAACAAAATGAGCAGTTTTTATTAAATATAATGCATTGGTTATCAAAAAAGATATAAATTCATATTTAGTATCATTTGCACAAAATGTGCTAACAAGGCATTAAAGTCGGACAGTTATAACCGTTGGTTGGGTTCCGCTTCGTTCCACATTATAACCAACTATTATTTACCACTTAATGCAGCTTTATCGATAGAAAAACTAATCTAAATTTCATTCTAGAAAGTTATTGCTAATGTCCGCAGTGTGGCATTTTTTGCCCTCAGCCGAAGTGTTTTTACCATATGGATGCTCGTTTCAGGAAGACTGAGCGATTCATAACCAAGGCGCATTTTTTATTCAGGGTTATTCAGGAGAATGTGCTCCTGCATTCTCTCATAAGCTACTTCCATGTAGCGTCCTTAAAAAGCAATGTAACGCAGGGTATGATTACTCAGCCTTCCCCAGGGGGCTGGTTTAGAAACGCTTTATGCTGCGTTATTAATTTTGAGAAGGGAATAACCATTCTCTACAATCAATGCCTTACCTAAAGGCGTTTCTAATTCCAGCTGAATCATGCACCTTCAAGTGGAGCGGGTATATGTCAATAATATTACTGTAAATGTAGCTGTTAGCGTGGCGGTAGCAAAACTATAAACAAGTCCTAATGCTACACCCCAACTATTTAACGCCCAAAAAACAGCAATTATAAGCAAGGAATAACCACAAGCTCTAATAATCCAAGAAGTACGTTTAGTTAGCCTCTTATTTGTACTTTTTATCACTTTGCTGTAATTACGTGAAAGCGAGAGGCTTAACAAAGTAAAACCAAGCAATTGCAGCAATATTTGCGATAAAATTAACATGTTTTAATAACGCCTTTCATATTCTTTTTCACATTCGTTTTCATAGTTAATTCTGTTTCGTTTTGCCCTGTTTTTAATAACACTGCAGCCAACGCAAAACAGCCTGCAAAGCACAACATACTTAAATCAAAGCCAAGCATTAACCAATCACCTTGTTGTACACTGGCAAGCAAGCTGTGCTCAGTGGTTAACATGTTACCAATAGGTAAAAGTGCGTACACTGTTGCGGCAATCCATAACATGCTTTTCCACACTTTATCCGCCGCTCTGACAATACAAAAACAAGCACACGCAGCAAGCACTATAAATAAGGAATGCAACTCCCATTCGGCGCGGTTTGACATTGCTAAAGGTAATAAACGGTTACTCCAAAAATACGCAGCAATAGCAATGGGTAAACCGACAACCACTGCAGCATTTAATTTATCTATCAGTATTATAAATTTTGTGGGATGATTTTGACGTTTTTTCACCCAAATAATCATGCTGGTAGCTATCATAGCGGCACCGAGCAGTCCTGAGATAAAATACAGCCAGCGTAAGTAAGTATCGGCAAACAGCCCTTCATGTAAATGTTCTAAGATGTCATATATTTTTGCAGCACTATGCGTTTTACCTAATGATTCTTCTAGCTGAATCTGACCATCTACCAAGCGGTAGCTTAGAAGTGTTGCAAATTCGATGCCTTCATTACCGTCAAGCCATACTTGAAAACTCGGCTGTTCTGTATTATCAGCTATGTTGCGATCAATTATTCCAAGATAACTTACTGTTTGATTTTTATAACGTGCTTTCGCGTCTGTTAATACTGTTTTAAGAGATAACACTGGTTTATGAGATAACTCCGCTTTAAGAGACAAGTCTGCCGTATTTAAGTTAATAGTTTGTTGTTGTTTATTTTCAGTTTTCGACTCGTTATAAAACTGTCGATGCATTTTTTTACCTTCGCCGTAAGTTGCATCAATCACGGGTGAAAATGATATGCCCATTAGCAAAACAAGTCCGCTGTAGGTGATCATTAAATGAAAAGGTAACGGTAGTACGCTAAAAACATTATGTACATCTAGCCAAGCACGAAGCCCCTTACCTGCTCGAAAAGTAAAAAATTCAATAAAAATCTTTTTGTGAATGATAACGCCAGTGACTAAGCCTATTAACATGAATAATGTTGCTAAACTGGTAATCAAATAACCCACTACAGCTGGAACATAATGTAAATTGTAATGCAGACGATATAAGGTTTCACCACCACTGGTTTCTCGTGTTGGAGTAATTTTACCCGTATGAGGTGCGAGGTATTCTTCGTGCCATTGCTTAGGCATACCTAACTCTGCGTTAGCTGGCTGTAACCAGGATATTTTGATGTATGGATTACGCTTTGACGGATAAGCTAGATACCATTGCTCTGCATCACTAGCTAAAACAGTAAGCTGTTGTTTGGCAGAGTTTAGTATTTCAAAATCATCAATGGCGTCATCAACAATGGCTATTTCAGGCTTCATCCAACGGTCTATTTCGTTTTCAAAATACCCCAAACTACCGGTAACAAAAATAAAAAATAGTAACCAAGCAAAAGCAAAACCTGCCCAAGTATGTAGCCAGCCCATAGATTGTCTGAATCGGGATTTCATTAGGCCGTAATTCCATTAAGATAGTGATAAAAAACGTACATGACTATACAAGGGATAAATACGCCAACTCCGGCGCGAAGTGTTGTTTTAGTGGCAAAAACAAATAGCACGATCACAGTGTAGATAATAAAACTCAACATTAAGCCCGTAATAATACTGTTGATTTCATCCCCTGGTAATAGCTGTGCAATTAATACCGCACTTAACGCTGAGAACAAGTAACCACCAACTAAAGCAATAAGCACGCGGCACGAAATATTGAATGCTGCTAAGTGTTTTTTAGTAAAATTCATAAAATAAAAACTGTATTGAATGATCATAAAAATTGCTCATAAAGTTACTTTATGAGCAATTAATTACATCAATTGGTATTAGCCAGCTATTAACCTAGCAATTAAAACTGGTATGAAACACTTAGACGAACATCTCGACCAGCCTCTTTAATACCAACAACGGATTCATATCCTGGGATATGTCCATAATCAGCAACACTGCCATGACTACGATATGATTCATCAAATAAATTGTGCACTGATAAATCAAGTCTTAGGTTGGTAATAGGGGTGTAAGCTACATAGGCATCAACTAAATCAAAACTAGGCTTATCAACGGTTTCTAATTCAGTTACCCACTCTAATTCCATAGAGCGGTGGAATACTTCAATATCATTCAAACTGGCAACATGGTTATAGTTAAAACCTAATTGAATTTGCTCGTTAATTTCATAATTAACATTCACATTAAGTGAATCGCCAACGGCATTTCCTAAACCACCATATTCATAGGAAGCCATATCGACACCGTCTAAGACAACAGTGCTATATCCTGAAGCATCATTAGCATCTGGCCAAACAAATGCGGCATTATTTAACTCAACATTATTGTGATTATAACTAACAATTACGTCAAAATTATCGCCCTGATAACCAGCAACAAGCTCAACACCTTTAGTCTCTAGATCGCCTATATTCTCGTAAAATACGCCTTCACGACCTTTAAACTTATCAAATACCACATCGTTAATTACACTTAAATATACCGAAGCTTCAAATAACCATGTGCCATCGTTAAATGTTAAGCCAAGCTCGGTGTTATCCACTTCTTCTGGTGTAAGAACTGGGTTAGGCGTTAACTCACCCACAGTAAAGGCATCAGCAACTTGTCTTCCACGCAATGCTTGTGCGTAACCTGCAGAAAGCTTTAATGCGTCGGTAAAACTGTATTCAAAACCGATATTGCCGCTGAAACCATCTTGTTTTTCGGTTGAAAACGCTGAGCTTGAAGTTACTGGTTCACCATCAGAATCAGTCTCAACAACCCATGTGCCATCTACTTTAATCCAGTTTGCTTCAATACCATTATGATCAAGTTCATAAGCATCATAACGTCCACCAAAACTAAGTAAAAAGTTATCTGTGAGTTGCCAATGATCTTGCAGATAAATACCTGTTACTGTGCCTTCTTCATCAAAAACACCACCAAAATCGCCATAAGACTGAGCATGGACTTTATCGACTTTTCGTTCGACACCATAAGTAATTGAGTGCATACCAATATCGCTGGTATTACGTAAATCAAAACCAGTGGTTTTGATTGATGCATCCCAGGTGTATAGTTCACGTTTAAATGATGATTCTGTGTTATAAATAGTTGTTTCAAGATTTAGTAAATCATTTCGATACCAAGCATGATTTAATACGACAGTTTCACGTTCCCCCCATGATGCAAATAATGGGTCGTCTTCCAGCGGCGCCCAGTTAGTCTGTTTACCAAACTCACCTTCTTCTTTACGATTTTCGTAGCTTACGGTTAACGCTTGATTTTCAGTAAGCTCTACATTTACTTTGATAAAACCCAGCGTTTGTTCTGCTGCAGTACCCGGAATTTCTTTGCCATCGCCGTCATCAATATTGTTACGGTCAACATTCACGTACGATGCAAGTACACCAACTTTGTCTGTTAATTTACCGAATAAAGAAATGCTTTCTTTGTGACCATCATTGGTGAAGTAACTCGCTTTGACAATACCGCCAAACTTTTCATCTTTGTTAAGTAAATCGTCGGCACTTTTTGTTTTAAAACGAATAGCCCCGCCTACTGCACCAATTCCTGATGTTGCTTCGCCAGCGCCAGCTTGCACTTCAACACTGCGTAAAAGTTCAGGCTCTATCGCTACACGACCAATATGGTGAAACAAGGTACTTGTTTGTGGCGCACCATCAACGGTTACATTAACCATTGAGTCTTCCATACCGCGGACAAAGATTTTTTGTGCTATGCCTAATGAGCCACCCACGGTAACCGAAGGCGTATGACGAAAGATATCGCCTAAATCGCTGGCTTGATAATTTTGTAATTCTTCTGGCGTAATTTCTGAGTTGGTAGTGGCACCGACAACAGTAATTCTTTCAATCTTTTTTTCTTTAGGTTCAACTTCTATTTGCTCAGCATAAACGTTTGCACTACAACATATGGCAAGCACAGCGCTTGCGATAGGCGTTTTTAAAAATGATTTTTTTGTTAATACAAATGACATGGTTTAAATCTCAAACAATTTCTATTTATTTAAATGAGAATTATTACTATTCGTAACAAATATAGCTACCATTATTACATTTGTTACATTTATGAGATGGGAATTATTATTTTAACCACTAAACCGCCTTGTGCTTGGTTACTTGCACTGATTTTTGCCCTAACGCTGTGTAAGTGACGCTTCGCTAAAGCTAGTCCGAGGCCAAAACTGTCGTTCTCAGTAATACGTGAGTTATCTACCCTAAAAAAGGGATGAAAAACTCGATCTAAGTACTGCTCAGCAATCCCTGGGCCTTGGTCAATAATACAGATACGATATTGGGAGTCACATCGTGCTAGGACTACATGTACCAATTGACCAATAGGTGTATACCGTAATGCATTACGAATAATATTCTCTATCGCTGGCCCTAACGCTTTGTGACTGCTGTTGCTAATGATTGCATTGCTTGGGCAATCAAGGGTAAGTGCTCGATCAGGGTATTCAAATCTTGCATCTTCAATTAATACATCCAGTAAATCAACTAGGTCTACATCTTCTTGTTTAATGATAGGTTTTTCATTGTCTAACCATGCCAAGGTTAGCGTATCTTCGACTAATCTACGAATGTGTTGTGATTCTCTGGTAATACGCGCTAAATGGTAGCTGCTCTCTTGTACTTCAAAGCTGCTAACCGCTATATCTAATCGTGTGAGTGGTGTCCTCAGCTCATGAGATAAGTCTGAAATTAGCTCCCGTTGATTTGATATTAACTCGCCAATTCGACTGGCCATTTGATCAAAAGTAGCGGCTAAATGTGAGAATTCATCATTACGCTTACCTAAATGTTTTTTAACACGCACATTAAAATTGCCTTCACTAAACGCAAAGGTGGCTTTATCAAGGCGTTGAAGTGGCGTGATAATATGTCTATATAGCAATATGGAGAGTGCAATTAAGATAGCCATGGGAATGAATATTTGCATCATAAAACGCGTTGTTATCCAATAGCTTCCTGGGCGCATACGCTCGGGTAATCTAATCAAAAAGCTGGCATCTATTTCGTCAAAAGGTAATTCCATAATGGGATTACTTTCAAAATATAAATGAATTTTCCATTCGAGACTGCGTCCAAAATGGTATCCTCCGACAATGCTCTTTTTAGGTTGTTCGCCAGCGATATGGATAGCTTTAAAACCAGCGACAGATGCCCATGTATTTTCTTGTTTTTGTATCGAGGTTAGCAAGTCTTCTAATTGCGTCTGTTCGGCTAATAAATATAAACGTTCTGCTTCGCTAGCCCATGCTAGTAACTCAATGCGATGATGTTCAGCAATAAAGCTCATTCGTTCTTCTGTTTGGGTTGTTAACGCATCAAGTACGTAAAAAAAAGCGACTAGACCAGTCGCAATAATTAAGCATAATTTCCATAATATTTTTCGATTCATTTAAAGCAATATCCTTTTCCGTGTACTGTTTGTAAACGCTCCCCTAGCCAATTCGCTTCATTGAGTTTTCTTCTTACGCGGCTTAAATGCATATCTAAAGAGCGGTCATAAGCGCCCAATTTTTTATTAAGTACTGTTTGGTATAAATCAGCTTTACTTACTATTTTATGTTGCTGTGAAACCAGCTCCCAAAGCAACTTAAATTGAATAGTGGTACATTCAAGCTTTTGGTCATTGACGTAAATCACTTGCTTAGCGGCATTAAGCATTAGGCCATCGATATTTATTTCTGCAACATTATTTGGTGTGAGGCTGAGCAGGCTACGCCTAAGAATGCTTTCAATTCTGAGTAGTAATTCTTGGGTGTTAAATGGTTTTGCAATGTAATCATCTGCTCCATGTTGTAAACCTAATATCCGCTCTTCTTCTGCGCCTTTTGCTGAAATCATGATTACAGGTTCCTGACTGGTTTCCCGTAAAGTCTTTAATAGCGATACGCCATCTAATTTTGGTAACATTTTATCAAGCAAAATAAGATGAAATTGCTGAGACTGAGCTAATTTTAAGCCCGTGATGCCATCAAAACATTGCTCTACGGAATACCCTGATTTAACTAATAAATCGGCAAGATAATTATTTAACGTACTATCGTCTTCAATTAACAGGATTTTTATTTTTGACATAGACAGCTCGTATTGATGCAAATGATAATTATTACAATTTGTAATTGTAATCGCATGGATACTTGAAGTAAACATTAAATGAGTAACTGGGTAATTGTGTAGCTGTGTCACAACATGGTGATCTAGTAGCGATGGGAAACCGATTGAAAGATGCTACAGGGACATAAAGCCCCTGTAGTGGGGAGTAATCTAAATTAACAATAACTTACTTTTTAAGCGTTTTAATACCCATGTTATATAAGGTGAAAGCAAAAATGTCGGCATATTGATCAATGGTTTTGCTTGCTGGTGTTCCTGCACCATGGCCGCCGTTAGTTTCAATACGAATAAGCATAGGCAGTGCTGCTGTTTGAGCTTGTTTTGCTTGTAACTCTGCCGCAAATTTAAAAGAATGTGCCGGTACAACCCTGTCATCATGATCGCCAGTTGTTACCATGGTAGCTGGGTATTGCACACCCGGCTTAACATTGTGTACGGGTGAATAAGCACGAATATATTCAAACATTTCTTTGCTTTGCTCAGATGTACCGTAATCATACGCCCAACCTGCTCCAGCAGTGAAAGTGTGATAACGCAACATATCTAAAACACCTACTGCAGGTAAAGCAACTTTAAACAGTTCAGGACGTTGCAACATAACCGCAGCTACTAACAAACCACCATTTGAACCACCTTGAATGGCAAGGTAATCATGTGAGGTATAGTTTTCCGCACTTAAGTATTCTGCTGCTGCAATAAAATCATCAAAGACATTTTGTTTTTGCATTTTAGTGCCAGCATCGTGCCATTTGCGGCCATATTCACCGCCACCGCGTAAATTAGCAACAGCATAAATCCCGCCCTGCTCCATCCATATTGCACGTGTGATGCTAAATGAAGGAGTTAAGCTGATATTAAAACCACCATAGCCATATAAAATAGTTGGGGTTTTACCGTCAAGTACTACCCCTTTTTTATGGCTAATGATCATCGGAACTTTTGTGCCATCCTTTGACGTATAGAATACTTGTTTAGACACATAGTTTTCGCTGTCAAACTTCACTTTTGATTGATTAAACGTACTTGTTGTTCCTGTTTTTACATCAAAAGCTAATGTGACTGACGGTGTTGTACTATTGGTAAAGGTAAAATAAAGTGTTTCAGCCTTAGTTTTACCACTTAACGAAGACGCAGAGCCTGCACCGGGCAATTCAATCTCACGTATTTTATTACCTTGGTAGTCATATTGATAAACCTTAGCAATAGCATCAACCATATATTGGGTAAATATATATCCACCGCCTGTTGAAGCGTTTAATACATTGTCGGTTTCTGGAATTAAATCAAGCCAATGTTCAGCGGTAGGGTTTGCTACATCAACACTGATAATTTTTTTATTATCTGCATCAAGGTTAGTCACTAAAAATAACTTACTTCCTTTATTATCAATAATATAAGTATCAGAGTTAGTGTGATCCAAAATAGTGACTAATTCACTATTGGGTTTGGTTAAATCTTTAAGGAATAAATCATTGCCTGACGTTGATACCGCGCCTGAAATTAATAAATAACGGTTATCATCAGTAACAGTACCACCAACATAACGACGTTTTTGCTCAGTTGTTGCGCCAAAAATAACTTTATCGCTGTGCTGCGCTGTTCCTAACTTGTGATAATACAATTTGTGTTGATCTGTTTTTGCTGATAGTTCACTGCCCTGTGGCTTGTCATAGCTTGAATAATAAAAACCTTCATTTTTATACCAAGATATATTTGAAAATTTCACATCAATTAGTCTAGGCTCTAATCCTTGTTTAGTTTCTGTATCAATAATAATGATTTTTCGCCAATCGCTGCCACCTTCAGAAATAGTATAAGCTGCGATTGAACCATCCTTAGAAAAACTTAACTGTCCTAAAGAGGTAGTACCGTCGTCACTTAAGGTATTAGGATCTAAAAATAACTCAGCGCTAGATTGCGCTTGGCCAGTTTTATAGCGATAAACAACATGTTGATCTTGTAATCCATCGTTTTTGTAAAAATAAGTATAAGCACCTTCAATAAACGGAGCGCCTACTTTTTCATAATTCCAAATGTCGGTTAAACGTTGCTTTAAGGTATCACGATAAGAAATTTGCTCTAAATAATCAAAAGTCACCTTATTTTGCGCATTAACCCAATCTGCAGTTTCATCACTACGGTCATCTTCTAACCAGCGATATGGATCAGCAATATCAGTATCAAAGTAGGTGTCTACAACACTACCTTTTTTGGTCATTGGATAATTTATCTTTATTTCAGCTGTTATCGCTTTGTGTTCACCCATCGTTTTTACATCACTATTGTTTAAGTTACTTTGCCCAGAGCAGGCAATAATGCCATTACTTAAGGTTATTGCTAGTACCAGTAGTAAATATTTTTTCATAGTCCGTATTTTGTTAATGGCATGTTATCTCGACTTTACTTTTTTTTAACAGGTTATTAAAGCCTTTTAATAAAAAACACACGGTGTCAATATAGACATTTTAGTATTACCAGCTTTACAAAGCACAAAACCCATTTATAAAAAGAATTATTAAATTGGCTTTAAGCTACTTAATATTAATTAAGGTTAGGTAGTCACCTGCTTCTTTAATTCCCTCAGCATGTGCTTTTTGTAACCACATTTTCGCAGCGTTGAAGTCAACTTTAGTCCCCTTTCCTTCGTAAAGTGCAACGCCATAATGATATCGTGCCAAACTAGAATATCCAGCTTCATCGTTAAGTAACGCTCCTCTTTTCATCAAACTCGTGGCATAGACATAATCTTGTGGTACACCAACACCCGATTCATAAATTTGCTCAAGCCAAATCATCGAATAGACATCATTCCACCGCTCTATACAATCTTCAAATATTTGGATCGCGGCTTGGTGATCACCGGTTTTATCAACAGCATAACCATACAAACACTTAATACGTTTAGTAGAGTCGATATAGGCAGTATACCCAAGTTCATTGCCGCTTAGTGCCATACGCCTCAAATACGATAAAGGTTGGCTTCGTTTAAAATAACCAGATGAGAAATTCGTGATGTGTCATTTCTACATTAGAACAACAGATTTACAACTAACTTTCTAGTAAAGTACATGAGATGAAGTACCAGTGGTTTTAATCAAATTATTCACTTGAATCCTCTCGAAGCATTTACGACTATTCATTCTCATAGTCAGAATCGCATTTATAGCGTAATATTTAACATTCTATCCGTGATAAAAATATTCAGGAATATTGTTTAATTAATGGTTTTGATAATTTCAGGCTACCTTAACCCTAACATGGCTCTTTTTTATAAACAGATCAAAATATTTGCCATAGTTTTTATTCTTTTTGTATTTTCTTTTTTAGCTAGTGCAAGTAATTTATCCGTTAAGCTTGATGGTAAGTTACCCAAGGAAGTTAAAAGCAATGTTCTCTCCTATTTAGGTAAACTGCCCGATACTGAGTTAGAAAGATCTGCATTTATCTATTCTGCCAAAGACAATGCATACAACGCATTACAATCTCTAGGTTATTACCAAGCTGACATCAATATTATCGTTGAAAAAGATCCCTGGCAGCTAATGCTAACCATAATATTAAATGAACCAACCTTAATCGGTGATATCAAGGTCAAAATAACAGGGGAAGCAATAGATGATCCTGCTTTTATTGCCCTGTTGAATCGTAATGATATTCAACAAGGAGATAAACTTCATCATGGTAAATATGAAGCACTAAAATCTGATTTACTGTCGTTAGCTCTGCAACGAGGTTATTTTAACGGTAGCTTAACTGACAGTAGCGTAACCATTAAGGAAGCTTACCATTATGCTGACATCAAAATAACCTATAAAAGCGGTCCTAGATATAACTTTGGTGATGTTAGTTTTAATGATTTTGATCTTGATGCTGCATTGTTATCAAGCTTAATTCCCTTTAAACAAGGGACAGCTTATAACACCAAAGACTTTCATAAATTACAGCAACAGCTACAATCCACACAATATTTTAGCAATGTACATGTCGTCCATGCAGATAAAAAAAATAATCCCTATACGGTTCCTATTAATGTTTCACTAACGCCGGCAAAAAGTCACCAATTAGATTTAGGGATAGGTTATGCCACCGATACTCAATTTCGTCTTTCTGCAGGCTGGCGCACTCCCCTCATCAATAAATATGGGCACTTTCAAGAAACTAAGTTTGAATACTCAACTTTAAATCCCACAGGAAATTTTATTTACAGTATTCCTTTAAGTCATCCCACTGATGATCTTTTACAAATTAAAGTAACCGTCGAAAATGATGATTACGCTGACTTAACAACAAAATTTCACTCGGTTAAAATTGGTCAAGTCGTCAGTAAAAACAACTGGAACAGGCAAGTATATACCAGACTTCATCAGGAAGCATGGCAATACGAACTTGATGAAGTAGAGCCTAATATTGATTGGTCTGAGAAGGATAATGTTCGATACGTTATTCCGGGTGCTACATGGTCTAAAACCATTCGTTCTGGTTCCGCTTTAGATCCCAGCGCGGGTTTTCGGCAAACGTATAATATAGAAGGAGCACATTTAAAAGCAGGATCTGACAATAGCTTTTTTAGAGTACATGGACGATGGAATTACATTACTACGTTAAAAACAAACCATCGCTTAGTAACTCGTGCTGAATTAGGCGCAATATATATTGATCGAGGTGCACAATTAGCCCCTTCCCTCCGCTTTTATGCCGGGGGAGACCAAAGTATTCGTGGATTTGCTTATCAATCCATTGGCTCTACCATTCCTTCTTCATCAGATCCTGATAAAACCGCGCTTGTTACCGTCGGTGGAACTCGTTTAATGGTGGCAAGTATTGAATATCAATATTATCTGAATGATAAATGGCGCCTTGCGTTATTTTCTGATGGCGGTAGTGTTGCAAATAAAGGTGAATTTGATCCCGTATATTCTCTTGGTTCAGGGTTGCATTACCTATCCCCTGTCGGCGCAGTAAAACTTTATTTTGCCTACGGTATTGATGATGACGACAGAAATTGGCGTATTCATATTAACTTAGGCGCTGAGTTATGATTTTACGTAAAATCTACTTAATAGTTTCCAAGTACATAGCAATTTCACTGTGTGTTATCACCTTATTACTAGCTACCCCTTGGGGGTCGCAACTCACCTTTTTACTCTTTAATAATATTGACGGAGTAACTTTTGATTATCATAGCGGCGTAATAGTTCGTGACGTTAAATTAAACTCATTTCATTTGCAGTTAGATACGCTTGATATAACCATAGAGGGATTATCTACAGAATTTGATTTTACTTGTGTATTAAAAAACACACTATGTATTAAATCAGCAAAGGCTGATTATTTTGCTTTACGTTATACCGATAATAATACTGTTAAAAACAAAGAGAACGTTTCAATAAATAAAAGTGCAACAAAGCAAAGACCAACTAATCAACTGTTTGAAATGCTCTTTGCCATTAAAGCTGATTTAATTGAGATAAAAAATAGCGACCTCCTGATTAACAATAATGAAATATCAATTAAGCAATTGGTTACTCAGCTGTCGATTAACAAAAGTGAATTTAATTTCTCTCAGCCCACAGCAAAACAATTAACGATAACGTTTGAAAACAGTGCAGACAAAGTACCTGTAATGAATCAAAAGATAGCGACTAAAATCAACGATACCTTTACCCAGTTGCCTGAAATTAATTTACCAATCGCATTAACCATTGAGCAACTGCACGTTGATGACATTGTCATAGCGACAAAAAATCACACTAAAGATAACTGCCAGAAAAACTGCACACAGTGGCAGTCATCCAACAACAAATTAAGCGGAACTTGGGTTTATACTGATGCAAACATCAGTCAATTTAAAACGACAACGGCCAATTTTTCTATCAACAAATTTACAGCAAAGGCCAAGTTAACACCACCATATCAGATAAATAGCCACTTAGTTGGCCAACTTAATGATGTACCTTGGTGGCCAGAAGTAGTCGATTCCACTCAAAAAATTTCGCTACAAGGCCCATTAGATGACTTAAACTTTGATGTAACCAGCCAAGGAAACTTGAGCCTGACTAGCCAAGGAAAAGTTAATTTGATTCATCAGGACATGCCTTTCAACGTAGCTTTGAATGCGAAGGAAATTCCAACGCCTTTATCCTTATCTCAGTATGGAGACTATTCTTCTATGTCTCTTGTACTATCAGGAGATTTACAAAAGCAGGCCTTTGAATTAACAAGTCAGATTAAAGGTTACGGCTATAACAATGCACAAGTAAAAATAATCGCTACCCACCAACAAGATCAACTCAGCATTAATCAATTACTCTTTAATGATAGTGATTCTGCAAGTCAATTAGACTTACACGGTAATATCGTAATATTACCGACTGACATTACCTGGCAGTTACTTGCTAAGTCTACAGGATTCTCTTTACCGAAAATAAGCATGCCTAACTTATCTGAGTTAGCTGAGTTAGCTGAAAACCAAGAACAAGCTGAC
>Ga0209292_1004326_pt1 | contig 15039 bp, 17 predicted proteins | sample GOMGulsemesocosm_2_FD_184634 | JGI IMG/M metagenome (GOLD analysis project Ga0209292, IMG submission 184634) | Methane-oxidizing microbial communities from mesocosms in the Gulf of Mexico - GOM9C Gulf of Mexico (SPAdes) (version 2) | ecosystem: Environmental > Aquatic > Marine > Cold seeps... | reverse complement strand
TTCATTTCTGCATTTTATAATTCATCATATTTAGTCAATTAATATTTAGTCAATTAATATTTGGCTTAATGACCACAAAGTTCCATTTATAAAATACAACTTATTTATTAATTTGAGGAAAATAAATAACAATGTTTTCCCAATATAGAATTTTCATAGCTGTCTATTATTCATTAAGCAGGTGATATTAGTTATTGCAGAGTGCTTTTGTATTTTTTTAATAAAAGTGAAGGAGTAAGTTATGAATGTTATAGACACAAAAGTTAATGGTGAACAGACTATTGATGTAATGAAGTCGAAAAAAGTAAGTTCTTCTAATGAAGAGGCCGATGCGCAAATTAAAGCTACCTTGGAGTCTGATGTCGTTAATTTAAGTATTACAGGGCTCAAAAAGTTAGAGTTTGATAATGTTAACATACAACCAAATGGCTCAGGAGGTGGTGATGGTATTGAACCACCTAAAGTATTAGGATCCGGGGGAGGTGATGGCATTGAACCTCCTAAGTAATGGTATCTTTTAATGATAGGCATAGATATAACGCTTAAGGCATTAGGGGTCTTGATCATTAAGTTTGAAGTTTTTGCATTTATAATGATTTTGATCTTATTTATTCGTGAAATAACTCCCTTAATATTTAGCAGAAAAAATAAAACCAAAGATGAAAATCACTGGGTTTTGCTCTCTAGTCTCCTAAGCGCGTTAACAGTCTGTGTTTTTCATTTTATGACTTCTGAAGTGAGAGATTTTACGTTTTCATTTGAAATGGAAAAAATGCAACTCAGAAAACTGTTTTATTTATCTATGTTTATGATGGAATTTGCATTTGTTATCGTTTTATTTTTAGTGCATAAAATTAAAAGTTGTCAGTTTTATTTCGTCGCTCACTTTTGTTTTATGACATCGAGTATTATGTGTCTAATACAGCTCATCCAATTATATTTGAGAGGCTTTCTAGACCTCAGTTTTTTTGTACCATATTACAAATTAACAGTTGTTAGTATTAACTTACTTGTTTTGGTTGTAATAAGTATTTACCCACTATATTTCCTTTATCAGTTGCTTAAGACATCTTATCTATTTTACAAAAAATAATGCACATCGTGATAATTAATAAAGTAGATTAATCTTAAATACGACTTTATTGCTCGTAGCTACCAACAGTATTTTTACTGAATAATATATAGCCATAGTGTATAATCGCCATGTTTTGTTTAACGTACATAATGTGGCAACTGTCATAGGATTCTTAAGCTTGGGGTACTATTAACTCCGATTTTAAATAATATTTCATGTACTTATGCATCAAAACACCCCGTAATTATAGGTAATTCAGAGTGATTCAAAGCAAATGTTAAATGTAGCAAACCAAGATGCAAACCAAATAAAATCTGACAATTCAAGCTTTCGACGCTTCTCAATCGCTCCAATGCTCGATTGGACTGATCGTCATTGTCGTACTTTTCACCGTCAACTAACTAAAAATACTGTTTTATATACTGAAATGGTAACGACGGGTGCCATTTTATTTGGTCGAGGTGATTATTTACATTTTAACCATCATGAGCAACCTGTTGCTTTGCAGTTAGGTGGTTCAGATCCTGAAGCGTTAGCTAAATGCGCTAAGCTAGCGCAAGAACGTGGCTACAACGAAATAAACTTAAATGTGGGTTGTCCATCAGATCGTGTGCAAAATGGACGTTTTGGTGCGTGTTTAATGGCAGAGCCGACTTTGGTTGCTGATTGTGTTTCAGCAATGAAGGCCGAAGTGGATATCCCTGTTACTTTAAAAACACGCATTGGTATAGATGAGCAGGACTCGTATGAGTTTTTATGTGAATTTATAGATACGACACATAAAGTGGGTTGTGATGACTATATTATTCATGCGCGTAAAGCCTGGCTAAATGGCTTAAGCCCAAAAGAAAATAGAGAAGTCCCACCGCTTGATTACGAACGTGTTTATCAACTGAAAAAAGATTACCCTCAGCTAGATATCAGTATTAATGGTGGAGTGAAAACCTTGAGTGAGTCTATTGCGCATTTAGATAAACTTGATGGTGTAATGATGGGCCGTGAAGCATATGCAAACCCATTTATACTGGCACAAGTTGATCAGCTTATTTATGGCGATGAAACAGTTAATCCTATTACTCGTCATCAGGTTGTGCGCAATATGTATGATTATATTGAAGATGAAATGAGTAAAGGCGCTAATTTTTGGCACGTAGCACGTCATATGTTAGGCATGTTTCAGGGATTACCTGGTGCACGTTCATACCGTCGTCATTTATCTGAAAATGGTCATGGTAAGCAAGCTGACATAAGTACAATGGAAAAAGCATTATCATTTGTGCAGGAATAACTGAGAGCAACATATTATTAAATGTAAGAAATAGTGTCTTGATTTCGGGATTCAGATTCCCGAAATCGGAATAATATTAAAACTAAATTTATAATTTTATAGTCAAACTCACCATTTAAATCGTTAAATTAACCACTGAAAAACAAATGAATGTAAAATTCCATTAAAAATCAACGGCTTGATTTTTATCTTCATAGTTGGCACATACCTTGTAATACCTAATGTAACTTTAAAACAAAATCGACATTATTTACTTTCAAGGAGAATGAAATGTCACAGTTTACTCAAAAAATTGCAGTAGGTGCTTTTGCTATTTTAGGTTTTTCAGCGTCAGCTAATGCAGAACAAGTAAATTTTAAAACGATGATGGATCACACTGTTTTATCTCAAGTTAATGAAGCAAGAACTCAAATTGATAAAGATACTTATAAGAGTATTAAGATGACTCTGAATGACTTTAATAATGTTCTGCGTCCGAATCGCGTCATTATTCGAGATCTTAAAGTTCAGTCGAATACCAAAAAGAAATCTTTCATTATTACTCAAGTAAGCAAATAGGGTTGTTGTTATGATTCAATCATCATTATTGTTCAGCATATTGCTAACACCTGTAGCGAGTCTGTTTGTGACGTTTATGGGTGTTCAGATAAGTCGTCGAGCACCAATTATCATGCAGTGGTGTTTTGATAAAAGATAAGTTCGACCTAAATAACTTAGGTTGAATTTATTTATTTTTTAATGATTTTCCATTCATCATTTATATTAACCACTCATCACTTTATAAAATAATGAGCAAGTAATTAAGTTATTTTACGGTTTCTTATTAATCGCTAGCACACAATTAGGTGGTCCAAATGTTCGATTTATTTCCGCTTTTAACATTATTCTTAATTCCAGTATTGAGCATGGCTGCAACTTATATTGGCGTTAATTTATTTCAAAAATTACCTTATTATTCACAATTGTAAGAGTTTAAAAAATTGATTTAATAAATGCACTTTCATACGAATATGTATTTTAGATTTAGACTCTTATACAAACTTATCTATTCTCCTTAGTTTAAAAGCATTCATACAAGATGCACCTCTCCTAGCTAGTTGTACTGTCAAAAAATCATTTTTATGTATCGCAATAAATAATACCAATAATTAAGTTATCACTCAGAGCTTGTGAGTTTTTATAATTCTAGGCATGTCAGTGAATTAATGACGGCCCTCTTTAGAGCTGGGATAACAAAGAAGTGTAAATCCTAAAAAGCTCCTTTTAGACGGGTTTCAAAGCAATTTATATTGCGTTATTGGTTTTGATAAGGGAATAATAATTGTCTGCAACCAATGCTTGATCTAAAGCGTTTTGAGCTCCCACTTAATGACCTCTCTAATTAACGGAAATGGTATAGCCATCAGGTAACTCCTTAGAGCCCTTTAATATTGACTGTAATTTGCTGTTAAAACACTTGGTCAATTCGACTATTTAAAGTGGTTAAATTAACTAAAAATTGATTTTGTAAAATATATTAATATTGATAATAGTAAATGTTATTCAATTAGGCTTGACTTAACTTATTGTTTTTATTTGGTTATATTGTTTTTTATTCTAGTTGGCACAGCAATTGTAATAACGAGATATATAAATTAAAAAATAATTATTAATCAACAAGGAGAATGGTTATGGGAGTATTTACTCGTCTAACAGATATTATTCAATCAAATGTTTTATCCGCTTTAGATAAAGCAGAAGACCCTGAAAAGCTAGTGCGTCTAATGATCCAAGAAATGGAAGAAACATTAGTAGAAGTAAGAAGTACACAAGCTGGGTTTTTAGGAGACAAAAAAACGCTTAATAGAGAGTTGAGTGCAACAAATCAATCAATTAACTTTTGGCAAGATAAAGCTGAGTTAGCACTTGAAAAAAAACGTGACGATTTAGCAAAGTCGGCTTTGATTGAAAAAAATAAAGCAACTAAAGCTGTTGAAAGCTTAAATATTGAATTGGCGAAGGTTGATGATGCTTTAAATAAGTTAAAAGAAGATGTAGATAGTTTACAAGCCAAGTTAGATCAAGCAAAAGCAAAACAAGCAAGCATAATGAAGCGAGAAGAAACGGTTACTTCAAGATTAAAAGTAAAAGCACAACTTCATAGCGATCAAATTAATAAAGCATTAGCGCGTTTTGAATCTGTAGAGCGAAAAGTAGATGAAATTGAGGCTAAAGTTGAATCTTATGATTTAGGTAAAGCACCAAGTTTGCAGCAGCAATTTGATGAGCTTGAAAAAAATGATGAAATTGAAGCTCAGTTAGCTGAACTTAAAAAGAAAGTGGCGGCTTAAACCTAAAGGAGGGGATGTTATGAGTAAATATCAAAAAACAAATTCGTTTTATAAAGATAAGTTAAATAAAAAAATATCAGGAGTCTGTGCTGGTTTAGCTAATAGTAATAACCTTCCGGTTTGGGGTGTTAGATTAGCAACATTATTTTTATTTTTTATGTTTCCTGTTGCTGTTTTAATTGGCTATTTTGTTGGCGCAATGATTTTACCTGAGCGTTATTAATTTTTAATAATTTTATTACTTAGCCTCAAATCGTAAAGAAATGGGGTTAGGAGATTTTATGAAGACACTTATTATCATAGGTTTATTGTTTTTTTTGGCAATGAATGGATTTTTTAACTTTGATCATTTCCATGTTCATTGGCCATTTAACTTTCAATTTGATGGAGTATGGATAGAACCTATCTCAAGTATTCTTTTTGTGATTTTAGCAGTGTTTGCTGTCATAGCTGTATGTGTATTTTTAGCTGTTGGTATAGCAGGCATTATAGGCGCAAGCTTATTGGTGGTTGCTTGTGCATTGCTATTTAGCGGTGTGGCAGTTTTATGGCCTTTTCTATTAATAGGATTAGTCATTTGGTTACTTGTTGGCGAAAGAAAACCTGTTTCAACTCGATATTAAGTAATAATTTTATTTATACAAATTAATACAATGAGATAAGTGCACCGCAGCATATGTTAAGGTAAAATGAATGCTTCTTATGTAAATTAGGTACATTTATGAAGTCTGTTGTATTTCTTTTCGTTTTTTGTATTTTTTATATTAATACTGCTTTTGCCCATACATCTATTCTTGATGCTCAAGTACGAGCCTTTATACCCGGAGCGAGTAATAGTGTCGCTTACTTTACCCTAGAGAATGATACAAAAGATACACGTACCCTATTATCTGCTGAGGTTGACGGAATTAAAAGAGTTGAGATCCATCAACATGAGTTTATTGATGGCATGATGAAAATGAGCCAATTACATTCACTTGATATTAAGCCTTATAGCCAAGTGCAATTTCGTCCCGGTGGTCTACATTTGATGTTATTCAATCCAATTCAATCTCCAAAACCTGGAGGTAAAATCACACTAACGCTTCACTTTACTAAAGGTGAGGCTATTTTTATTCAAGCCGATGTAATAAAAATTGGTGAAGAAAAGCAAAACCATAGCCATCATTAAGGAAGTTATATGTTAGAGCATAAAGGTAAAATAGCAGCTGGGCTATTAGGTGTATTATTACTTAATTATTTTATTGCAGTGTATTGGAGTTTTGAACCCGCTATTTTTAATGTAAAACAGCATGCGCAACAACAAGCAAATGATAAAAATCAAAAATTAGTCGTTGGCTATGTTACAACTTCAACCTTAATTGAAGTTGCAAATACATTGTTAGATAAACCAGGTGGTTACTTATCAAATGATATGATGCCGCCTTCAGTGATGATGGATAATATTCCAGCTTGGGAATACGGTGCATTGGAAATGACGCGAGATTTAGCGTTATCTATGCGTAAAGACTTTAGTCGTTCTCAGTCTCAATCTACAGAGCATCCTGCACTTAAAAAAGCACAGCCTCAATTTAATATTAGTTCTACTGCTTGGGCATGGCCAAGTGCTGAATCTGAATATCAAAAAGGCATTGATTTTTTAATTCAATACCGAGATGGCATTGCTGATGAGACAGTCAATACAAGTCAGTTTTATGCACGTGCAGATAATTTAAGAGAGTGGTTAAAAGAGTCTGAAAAAAGATTAGGTAGTTTAAGCCAAAGATTAAGTGCCAGTGTTGGTCAAGATCGTATTAATACAGATTTAGCGGGTGATAGTGCAGCACAACAAGCAACAAACAGTCCAAAGCAGAGCCAAATAAAAACACCTTGGTTCAAAATTGATGATGTATTTTATGAGGCGCGAGGGGCTTCATGGGCGCTACTGCATTTTTTAAAAGCTGCGGAATTTGATTTTTCTGATGTATTAGAGAAAAAGAATGCTAAAATTAGTTTACAGCAAATAATCAGAGAGTTAGAAGCGACTCAAGACACAGTTTGGAGTCCTATGATTCTTAATGGCAGTGGTTTTGGTATCGGAGCTAATCACTCTTTAGTGATGGCAAATTATATATCTAGAGCTAATGCCGCTTTGATTGAACTTTCAGAACTTTTATCACAGGGATAAATTATGAAAAAGCACTTGTTAGCAGTTGTTGCTGCAGCGGGTTTAACAGCGCCTCTTGTACAAGCTGATACTATTTTAGGTATTTATGCAGGAGTTGAAGGTTGGCAGTCTCAAACAACGGGCAGCTTTGCCCAAGGAAATAACCTTGAAACTTTTGATTTTGAGGATGAAACACTAACAAGTTTTTATGTTGCGCTTGAGCATCCAATCCCTCTAGTGCCAAATATTAAAATTAAACACAATGAACTTGAAGTTGTCGGTAATACAACTTTAACTGAAGGGTTTAAGTTTGGTGATACCGTTTTCCAAGTAAATTCAGAGGCGGGTACTATTTCCGATTTATCACATAATGATTATGTTTTATATTATGAGATTTTCGATAATGATTTACTTTCTATTGATTTAGGTTTCAATATCAAAGATATAGACGGCAGCATTTCAGTTTCAGGTACTGATGGTGTTGCAACTATAACTGAAAAAGAAAGTTTTTCTGCTTACGTGCCATTAGGTTACGCTGCTGCTGAAGTGGGCATCCCGATGACTGACTTTAGTGTGTTTTTTGAAGGTAGTTTATTAGCGATTGACGATAGCAAAATTCAAGACTTTCAAGTAGGTGTTGTTTGGGAAGTGATTGATAATATGGCTGTGGATGTTGCCGTTAAATTTGGTTACCGCTCATTAGTAATGGAACTTGATGATGTCGATGATATTACAACCGACTTAGAAGTAAAAGGTCCATTTATGGGTGTGCAAGTACACTTTTAATTACGTTTATCTTTTTATTTAAAGTTTAAATAAAAACCTGCTTTATGCAGGTTTTTTTGTGTGTCTAATAAAATAAAACAAAGGGCTGAAAGCTTGAATTCCCCCATAACTTGAACAACACTTAGGGTATTGCTTTTTCTCTTTGAAAATACCTCATGGCAAAATTATTAATATTTTTCATAAAGCTTTATGACTTGCTATTTTTTAGGTTTTTTTCAAAAAAAGTAAATCATCCTAATCAAGATAAGCAACTTGTTTATAACCCAAAAAACATATCAACAGCAGAGTCTAAATTGAATGTCTCTTTATTGGGCTTTGAAAAAAAAGATACTAATAACATAGGCTCAAAAAATAAAAAAATATTTTCCATAATAGAGGTATCCAAAATAGAAATAACGGATACATTTTTTTCAGTGCTAAAAACGCAATTATTTGAGTGTTTTTTAGAGAACAATCCTGTTTCTATCAAAAAGCTTAACGAAGGGAGTTTTACTTTAACTTTAACTAAAAGTCCTTTGGAAAAAAATGAGTTCTTTTTACAAAGGCTACATGAAGTGATTGCAAAAAGTATTTTTTTGTTTGATAAAAGTAATGGAAAACGTGATTTAACCAAAAGCTTAAAAATGGGGGTATGTGATTTCAATGCAGGCGCTAATCAAATGATGGTTTACCAACTGGCACAATCTGCTTTAATGATCAGTAAAACCAGCGAGTGGTTATCATACTATTGTTATTCATATAACCACACTCAAACTCAGTTACTCGCATTAACATCCAGTGATATATCAGACTACATAGAAAAAAAACGTTATATATTATTGTTCCAACCTGTTTTTTCTATATTTAATGGTGATATTTTACAGCACGAAGCGTTCATTCGAATTCGGCACGAAACTTTAGGTTTACTTAACGCATCTCAATTATTGCCAAATATAAAGTCACAGCAGCAAATGCAGCTACTTGATAAGGCGATCGTTACCCAAGTGATGAATGTGATTAACTCGGAGGCAAGTTATCATCATGTGAGCATTAACTTATATCAGTCCAGTTGGCTAGATATCACTTTCTTTGGGTGGTTAATAGATGAATTAATTTACTCAAAAAATCATAAAAGCATTATATTAGAGCTTTCTGAAATTGATTTATTAAATAAAGAAAATCAGTTACAGCATGCATTACATTTAGTAAAACAACATAATGTTTCACTCGTTTTAGATAAAGTTGAAGGGGCTATATTAGACAATAAAAGAACAAGTAATATATTCGTGAAATATAATATAAAGTCTTTTAAATTGAGTTATAACTTGGTTCATAATATTAATTTAGATATACAAAAACAGAGAAAAGTTAAAGAAATAACTCAGTTCGCAAAAGAGTATTTCTTGCCTGTTTTTGCTGTAGGCATTGAACAAAAATTAGAATTAGATATTTTAAAAAGCTTAGGTGTTGTTGGTGCGCAAGGTCACTATTTTAGTGAACCATTACAAGAGCTAAGTGCATTTTCTAAAGTATAGTCTCAATTTAAAAGGAGGCACTAACTGACTTGAAATGTAACAATTACTTTTTTAATGTCATATATTGTAATGTTCTGTGGTTAATTTGAGTTTTATTTGGTAAATATCCTCTTCCTAAATGTGTTCTATAATAGTTTCTGTTAGTATGAAATTTATTTTGAAAATTCTTTATATTTAAACTACTTGCTATCTTTTAGTAATAATTGATAATTTACTCTATTGGTTAACTTAACTGAGTCATGTTATTTGAGCGATAATAAAAAATATATGATAAAAAACATTCTTTCACGTTTACCTTTTTTGAATAAAGGTAAAAGTAGCACTAATTATATTGGTCTTGTAGTTCAGCTAGATAAAGTCATAGCGGTTAATTTAGAGCTAAAACAAGATCAATGGTTAATGGTGGCTGAAAAAACAGTTTCATATAATAATGACTCCCAATTGTCAGATTCAATTACGCAAAGTATCAATGATCTTGAAGTAGATGGTGCTCAAGTGGCGATAGTATTACCTTCTCATTTGTATCAAATCGTGCAAATGGATAAACCTAACTTATCACTTGAAGAAATAAAACAATCACTGCCTTGGACAGTAAAAGATCTGGTCACAATCCCCGCTGAAAGCATTATTGCTGACTTTATAGAAAACCCCATAAAACAGGGTGGACAAGAGAAAATATCTGTATTTGCCGCTAACAAAACTTTATTAATGCCCATCATTAATGCAGTACATAAAAGTAAAGCTCAGTTGGAGCTAATTACTTGTGAGGAATTTGTATTAACGGGGTTGCTTGAGGTTGATACTGCAGCACATTTAATTGTATATCAGCATTTAGGGCAGGAACCTAGCATTCAAATTATACGAGACGGTTGTTTATTATTTTCTCGTCGTTTAAGAGGTTTTTCTCGTTTACCAACAATGAGCGTAGAAGATTTATCTATGGGATTGTTAGACTCATTTAGTTTAGAAGTGCAGCGCTCAATTGATTTCTTTGAATCTCAATTAAAACAACCACCATTAAAGTCATTGCAACTGTATTTACCCAGTGAACATCTAGAGCAAATAGTCGAACAATTAAAAGTTCACTTTCCCGTTAAGGTAACACCATTACAAAGACATTTGGCCTGTTGTACTGGGCAAGATGAATCTTTGCACTTTGCGATTAGTGCTGCAATGGAGATGATAGGAGGTGAAAATGAAGCAACGCATTAATCTCTATTTATCTGAATTAAGGCCTGTAAAAGACCCGCTAAGCTTAAATAATATCGCTTTATCTTGGGCTATAGTGTTAATTGTTTGTATTGGCTATATGGGCATATTAATGTATGTTAATGACGACTTAAATCAGGATCTAACAAAAGTAAAACGTAAGCTAACTCAGCAAACGGCACAAGTAAGTGAATTACAAGCCGCGCTTGCAGTAAAGCAAGATAAAACATTTTTATCACAGCAAGTTAATAGACTAAAAAAAGAGTATCAGCATAAAGAAATGATGCTTAAATATATTTCAGATAAAAATGATGAAGATAAAATTAGTTATGCGGATGTGATGTCTGATTTAGCTCAATTTCATCATTCAGATGTATGGCTAACCGAGTTTCAATTTTTAAATAATGAAATTGTGCTCAAAGGTTTGACTCAGACACCCTCAAAGTTGCCTTATTGGTTTGATGGGCTTAAAAAATCGGCTTTCTTTTCAGGTAAATCATTTTCTGTTTTAGAATTCTCAAATGTGGATGAACAATCTCAAGTTGAGTTTCGTGTAGCAACCACTAATAAGGGTGATAACTCATGAAGCAGCAATGGGAAATGTATTGTGAAAAAGTATCACAATTACAAATTCGCGAAAAATATATGCTGCTTGGCATAGGATTATTTTTAATTTTGTATTTAATTGTATGGTTTGTTATTTCTCCTTTACATGTCGAAATAGCTAAAAGTAAAAAACAAATTAAGCAAACTCATCAGTCATTAGCTCAAGCTAAAACTAAAATAGATATGTTTAGTCATGCTTTAACGCAAGATTATACTTTGCAATTACGTAACGAATTGGATCAAGCTAAACAAGATTTGAAAAATATAGATCAAGATTTAGCTCAATTTAGCCAAGGTTTTATACCACCATATAAAATGGCACAAGTGCTTAAACAGTTACTTGCGGTTAATCAATCATTACAGTTAAAGTCTTTTGGCTTAGAGGCCGTTAAACCTGTTGTGATTGGCAAAGAAAAAACAGAAGATAAAACGTCAACAAGTAAAAATAAGAATGTTGCTTTTTATGAGCACAGTATGTCACTTACAATTGAAGGTGATTATTTTAGTTTATTAAATTATGTAAAAAGCCTTCGCAAAATAAAAGAAAAGCTTTTTGTTAGTCAGTTCCAATATCAGGTCATGGAATACCCTAAGGCGGAGCTTAAATTAGTTATAGCAACAGTGAGTGCAGATGAGAAATTTATTGCACTTTAATTTAGTATTTTTAATTGTGCTTTGTTTATTGAGTGCGATTAATGTAAATGCGAACACAGTTAATTCTTTACAATTAATTGATCCAACTCGCCCTAAATTAAGTGGTCGTGCAGCAGGCTCAGCAAGTGTTACTTCAGAAGATACGCAAAATTCTGAACTGAAACTTCAGTCTTTAATTTATAAAAACGGTCGATATAAAGCGATTATTTCTGGAAAACTTTATAAAGCGGGCGAGAAAGTAGGTGAATATAATATAGCCAAAATAACGGCTAAAAAAGTTTACTTATCTCGAGGATCAGAACAACGTATATTAGAACTTTACTCTTATGAAATTAAACGTTAAAAAAATATATCAATTAAGCCTTTTATCTTTAGCTATCGGTTTTATTTCAGGTTGTGAAATAACAGATAAGAAAAGTGAAATACAGCCTCATATAAGTGGTGAGTTAACACCTAAAGCTTCAGATACAAAAAAAGTTGATGAAGATGTTGTTCCTGATGCGTTAGCACAAGAGTTATTAACTTCTGTTAGCTCAAACTTATTAATACCAAAAGAGTTAGAGATTAAGCGTTTTGAAGTGGCTGCTAATGAAGTGGAAATCAGGGACTTTTTTGTCGGTTTAGTTGACGATACGCCCTATAGTGTTGCTGTTCATCCAGAAGTAAAAGGTAAAATAAGTTTAAATTTAAAAGATGTGAGTTTAGATGAAGTCATAAAAGTCATCATTCGCATGTATGAAATAGATGTTTTTCGTGAAGGTAAAGTTGTTCAAGTTTTGCCTGCTAAAATGCGGACAGAGTCTATAGCGGTAAATTATTTAATGATGAGACGCTCGGGTAGCTCAAGTGTGAGTGTTGTTGCCGGTGGTGTTAGTCAATTTGATCAAGGTGCCGGTAGCTCATCCAGCTCAGGTAACTTAAATAATAGCGTTAATAATCAAAATAGTTCAAGTGGTAGTGGCTCTGGTGGTTCAGGCGGAGGCAGCCAGCTAAATGGCGCTAACATTCAAAGCTCATCAGAAACTGACTTTTGGGGCGAATTAAAAACAGCGTTAGACTCTTTAGTGGGTAAAGATAAGGGGCGTTACGTCATTGTTAGCCCACAAGCAAGTATGGTTACTGTTCATGCATTGCCAAGTGAAATTGCAGCCATGAAAGACTTTTTAAATAAAAGTGAAGAAAGCCTACAACGCCAGGTAATTTTAGAAGCTAAAGTAATTGAAGTGACACTTAAAGATGATTACCAACAAGGTGTAAATTGGACTGAGGTTTTAGGTCATATTGGTAGTACTGATATTAGTTTTGGTACAACACTTGGTTCAGCGGCTAACTCAATTACTGCAGAGTTAGGAGGTGCAACCAGTATCTCATTTAAAAACACTGATTTTTCAGGCGTAATTAACTTACTGGAAACCCAAGGTGATGTGCAAATGCTATCTAACCCAAGGGTAACGGCGATAAATAATCAAAAAGCGGTTATTAAAGTCGGTCAAGATGAGTATTTTGTAACTGAAGTTTCAAGTACAACGGTAACTGGTAATTCAACTACGACAACGCCTGAAATTGAACTAACACCATTTTTTACCGGCATCGCGTTAGATGTTACCCCTCAAATAGATGTTAATGGTTCCGTTATTTTGCACGTGCACCCTTCAGTGACAGAAACAGCAGAGCAAAAGAAAGTTATTACATTAAATAACGAGGAATTCATATTACCGTTAGCGCAAAGTAATATTCGTGAAGCCGATACAATCATCAGAGCGGGTTCGGGTGAGATTGTTGTTATTGGTGGATTAATGCAAACAGTTACAACAGATGAAGAGTCTAAAACACCAATATTAGGTGATTTGCCTGTGTTGGGTAATTTATTTAAAAGTATTCGTAAACGCCAAGAGAAAAAAGAGTTAGTGATCTTAATTAAACCTACGGTAGTAATGCCTGATTCTTGGCAGAAACAACAAAAGCGTTCAATGCAATTATTAAAAAGTTGGTATTCTAACTAAATGTATTTAAGTTTTTTTAACCTTAAAGAAATGCCATTTTCTTTAACGCCTAATACTGAATTTTTTTGTGCGTTAGAGCCTCACAATGAGGCAATGCAAGTACTGTTTACTGCATTAAATATGGGCGAGGGTTTTATTAAAGTAACCGGTGAAGTCGGCACAGGTAAAACCTTATTATGCCGTAAGTTACTCAATAGTTTACCTAAAAATATGGTGAATATGGTTACGGCCTATTTACCAAACTCATATTTGAATCCTGAAGAGTTGCGTTGGGCTTTTGCAAGTGAGTTAGGGTTAGAATTAGATCAACAATTAGATCAACAAGCCTTGATCCAAAAAATTCAGCACAAATTATTAGAACTTCATAAAAATGGTCAAACCGTTGTTTTAATTATAGATGAAGCACAATGTTTAAGTTGGGATACATTAGAAGCCTTACGCTTATTTACTAACTTAGAAACTGAAAGTAAAAAATTGCTTCAAGTTGTATTGTTTGGTCAACCAGAGCTTGATGAAAAGTTAGCTAACGAAAGGGTTAGGCAGTTACGTCAAAGGATTAGTTTCTCATATAAGCTGCGTCCAATGAATGATTCTGAAGTAGTGCATTATATCCAGCATAGGTTAACGGTAGCAGGGAATGATGCATTAGATAAAAATAATCTCCCTAAGCTTTTTCCAAATAATCTAGGGTTACAAATCGCAAAAGCCAGTCGAGGTATACCAAGATTGGTTAACTTGTTATGCCATAAAGTCTTATTACAAGCTTTTGGTGAAGGTGCTCAAGAACTCAAAGCAAAACATATACAAGCTGCAATAAAAGATACTGAAGATTGTACTGAGATTAATAATACAAATTGGTTGATTGGCGGTTCAGTATTAGTGTCGGCATTTGTAGCCGGTATTTGGATCTGGAGACAAGTTTTATGAGCGTAATAAATAAAATGCTCAAAGATATTGAGCATAGAGAATCAAATGAATCTCTTTATTTAGACCCAACAGTAAAAGTTGAAAATGTAAGAAATAATGCTCAGTTATTCCAACGTTTAGGTTTAGTAATAATCGCGGTGAGCATTGCTGTTGGCGCATACTGGTTTATTCCGAGTAAACAACTAGATGAGCCTGTTATGGTTGCACAGGTTAAAAAAGTTGAACCACAAAAAACAAATAAAATAATCGATAAACAACAAAAGAGTATTTTATCTGACGATGCTGATTTACCAAAAGCATTAGCTTTAAAAGTAGCCCAAGAGCGCATTAGAACCCTTGAAGCTGATATTGCTAAAAAAGAAACGGAACAAACGGTAAAACCTTTAGCTTCTTCAGAAACAATTAAAGAACCAGAACAGCAGACAATAGCGCTTGTCAAAGAAATAACACCACCACCGTCGCCTATTATTAAAGATAAACCAAAATCAGTTGCCAAAATAA
>Ga0209292_1004324_pt1 | contig 15042 bp, 13 predicted proteins | sample GOMGulsemesocosm_2_FD_184634 | JGI IMG/M metagenome (GOLD analysis project Ga0209292, IMG submission 184634) | Methane-oxidizing microbial communities from mesocosms in the Gulf of Mexico - GOM9C Gulf of Mexico (SPAdes) (version 2) | ecosystem: Environmental > Aquatic > Marine > Cold seeps... | reverse complement strand
CAAAAGGTATGATCGCCGGGGCCTGCTGTTGGCTGCTATCCCAGTTGTCGACGTCAGATTTCCACATCATTTCGTCGAATAGGCCGTGAAAGCCGCCCTCGATAACCACAATTTTATTGCGACCGGTATAGCCCCGGGCGGTGCGCACCGCGCCGATCACCGCTTCGGTGCCGGAGTTGGAAAAGCGCATTTTTTCAATGTTGGGGCACAGTGATTTGATCAGACTAATCACCTCGGTATCCAAGGCGGTGGAAAACCCTGACATAGTACCGACATTGCGAATAGTGTCGATTACCGCCTGATCGACTCGTTGATCGCGGTAACCCAAAATGATTGGGCCATAACCGAGACGAAAATCCACCAATACCCGATCGTCACAATCGGTAATGGTGGCGCCCTGCATGCTTTTTAGAAAGACCGTATCCTGTTCGCCCCAGTAGCGGTAGCTGTCGGCAACGCCCATAGGCATATGTTGGTGGGCCTGTTTTAGCAGGGCGGCGCGGTTGCTGGTATCGGTCATGGGCTCAATCCTGTTCGGCTGTCATGGGCGCGGTAGTGCTGGGGACACTAGGCTTCGCACGGTAAGGCTAGTATTTATTCAGCGGTATTTTCGCGGCGGAATAATACCCACATCATAGACCTATTGCCATACGGGAAAACGCTTAAATTTAGGTGAGCAGTAAAAACAACGGGCGGCTAGAGTTTACTGTAGCTGCGATTCTTCTGCGCGAAGAGTGAGTACTTCATAACCGGTATCGGTCACGGCGAGGGTATGCTCCCATTGCGCCGATAGTTTTTTATCTTTGCTTACTACGGTCCAGCCGTCCTTCTTGGTTTTTACTTTGCGGCTGCCCTGATTAACCATGGGTTCGATGGTAAAGGTCATGCCCGGTTCCAATATCAGGCCGGCGCCTGGCCTGCCGAAGTGCATTACCTCGGGCTGTTCGTGCATTTCTCTGCCAATGCCGTGGCCACAGTACTCTCTGACGATACTATAGCCATTGGCTTGGGCATGTCGTTGAATGGCGTAGCCGACGTCGCCTAGGGTGGCACCGGGCTTTACTGTCTTAATACCCTGCCACATGGCCTCATAGGTAACTTTAACTAGCTTTTTTGCCGCCGGGGAGACGTCGCCAATCATATACATTTTACTGGAATCGGCAATAAAGCCATTTTTCTCCAAGGTGATATCGGTATTGATAATATCACCGTCCCGCAACAACCGGTGCGTGCTGGGCACACCGTGGCAGACAACCTCATTGATTGAGGTGTTGAGAACAAAGGGAAAATCGTATTGGCCCTTGCTGGCTGGGCGCGACTGTAACTGGTCAACTATAAAGCGTTCGACCCGGTCGTTAATGTCCATGGTTGAAATACCGGACTCGATAAAATCGTCCAGCATGGCGAATACTGAGGCCAGTAATTGACCAGAGATCCGCATGAGTGCCAGTTCTTCGGCGGATTTTTTATGGATGTTAGGCATCGATTAAGTCCTGAATAGAATGTATTTCAGTACTCAATAGCTTACGTACAATACTGTTATAGCTGAGTTCGGGGTTGAGCTCAGCCAGAGCCCCCACCTTAATCCAGAACTCCGCCTGGGCGTTGATAGAGCGCGACATAGCGGCGCTGGCTTGGCGGATCTCCTGGTGTAACTCGTCCGATATTTTTACGATACCCATGTTCTGTACTCATTAATGCGTTATACGAATTATATACAAAACGTATATTACTTCAATCGATGTTTGCGGTGGTGCTAAAGCCGTGGTTCTAGGCGGCAGATGGTCTTCGAGCCGCTATGCTGTTGTTCCCGGTAGTTACAGCCGCAGGGCACTACTGTGGCAGGGCTAATTCTGGACAATATTACTATTTACAAGCCTGATAGTTGGAGTTACTCTCCAGTTATGGAATCTCGAAAGCTAATCGCTAAAACCTCCTCTGCTGGCAAGTTCGAAAGAACCCGGGCAAAGCTGGTCACTGCGATCCGCAATGAAGTACATGAAAGTGGCGACTTCAATGCCGATCTTGTGGCCAAGCGCTCGGGCAGCTCACCGGCTAATTTTTACAATCACTTTGCCACCAAAGATACGGCATTAATTGCAGCCTACGATCTAATGATGAGCGATCTGGTTGCACTCGTTGCGGATCAATGCACGATCGAAAGATTACTTGACCAGGGCATGCAGCCATTTATGGCTGCATGGATGTTGCGTACCGCGCAGTTTTTTGCCGAGAACGCCGCACTCTTCCGTCTGACTCAATCGGCATTTGGGCGTTCAAAAGCCCTTCGAGATCTCTTCAGAAAACACGAGCAGGCTGTTGCGCAGTGCTACCGTCGATTTATAGAGCTAGGCCAGGCTGCCAAGCAAATCCGCGACGGTGACCCAGTTACTCTGGCGCAAATGCTCACGGTGTTTTCAGAGAGTTGGCACCATAGTCTTGTACAAAAGCTAGAAGCGGGTGGTCCGCTACACGATGAACTAACTCAGGTGTTAGTAAAAATGCTTTCGCCGGATACCGACAAAAAAGCTGAATAACATGTTTTCTCTGCGGCAAGGGCTAAGGCCAAGTATCTCAGAGAGAGCCATAAATCAAAGACCTACCAGCATGGGCAATGGAAAGCACATTATGAGCAATAGTGACGAACTGTTAAAAACCGCAGAAGAGCTTAGCAAAGAATTCTATCAGCGTTCTGACGAGATAGAGAAGGCGCGCCGCGTGCCTGCGGACATCTCTAAAAAAATGGGCGAAGCAGGGTTCTACCGATTGGGGATACCTCAGCACCTAGGTGGATTGGAGACACCACCGGCGGTAAGTAGCCGCATTTTCGAATCGCTGGCTAGGGGCGATGCTTCCTGCGCCTGGGTCGCTTTTATTGGCACGACTACCGGCACATCGCTGGCTTCGATACCCAAAGACGCCGCCGCAGAAATATTCTCCGCTGCTGATGTTCTGATGACCGGGGTCTTTGCACCAACGGGTGTTGCTGAAAAAGTCGACGGTGGCTTTAAGGTGACGGGCAACTGGCAGTGGGGGTCAGGTAGTCAGAACGCACATTGGCTAATGGGCGGGTGCATGCTCAAAGAGCATGGCGAGCTTATGCTCGACAGCAATGGCAGGCCCCGTAGCCACCCAGTGATTATGCCAAAGAAAGACGTTGAATTTGTCGATACCTGGCATGTCTCTGGTTTACGCGGCACTGGCAGCCTTGATTACCGGGTAAAAGACTTGTTTATACCCGAACATCGCGTGGTTGGTTTTTCGGACAATAATAAGCCCTCTAGCCCACTCTACGCCTTCCCCTATTTTACGTTTCTGGCACTGGGTATTGGTGCGGTGTGTTTAGGTATCGCGCGAGCGGCCATCGATGAGCTTGTGCAACTGGCGGTATCAAAAAAACGGGTATCCTCAAGTAAAACCGTCGCCGATCAACAGGTTTCACAAATACAACTCGCCCAGGCCGAAGCTGATTTGCGCAGTGCTCGCTCGTTTTATTATGAAGCCCTAGACGATGCTTGGCAGTGCGCGCTCGCCGGTGAGGATGTTAGCCTTGCGATGCGGCGCAATTTAAGACTGGCCACCACCCATGCCGTGATTAAATCTGCGCAGGTTGTCGATGTGATGTACAACCTGGGCGGTGGTAGTGCGGTGTATGAAAAATCCCGGCTGCAGCGGCATTTTCGAGATGTTCATGTGGCAACATCGCACATTATGGTTGCACCGACCACGCTCGAAACAGCGGGGCGCCTGTTTTTTGGGCTGGAGACAAACACCGCAATGTTCTGATACACATCAGCTAACTTAGATCGAAATGGAGAAAAACGATGAATAGTGATTGGGCCAAAGAATGGATCGGCAACCTCGGTACTGGCAAGCTGCTGGCGATGTATGACGAGGAGGTCAAATTTGAAGATGTGATCTTAGGCCACAGTGCCAACAACAAAACCGAGCTTATCGCGTTTTTTGTATCGATGGGCGGGCCCGATGCGGGACAACATAGCTTCACCTTCGACAGCTATACCGGCGATGCCAGTGGTGGTGTTGTCGAGTGGAGCTGGCATCTCATACACGGTAGGGATTTTTTGGGTGTACCAGCCGCTGGTAAAGAGACTACGGTCAGAGGAGTATCCATTATGGCCTTTAAAGGCGATAAGATTGCCTTGCACCGCGATTATTGGGATGCAGCTAGCGCGCTAAGGCAGTTGGGTGTATTGCAATAATAGCGTTGCCGATGATCCGACTTTCAAAAATGACTTTTTAGGGAGCTAACAACAATGACCGCCACTACAAAAGCAGCCACGTCGATACCATTGTACCAAGCCATGAGTACCCTAAGGGCTGTTCGGCGCCTGAAGCCAGATCCTATCCCCGACGATGTGTTAAAGCGGATCCTGCAAGCGGCGGCCTGGGCACCTAGTGGTGGTAACACACAGCCTTGGCGTATTGTTGCAGTAAGAGATGCGCGGCTGCGTAGCCAGATTGGCGACCTGTACCGCCGGCAGTGGCAAAAATATGCTCAGGCCTCTCGCGGAAAGCTCGAGCGTTTGCAAGGCGAATCCCAGGAAAAGTATCGGCGTATACTTGCCGCCGGCGACTATCTTGGTGACAATATGGGCTCTGCACCAGTGTTGCTGGTGGCCTGTTTTAACCCAAGCATAATGGCGATCACCGATGCTGACCTCGGACGCCCCTCGGTAGTAGGCGGTGGTTCAGTTTACCCAGCAATGGAAAACTTGATGCTGGCCTGTGTGAACGAAGGTATTGGCTGCACGCTGACGACCCTGCTTTGCTTTGAAGAAGAGGCGATGAAAGAAATACTCGCTCTGCCGGAGCAGTGGCACAGCTGTGGTGTTATTCCCATTGGCTACCCCCAGGGCAAAGGGCATGGACCTATCACGCGAGCGGCGGTGGAAACGCTGGTGTTCGAAGACACCTTTGGTCAGAGCCTGTCATTGGATTAGGCCAAGTCTTGCCGGCAGGAAACACTGCAATGGCTGCTGTTTTCCCCTCCAAATCAAGCCTTAGCTATGTTTTTATAATAGTCAGACCGCCTAATACGAAGCTCAAGCGTGCGGTATTGACAGATCTCTTTAAATTTGATGCTGCACAACTATTGAATAAAACGCTGAGCAATGACTATGGGCGTTGGCGAGTGCAGCTGCGAAAGTTTCTGGAAGTGGCCACGGTCAGGATGGGGCCCCTGGCCGTTGAGTTACTACACTAGACCTGAAGCCCATCTAATAACAGGGTGTTGTTAATTGATGAACGTACAACAAGTAGTTAAACGGCTGCAGGACCTGGCCGAGCCAGACAAGATAACGTTAAAACAGCAGCGCTTTGGTATTTATGCGCGCAACTCGTTGGGTATTTACCACCGGGATTTAAAGATCATCGCCAAGGAAATCGGCAGGGACGACGCACTGGCCCTGGCGCTGTACGATACCGGAATCTACGAGGCGAGATTGTTATGCAGCAAAATCTATCGCCCAGAGTCGATCACCAAGTCGCAGATGAACCGCTGGGTTAAAGATTTTGAAAATTGGGAGGTCTGCGATTCGTTTTGCATGGGCTTTTTTGTCAACAGCGAATACGCACTAGAGAAGGCCGCGCTGTGGTCACAGGCCGAGGGCGAGTTCGTTAAACGCGCCGGTTTTGTGATTATGGCGGCCTACGGTTTTGCCCATAAGAATGACGATAACGGGCTGTTTGAGGGTTTTTTTGCCGCCATCGAACGGGAGGCAGAGGACCCGCGAATATACGTTAAAAAAGCGGTGAACTGGGCGCTGCGCAATATTGGCAAGCGCAATGTTGATCTACAGCACCAGGCCAAAGCGGTGGCTGAAGGTTTGGCACTGCGCCCGGATAAATCTGCGCAGTGGATAGGTAACAATGCGTTGGCAGAGCTCAACAAGCCCAGTGTCAATGTGATGGACTATCCGCGCAGTGTTTACCGACCCAGCTGAACGGTTATTTAGGGTATAACAGCATCTGAGTGCAGCGAAACAGGGCAATCACTTTACCGCTGTCTTCGTTGCTCACTTCGACATCCCAAACGTGGGTGGTTCGTCCCCGGTGCTTGGGGGTGGCAATGCCACTGACCCGCTGCCCCACAGTAGCTGAGCCGAGGAAGTTGGTTTTCAGCTCGACTGTGGTGAAGCTCACATTCTCTGCCAGGTTTGCCGACATAGCGGCGGCGCACAGCCAGTCGGCTAGGGTGATAACCACCGGCGCCCACAAAAAGCCGGTGCCGGCAACAACCGGCTCGGTAACAGTAAAACCCCCGGTGACGATGTCTGCTTCACAGCGATCCAGTTTTATACCGACCGAGCCGGGGTGTTTGTTGGCGGTAAAGGTATTGAGTTGGTCGACCAGTTGTTGGCTCATGTATAGCTCCTATTAATGTGATTAAAACACACTTTATTGAGGGTGGGTGCTAACTATATCCGTCAAACTATCACTGAAATGGGTGTTGTTTGAGACGAACTGAAGTTCGATAGAGTAGCGCCGCTACCGGTTACAACTGTCATTGAAACAGTGAAGTAATTATTGTTCAGTACGCTGCGACGATAACACTAATTTGCTTGAAATCCCCCTCAACAAAAGGTAATAAATGGGCACCGTGGCCGGTACTGCAACAGAGCCTCTTTCACGGTTATAGGTGGCAGGATTGAAAACGGCGTTCGGTTAGCATGTTGATGTCTCAGCGTTATTGGGCCGGCCAGGGGCCTGTTGTGGCGTCGTTGGTTTTATCGGGATTGCGCCACAGCCAATGTTTATAGGCAGGACCTAGCGCGTTTACGGTATAGATAGTGAGCAGCACACCCTCCTGATAGATCTCCAGTTCCATCAATCCCTCAATAGACTGAGCAAATAGGCTATTGTTGTTGTGCCATACCCGACTTAGCTTAGAGCTATTGGCTGCGCCGCTAACGAGACGGTAGTGGGGCGAGCGGGCTGATTTAAACAGCTGCAGGCTGTGGTCGTGGCCACCGGTAAATAGCACCTTCGAGTAGGGCTCGCTGCTGCGTTCAATGGCGTCGATATAGCGCCGATAGGGCGAGTCGGTCAGGTCGCTGTCAAAGTGCCTGAGTGCTAGATTTTTCAGCAGCCATTTGAGGGTCGCGCCGAGACTGCCGAGGCCTGTGTAATGGGGCCCCATGGATTCGATGGGGTGATGGGCGGCGATGACAATGACATTGTCGGGCTGCTGTCTGCGGCTGTCAGCCAGCAGTTTTTGCAGTTGTGCGATGGCCGCGTCAAACGTAGCAGTATCAGCTTTGATCATCCACATGCTGTCGACAAATATAATGCTGAGGCCGGGTCGCTCGATCACTTGAGGGCGGTGGCCATGGTGATAGGGTATCAGGCTGGTATTAGCATTGTTGTTTTCGCTGAAGTCCAGGATATGCCGAGCTTGGCCGTCTAGCTGCCCCGCGTCCCAGTCATGATTGCCGGGTAGCACAAACATCTCGGCGCCGCTGCGCGAGGCAACCTGTAACTGTGCATTGAGATGGCTGATGTCTTCGAGTTGTGCTGCATCAAATTGTAGCTGGCCGGCAGCTAATACCGGATAGCCATCGCGATAGATGTTATCACCCAGGGCGATTACTGAACTGTGCTGTGGCAACAGCTGCGCCCTACGCACAGCTAAAGCCAAACTGCCTTCATAGGGATGCTCTGTCGACTTGCCTGCATCGCCAAACAGAATTAGCCGGTGTAGTAGCGCACTGCTTGGGTTGAGCTCAGAGGCGCTCTCGCCGATAAAGGGGGCCTCGCGATGGCTTTCCGACACCTGCCAATATGTGATCAGGGCTATTAGCGCGATAAGGGCAACAAAAATAGCCAGTAGGCGCAGTAGTGATTTCATTAATACTCGCTGTGGGGTGGGGTGGGGTTGGCAATTTCTCTAGAGTTTCGCGCAGTTTGCGGGGTCTAGGCTAAAGACAATTGAGGTCGTATTCAAGTGTAGTTCAACACTATTGTTGCTTTGCCAGTTTTTAAATCTGGGTGTTCAAACTAGAAAAATGCACAGAATAAATGCACCGATAAAATTAACGCATCAAAAAAGAGCATATTTTACCTGTTGCAGTGGTTATTTCCCGCAGCTCAAAAAATTTCGCTGCCCCGAAAAGTCGTTAAAGCCCTATGAAGCTATATGCGCGGGCTATTTTCTGGGTCTTTCGCGCTGGTGATTTTAAGTTGGTGCGATTTTTGCTAAAACGCAAAAGGAAATTAATTAATTACAGTTAGAGTTTAGTCACCGCCTAACTTTAACCACGATCTTAACGAGGCAATATAATGAAGCGAAAAAACTACCTAACTACTGCTCTGTCATCGGCGATTGCAATCGCTATTTCCAATATGGCGGCACTATCAGTGACTGCCGAAGAACGAGTCATTGAGGAGATCGTAGTTACGGCGGAAAAGCGCAGTGAAAACTTGCAGGATTTATCACAGGCGGTTACCGCGTTGACATCGAAAGACCTCGACAATAAGTATATATCTTCTTTTGTCGACTTGAGCGCCATCGCTCCGGGGGTCACGGTAGCGAAAAATGAAGGCTTTAAAACGATTATCTCGATCCGCGGTGTCGGCAATGAGGCGAATCAAAATGCAACGGCCAACCCGTCGGTCTCTTACCATATGGACGGAATCTATATTGCGTCGCCCTATGCGCTGCAAACCGATTTTATAGATATTGAGCGCGTAGAAATCTTGCGTGGACCACAGGGTACGCTGTTCGGACAAAATTCTACCGGCGGCGCAATCAATGTTATTAGTACCAAGCCCGATTTTAAGGGCTTCGCCGCTAAAGCTGATGTCAGCATGGGTAGCGACAATCTGCGCAAAGTGCGCGGCACTGTCAATGTTCCCTTTAGTGATGGTCTTGCCATGCGTACCTCCGCCAGTTGGGTGCAGCAAGACGGATACACTGAAAATGTCTATAACGGTCCCAGTGTAACCGATCCAAGCAAAACCCTTAACGGCGAGGATCTAGACAATATCGACAATTTATCTGTGCGCACGGATTGGATGTGGGATGTGAGTGAAACACTCAGTATTCGTTTTTTGGCACAGTATTTTACCGGTGACTCTAATGGAGCGGGTATTAAGGGTATTGACGACCCAACCCCCGGCGCGCGAAAGCTGTCGCAAGATACCGAATCTTCCTATGAATTAGACTCGCAAGTATTCGGATTAATAGCGCAATGGGATGTGGGTTTTGCTGTAGTCAAGTCGCTGACTAGCTATCAAAAGGACGATATTACTATTGTCCGTGATAATGATCGTCACTCTTTCGCCACCAACCCCGAGATTCAAATCAGCAAGTTTGAACCAGAAAACAACATTCAAACGACCTATACGCAGGAGTTTAATGTTATTTCCAATGAACCGCTGTTTGGTAAGTTGGACTGGATAGTTGGCGTTTTTTATCTTGATACCGATATCGAAATAACCATTCGTGAAGAGCTGGATGTAGGCCGCGACGGTGTGTTAGATGGTTATGCCACGACCTTTCCGGAAGTATTTGGCGGCGACCGGGGCTTTATTTCTGACTCGACCCCGCAGCGGGAATCGTTGTCATTTTACGGGCAGACAACGTATCCGATATCAGAGGCGGTACGTTTAATTACCGGGCTGCGATATACCAAAGATGAAGTAGAAAGCACGGTTTCTAATTTTTTCAGCCCCTTTCCATCATTTATCAATCCAAAAACCGAAGATCTTACTGGCCGTATAGCCCTTGAATGGGATGCCAGTGATGATGCCATGACATATATGTCCTATACCCGGGGTCTAAAGCCCGGTGGCAGTAACCTAACGTTTTCGGTAGGAACTGATGCGCTGGTGCGTGAGTCTTTCGAAGACGAAACCATTGACGCCTATGAGCTTGGTTTCAAAGCAGAGTTTATGGACAGCAGGGTTCGCGCCAACGTCGCCGCTTTTTACTACGAATATACCAACTTGCAATTTCAGGCTTCCGATTATAATGAGTTTGGCAGTGGTGTGGCGAATATTCCCGAGTCTGAAATCTATGGCATGGAGCTAGAGTTGACCGCACTACTGGGTGACAGATTTAGCATAGATGTGAAGCTGGCGGGTATGGCCTCTGAAGTATCAGCGGATTATTTGGCCCTAGACAACCGACTACTCATCGAGGACGTCTTTCTGGCCGACGGTGTGACGCCGGCCAAAGAAGAAATTCATGGCGCCAATCGAGACGTGGCCCAGTTCCTGCAAAACTTGAATGGTAATGAATTGGCGAAAACACCAGGTTTCACCGCTGATATTACCCTGGGCTACGAGGATCAGCTGGATCGCGGCGGTTTTGTTGGTGCCAGTGTGCAATATACCTACCGCGGTGAATTTGAGCAGCGTGTATTTAACAACGCCGAAGTGGATACAGTGGACTCCTATGATCTTATTAACCTGACCGTGTCCTATGACAATCCTGACGAGGTGTGGGGTGTGGATTTAATGGCCTACAATATATTGGACGAGGACGGAATAAACTCGGCAATGACCGATGTCTTTGGCGTTAACGAAACCGGTTTTCAATATGTTGCGCCCCGACAGTTAATGGCTCGCTTTAGATACAGCTTCTAGCGCTGTACTGCTAGAGCAGCTAAAACTCTCTATGCCCAGGTGATCTTCTGGGCTTTTTTTTGGCATTTTTTGCTTAATCCTGCATAGGGTGCGGCGGTGTCAATTACCAATAAGTGGACATGCTCGTTAGCACAATGGGCCGGGAAGAATGCCTGGTACTATTGTCCATGGGGTAGCTAATTGGCACAGAAAAAAGAAGGGTATGCTCTAGTGCTTTAAACACCGGGGTCTAGCTGAAGGAAATTTAGCGATTCTATAACAGTGACGTAGTATCATCCCCAAACGGGGACTGTTTCTAAATAGAGTCCCAGCCGATAACACCACAGCATGAGGATAATGGTGAATGAGTAGTGAAGCACCCTCGGAACTGATCTATCAACTTGATGACAAACCACCTGTTTTAGAATCCTTGTTCGCAGCCATACAGCATCTACTGGCGTCTTTTGTCGGTATTGTCACTCCGACGCTGATTATCGGCAATATTCTAGGTCTGCAGGAACAGCTGCCCTACCTAATCAGTATGGCTTTAATTGCATCGGGTATAGGTACCTTTGTGCAAGCCTATAAACCCTTTGGTATTGGCGCCGGCATGCTCTGCGTACAGGGCACTAGTTTTGCCTTCCTGGGGGCAATATTAAGTGCCGGTTTTATCGTTCGGGATGCTGGGGGGGGACCGGAGGAAATCATCGCCTTGATTACCAGCTTGTGTTTTGTTGGCTCATTCGTACAGATAGGCCTTAGCCAATTCATTCCGCGACTAAAGAGAATCGTCACTCCACTGGTGACGGGAATTGTCATCACTAGTATCGGTATTAGCCTGATCAAAGTAGGCATGACCGACCTAGCCGGCGGGGTCAATAATCCCGATTTTGGTAGCCCCGCCAACCTGATGCTAGGTTTTTTTGTTATCGCAGTGATTGTGTTGATGAATATATCCACCAACAACTGGGTGCGACTGTCTTCGATTGTGGTTGGGCTGATTGCCGGCTTTGGGGTTGCAGCACTCACCGGTATGCTCTCTCCTGGTGATCTGATGCCATCGGCAAGTCTAAGTGTGCCCGTGCCTTTCAAGTACGGTTTTAACTTTGAGTGGGCGGCGTTCATCCCATTGGCGGTGATTTATGTCATCAGTTCGGTAGAGACCACTGGCGATATTACCGCTAACTGCATTATTTCAGGCCAACCCATTGCTGGTGAGGGTTATATTCAGCGGATAAAAAGCGGAGTTTTGGGTGACGGTATTAATTCTATGATCGCCGCGGTTTTAAACTCTTTCCCCAATACAACCTTTAGCCAAAATACCGGGGTGATTCAGCTTACCGGTATCGCCAGTAGGCATATCGGTATGTATGTCGCAGCAATATTAGTGTTTCTTGGTCTGTTTCAGGGCGTTGGTGACATTCTTCAGCAGATTCCCAAGCCGGTACTGGGGGGCGCTACGCTGGTTATGTTCGGCACGGTGGCGGCGGCGGGTATTAAAATACTGGCTTCAGAATACATCGATCGTAGAAAGGTGATTATTATTGCCGTTTCTCTAGGCCTCGGTCTGGGTTTGGCGTTGGTACCAGACGTTTTTGCCAAAACCCCGGATTTAATACAAAATATTTTCAGCTCAGCCGCGGCCACTGCCGGGCTGACAGCCATGTTGTTGAGCCTGATTTTGCCTGAATTGGAAGGCAGCGGCGAGGAAGGTGGAAATAGCAAAATGTTACAGGATTGACTTGCGCTGGCTTGTCCAGAGTATTCACTTAGCTAACAAAGACCGACGACCAACCCGCAGGGTGGCGTCGGGGTCAGGGGTATATTGTCCTAGTTCCTGCATGATGTTAGGCTCAGGATTTTCCGCAATCTCAAACTTGGGGCTGCCGACTCTGGCTAAATGCACTGATTTGGCGCTTGGGTGAACTGCCCCGTATCGATAGGCTAATGATTGCAGATGACTGATGGGTAATTGATGCCACGATTTAGTAGTATTGATAGTAGTACTGAAACTAGAGGAAAGTTAGCGGTCATAGCGTAAGCAGACCGAGGATCTGGTCACAAAGCAAATATAAAAATTAAGGAATAGATCCTATGCAAGGTATACTGGAACGGCTCTTTAAACTGTCAGAACACGGCACCAAGGCGTCTACTGAGATGTTGGCGGGCCTGACAACCTTTATCACCATGGCCTACATAATATTTGTGAATCCGCAGATGATGGCGTCGGCGGGCATGGACCATGGCGCAAGTTTTACCGCGACCTGTTTAGCGGCTGCCCTGGCCTGCTTTTTTATGGGCCTGTATGCCAACTGGCCAATAGGCTTGGCACCGGGTATGGGGCTCAACGCATTTTTTACCTATACCGTTGTTGGAGAGATGGGTTACAGCTGGCAGGTCGCACTTGGTGCGGTGTTTTTGGCCGGGGTGTTATTCGTGATCATGAGCGTAACTCCTCTTAGGGCTTGGATGCTGCGCAGCATACCGCGGGACTTAAGAATTGCTATGGGCTGTGGTGTTGGGCTTTTTATTGGTTTCATCGGTCTTAAGAGTGGCGGCATCATTGTTGCCAATCCCGCAACTATTCTTACCCTGGGAGATCTCAGTCAGCCGCAACCGATGTTGGCGGCGATAGGGTTTGTGCTTATTGCCGCGTTGTCAGTGCGTCAAATACCCGGTGCGATACTGCTGGGTGTTTTGGTGGTTACCGTACTGGGCTTACTTATCGGCGAGGTGCACTATAGTGGCTTGATTTCCAGCCCGCCCAGTATGGCGCCTACCTTTATGCAAATGGACCTGGCCGGGGCTTTCGACGTGGCTATGATCAGCGTGATTATCGCCATACTATTCGTCAATCTGTTTGATACCGCGGGCACCCTGATGGGGGTGGCCACCCGAGCAAAACTGGTGGATGAACAGGGCAATATCAAAAACTTGGACAAAGCGCTTAAGGCTGACAGCTCATCTAGCGTGTTAGGTGCTTTTCTGGGCTGTGCTCCTGTCACCAGCTACGTGGAAAGTGCCGCTGGAGTTGCCGCTGGAGGACGTACGGGTCTAACCGCGATAACAGTTGGCCTGCTTTTTCTGTTGGCTATATTTTTCTCGCCGCTGGCGGGTATGGTCCCGGCCTTTGCGACCTCTGGTGCTCTGGTTTATGTTGCGTTACTGATGATGAGTGGCATGCGGGAACTTGACTGGGACGATAGCACCGAATTAATACCGGCGCTGCTGGTTATCATTATGATTCCGCTTTCTTTTTCCATTGCCAACGGTATTGCCGTGGGCTTTATCAGCTATGTTGCAATCAAGGTCATTACCGCGCGAAGTGGCGAAGTCAGTGTGGGCGCTTGGTTTCTGGCGGCTATTTTTGTTGCTAAATTTGCCTTTATGTAGCTGTTCTACAGAGCTGAGCACCGGGTTGAGGGTGGGCACTAGAAGTCTTGCGGGGCTCTTTTCGTCTTTGCCCATAGCGGTGAAATTACGGCGCTACTAGAATTGTCATTGCAGTCAGTCTAAGGGCGCTGCCAGAAAAATAGTACTACTATGCCGCCCGCTGACTTATCGATGTTTGATGTTAACTGCCGCCACTTCATTTCCCTGCGCTGACCGTTATACCGCCGAAGAGACTATTAGCCCTAGTGGCTATCTACCTGGGAATACTCCCGGCTCGCGTTGCAATTAGTAATCATATCGCATGCGCAGATAATAAAGCCCGCCCATTATGCCCATGGGCCCGAGTTCTGGATACTCTGAACCGGTCTCTTTACGGAAGGGGTTTTTATCGGGGTAATTGTCAAAAACATTTTCAGCACCGATAGCCATTGAGTACTGCCGCTGAGATCCAAACGTGTATGTCAACGCTATGTCGAAGGTGACTTCAGCCGAGGGCTCGAAGGCAAAGTTTAGATTACTTACATGAGCGATCCAGTAGCTGCCAAAATAATTTGCACGTAGCACTGTTTCCCATGCATTGCGCTGATGGTGCCACGATAAATAGCCTCGGTGTTGCGGTAGGCTGTCTTCAATTTGACGAATACGTAACTCGTTGAGTGTCATCGCATTAAAATCTGTGACCTCAGTAGTGTTATAGTTATAGGCTAGATAGAGTGAGCTGTGCCCACCGACTAGCTCAAACGTATAGTTCGCCTTGACATCAATACCTTGTGTTGTCGTTTCGAAGTCGTTGATAAAGAAGCGAAACGAGCGCAGCTCAGATGCACCACTGAAACCAGCGTCCTCCATATCTTGTGCCTGTTGCGCCGTAAGCGTGATGTCGGCTGATTGGGTAATGCGATCAGTCATGTCGACACGATAGGCATCGATCGTTAGGGAAAAACTGGCGAAGCTCAGTACGGCTCCAAGCGTATAATTACTGGACTGCTCCGGCTCCAACTCCCTGCCACCGTAGTGTGTAGCAATGGCACTGGTAGGTGGCAGCGTGCCGCGATTGACCAG
>Ga0209292_1004318_pt1 | contig 15061 bp, 12 predicted proteins | sample GOMGulsemesocosm_2_FD_184634 | JGI IMG/M metagenome (GOLD analysis project Ga0209292, IMG submission 184634) | Methane-oxidizing microbial communities from mesocosms in the Gulf of Mexico - GOM9C Gulf of Mexico (SPAdes) (version 2) | ecosystem: Environmental > Aquatic > Marine > Cold seeps... | reverse complement strand
AGTGTTTTAAATTAGGTTTTAATTCATTTGGCAGGGTAAAACTTTGCTCTTGTTTGGTTACCGGGCAGTTGAACGCTAATTTAACCGCACATAGTTGCAGATTGATTTCATCCGGTAATACCATTTTGTTGTTACCGTGTAACCTATCGCCCACCACGGGCAAGCCAATACTTGCTGCATGTTTACGTATCTGATGTTTTCTACCAGTTTCTATTTTAACCGCTAATAAACTTAAATCATTTAAGGTATTTGTTTCCACTGATTGAAATGTGCTTTTAGCGCTTTTGCCATCAATATCAGTTAATACGACTTTATCCTTTGTTGTGTCTGAATCTGAAATTAATTCCCCATGGACAATGATTTGATAATGCTTTTCTAATTGATGGTGCTCAAATAACTGGCTAAAGGCTTGTGCCATTTTTTTACTGTGAGCAATAATGATCAAACCTGATGCTGCTCTATCAAGCCTATGCACAATAAAGGCAGGGCGCTGCGGCATTAATTGAGTTTCAGCCCAACGAGCAATGGTACAGTGATCACTCCATTTTGAACCTTGGCTAAGCATGCCATAAGGTTTGTACCAAACACTGTAGTCATGGCAATCAGCAATGAGTTCTGCTTGTGCAGGTTGTTGATTAAGTACATTTTCATCATAATAAAAATGTAAAGTATCATCAGTTTTTAATGCTTTTTTTAGCTTTCTAATACGTTGGGTATATTTACCACGCGTTAACCACAATGCACCTTTATTTATCGCCGCTTTAATTTGACCATTGCTAAGAGAGTGTTCTGAACAGGCAAGATTTAACACCTCTATGAGCTTTAAATCATCAGCAGGTAGGGTGAGGTGTTGTTCAAACTTAAGCATAGCGTCGGATATTGGTTTATTGAAAAGCCTATTGTACCAAGCGACAATAAAAAAGGCATAATTTACATGTTCATTTTCTCAAATAGGATATAAACTTAAGTAAATTCAACAATGAGCTTATGTTATGGAACGAGATTTAGCCTTATTTCCTGATGACAACAATGGCCATGCTTTATGGCAAATGCTTCAAGAAGGAGATGATTTAAATCAAGCAAGAGAAATTGAGTTTTCGGTAATTTTCCCCAATGAAGAGCTGGCGCTAAAATTTGGACATTTATTGCTTGAGAATAACCAAAAGTTATCTTTTTGCCCTTATCAAGAAAGTGACGAGTTTCCTTGGGAAGTCACAGCATATCCTGAAATGCCTGCGAGTTATGAAAATATAAGTGCCTATCAAAATTTATTGGAAGCGAGCTCTGCGCCACTCAATGGCAAGTTTGATGGTTGGTACTGTGTTACTGCAAATAAGCTATCTGGTTAGCGTCATTCAATGTTCTTTTTAACTATCACCTTTAACCATTATAAATAATCTACTTATGCCCGATATATCACAATTATCTTCGTTTAATAAATCGACTAGCCAGTCGTTTCATCAACAAAAGAACTTTATTAAGAAAGTACTTAATGGAAAAATTCATCAGTGTCCCGTTTGCAAACAAGCTTTAAAGATAAACTTAACTGACGGTAAAGAGCAATCAACTATCTGTTGTCAAAAAAAATGCACGGATATTGAGTTAGATTGTTCGTAATTTTGAGCTAGGAAGATAGCGAAACACTGTCTTAGCTTATTTCACTACCTTGATTTAATTATAGAAAAGTGCAAATCTCATCAAATGATTTTTTTACTCGGGCATGATGAGGAACGGTAGCATCTTCACTTGGGTAGCCAGCAATTAGCAACATGTAAGCTCTGTCATTCTCAGGCCGTTGACAAATTTTACTTAAAAATGACATCGGTTTTGGTGTGTGAGTTAAAGTAACTAACCCCGAAGAGTGTAAGGCATTAATTAAAAAGCCGGTCGCGATACCTACGGATTCATGAACATAATAATTGGTGTTTTTATCTTCTGCATGAATACCGCCTTTCTTTTGACTGAAAATGGCAATCAGCCAAGGGGCATGTTCTAGGTAAGGTTTATCAGCATCGGTGCCTAATGGTTTTAAGGCATCTAACCATTCTTCTCCTGCACGTCCTTGATAAAAACTGCGTTCGTGCTCCTCAGCTTGCTGGCGAATTTGTTTTTTTATGTCATCACTGTGAATGGCGACAAAATGCCATGGTTGATGGTTAGCACCGTTTGGCGCAGTGCCCGCAGCTTTAATGCAATTTTCGATGATTTCCTTTGGTACTTCACGAGAGCTAAAACTTCTAACGCTATGTCGGCGTTTAATCTCTGCGTAGAACTCGCCAGAGCGGGCTAACATTTCTTCTACAGGGTATTCAATATAATCATTAAGTGGTGACGAGTCATGTGATTGCATAGTTATTAACTTTAATTTTACTGATAAACACAGCTTATAGCACTGCAGTTATATTGCAAGTGCAATAACTTTTATGGGTGCGTATAAGCTCAAAAACTGAAACTTATTAATGTCATTTTATGCCTAGTGCTTCATTTAAAGCTTTTTTAAGGGCATTGAATTTAGGTTCAAGTTGATTGAGTTGCCTTGTTAATTTATCAAGGTCACCATCTTGGCCAGCTATTTCCATTTCAAGGGCCAAAGCACTCAATGCGATACCACCGACATTGGCAGAGGCTCCTTTTATTTGATGAATAATTGCAGTGGCTCGGGCGGCATCTCCTTCTTCAATAGATATTTTAATATCCGCTATATTTGTTGGGATTTCTTCGCAGAAAAGTTCAGCCACGGATTTCATCAGTTCAACATCATCCATTAATCGCTTGGCCATATCTTGATAATCAAAATCGACAAGATCATTGTTTAGCTCTTCTTTAATCTCTATGGCTTCATCCTGTACAATTTCCGATGGGGTGTCAGCATTTTTCTCACTAGGTAGCCATTTACTTAGGATATCTATCACCTTTTGTGAATCTATCGGTTTTGATAAATAATCATCCATGCCTACATCTAGGCATTTTTGTTTGTCACCCGCCATGGCGTTCGCTGTCATGGCAATGATGGGTATTGCGTGATTTTTAAGGGTTGTTTTCTCCGATCTAATTGTTTGAGTGGCATGATAACCATCCATAATGGGCATTTGACAGTCCATAAAAACTAAATCATGATTGGACATACTTTGTAAAGCGGCAATGGCTTCTTGGCCATTGCCAGCCAAATCTACGGTTAATCCTAAACTACGTAATAACCCTTCGATAACTAATTGGTTGGTTGCATTATCCTCAACCACTAAAATATGCCCTTTAAACTTTTTGAGCTCTTTGGCGGTGTGGCGGGTTATCAATTCTGAAGTGGACTTTTTAAGTCCTGATACCATAAGTAAAATATCGAATAATTCAGATTGTTGAATAGGTTTAGTTAAGTAGCCTTGAAAACCGGCTTTTTTCATCATAGCAGCGTCGCCTCTTTGGGCCTGCGATGATGCCATAATTAATTTAGTTTGCGCATACTGTGGCACTTGTTGTATTTTCTTGCATAACTCCATGCCATCCACATTTGGCATATGCATGTCTAAAATTGCAATGGTATAAGGGCTATTTGTTTGAGTCGCTAACTCTAGTTCGGCCAATGCTTTTTTGGCACAATCAACTAAGGTATGAGGTATTTCCCATATATTGTGTAATTGGTGCATTAATTCTAGATTGGTTTGATTATCATCAACAATTAATATTTTCTCATTTTTAATATTGGTATTATAAATGGGCACTTCAGCTTTATTCTCAGCCTTTAATAACGGTAGCGTGAACCAGAACGTTGCACCCTGGCCAATTTCGCTATCTATACCTATTTCGCCTCCCATCAGTTCTACCAATTTTTTACTGATAGATAAACCTAACCCTGTGCCACCATACATTCTCGTTGTCGAGGTATCTGCTTGTGAAAACTTGTCAAATAACTGTTTTTGTTGTTCTTCATTAATACCAATACCTGTGTCTTTCACGGAAAAACGGAATACTTTTGTCTCGTTAGTTTGCTCTACTAGTTCAGCATAAACAGCGACTTCTCCCTGTTTGGTAAATTTAATCGCGTTGCCAATTAAATTCGTTAAAACTTGTCTAATTCGTCCTGGATCGGCTTTTACCCACTGTTGAATAATCGGAGTGGCAGGGCAAATAAGTTGCAATTCTTTGGCGTTTGATTGAAAACTCAGCGTGGTGCCAATATCTTCTATCATTTGTCCTAAATTGAAGGGAATAAGCTCAAGATCTAATTTATCGGCTTCTACCTTTGAAAAGTCTAAAATATCGTTGATTATATTCAATAAACCAACCGCCGATGATTTTACCGTTCCTGCTAATTTATGTTGTTCTTGGTTAAGCCCACTATCAAGTAATAAGTTAGTCATACCAATAACACCATTCATCGGGGTGCGTATTTCATGGCTCATATTGGCGAGAAACTCAGCCTTAGAAACACTGGCAACCTCAGCTTGTTCTTTTGCTATGGCAAGTCTTTCTTGAACATCTTTTTGTTCGGTGATATCGGTGCGAATAGAAGTAAAACCGTTAACTTTTTTATCTTTATCGTAATTCGGTACTATGGTGGTATCTACCCAGTAATATTGGCCATTTTTAGCTCTATTGCGTACTTCGTCATGCCAAACCTTACCGGATAACACCGTTTCATGCATATTTTTCCAATAGGATTTTTGCTGATTACTTGAGTTTAGCAGACTGTGTTTTTTACCTAGTAGTTCATGTGCTTGATAACCACTTATTTGCACAAATTTATCGTTTACATAGGTAATTATTCCATCTAAATCTGTGATAGAAACCAAGGAGTGTTGGTCTAAGGCAAATTTTGCCGATTCAGCTTTCTCTTTTGCTAATAAAAGCTCGGAGGCATCGGATTCAGCTTTTTCTTTTGCTAATAAAAGTTCGGAGGCATCGGATTCAGCTTGGTTTTTTGCAACTAAAAGCGCAGAGTTATTGGATTCACCTTCATCTTGTGCAGTAATGCGTGATACGGTATTTTCATTATTTCTCTTTGTATCTGTACGAATTACTAAGCCTGAGATTTTCTTCCATATTGAGCGAAAAATATTTTGCTGCATTTGTATCCCGTACCCTTATTAAAAAAGCTAGTCAGGCCGAGCTGTTAATAGTGCTAACTATTTGAGCCCATAGCAATTTAAGCTTAGCCTAGCATTTCAATATTACACAATTTAATGGTTAATTATTTTAGGGTTACTAAATAATTTAACCGTGTCATTGTTTAGTTTTTTAATGAATGTATTTATGCGATAAATAACAATGGAATTATTACTTTAAAATACTGAACTTAGAAGGAAATTTAGCTAGTTATTTCTTGAAAGTTAGGTATATTATTGAACAGATTAATAATGGGGTAGGGGCAAAGATATATGCTTCCAAACTCACTAAAGTATGTCCACTTTGACTTTGCAATTATTACAGCGAAAATCCTGTAGCAATCAAACAACAAGAGCAAAATAGGTTTGTTAACCAATCTAACTGGAAATGCCAAGATGTTATCATTTTCGAACTCAGCAATTTGTTGCGTTAGTCGGTTGCGGACTTTGTTATTCGTTTTGCTGACGGTCGCAAGTATGTTTGTGCAAGCAGAGCAATTAATACTGTATACGGAATCTTCCTATCCACTCAATTACCGTGATAACGACGGAGCTTTTACTGGTCCAGCAATAGATGTGGTAAAAGAAATTCAGAAAAGCATTGGTGACCACTCTCCAATTGTTATGCAGCCTTGGGCCAGAGCATATTCCAGTGCCACATCTCCCAATAACAGCAATGTCGCCTTGTTTGCAACAACTTGGACAAAAGCCAGGCATGATAAATTTCATTGGGTGGGGCCCATCGCGCAAGTAACCTGGGTACTCTATGCCAAAAGTGAGTTGGATATTTCAATAGACAGTTTAGAAGATGCTAAAAAAGTGGCTGCCATTGGTACGTACAGAGGAGATGCCCGAGAAAAATTTTTACTCGAGAATGGTTTTAACAATCTCTATAGCACGACCAGTAGTTCGCAAAGCTTGAAAATGTTACTAAGAGGGCGAATTTCCTTATGGGCGAGTAGTTTACTCAATGCGCGTGTACTAACTGAGAGAGCCAATACTGATTTCAACCTTATAAGACCCGTCTATACTATTAAAACCAATGGGTTATATATTGCTTTTCATAAAAATACCGATGCAAAAATCATAAAACAATGGCAAGAAGGTTATAATAACATCAGGTCTAATGGCACTCTAAAACGAATTTCTGATAACTATCAGCGACCATTTCCTGTACATCAAATTCAGCAGCCCATTAAATAGCAAGCCAATACAGGGGATAGGGATTTCGTTTATAAATAACAGAAGTTTCATTAATAAATCGACAATAATTTGCTTGTATTGTTTTAGTTATTGAATAGTGTTTATTATTTATATAAATTTTATAAGGGTAGGTAGGTGTTATGTTTCAAACGTTTCTCAGGAGTATTTTAATCTTCTTGCTTGTATTGAGCTGCTGGGTACTTTATGTCAATTTCCAGCAAAGTAAACAATTAGAAAGGTTTTCTAACGACTACATTTGGCAACTGAATACCAGTATTAAAGACGCGACACGAAACTTTATTTTACCGGCAAAAAATATCGCTAAACTTGGCGCTTATATGTATCAAGAAAATTTAATATCCTTTGCTCAACCAGAAAGCTTAAAAACATTTGTCGCACCCTTTGTTGAAAGTTACCCACAATTTAAAGGTTATTTTGTTGGTTTGGAGACAAAAGAATTCTGGTTTTGGCGTAATACTTACGATCCTAATTATGCATTTAGAATTCAAGAAATTAGAGTGAATAACAATGACCGTGAAGATCGAAAAGAATATTTAGATAAAGAACGACAGCATTTGCGCTTTTCTGAACTTATGACGGCAAACTATGATCCAAGTTCAAGGATTTGGTACGAAGGGGCAAAAGCCGTCGGTACGAGTTTTTGGAGTGATGTTTACTCATTCAATACCCCTTTAGATGAAAGCTTACCGGGGATCACGGCGTCTTATCCTATTTACGATGAAAACAATGCACTCATTGGGGTTTGGGGAGTGGATATCGTACTTGCAGAGTTATCAAATTTCCTTTTTGATGTAGGTTCATCTAGGGCTACTGAGATGGCCATCTTTAGTGAAACAAACAAGGTTATAGCATACTCAGGCCTAAAAGATATAAACATTAAAGGTAAATTACTAACCGCATCAGATCTCGATAAAGCGCCGATACAAAAGGCATTGCAGAGCTATAAAAATCATGGCTTTAGTGAGTTTTATTTTACTGAAAATGGCATACGATATTTAGCTTCATATTCCTCGTTTTTATTTGGCTCTGAGCACAAGTGGAATTTGTTATTAGTGGTACCGGAAAGTCAATTAATCGAAGAGATGGGCAAGAATTATAGTTTAATTTTATTTTTTGCTTTTACCATTATTTTAGTCTCATTGATTTGTTTGATTTATCTTATTCGACAACCGCTGCGATTTTCGCTCAGTAAAATGGTGGATAAGTGATCAGTCCCCAGCCACCAGAAGCCAAACATACGCTAAGCGCCTTTGAGCTTAGCAAGTTAGTGTCACATCCATTATATTTTGTTTTGGTTTGTGCTTTGGTACTGTTATTAATTACCACGGCAGCGGCTAACATTTGGAAGTATTCACAACAACAACAATTGCAGGAATTAAAACAAAGCGCACTCAGGCATATTGAACTATATAGCTCTAAAGTATTACAACAACTAGGACAGACCCAGCAATCGCTCTTGCCTGTGATTGGCAATCATCCGAGTATTAAAGCTTATTTATCACAACCGTCAGTATTAAATAGGTTACAGGCTCAAAATCATCTTAATAGTGTCTTAAACTCGATGCCAAATCGAACAATATTTATCGGTAATGCAAAACAACTGTTACTGGCCGCAGAGGATGCAGAAAACGATTTGTTAGTCATAGAGTCGGTGAAGAAAACAATAAATAGCAGAAGTTTTACCGGAAAAAATAGTGAGCAATTTATTTTTTCACCACAAAGTAAATTTGCTAAGTTTATGGTGGCTATTCCAATAAAAGATAACGAAACCACACTTGGCTATATTGGATTATTACTCGATATTTCCGCATTACAGAATGAATTAAACCAAGCGTTACCAAATAAACAAGAGATCATTTTGATCAGTGATGAGCACGGCATTATTATGTTATCTAGTGAACCATCATGGTTATATAAGTCTTTTTCTAACCTGCCTTATAACGTGAAAAAAAGCATAGATCCTCAATTTGAACAAAAAAAGCAGTTTGCACAATTAGGTATCGTGAATATTGATGAAGGGATATTGACCACTGACAGCAACAATGTTGACGAGCAAAGTCAAAGCTTTCTGGTACATTCTTCATTGTTAGCGGGTCGAGAGTTACGGTTACATCATCTGGCTAACATTGCTGAGGTTAGTAAAAACAGTAATACCTATGCGAGTTATGTTGTTCTTTTTGGTCTGGTTATCAGTATTATTTGGTTATTTCTTCAGGAAATAGTGCGCGCCCAGCAAGCTAAAAAGACCTTAGCTATAGAGCTTAAAGCCCGTGATATTGAATTTAGACAACAACAAAAACTTGCTTCTCTTGGCATGATGGCAACCACAATCGCACATGAATTAAACCAACCTATAACCGCTATCAAAACGGAAGCTAATCTTGGTAAAAAGCACCTTGAGCAAAGTAACGTTGATGAAACTAAAGTTAGTTTACAGGCCATCATCGAATATACTCGATTGTTGGCTAGCATTACTACACAGCTTAAAGATTTTGCCCGCAAACGAAAGAAAACAAATTATCTCGGCAGCAATATAGAGCAGGCTATAAAACAAAGTTATGCCATGCATAAAAGCCGAATGACTGAAGAAAAAGTGACTTGCCAAATAAGTAAGATAGACCAACAATTGCTAGGTAATATTGACGAATATCAACTGCAACAAGTGATAAGTAATTTATTACAAAATGCTTGTGATGCTATGTTAAACAGTCAAGAAAAAAATATATCTATTGAAGTGACTAACTCGGTTAGCCACTTGTTTATTATTGTTTCAGATACGGGTGTGGGTATCAAGGATGAAGATAAGGGGAGTATCTTTGATCCTTTTGTCAGTAACAAAATAAACGTTAGCTCTATGGGGTTAGGCCTTGCTATTTGCCACGATTTACTCGACAAAGTGGGTGGTAATATTGAGCTAATCGCAAACAAATCAAAAGATGCACCTGGGGCGACTTTCAAAGTTACCATTCCCATTTATAACTCAAATAATCCTATTAGTTAAAGGCCATATGATGACATGTATTCTCATTATTGAAGATGACGTAAGGGTAGCCACTTCAACAGAACGTTGGTTAACCATGGAAGGCTTCGAAGTTAAAATTTGCCATGATTCCACCCAGAGCATGGCATTACTTGAACAGCACAATGTCGACGTGATTTTAAGTGATGTCAGGATGCCAAAAATCACCGGTATGGAGTTATTGCAAAAGATTGTGGCTTTTGATGCTAATTTACCGGTGATCCTTATGACGGGTCATGGTGATATATCGATGGCGGTAGATGCGATGGAAAAAGGCGCTTATTATTTCATTGAAAAACCTTTTGAGCCTGAACATTTAACACAAATTATTAAGCGTGCTGTCGAGAAGCGGAAACTGGCAACGGAAAACCAACGGCTGAAAAATCAGTTAAGTCAGGTGTCTGGCATCGAATCTACCTTGATAGGTACTTCAACGGTGATGAACAAATTACGAAAGCAATTACTGATGTTAGCTGGTTTTGATGCCAGCATTATCATTAACGGCGATACGGGTACGGGTAAGGAGCTAGTCGCCCGTTGCCTTCATGATTATAGTGCTCGATTTGAACAGCCTTTTGTAGCGATTAACTGTGGCGCCATACCGGAAAACTTGCTTGAATCAGAATTATTTGGTCACGAAAAAGGGGCATTTACTGGGGCAAACCAAACGAGAATAGGTAAGTTGGAGTTTGCCAGTAACGGCACACTTTTTTTGGATGAAGTTGAATCCATGCCAATGAACTTTCAAGTGAAATTACTTAGGGCGTTACAGGAAAAGACCATAGAAAGAGTAGGCTCTAATAAAAGCATTTCTATAAACCCAAGAATAATATCGGCGACCAAGGTTGATTTAAAAGCATTGGCTGAACAAGGTGAGTTTAGGCTTGATCTATACTATCGTTTAAAAGTTGCCGAATTGTATTTACCTAAACTACAAGAGAGACTCGACGATATTCCTTTATTGTTTCAGCACTTCTTAAATATCGCTTGCCAACAATATCAATTACCTGAAGTGAAAATGACGGTAGAAAATATAGTTTTACTCTCTAAACAAACTTGGCCCGGTAATGTTCGTGAACTCGCCAATTTGGCGCAACAATTTGCCATCGCTAATATTAGTGGTGATATTCCCTTGGCAACGTTATTAACACCGGGATATGTGGTCGAGCCTGAAGCAACAGTGAATGAAAGCGGCGCTAATAATTTACTGGACCAAGTAAGTAACTTTGAAGAGCAATTAATTCGCGCATCAATGAGTAAACATCAAGGCAGTATTAAAGATATTATGACTGAGTTGCAAGTATCGAGAAGAACATTAAATATTAAAATGCAAAGATACAACATTCAACGCAATGACTATCTTTAATTAAGCACTGATAATGAAAAAGCCATTGAGTTATCAATGGCTTTTTTGTTCGGATGATTCTTAATAGATCATTTATGGGCTAACAAAAGGTAGACTCATATAAAATTGAATGATCAGGGCATTGGTAATATCAATAAAGAAAGCGCCAACCAGTGGTACCACTAAAAAGGCTTGTGGAGACGGGCCATATCGAGCGACTAAAGCTTCCATATTAGCAACTGCAGTTGGTGTAGCACCCATACCAAAACCACAGTGACCACCGGCGATAATCGCTGCGTTATAGTTTTTCCCCATCACTCTAAAGGTAATAAAGTAGGCAAATAACATTAACATCAGTGCTTGAATGATGATCATAATAAACATCGGCCCTGCTAAATTGACTAGTTCCCATACTTTCAGTGACATTAACGCCATGGCTAAAAACATCGACAGAGCCATAGTGCCCCATAAATCAATACAGGCTTTAGAAATACTGTATCGCTTCGAAAAGTCACAAGCATTGGTCGCTACTACACCACACAATAACGGCAATAAAAAGGACGGTAAAATTAAGCCACTTGCCTTTAATGCCAGATGAGCGAAATGACCAACCACCATACAAAGTAAAATAATGAATAAAGTTTCCATCATTTTTTTCGGGGTAACTAAATCATGATCTTCAGGGTTAAAAGTAATCGTATCGTCTAACTCTTCGTGAAATTCATCTGCTTTAAGATTATATTTCTCAATTAATCTTTTACTTACTGGGCCACCAATTAGGCCACCAAGAACTAATCCCATGGTGGCTGCTGCCATAGCTAACTCAAAAATTCCTGAAGTTATGCCGTATTCATTGGTAAATAAATCTGCATAGGTCGCACCTGTGCCATGGCCACCAGATAAAGTAATAGAGCCACCGATTAAACCCATTAATGGTTCTATACCTGTTGCCATTGCAACGGATACACCAACAGCATTTTGAATAAATAAATAAACAGTCGCGACACCTAAAAATAAAATTACTTTAGGACCACCTTTGATAAGTAAAGAAAAACTGGCACCTAGCCCTACAGTAGTAAAGAAAAGTATCATTAATGGATTTTTGAAGCTCATATCAAAATTTAAATTGAGATCAAAGTAACTATGAGCAAAGGCCGCTAATAGTGAAAAAGCTATGCCGCCAACAACGGGCTCAGGAATGTTGTTATTTCTAAGGAATGCTATTTTACTATTGAGAAAATAGCCTGAAAAGAGAATTAATAATGATACTAATAATGTTTCTATAATACCTACATCTATTGTCATAATGTCTATATAACCTTGTTTTATTGTTGTTTTAGGAGCGATTAACTTGATTTTTTAAGCACATTAATAAACTCTTAGCTTTAAACGCCAACGTTGCTTATTAGTTATAACCTAATACAAAGCATGCCGTATTTAAGTCCATGGACTCATTTTTCCGGCTATTATATTGTTGGTCGTGAGATTTAGTCACGTTATTTTTTACTGTTGTTAGTTGTTCTTGCTCAACTCCGGTTGTTTCTACTATATCGTTTAAGTTATTTTCTGTTTCGTTATTCATTTTATTGCCCTAATAAGGTTTTATTTATGGTCACTAGTTTAAAAATTTTGTTGGGATTGCGGCTTCACCAGTACAATCGTTGTCTGGAAAAAGGATAAATTGCACGTAACTGTTACCTTCTTCATCTTTACTTGATGCACCTTTCACTAAAATAAAACCGTGTAAATGTAAGTCGTCGATAACTTGTTGAGGCTGAGAGACAACAAAAATGCTTAATGCCTTTGTTAAGTGTCCTTGCTCATCAAAAGCGTTATTCCAGTACCACTTAGTGGTGAATACCTCTCTTTTATGCTGTGGTCTGTAAGGTTTGTCAGTTATCGGGTCATGGTTAATCGGTAATGAAGTATGCCAACCATTTTCTTTTAATGTATTCATGGCAAGTTCGAATCGAGTTTTAGCCGATTGGGGATATTGTTTTTTAGTATCATTAACCAGTTGAAATTCTGTATACATTTTATTAAATAATGCGGCTAATCCTGCACTTCTGCCCTCTGAAGTATATAAATCGAGAAAGCCGTCAATTTCTTTTGCGACCGTTTTAGGGTAGCGTTTTTGTTTTTTTATACGTTTTAGCCATTTTGCTAAAAAAATAGTTTCACTTACTGGGTGATAATTAACTTTGCCAACATCTTGAGCGGAAGTTAATGAGATGAGTCCACCTAATATCATGTTGTAAAGATCTGAAGATGTAGAAAAAGTAATGTCATTCATAAGTAAAATTGCAGTTTATTGAAAATAATGTCTGGTAATGATTACGGATGAACTTACTTAGCGAAATTTAAGCCAATATTTATTTTTTTTCTAACTTATTGTAAAGCATAGGTAATGTATATTTTGAGGGGAGGGGTATTGTATTGTTAAGCAAAAAGTTTCTTAAAATATTAGTAGATGAGAAAAAATACACTTACTACTATTAAAGTTTAACTCATTTCAAATGCTGAATTTTAATGCACTAATTTCAATGGCATTTTTAATCCCACTAGCCAATCATTTATACTTTCATTCCAGCAACTCTTTAAACACTTACTAAAATCTGTCACTTGTGAGAGTTGTAATTGTTTGAACATTTTGAAATGACTTTCATTTTTTTCATTCCAGTTGATAGCGATGATATATTTATCTTTATCAGTTAATAAATGAATGGTAGAGATCTCTATATTTTGTTTATTCATTAAAGCGCTAATGGAATAATCGTCCATGATAATTTCCTTTGAAAAATAGTTTGTTTAGTAGGCTAAATATCGACAGTATTAATGTCGACAGGTTTATCGTAAATATAGTCTTCTCTTTATGCATGACAAACAGTGTGGGTCATACAAATTGAGGTTATACGGTTAATTCTAAGCGGTATATTTCATCTATCACTTGGCTGCATTTTTACGACAGCCAGTTACTGATGAAATGCATGTGCTAATAGCCGGTTGTTAATGCTCCTGCACGCCGACGATCAGAAGCGCCATATAAACCTTTATCAGTGATCATAATAGACTGGGTACTGCCCATTGATGCTTTTTTTACCACGTTATGACCTTTGGTTTTTAGCAGCTTTATGGTATCGCTATTGAGGTTCTCTTCAATGCGAATTTCTTCTGGAAGCCATTGATGATGAACTCTAGAACCATTGGTTGCTTCCGCAATATTCATCCCGTGGTCAATGACATTCAAAATCACTTGCAAAGTGGCGGTGATAATACGAGAGCCACCCGGGCTACCAGTAACAATATAAGGACGGTTATCTTTAAATACGATCGTTGGGCTCATCGAACTCAATGGTCGTTTACCTGCCTGAATGGCATTCTTTTCACCGCCAATCAAACCAAAACCATTGGGTGAACCGGGTTTTGCTGAAAAGTCATCCATTTCATTATTTAATAAAATGCCTGTGCCATTTGCGACTAAGCCTGAGCCATAACTAAAGTTAAGGGTATAGGTATTGGATACGGCATTGCCCCATTTATCAACGACTGAATAATGTGTGGTTTCATTACTTTCATAAGGCACAGGTTTACCCGGGTTAAGCTCTTCGCTTTTTGTTGCTTCATCTGGGTTGATCGTTGCCCTTAATTGTTTTGCATATTGCTTACTGATCAAGCCTTGTTGAGGGACAGAAACAAAATCTGGGTCTCCTAAATATTCACTACGATCAACATAGGCACGCTGCATTGCTTCAGCTAATAAATGAATATATGACGCACTATTATGGCCAAGATCTTTTAAAGGAAAACCTTCCAATATATTTAGTATTTCTATGATATGAGTGCCACCAGAGGACGGTGCAGGCATTGAAGCAATTTGATAGCCTCGGTATTCACCCATAACAGGTTTTCTGATCACCGCTTTATAATTGACTAAATCTTCTAATGACATTTTGCCACCCGCAGCTTGAACTGCTTGAGTTATTTTTTGAGCTATTTTACCTTGATAAAACCCTTTACTACCTTGCTGGGCAATGAGTTTTAATGAGTCTGCCAATGCTGTTTGTCGTAATAGTTCACCCGCCTGATAATTTTGTTCATTGTCTTTATAGAAAATAGCTTTGCTACTTGGCCACTTAGCTAAGCGGTTTTTTAAAATGCTTAATGAACTGGCTAGATCTGGCGTAACAACGATACCTTTTTCAGCAAGAATAATTGCTGGCTGCATTACTTGGTGCAACGTCATTGTGCCGTACTTTTTAAGTGCGAGTTCCATTCCCATAACGGTACCAGGTACGCCAACCGATAATCCGTGCGCTCGAGACAGCTCAGTGTCAGGATTACCATCTTGATCTAAAAACATATTTCGTTTAGCAC
>Ga0209292_1004317_pt1 | contig 15062 bp, 12 predicted proteins | sample GOMGulsemesocosm_2_FD_184634 | JGI IMG/M metagenome (GOLD analysis project Ga0209292, IMG submission 184634) | Methane-oxidizing microbial communities from mesocosms in the Gulf of Mexico - GOM9C Gulf of Mexico (SPAdes) (version 2) | ecosystem: Environmental > Aquatic > Marine > Cold seeps... | reverse complement strand
TGTCCTTCGCTGCGAATCGCAGCACCGGACACTAATGGTGTTTGCAACTGATGGCACACCCGATTGAGCTCAAAGCGGGTGGGGAAATTGTCGCTGCAATCCAGCACCAAATCGGCCTCGGCAACCGCCTGGCGCAGGTGCTCACCTTCAAGTTTTTGCTCTAAACAGCGCAGCGCGATGCCACTGTTAATCCGCGTGATCTGGGCGGCGGCGGACTGGGCCTTGTTGTGACCAATACTGTCTTCAGCGTGGGCAATCTGGCGCTGCAGATTACTCAATTCAACCCGGTCGAAGTCTGCTAATAATAATGTGCCTACACCGGCTGCAGCCAAATACAACGCAGCGGGGCAGCCGAGGCCTCCGAGGCCCACCACCAGCACCGTCGCGTCCAATAATGCCTGCTGGCCCCCGTAGTCAAATCCCGGCAGCATAATCTGCCGGCTGTAGCGCAATAGCTGTTGATCATTCATCACTGTCCACTCCTGCCGACATGTACACCACCACTTATTCGGTCGAGGCCGGCCAAATCCTGCTCGGTAAACACCTCTTCATAACCGCCACCTTGTAATAACTGCCGCAGCGCCTGACCCTGTTCGCAACCGTGTTCAAACAGCAGCATACCGCCGGGTCTTAAAAACCCAGAGGCCTGCTCGATAATCACCTCAAAAGCGGCCAGCCCCTGCCGACTCGCCACTAAAGCGCTGCGGGGTTCAAAGCGCACATCACCGGCTGCCAGATGCGGGTCGTCGCGATCAATATAGGGTGGATTACTGACAATAATATCGAATAACTGCGGCGCTAGGGCTGTAAACCAATCAGACTGTAGAAAGCGAATGTTATTTGCGGCGGATAAACTGTGCTGGTGGTTATACTGTGCCAGCGCCACCGCCGCAGGCTCGCTATCTATTCCCAGCAGCTGCCACTGGGGTCGTTCACTCGCCAGGGCCAGGGCGATGGCGCCGGTGCCAGTACCCAAATCCAATACCCGTAACGCCCCCTCCGCCGGGTAGTGCTGCAATAGATACTCCACCAATAATTCGGTTTCGGGCCGGGGTATCAGCGTAGCCGGGCTCACGGCCAAGTCAAGACTCCAAAAGCCCTGCAGACCAATAATATAGGCAATCGGTTCACCGCCCATGCGTCGCTGCAATAGCTGCTCGAACTGAAGCAACTGCTCGCCGCTCACCTCGGCCTCGGGCCAGGCCCGCAAATAGCCGCCACTCTTGGCCAACACATGGCACAGCAGCAACTCGACATCGCGCCGGGCGCTGTCACTGGTCGCGCTCAGCTGGTTACTCCTAGCCAGCAATTGGGCAATACTCGCCACTGCCAGTTACTCCCGCACCGGATTGAACACCAGCGCCGACATCAGTCGCCCATTGCCGCCAGCAGATCCGCTTGGTATTCGTTGCGCAAGGGCTCAATCACCTCGCCTAATTCACCACTCATTACCTCGGCCAACTTATACAAGGTAAGATTGATACGGTGGTCGGTAACACGTCCCTGGGGGTAGTTATAGGTGCGAATACGCTCGGAGCGGTCGCCGCTTCCGACTAGGTTACGGCGTTCGTCCGCCTGCTCTTGTTGTTGCTTTTCCTGCACCCCGCTGAGGATGCGGGCCTGCAGTAGCGACATGGCCCGCGCCTTGTTCTTGTGCTGGGAGCGCTCGTCCTGACACTCCACTACAATGCCGGTGGGCAGGTGGGTCAGGCGTATTGCGGAATCGGTTTTATTGACGTGCTGACCGCCGGAGCCGGAGGCTCTAAACGTGTCGACCCGCAGGTCATTTTTCTTGATCTCGATCTCGTTAACAGTGTCTACCTCGGCCATAATGGCCACGGTACAAGCTGAGGTGTGCACCCGGCCCTGGGATTCTGTCTCTGGCACCCGTTGTACGCGGTGAGCGCCGGATTCAAATTTGAAATGGGCAAATACGTCGCGACCACTGACCCGACTGATAATTTCTTTGTAACCGCCGTGATCGCCACCGCGCTCACTGACCACCTCTATATTCCAGCCAACCTTTTCCGCATAGCGGCTGTACATGCGGAACAAGTCACCGGCAAAAATTGCCGCCTCGTCACCGCCGGTACCGGCCCGAACTTCGAGAAACACATTATTGGAATCATTGGGATCCCGGGGCAATAGCAGCTTTTGCAATACCTGTTCTTGCAGCTCGCGCTGTTGCTGAGCGCTGTTATATTCTTCCTGAGCCATCTCGCGAATATCGGGATCGCTGTCTTTCAACATCAATTCCGCCTCCTCGATATCCGCCGTCAACTGGCCATAAATTCCGTAGGCTTTCACCACCGGCTCTACTTCGGCGTACTCCTTGGACAGCTCACGGTATTTGTTTTGGTCCGATATAATTTCAGCGTCGCTGAGCAACGCACCCAATTCCTCGTAACGGTCGACAAGGATATCCAGTTTGTTAGCAATCGATTCTTTCATAGGTGCTGCTCGCTCAATTCGACCGAGCCGGTCGCGGCGGGCGACAGGTCAGTGCATAATAGGGTCTATAGTAGGGATTATTGTTAGGGCTTTGCCGTGTAAAACGGCGCCGAGCATAAATCAGCCTAGCTAATTCTCACCATCGGATTTGTTGCGTGCTGCCAACATTGGGCTGTGACGGGTTTCGCCTTCATCCTGTAAGCCAAACAATTCGTGGGTCCAGGCAATTAAGTCTTCCCTGCCCTCCGCGCCAGCCTGCTTCATGGCGATACTGGGACGGTGAATCAACTTATTAGTCAAATTGCGGGCTAGCTGGCTCATCACTTGCTCCGCGGTCTCGCCCTTGGCCAGGCTTTTTAGGGCCTTGTCCAGCTCGCCATTGCGAGTCTGCTCAGCACTGCGACGAAAGGCAGTAAGAGTGGACACCACATCGAGGGAGCGCAGGTGTTGTAGGTAGTCCGCCACTCCCCGGTCGATAATCACATCCGCCTTCAACACCTCGGATTCGCGGCTGCGGCGATTTTCATCAATGATCTCGGTAAGATCGTCGATGGTATACAGATAAACGTCGTCCAACTCCCCCACCTGCTCCTCGATATCTCTAGGCACGGCGATATCAATCAGCAGCATAGGCCGGTGTTTGCGCTGCTTGAGCGCATGTTCGACAGCGCCCTTACCCAGTATAGGCAGTTGGCTGGCGGTAGAGGAAATCACAATATCAGCATGGACTAACTGATTGGGAATATCCGACAGCATCACCGCCTCGGCGTGAAAAGCCTTGGCCAAGGCGCTGGCTCGGCCCAAGGTTCTATTGGCAACCACCATGTTGTTGACCCCACCCTGGGCCAAATGGGTGGCCACCAGCTCGATGGTTTCACCCGCGCCGATTAGCAGCGCATTGTTCTCACTGAGATCGGAGAAAATATGACGGGACAAATTGACCGCAGCATAGGCCACCGATACCGGGTTTTTCCCTATTGCCGTGTCGGTGCGCACCCGCTTGGCAACACTAAACACATGGGGGAAAATTCGCGCCAACTCGGCGCCCACAGTCTTGGCCTCCTGAGCAACGGCAAAGGCGGATTTCATTTGACCAAAAATTTGCGGCTCTCCCAATACCATCGAATCGAGACCGCTGGAGACCACAATCATATGCCGCAGCGCCCGCTCGTGGTAGTGACTGTAGCTACAGCGCTCTAACTCCCCAACCGACAGACCGTGAAAATCACTGAGCCAGGCCAGTGCCTGCTGCTCGACCAGCGCCATATCGTCAACACTGTCATCACTGGTGCCGGCAACAGCAAATATCTCAGTGCGATTACAGGTAGACAACACCGCCAATTCCGACAGTGACGCGGCTACCAAGCCCTGTTGCAGCGCCTGCACCATCAGAGCCGGATCGAAGGCCACCTGCTCGCGCAGTGCCACATCCGCAGATTTGTGATTGATACCCAGCGCCAGTAAACCCATAAAGCCGTAATATGCCCAAAGCGTGATACACCCGGTTTGCTGTGCGACCCGGGGTAATGATGAGAAAAGCGGCAATTACTGTGCCGCGGTCCTGTAATTAACTTACAATTCTAACAAGTTAATCGGCAAATGTGGATCGTGATATCAACATATCAGCTACGGTGTGCCACCAAAGGCAGTAAAAACAAACAGCAAACACCTAGCAAGCAGGCAGTTAGCAGGGACTTTCACTGCCTGTTTGTGTAAAAATGGCCCAGCAACTAAAATTTCGGATTGATATGATGAGTCAACGTTGGACACTAAGCGCACTGCTGGCAGCGACCCTGCTGTTGTCCGCCTGTAGCAGCCCTGCCCCCATCCCCACTGAGGCCACTGCGCCGGCAGCGGCTATAACGGCGCCCGCCGCCGAAGCAGTACCAATACCGAGCAGGCCTTTTCCCGCCGACAGCTTTCACGATCTGCTTGTGGCAGAATTTGCCGTGCGCCGAAGCCATTACGAGCTAGCCCTTGGCACTTACCTCAAGCAGGCCCACAGTACCCGGGACATAGCGGTGGCCGCCAGAGCAACACGACTGGCCCAATTTCTACACGCAGACAACGCCACCCTCGACGCGGCCCAGCTGTGGGCAGAACTTGCCCCTGCTAATTTGGAAGCGCGCTATTCAGCCGCCACCATTTTGGCCAAGAACAAGCGCCCACTGGAGGCGCTACCCCATATGGAAGCGGTGTTAGTCGGTGGTGGTAAAACTAACTTTGCCGCGATTGTCGCCAATGCCCTGCAGCAGCCACCGACCCAACTAGCTGCTGTCGAGGCAGCTGTCGAGCGACTGTTGCTGCAATATCCGCTGCAGACCCAGCTACTCACCAGCAAAGCACTCATCGCACAACAGCGCGGCGAGGCAGAGCAAGCCCTATCCCTTATTCAACAGGTGCTGAAGATCGACGAAACCGATATGCACGCGGTGGTAGTGGAGGCACGGTTATTAAGCCAACTAAAGCGCTTCGAGCAATCACTGCAGCGGCTACAGCGAGCGGTGGCAAAACAACCTAAAAATAGGCGGCTGCGGCTGGAGTATGCGCGATTGTTAATGCCCAGGGATATCCCCGGCGCGCAGGCTCAATTTGAGTTACTGCTGGAGCAGACCCCAAAGGACCCAGACCTATTGCTGTCTTTGGCGCTAATCAACAAAGAAACCAAAAATTACGCCCGCGCGCAGCGCTATTTTGAACGCCTGCTAGCGCTAAACCTGCGCACCCAGGAGGCCCAGTTAAACCTTGGCCAACTCGCCGAAATCCGCCAGGACTGGCAGCAGGCCATCGCACACTACCGCGCTATTACCCGGGGTCGCAGTTATTTCGCCGCCGCCAACCGCATTGTCAATCTGTACCTGCAGCAGGGCTTGGTGCAAACGGCCCGTGACTACCTTACCACCGCGCGGGATGAACAGCCCAAACTAGCCACCAACTTGTACTTGCTGGAGGCGGATTTATTATTGCGCAGCAAGCTCTATGACGCCGGCCACCTACTGGCCAGTGAGGCACTGCTGGTCGAACCGGAACATGTTAACTTACTGTATATTCGCTCGGTGTTCAGTGAAAAACGCAGCGACTACGTGTTAATGGAGCGCGACCTGCAACTTATCATCGAACAGGAGCCAAACAACGCCACCGCTCTTAACGCTCTGGGCTACGTGCTGGCCAACCAGTCACAGCGCTTGGATCAGGCCTACGAATTGATCAAGCGGGCCATCGCCATAAAACCGGAGGAGCCCGCCATTATCGACAGCCTTGGCTGGGTCGAATACCGACGGGGCAATTTGGTAAGCGCCGAAGCCATTTTACAACGCGCCTACAAAGCCTTTCCCGACCAGGAGATAGCGGCCCACTTAGGTGAAGTGCTGTGGCAACTGGGGCAGCGCGACCAAGCCCGAGCCACCTTGAAGCAGGCCCTAGAGAAAGACCCGGACAGCATGATACTCAAAGAGACACTGCAACGACTGCAGGCCCCGCCACAGCCTACGCCCGCGCAAAAACACAACGCTGCCCAACATTGATGCACTCGCGACTGACCGATAGGCTGATGATATTGGCTAGCTTGCTGATAGCCGGCTGCAGCAGTTTTCACCAAACCTTGGACAATAGCACGCTGGCGGATTTTCGACCCAACACCACCCTACAGAACTGGGAAATTCAGGGCCGGGTTGGTATTCGTGACCGCAGCGTTGGTGGCAACAGCGGCAGCGCCAATCTCAACTGGCAACAGTGCGGAGAACAATTTGACATTCGCCTCAGCGGCCCCCTAGGCGCCGGCGCTGCCCACCTGTACGGCGACAAACAACAAACAACTCTAAAACGCTCTGGCGAGCGACCGGTTATTACCGAGAACCCGGAGCAAATGCTGGCAGAAATGGGCTGGCCGCTGCCGGTAACTGCACTATTCGACTGGATAAGAGGGCTGCCGGACCCGGACCAGCGTTACGCCATTCACCCGCTGGATACCGGTTTTCAACAAGGGGGATGGAATTTGCACTTTGCCAAAACCTTTGCGGTAGAACAGTTTATTGTGCCGGCCCGGGCGGTGATAGAAAAAGATCAGTTGCGATTGACACTACTGCTAAAAAAATGGGATTTGCAAACCCACTGCGAGACACTATAAGCCCCGCCCCCTGAGCCTGCCACCCAATGACGAACCTCACCACCATGACAGCAACCGCTAGCACCTCCTCTAGTTACCCCAAAAGCCTAAGCCTTCTGTCCCCGGCCAAACTCAACCTGATGCTGCATATCACCGGCCGCCGCCCCGATGGCTATCACCAGCTGCAAACACTTTTTCAACTATTGGACTACGGTGACACCCTGCATTTTAGTACGCGCCAGGACGATCGTATTGAACTGTCACCCCCCATAACCGGGGTTGCCCACGCCGACAATTTAATTACCCGTGCGGCCCTTGCCCTACGCCACTACAGCCAAAGTACCAAGGGCGTCGATATTCGCTTGGAAAAACGGCTACCTATGGGCGGCGGTATTGGCGGCGGCAGCTCTAATGCCGCCACCACACTGCTGGCATTAAATTCGCTGTGGCAAACCGGCCTCACAATAGACCAATTGGCGCACTTGGGATTGCAACTCGGAGCCGACGTACCGGTGTTTGTTCGCGGCCACAGTGCCTGGGCCGAGGGTGTCGGCGAGCAATTACAGGCGGTAAATCTGCCAGAACGCTGGTTTTGTGTACTAAAACCGGCCTGTGAGGTATCCACCGTAGAAATATTTTCACACAAACAATTGACACGGGACAGCTCTCCGATCACAATGGCCGCCGTTTTCAAGCAGGGTGGATTCAATGATTGCCAGGCCGTAGTGAGACAGCTTTATCCCGAAGTGGATTTTGCCCTAGATTGGCTAGACGATAGAATATCGCAACAGCATCAATCGCAACTGCAGCCCAAGCAATTACCACTGATTCACCAGGCTCGTTTAACAGGTACTGGCGCTTGTGTTTTTGCCGCATTTACCGACTACAAGTCGGCCCGGCAAATACTAGACAAGCTTCCCAGCGAACTACAGGGCTTTGTGGCCAAAGGCGTTAATATCTCCGCCAGTCACAGCGCATTAAACCTGTAGACCTGTAATCAGTTTATTGGGGTGTCGCCAAGCGGCAAGGCACTGGGTTTTGATCTCAGCATTCGTAGGTTCGAACCCTACCACCCCAGCCATTTTGAAGACGTGTACTGATGTATACGTTAGTGTGAAGTAAAGTACCAAAGCTCGGCAGTAGGGTTTGAACAGGTTCGACTGACACAACAGTGTCAGGACGGAGCCAACGGCGACGGGGCCAACAGCCCTGAGGGCGAAGCCCGAATCAAGCCTACCACCCCAGCCATTTTGAAGACGTGTACTGATGTATACGTTAGTGTGAAGTAAAGTACCAATGCTCAGCAGCAGGGTTTAAACAGGTTCGACTGACGCGCAGCGCCAGAACGGGCGAAAAGCCATCAGGGCAAAACCCAAATCAAGCCTACCGAAGTAATTGGCCCAGTTGTAACGTAAAAATTTAAACAGCCACACTCCTTTCTCTATCCGTTAATTTGCAGCAGGCTTTACTCTAGGCAAATACGTTAACTCGAACACATGACTCCACACTCACAACTCGCAGGATAACTACCGTGTCAAAATTGATGGTCTTTACAGGCAATGCCAACCCGGAATTAGCCGCCAAGGTTGCCGCTCAACTGCACATCCCCCTGGGCGACATCGATGTAGGTAAATTCAGCGACGGCGAGATTGCCGTTGAGATCAAAGAAAACGTGCGCGGTGCCGACGTTTTTATTATTCAGTCCACCTGCCAACCCACCAACGACAATCTAATGGAATTGATTGTGATGATCGATGCCATGCACCGCGCCTCTGCGGGGCGCATCACAGCGGTACTACCCTACTTTGGTTACGCTCGTCAGGATCGCCGGGTGCGCTCGGCCCGCGTGCCAATCAGCGCCAAGGTAGTAGCGGACATGATGGCAGCGGTAGGTGTAGACCGGGTATTGACCGTCGACCTACACGCCGAGCAGATTCAAGGCTTTTTTGATGTACCCGTAGATAATGTTTACGGCTCGCCGGTACTGCTAGACGATATTACCAAGCAGGATTTTGAGAACGTAGTTGTAGTATCACCCGATATTGGCGGCGTGGTACGGGCACGAGCCGTGGCCAAACAGCTGGACGACTGCGATCTGGCCATTATCGACAAACGTCGTCCGCAGGCTAACGAAGCCCAAGTGATGCATATTATTGGTGAAGTAGAAGGTCGCACCTGCATTATGGTGGACGACATGGTCGACACTGCCGGCACCCTGTGCAAGGCCGCCGCCGCATTAAAAGAACACGGCGCCGCCAAGGTTGTTGCCTATTGCTCGCACCCGGTCCTGTCGGGCAACGCAATTGCCAATATCAACGCCTCGCAACTCGACGAACTGGTGGTTACCGACACTATTCCACTGCGCGCTGACGCCCTGGGCTGCGCCAAGATTCGCCAGCTAACCATGGCTAACTTGTTGGCCGAGTCGCTGCGCCGCGTTAGCAACGAAGAATCTATTTCGGCATTGTTTCGCTAACGAGACACAGCAAACACAACGTTTTACTAACCCCGTTTATAACAAAACAGGGCTTTTCGAGGTAGCACAGGGCACGCCCAGCGCTAACTTCATCACCCATGGTATTACCGGTCGCAGGGAATACCGTGTTTCGCGATTAAAGGAGACAGATTATGTCTAGCGAATTTACGTTAAATGCAGAGACCAGAACAGACTTAGGGAAAGGTGCGAGCCGCCGCCTGCGTCGTCTGGAAAACAAAGTGTTGGGCATTGTATACGGCGGTACTGCAACACCTACCCCGATCGTACTAGCCATGAACAATATGGTAAAAATCACTCAAAACGAAGCCTTTTTCACCAGCTTGGTTACTTTGAGCATCGACGGCAAGGATGAGCAGGTTGTTGTTAAAGACATGCAGCGTCACCCCGCCAAAGAAACTATCATGCACATCGATTTTCTGCGGGTAGATGCTTCAACGCAAATTACCATTCACGTACCTCTACACTTTATCAACGAAGATATTTGTGAAGGCGTCAAAGTACAAGGCGGCACCGTAGCCCACGCGATTAACGACATCGAAGTACACTGTCTACCTAAAGATCTGCCCGAGTATATTGAAGTTGATATGCAGGCACTGAAAGTAGGCGAGAATCTTCACCTGTCTGATCTGACCCTGCCAGCCGGCGTTGAGAGTGTCGCTCTGAGCCACGGCGCGGATCACGATCTACTGGTTTCAGCGATTAACGCCCCACGTGGCGGCAGTGACGAAGAAGAAGTAGCAGCAGAAGAAGCTCCTAGCGAAGAGAAAGGCGAAGAGTAACACCGTCGCCTGCAGCGCTGCCTAATCGAATGACCAGCCAGCGCTGTAGTTAGAGCACGGAAAAAAGGGGACTAAGTCCCCTTTTTTAATATGGGCTCGCAAGAACTACGTTAAACCCCCTTATTCCACGGCACGCTTTTGCTACACTAGAGGAGCTGTTGACTACCAGAGACTTAAGCTAAGTGAGCGCGATCAAGCTGATTGTAGGCCTAGGCAACCCCGGCCGCGAGTACCAAGACACCCGCCACAATGCCGGCGCCATGATGGTGGAAGAACTGGCGCGGCATCACAATGCCCCGCTTAAGGCCGAGAGCAAGTTTTTTGGCCTCAGCAGTCGCTTTAGCCACGGTGGTATCGATGTTCGCCTGTTAATACCCAGCACCTTTATGAACCGCAGCGGTCAGGCCGTAGCGGCAATGAGTAACTTTTACAAGATTGCTGTGGAAGATATGCTAGTCGCCCACGACGAACTGGATATAGACTGTGGCACCGCCCGCTTTAAACAAGGCGGCGGTCACGGCGGCCACAACGGCTTGCGTGATATTATTGCCCGCAGCGGCAATAATAAAAACTTTCACCGCCTACGTATTGGCATCGGCCATCCGGGCGCAGCCTCGCTGGTTACCGGCTATGTATTGAACAAGGCCCCCGCCACCGAGCATCAAAAAATACTGGACGCCATCGATGAGTCGATTCGCGCCCTGCCCGACGCTCTTGACGACGACTGGGCCAAAGCAATGAACTACTTACACACATTTCGCGCCTGATCAAATCGTTAGATTAGCAGCGCAGCAACCGAGAGAGAGACCATGGGATTCAATTGCGGCATAGTAGGCCTGCCAAACGTGGGCAAATCGACCCTGTTTAACGCCCTAACCAAGGCGGGAATCGACGCGGAGAACTTTCCGTTTTGCACCATCGAGCCCAATGCCGGCATTGTACCCATTCCCGACCCGCGCCAGGATCGCCTGGCTGAAATCGTCAAGCCGCAGCGCGTAGTCCCCACCACCATGGAATTTGTCGATATTGCAGGCCTAGTAGAAGGCGCCTCGAAAGGCGAAGGCCTAGGTAACAAATTTTTGGCTAATATTCGCGAAACCGACGCCATCGCCCACGTTGTGCGCTGTTTCGAGAACGAAAACGTGATTCACGTGGCCAACAAGATCGACCCCGCCGAAGACATCGGTATCATCAATATGGAACTGGCACTGTCAGACCTGGAAAGTGTTGAAAAGCAGCTGCAAAAAGTAACACGCAGCGCCAAAGGCGGCGACAAAGAGGCCCAGGGCCAAAAAGCGCTGATCGAAAAGCTGATACCCCATTTGGGAGAGGGCCTGCCGGTACGCAGCCTAGAACTGAGTGAAGCGGAACAGGAACTGCTGCCCACCTTGCACCTGCTCACCACCAAACCCACCATGTATATCGCCAACGTCGACGAAGACGGCTTTGAAGACAATCCCTTTTTGGATATTGTACGAGAGATAGCCGCCGCCGAAGACGCCATCGTAGTGCCGATTTGCAACAAGCTAGAGGCGGAGATCGCCGAGCTGGACGAAGAGGAAAAAGCCGAATTTTTAGAAGATTTGGGGATGGAAGAAGCGGGCCTCAATCGGGTGATCAGAGCCGGTTACGAACTGTTAGATCTGCACACCTACTTCACCGCCGGCGTGCAGGAAGTACGCGCCTGGACAGTAGCCAAAGGCGCCACCGCACCAGAGGCCGCTGGAGTGATTCACAGCGACTTTCAGCGCGGTTTCATCAAGGCCGAGATTATGTCCTACGACGACTTCATCGAGTTTAAGGGCGAACAGGGAGCCAAAGACGCCGGCAAACTACGTCTTGAGGGCAAGACCTATATTGTTAAAGACGGCGATGTTATCCACTTTAAGTTTAATGTTTAACGAATCATTAGCAGCGTAATGCCCTGGTGATGACCGGGGCGATTAAAAAAACCTCATGAGAGGGGAATAATCGACCCACAGACTTGACAGCGGCGGGCCAAATCGCGAGAATACGCGCCTCTCGAAAGCCCTGCAGTTATTAAGGGCGTACAGTTTATGGCGAGATAGCTCAGCTGGTTAGAGCACATCACTCATAATGATGGGGTCGGTGGTTCAAATCCACTTCTCGCTACCACTATTCGTAGTAAAATCAATCACTTACCGGAACTTCTGGTAGGTGATTTTTTTTGCCTATCGAATTTAAGTCCATATTAAGTCCAGATAAATCAAAAAATATCCGAATACACGCGAACTTTAAAGCCGCAGGGGTAGAAGGTTTCAAAAAGCTGCGCTATGTCGCATATGCTAGCCATTGGCAAGGAGCTATAGTCGATAGCGCCTTTGGAATGCGCGCCGCGCTTCTCGGCGTCGCCTTGCCAAATTTGTTAAATTATTTTTCATAGTGATAGTGACAAGATATAATTGTTATTTGGTTATTACCAACGGTATAAACAAGACGATTTGTATCATCGATACGGCGAGACCAAAAGCCCGACAAATTTTCTTTTAGAGGCTCTGGCTTTCCGATGCCTTCAAATGGTGAGCGCTGGGCATCCGTTATAAGTTTGTTTATGCGTTTTAATGTTTTCTTATCTTGGTCCTGCTAATAGACATAATCTGACCAGGCTTCTTTTGTCCATGAGAGCACCTCAGTCATTGGCTAGCTCACGCTGCACTACCTGACCCTTTTGATACTGCTTGATGGACTTGGCTAGGTGAACCGCATTGGCTGGACTTTTCAGAAGGTGGACGGTCTCCATTAGTCCATTGAACTGATCTAGCGACATCACCACGGCGTCATCTGCATCGCGACGTGAAATAATGGTATAGTCAGCGTCATTAACTACTTGATCTAAAAGACTTTTTAGCTTATTCCGAGCTTCAGAAAAATTGACAATTCTCATGATGACGACCCCACCTGTACAATAATCTGAACAAGCATAACTTGTCTTGTATATTGTGCAAGTACTTAAGATACGCAAAATTTAACGCTTAGAGCAACAGCAAAAAACTGACGCAAAGCGGCGGTTTTTTGCCGGCTGCCCCTTACTCGTCATGGCAAAGAGGGAGTAATGAGAACGCCAATGGTTTGTTACGACGCTATTTTCCGAAGGGCACAAAGTTTAGTACGATCACAGCACAGCAGCGAAGGCGAGCTGTCGAGAAAATCAATTTGATGCCTAGTAAGCTACTAAAATGGAATTCAGTCTACGAAGCTCATCATGGGGTGAGCGTTGCAATTATTACGTGAACTCAGGACTGCCAATCGCAAGATGATGTGCAACACCAAAAAAAATACCGTTTCAATCTACGCCTACGCTGTCTAAAGTTCTGTCGACAAGGGTATGGAAAAATCTGCCACCAATATTCGCCAGATGGGAATTGAGGAATAGAATGCCCAATTCTCGTCTAGCGATATTATAAGTGTTTATCGGCTTAATAAGTCTCGTGCGATAGCTCTTACCTGCATTTCATCTGTGCCGCCGTAGATTCTCATCACACGAGCGTCACGATAAAGCTGCTCTACCTTGTATTCCGACATATAACCGTTGCCGCCAAAAACCTGGATCGCTTCTGATGCCACTTCCACCGCTGATGTTGTCGAATAAAGCTTCATGGCGGACGCTTCTGCGAAGCTCATAGGCTTGCCTTTCGCTTTTCGTTCAAGGTAGTTGAATAACATGTTTTCTATATTCAGTCGCGCAATTTCCATATTGGCTAGCTTCAGTTGTACTAACTGGTAATCACCAATAGGCTTTTCCCATTGAACACGTTCTTTTGCATAATCGATACAGAGTTCTAAGCAACGTTCAACCACGCCGAGTGACATAGCTACTACGCCAACACGCTCAGTGGCAAAAGTTGCTCTAGGATCGGATTTTTTCTTTGAACCACCTTTGGCCTTTTTATCCACGCCTCCTAATACGCGGTCGGGGCCAGCGACGACGCCATCTAAGAAAAGTTGTCCAGTCGGTGATGAGTGCAAGCCCATTTTGCGAAGCGGTTTTGATTGCTCGAGACCTTCCATGCCTTTATCTAGGACAAAAGTCATAATTTTCCTTTGTCTCGGCGCCACCCCTTCTTCGACTAGCTTGCAAATAAATACAATGGTATCAGCATAGGGGCCATTGGTGATGAAGGTTTTGCTGCCGTTAAGTACAAAGTTGCCATCAGCATTGAGTTTACAGGTACTGGTCATGCCGCCAAACGCATCTGAACCAGAACCCGGTTCAGTAATCGCCCATGAGCCAACCTTCTCCAGAGTGATAAGATCCAAACCCCAGCGTTTCTTTTGTTCAACTGTACCCTGAGACATAATCGCGCCGGCGGCCAGCTGCGTCACTCCCATGGCAGTAACAATACCCGCTGAGTGGCGACATAACTCCATACTTAAAATAGTATCAATACCCATGTCATCGCTCGCAGACTTCACACCCTGATTGCTATCGGGGTCTTCGCCGCGTTCGATGGCTTCTTCTCGCGCAATCGACCTTTCAAACTTTTCACGCTGGACTTCATCAATACCGAACGTTTTATACATTTTTCGGATGATGTCGTAGGGGGGCATATTGCCGTATTCTAATTCTTCATTAAATGGCACAACTTCCGCTTCAATAAATTTGCGGATTTCATTTCGGGCGAGCTGTTGCTCTTCGCTCCAATCGATCATACGACTCTCTCTTAAAGTTAAATAAAATAAAAACTACGCTGAAAACTAGATACCAAAGCCAAGGGCGAAGTTGCTCCAGTATTCGGCGGCTATCTCGGCCGGTGTTCGATCGCCACCGGGTTTATACCAATAACTAATGCCGTTATGTAAATCGAACAACGCCTGGGCTAACAATTTGTCATCGCAGGGTTTGATGGAACCGTCTGCAATCCCTAATTGGATTAAATTCAATACTTGTTGCTGAACACGACGTCTACTCTGTTTGCTTTTGCGTCTCGAGTCCACCGCCAAACTCTCCGGTTTGGTGAGCACCAGGCACCGGCCAAATTCCTGGCAGATAGACTCTGTCCAAGCACTAAAAAATGTTTTTAGATGTTCAGCACCAGGTTTGTTTGCGGTCGATAAGGTTGATAGCAAATCAGTGGTTTCGCTTAGCGCAATACGGCCTATTTCAAATAACAGCTCGTCTTTACTTTTTGCGTAGTAATAAAGTGCCGGTTTGGTAACATCCAAGGTGGCGGCAATATCGTCCATGCTGGTGTTATGAAAACCACGTTCA
>Ga0209292_1004308_pt1 | contig 15087 bp, 14 predicted proteins | sample GOMGulsemesocosm_2_FD_184634 | JGI IMG/M metagenome (GOLD analysis project Ga0209292, IMG submission 184634) | Methane-oxidizing microbial communities from mesocosms in the Gulf of Mexico - GOM9C Gulf of Mexico (SPAdes) (version 2) | ecosystem: Environmental > Aquatic > Marine > Cold seeps... | reverse complement strand
AAAGTTAACAAACATTTTTACCATAAAATTATTGGGGGATAACTCAGCTAAATTATAACCGAATTTATCCCGATGTAGAATTGTTATACCGATCCGAAATGATAATTAATCATTTTTACTGATCTTACTTATTGTTGCTAGCGCGTTGCTCTAAAATTTCAACCGCGGGTAATTTCTTACCTTCAAGAAACTCTAAAAAAGCGCCACCGCCAGTTGAGATGTACGAAATTTTATCAGCAATATCGTACTTATCAACGGCAGCTAGCGTATCGCCACCACCAGCAATTGAAAATGCATTACTGTCGGCAATCGCGCGAGCAATGGTCTCGGTGCCCTGACCAAACTGGTCAAATTCGAACACACCAACTGGGCCGTTCCATACAATGGTACCAGCGTTTTTAATGATTTCGCTTAGCGCAGCCGCTGAATCAGGACCGATGTCAAAAATCATTTCGTGGTCTTGTACTTCATTCACCGGCTTGAGTGTTGCTGTAGCATTCTCAGCAAACTCGGTTGCTACGACAACATCAGTCGGTACCGGAATATCACCGTTATTAGCCTGAGCATTAGCGGTTAATGTTTTTGCATCAGCCACTAAATCAGCTTCATAAAGTGATTTTCCCACTTGATGGCCAGCCGCTGCAATAAAGGTATTGGCGATGCCACCACCGACCACCAGCTGATCAACAATTTTTGACAAGCTCTCTAATACCGTTAGTTTAGTCGATACTTTAGAACCACCAACAATGGCAACCATCGGCCTAGCAGGGTTGTCTAGGGCTTTGCCTAGCGCTTCTAATTCACCAGACAATAACGGGCCAGCGCAAGCGATTGGTGCAAACTTAGCAACACCATGAGTTGACGCCTGAGCGCGGTGAGCGGTGCCAAAAGCGTCCATCACAAAAACATCACACAAGGCGGCCATTTTTTTAGCTAATTCATCGTTGTTAGCCTTTTCACCAATGTTAAAGCGAACATTTTCAAAGATAACAACTTCGCCAGCAGCAGCCTCGACACCGTTTAGGTAATCCCTTTCTAAACGCACCTTGGCATCAAGGGCATCATTTAGGTAATCAGCCACTGGTTTAAGGCTATATTTTTCATTAAACTCGCCTTCGGTTGGACGACCTAGGTGTGACATTATCATCACTGTGGCGCCCTGCTCTAGTGCTAGTTTGATGGTTGGCAATGCCGCACGTAACCGCGCATCAGATGTTACTTTGCCATCTTTTACTGGCACATTTAAATCTTCACGAATTAGGACACGTTTTGCGCTTAATTCTAAATCGGTCATTTTGATAACAGACATTACCTTTCCTTACTCTATTAATTACGGACGTGTTACTTGCAGGCGGGTTTACCCATCGCCAAGCAAGTATCTAACATTCTATTGGCAAATCCCCACTCGTTGTCGCACCACAACAGCAGTTTAACAAGGTGACCATCGCTAACACGGGTTTGCGTGCCATCGACAATGCTTGAATGAGGATCATGATTAAAATCACAAGATACTAACGGCATTTCTGTGTAATCCAAAATGGCCGATAGTCGACTCTGCGCTTCTTGCTTTAGCATCTGATTGACATCATTAATTTCAACACGGCGTTCGAGTGTGACACTCAAATCCATTGCGGTAACATTAATGGTGGGTACGCGAACCGAAATGGCTTCCATTTTACCTTTTAGCGTTGGCAATATTCGCTCAATGCCCTGCGCCAGTTTAGTATCAACCGGAATGATTGACTGGCTAGCGGCACGGGTGCGGCGTAAATCAGGATGATAAGCATCAATCACTTGTTGATCGTTCATCGATGAATGAATGGTAGTGATTGTGCCACTGCGAACGCAAAAATGACGGTCAAGGGCTTCAATCACTGGCACTACACAATTGGTCGTGCAAGAGCCGTTAGACACAATAAGATCCGACGGTTCAAGCAAGTGATCATTAATACCAAAAATTACCGTGCGATCAACATCAGGATCCCCAGGGTGACTAAATAATACCTTGCCAGCCCCCGCATCGAGATGCTTTTGAGCATCATCACGCGAACCAAATACGCCACTGCACTCTAATACCACATCAATATCTAACTCACGCCAAGGCAGCAAGGCCGGATCTTCAATGTGTAACAATTGAATACGATCGTCATTAATGCACAAGGTGTCATTGTCGACCGACACCGGATGAATAAACCGGCCGTGACTGCTATCAAATTGGGTTAAATGAGCAATGCCCTCAGAGCCTGCCAACTCATTAATCGCAACAATTTCGATTTGATCACCAAAACAGGGTTGATTATTGACATGATTGCCTACCGTACAGCAAGATTCGTAATAAGCGCGCAAGATGCTACGACCAATTCGGCCATAACCACTGATGGCGACTCGTAATTTTGACATTGGATTATTTCCTGATCCCAAACACCTACTTAAAAAAGTGTAAGGCCGCGAGATGCGGCCTTGGGGGTATTACATTACTGATTTCGCGGTAGCGACAACATTTTCGACCGTAAAGCCAAAGTGCTTAAACAGGTCACCAGCAGGTGCTGACTCGCCAAAGGTTGTCATGCCAACTACTTTGCCGTTTAGACCGACGTACTTGTACCAGTAATCGGCAATGCCCGCCTCAACAGCAACACGTGCTGCAACAGCCGCTGGCAATACTGATTCTTTATAAGCAGCGTCTTGCGCTTCAAATACATCAGTCGCTGGCATTGAAACCAAACGAACCTTGTGGCCGGCTGCTACTAATTCATTAAGTGCATCATGCGCTAGGCCGACTTCAGAACCTGTTGCAATTAAGATTAACTCTGGCGTACCGTCACAATCTTTAAGGATATAACCACCGCGCGCAGCGTTTTTAACCTGCTCGGCATCACGAACCTGTGGCGCTAAGTTCTGACGCGAGAAGATTAATGTGGTTGGGCCGTCAGTGCGCTCAACCGCGTGACGCCAAGCAATCGCAGACTCTACTTCGTCACATGGACGCCAAGTCGACATATTAGGCGTTAAGCGTAATGAGGCAATTTGCTCAACAGGCTGGTGCGTTGGACCATCTTCACCCAGACCGATAGAGTCGTGAGTATAAACAAAGATTGATGGCTGTCCCATCAATGCCGCCATGCGTAGCGCGTTACGGGCATATTCCATGAACATCAAGAAAGTTGCGCCGTATGGCTTAAAACCACCGTGCAATACTAAACCATTCATGATCGCTGACATACCGAACTCACGTACACCGTAGTGCAAGTAGTTGCCTGTTGCATCATCGCCGGTAATCGCTTTAGTGTCTGACCACATTGTTAGGTTTGACGGCGCTAAATCGGCACTGCCACCTAAAAGTTCAGGTAACATTGGGCCAATTTTATTTAAGGTGTTCAGTGACGCTTTACGCGATGCAATATTGCCTTGGTTGGCTTGCAAGTCGCTAATGTAAGCATCCATATCCTGTGACCAGTTTGCTGGTAACTCACCGCTTAAACGACGCTGTAATTCAGCGGCTAATTCCGGGTGAGCCGCTTGATAAGCCGCAAACTTGTCGTTCCAGCTCGCTTCAGCTACTGCGCCTTGAATTGAGGCATTCCAGTTGTTTTGGATATCAGTTGGAATTTCAAATGGTGCGTGTGGCCAGTTTAAAAACTCGCGAGTTGCGGCGATTTCGTCTTTGCCTAGTGGCGCGCCGTGACAGTCGTGCGAGCCGCCTTTGTTTGGCGAACCGTAACCGATAGTGGTTTTACAACAAATTAATGTTGGACGTTTAGTATCACGCTGAGCGGCTTCGATGGCTGCTTTAATTGCGGCGCTATCGTGACCATCTACATTAGCAATTACGTGCCAACCGTACGCTTCAAAACGCTTAACTGTATCATCGGTAAACCAACCTTCAACGTCACCGTCGATAGAAATACCGTTGTCATCCCAAAATGCCACTAGCTTACCAAGACCTAAGGTACCCGCTAGCGAACAAGCTTCATGAGAAATACCTTCCATCAGACAGCCATCGCCCATGAAAGTGTAAGTAAAGTGATCGACAACGTCATGACCTGCGCGGTTAAATTGTGCCGCCAGCGTCTTTTCAGCAATAGCCATACCTACTGCGTTTGTTACGCCCTGACCTAAAGGTCCGGTCGTTGTTTCAACACCCGGTGCATAACCGTATTCAGGGTGACCCGGTGTTTTAGAATCCATTTGACGGAAGTTCTTTAGATCGTCAATTGATAGTTCGTAACCAGTAAGATGTAATAGAGAATACAACAGCATTGAACCGTGGCCGTTAGACAAAATGAAACGGTCGCGATCAGCCCACTTTGGGTTTGCTGGATTGTGCTTTAAGAAATCACGCCATAATACTTCGGCGATATCAGCCATTCCCATCGGTGCACCCGGGTGACCTGAGTTGGCTTGCTGAACAGCATCCATACTCAAGGCGCGGATCGCATTGGCTAAATCTTTACGTGACGACATACAAACTCCTGACTACTAGGTCTTGTTTTAGGATAAATTTTATGGGCGCATATTGTCTATTAGAATGGCGTTTCGATCAAATGATAATCACAAGATTTTTACGATAACTGCTGTTAATTTTTGGCGCTATTATTTAGCGATGTTCTATAACTTAAAAACGCCCGAAGCTAACAGCCGCGGGCGTTTTTATCGTACTGATATTATTACGAATAATTTAGTCTAGCGGGATAACTTTAGCGATATGTGGCAGGTTACGATACTGCTGAGCATAATCGATGCCATAACCAATGACAAACTCATCTGGAATGCTAAAACCTATCCAATCAACTTTAACATCAACTTCGCGTCGTGATGGCTTATCAAGTAAGGTGCATATTTTTAATGACTTTGGTTGGCGCAAGGTCAGTATTTCAACAATTTTAGATAAGGTATTGCCGGTATCGATAATGTCTTCAACAATCAGCACGTCGCGACCTTTAATGTCGTCACTTAAATCACTTAAAATACGGACATCACGGGTGCTTTCCATCTTCGAACCATAACTAGATACGGTCATGAAATCTAACGACATTGGCACATCAATCACCCGGCACAAATCAGCCATAAAAATCACTGAACCACGCAGTAATGTAACCAAGATTAGACTGTCAGAGTCTTGATAATGTGTTTGGATTTGCTGGCCAAGTTCAGCAACTTTATCAGCAATTTCTTGCTGTGAGATCATAACTTCAGTGGTATGTTTCATAACGTATCCGTTTGGGAAGTAACTGTTTGAGAAGTAACATGGGTAATCAAGCCGCGATCCTAGTCATTAATTTGGTTAGATGCTAATTGGGGCTAGCAACCGCGTGATCTATGTCACGTTTTTTATTTCATCCAAGGCAGCACTAATGATTGCTCAATCTGCAAATGATCTAGTACCCTCGCCACCATAAAATCGATTAACTCGTGTATTTCTGTTGGTTTATGATAAAAGCCCGGTGCCAGTGGCATTAAAGTCACACCCATTTTCGATAAACCCAGCATATTTTCAAGATGAATCGTTGACAGCGGACTTTCACGCCACGCAATAATTAGTTGGCCGCGCTCTTTTAAAATAACATCAGCGGCCCGTTCAATCAGATTATTACTGGCACCATGACGAATTGACGACAAAGTACCCATCGAACAAGGACAAATCACCATTTTCTTCGGCGATGACGAGCCTGAAGCTGGCGTCGAAAACCAGTCATATTTACTATGAAGCTTAATTTGATTGGGTTTGGCGTTAAAACGCTTGGTTAAAAACGTCTGACAATCTTCAAGGCTGTCGGGCAACTCGAGATCTACCTCAGTTGCCAGCACAATTTTTGCCGCATCGGACAATAAAAAGACTACCTGACAGTTAGCCGCAACTAATTGTTGCAACAACCGTAACCCGTAGGGAGCACCTGATGCACCCGTTAGTGCCAATGTCACCGCTTGTGAAAATTCCGGCGCTTCATGCTTAATCGGCGACTGACTCATGACAGGCCCGCAAACTTAAGTGCCAGGGCATCAAGTAATTTTTGATGAATGCCATTAAAACCGCCATTGCTCATCACCAGCAGCTGATCGCCGGGCTGCGCTTGTTCGATGATATGTTTGATCAATAACTCAAAATCATGCTCAATCAGCACCGGCATTTGACTACCATTAATTGCCGCGTGCATGTCCCAGCCAATATCATCAGGCTGATATAAAAATACGGCATCAGCCTCACTCATCGAATTAAACAACGTATGCTGATGAACTCCTTGTTTCATGGTATTTGAGCGCGGTTCCAAAATAGCAAAAATTCGCTGCTGACCGACTTTGGCACGCAAACCCGCAATAGTGGTATGAATGGCTGTCGGGTGATGGGCAAAGTCATCATAAACCACCACGTCGTTAACTGTGCCTTTTAGCTCCAAGCGGCGTTTGGCATTTTCAAAGGTGGTTAAGGTTTTTATCGCATCTTGTGGCAATATGCCGACATGGCGCGCCGCCGCAATTGCCATCAAGCCATTGTGGACATTGTGCTGACCAATTTCAGACCACTTAACCGTGCCTTGCAATTGTTCTTCGAAATATACTTCAAACTCAGAACCGTCAAGTTTGACTAATTTAGATGACCATTGACTACTATCACCGCCATGTTTGCCCTGCAAATACTGCTGTTCACTCCAGCAACCTTGCTCTAACACCTCGGTAATTGCCTTATCACCTTGTTCAGAAATCACCAAGCCATTAGCAGGAACCATCCGGATTAAATGATGAAATTGCCGCTGGATCGCCGCCAAATCGGGGAAAATATCAGCGTGATCATATTCAAGATTGTTGATCACCAAGGTACGGGGACGATAATGGACAAATTTAGAACGCTTGTCGAAAAAGGCAGTATCGTATTCGTCGGCTTCAATCACAAAAAATGGCGCGTCACCCAAGCGAGCAGATACGCCAAGACACTGAGGCACACCGCCAATTAAAAAACCCGGCTGTTGGTTGGTTTGATCTAAAATCCATGCCACCATGCTCGCCGTGGTTGTTTTACCGTGTGTACCAGACAGTGCGATAACCCACCGATCTTTAAGTAAGTTCTCTAGTAACCATTGCGGGCCAGAAGTATAAGGAATGTTGCGGTTAAGCATATATTCAACACATTCATTGCCGCGGCTCATTGCATTGCCAACCACGATCAAATCAGGCGCAGGATCGAGCTGTGAAGGATCGTAACCTTCAACCAATTCAATACCACTTTGCTCAAGCTGCGTGCTCATTGGTGGGTAAACATTGGCATCGCTGCCAGTAACCCGAAAGCCCAACTCGCGGGCTAAAATTGCAATGCCGCCCATAAAAGTGCCGCAAATGCCTAAAATATGAATGTGTTTCATTTAAAATTCTATTATTTATTAAGTCTATGCCCATCATAGCAAAGGTTCTCATCACCTGTGCCACAAATTATTTATCTTTATTCTAACGGCTGATCTCAATCAATATACGCCCAGAGCGATTAATCGCATAACGGGTGGCCAATACCAAGGTAGTCACCACCGATACACTAAGCATCACAAAGATAGCCACCAGAATAACCAGTTGGTATTTAATCGCGACCATCGGATCGGTGCCACCGAGTATTTGCCCAGTCATCATGCCCGGCAACGTCACTAAACCCGTCGCGGTCATCGAGGCCAAAATAGGGGCCAGTGATTGCTGCAATGCCGACTGTACAAAAGGCATCGTCGCCTGCACTGGTGTTGCCCCAAGTGCCAAAGCGCCGTCATATTGGCCCTTGTTATCATTAAAAGCAGTAAATAAACGCGTGAGCGCGACAATGTTGCCACTGAGGCTATTGCCCAACAACATGCCCGCCAATGGAATAAGATACTGCGCACTGTAAACCGGACTCGGTCGCAGTAAAACCATTAATAACAGCAATAATAGCGGCATTAAGCCAACAGCTAAGCCGATAAGTACTGGTAAGTAAAGTCGCTTCTTGGGCAATTTAGCACTGCCCAAAATTGAACTGGCGCCGACTAATAACATCACAAGCAACCATACGGCGGTTAATAGCGGGCTGTTAAGTTCGAATAAGAATTGTAAATAGAGCCCAACCAAAACTAACTGACACGTCATGCGTGATACGGCAAAGGCAATATCACGGCCCAGCGCTAACTTAAAACGCTGGTTGATCAAAACCGGCACCACCAGCACCAGCATAAAGGCGGCTAACTGCCACCAGCTAATATCTAAGGTTGATTGCATAATATTATTAATCTACATGCCTATGTAGATGCCTCAGGTAAGCAAGTCAAAGACGCCCAACTCGCCGTGAACCCATCCATGGGGGCTTGAACTGGCATCACTGCTACGGCGAACTTCCTTATATCCAAGATATAAGGGTTCTACCTTCGCTCCCAGTAACAGTTGGCTTACTTTAACCTGCTTACCTATTTATTTAATCGCAGCCTGAGTAAAGTGCACAGGCATGTTAATCTATTGATGTTAATTGATTTGAACAACTAATCACTATAAAGCTCAGGATAAATAAACGGCGCCATCGCCAGCAACAATGCCTCGGTATAATTGCTCTGCCGAGTTGCCGCGCCCTGAGTTAGTAACCCGATTGCGCCACCTTTTTGCTTGATATTTAAGGTGTTAAATAAACGGTCCATCACATGGCCTAATTCTTCACCGGCCACCAGCGCCTGATATACCACTGGCGGTAACGGCAAAATAGCACTGCGACCAATTGACTGCTTTAGCTTGTCAGCAATAACGATATAGGCGAACGTTGCAGGACCGTAACTAAAATTGTCGACCCCACCTTCAATCGCGACATAATAATCGGCTTGATGGTGTTGCTGGCAATAATCAACGCGATTAATCGCGCCCAAACGTGTCTCATCAGCCGTCATCGGTTGATCGCTAACATTCGATGGCGCGTCAATACCCAAACATTCAAGTGATAGTTCAGTTTGCTGACCAACTAGCAAGGTCGTTAATGCCGTGCGCACCGCATTAATTTTTACTGGATTACGAGAACCGACAACGACTTTAATCACTTGATTTTTCATTTGTTTATTATGCCTTCATTAGGTATAAGGAGTTAAGAACAAGGTGTTAGTATTAAAAGTTATTTTACAGATAACGGCAATGTTATCAGCTAACAGCGTATCACAACAATATTCTACAACAGCTTTTCACAACAGCTTTTCACAACAGCTTACATCTTCTACCTATAAGGCAGTCAACACTACTTTGCCAACAGCTTGTCCAGACTCTAAGTACGCGTGAGCATCAGCCACTTGCCAAATCGTAAATTGCCGCGGATCGATTAACGGCTTGATTGCTCCATCATCAACTAACTTCGCAATTTTAGTCAGTATCGCGCCGTGTGATGCGCGGTTAAGGCCATGAACCAGAGGGATCAACATCAACACACTATGAAAGCTCAGACTTTTGAGCGCAACTTGCAGCACATCATCAACCGGTAAAGTAGTCGCCACCGCGCCATTGAATTTAACCGCTTCAAAACTTTTTTGAATATTATCGCCTGCTACCGTATCAAAAATGGCATCAAAACCGATACCATCAGTATACTGGCTGACATAATCGGCAACAGACTGCTCGGCAACGTTAATCACGTGATCAGCATCTAAGGTAGCAGCTATCTCGATATTTCTTGGTGTTGATGTCGCCGTAACTGTCGCACCAAGATGTTTAGCTAATTGTATTGCAATATGGCCGACGCCACCTGCCGCGCCATGAATAAGCACATTATCACCGGCCTTTATTTGCAACTTGTCGTTTAACGCTTCCCACGCAGTGATAGCGACTAGCGGTAAAGCGGCGGCTTGTACCATCGACAATGTTTGTGGTTTTAACGCCATTAAATCGCAATCTACTAACATGAACTGGGCCAAAGCACCGTCGGTCCCGGCAATGCCACCTGCGCAACCATACACTTGATCGCCCACCTTAAAATTGGTCACGCCCGAACCGATCTCGGTGACTATGCCTGCGACATCACCGTGGAGAATTTCAGGCAAGTTTTCAGACCACGGTGTCTGGACCGCGCGCAACATGGTATCGAGTGGATTAACACTGGTCGCTTTAACCTCAACCACCATATGGCCGGCCTTGGCCATCGGCTTTTCTTGGTCGGTTAATTGAAATACATCGCTGCCCCCTAGTGCTTTAATTGTCATTGCTTTCATAAGTGATTTCCCAGTTGATTGCATAGTTGATTGCTCGGTTGATTGCATAACTGATTGCGTAGTTGATTGCCCTGTTAATTGCATAGTGTTTATCCATTAATTTAAAGTGGCGACAGTTTAATTATTGCTCACTGAGCAATCAACAACCCCAAGTGCAAATGAGTTTTGTCTACAAAGCAACAATGAGTTAATCTGGGTAACTTGGCTATCAACAGAACTATCAAAAAAATAATCAACAGAGTAAATAACAATGAGCACCATTAACCGACTCGCTTATTTCAATTGCGTGGTAGAAACAGGCAGCATCTCTCAAGCGAGCAAATTGTTTGATGTCCAGCCCTCATCCATTTCGCGACAATTAATGGCATTAGAGCAAGAACTTGGCGTTAGATTGCTTAATCGCACCACCAGAAATATTGGACTTACCGAAGCTGGCCGTAAATATTTTGAATATTCTCAACGGATTGTTGCACAGCTCGATGAAGCTAAACGAGCAGTGAACGACTTGCAAACAAGCCCTAAAGGCAAGTTGAAAATTAGCATGACAGTGGGTTTTGGCGAAAGTGTCATTGTGCCTTTAATCCCAAAGTTTACTCAGCAATATCCAGATATTGAGCTAGATCTTGAGTTAACAGAACGGGTGGTCGATTTAGTAGAAGAGAATATTGATATTGCGATTCGCAGTGGTCGGTTACCTGACTCAACCATGATCTCAAAACACTTGGCCTACAATAATTTTTTACTCTGTGCTAGTCCAACCTATTTGGCACAACATGGCGAGCCAGATAGCCCCTATGATTTGAATAATTTTGATTGTATTCGTTATAGTTACAGTGGCTGGAAAGAATGGTTTTTAATGGCCGAGCAAGCGATAAAGCTGACCATTAACGAAGACATTGCCGTCAATTCTGTCAATGGCCAAAAGCAATTGATATTGAACCATGCAGGGTTAGCATTAATACCGTTATGGGCGGTCAAAGACGAGCTAAAAGATGGCAGCTTAATCAATGTGCTTAGTCAATATACCTTTAGCCCTTATGAAGTGATTAGCTCAACCTACGCAATTTTTCTCAAGCGAGAAATGCTGTCACCCAAAACACGGGTGTTTTTAGATTTTATCGTTAAATACATTAACTAAACCTATTGGTTGTGTTCACGTTAACGGTGTCTGGTTTTATCTTTTCTTAAATACAACAAGTTAGCTTTGACCGCGCGTTGTGATTGGTTATGCTCCCCGTTTTAGTTGCATTCAATTGGATAACCGTTAGGAGAAAAAATCACGGACGATTTTTTAGCTTTTCGCGCTGGGACGCGCATTAAAAGCGGTTCCGTTAAGACGGTTATTCGATTGAATATCAGCAACTAAATCGCGGGTCGCCTTTCTTGGTTCCTTTTCTTTGGCGACGCAAAGAAAAGGAACTGGTGTGCTTACGCCTAAGTTAAGAGTGAGGGAATGTATAAAGCACATCAAACATCACCAAACCTAATTTATAACCACAGTTAACTACAACATGGCCAAACCTATTGGCTATGTTGTAGTTAACAAGAAAAAAAGGATCGATTGGATCCCTTTTCAATATTCAATCAATTACCTAAATAAGTTTAGCCACTTTTTACACTAACAAACTCAGGGTAAGCATCAATACCACAATCAGCAATATCCATTCCCAAATATTCTTCTTCTTCGGTAACTCGGATGCCAATGGTTTTCTTTAATAACAACCAAACCGCGAAGCTAGTAGTAAATACCCAAGCGAAGATAATCGCCGCACCTTGTAGTTGAGCAATAAAGCTCGCTTCACTGTTGCTAAATGGCACTGCCATCAAACCAAAGAAGCCCGCAACGCCGTGCACAGATACCGCACCCACTGGGTCATCAAACTTAACTTTGTCTAACGTTACTATTGATAACACCACCAAACCACCAGCAAGCAAACCAATGATAGCGGCGAATGGTAATGACGGTGATAGTGGATCTGCAGTAATAGCCACTAAACCTGCTAAAGCGCCGTTAAGGATCATCGTTAAATCTGCCTTGCCCCACACGAAGCGACAAACTAATAGTGCACTAATAGCGCCCGTTGCCGCAGCAGTATTGGTATTAACAAATATTTTAGCCACTGCCGAAGCATTTTCTGCATCCGAAATTAATAACTGCGAACCACCGTTAAAACCAAACCAACCTAACCACAAGATAAAGGTTCCAAGTGTTGCCATTGGCAAGTTTGAACCAGGGATTGGGTTAACTTGACCATTCTTGCCGTACTTACCCTTACGCGCGCCAAGCAGTATTACACCAGCGACAGCAGCAGCAGCACCCGCCATGTGCACAATGCCTGATCCTGCAAAATCAACAAAACCTAATTCAGAGATAAAACCACCACCCCAAGTCCAGTAACCTTCCATTGGGTAAATAAATCCAGTTAATACCACTGAAAATAGTAAAAATGACCATAACTTCATTCGTTCAGCAACCGCGCCAGAGACTATCGACATCGCAGTAGCAACAAATACTACCTGAAAAAAGAAATCAGATTCTAAGGCATGATCGGCATCACTAGCTTGCTCACCAATAAAACCAGCAATTGTTGGTAACCAACCGCCTTCGGTATTGTCCACATACATAATGTTATAACCGACTAATAAGAACATTGTGCAAGCAATGGCGTATAGACAGATATTTTTAGTTAATATCTCGGTAGTATTTTTAGAGCGTACCAAGCCCGCTTCCAGCATCGCAAAACCTGCGGCCATCCACATCACTAAAGCGCCAGAAATCAAAAAATAAAAAGTATCAAGCGCAAACCTAAGCTCAGATACAGTGGTGTTTAAACTCGCTAATTGTTCCATTATCTTCTCCTAGTGTTGTTAATTACAGCGCTTCAAAATCTGTTTCACCGGTACGAATTCGCAGTGCCCGCTCAAGATCAAAGACAAATATTTTTCCATCGCCAATTTTTCCGGTATGCGCGGCACTGGTAATAGCATCAATAATTCGGTCGACATCATCGGCTTTACAGGCAATTTCAATTTTTATTTTTGGTAAAAAATCGACCTGATATTCCGCACCACGATAAAGCTCGGTATGACCCTTCTGGCGACCAAAACCACGTATTTCTGAGACAGTTAAACCATCGACGCCCACTTGTGAAATAGCTTCGCGGACACTGTCAAGTTTGAACGGCTTAATAATCGCATGAATCATTTTCATCTTGCTTCCCCTAAGTATGATATTAAGCTTAGTGTTCCAATTGTTGTGCCACATAACATAACCTGATGTTTTTAATAAACATTAACAATAAACTGTTAAATTCCGATAGGCTTAACGCACTGTAATGGGGCGTAATTTTGAGCCTGTGAACTAATTTGGGACTTTAACTACTAGCCAGTGACAGCATTGAGCAATTATTATTAAATAAGCCTATGGTCCCATAGTGACGCTCAATTTATGATTACTGAGCTAGGCTTAATTTAAGCAATAAAATTAAAGTACTAAATAGGGAACCAATTAAATGTTTTTACCTCACGGTGAGTACAGTATTGAACTTGAAGACCAGTTATTAATTGTCAACGCAAAAGGTCCGTTCGATGAAGAGATCGTATTAGAGTTTGCTACAGAACTCGAAACAATGGCGAGCAAAATGCCAACGACTTGGGGCCAACTCAACATTATCCACAAAAATGCCCTGCTGACTCCAGATGCTGAACAACAGATGTCCGCCTTAGTCCAACGGCGCCACGAAATGGGCATGGTCGCTATTGCAATGCTACTGGTCGACACCAAAGAACAATTAACATTTAAAAATCAAATCGCCAGAATCTACCAACATCACCAAGTCGTTCATCGGTTTTTCGTCAATGAAGTCGATGCTAAACAATGGTTACAACGTACGATTACCAAAAATCACTAATATCCTCTGACAAATTAATCGCCCGTTCTGCCTAGCACACCAAAAAATATAAACTATTATAAGTACATTGAAGTGTAGTTGCCTGCAGTGCCAACAACCTTGGTACGAGGTAGTACAATCACACGGAGTAAGTCTACAGGGATGAACTAACTGATTTAATTTAGGTTAAGGATCTCTCAGATGAAAAAGTCTATTCAGCGTCGGATATCAATTAGTGCCGGTCTTTGTTTTATCGTATCAATTGCCCTGCTCATTAGCATTAACACCCATTATTTAAATAATATAAAAGACTTGGTCATCGACCGCACCAAAGCGCAATCGGTCACCCAAGCAGAAATACAATTGGCAGCCATCGCCAAAGCACAAGCCGGCACCATCAACACCCTCTTGACTGAATCCTCTTCGATTGCCCAAGCTATGGCCACGACTATGTTAGGGATAATCGATGATCCTGACGCTATAATATCGCGCGAACGGGTCAACCAATATATAAAATCGGTGTTAAAACGTCACCCCAATGTTGTTGGTGCTTATATCGCCTGGCAACCCAATGCAGTTGACCAACGTGATGCTGAATTTCAAGAGCAAGGAAAACACAGCTACAGCAATGGCCAATTTGCCCCTTATTGGAGTCGTGGTGCTGACGGCACCTTAGCATTACGACCACTTAATTTAGCCAAAGTTGAGCAAGACCGCGCTGCTGGTACTCAGTTTGGCAGTGGATATTGGTACCTTTGCCCTGAAACAACCAAACAACTCTGTGTGCTAGAGCCATATAGCTGGGAGCTGCAAGGCAAGAGCATGATTGGCACATCAATTACCCTACCATTACTGCACCAAGGAAAGTTAATTGGCATTAGCGGTGTCGACATTACCCAGGGCAAACGGGTCAAATTTATACAGTCGACATGCCAACTGTTAAAACCTTCATCATGTAAGCATTGTCCCAGCCCGCTTTTAGCCGTTTACTCTTAATTCCTACTTTCACTGTTTTT
>Ga0209292_1004304_pt1 | contig 15099 bp, 14 predicted proteins | sample GOMGulsemesocosm_2_FD_184634 | JGI IMG/M metagenome (GOLD analysis project Ga0209292, IMG submission 184634) | Methane-oxidizing microbial communities from mesocosms in the Gulf of Mexico - GOM9C Gulf of Mexico (SPAdes) (version 2) | ecosystem: Environmental > Aquatic > Marine > Cold seeps... | reverse complement strand
AAGGCTAGGTCATCCTCGTTAAGCGATTGCGCATCAAGGCCAGTGTAGACATCTCCTTTAAACGCGAGCACCGCCTGTTTGGCATTATCTAAAGCAAAAGGGATTTGCCATGAGCCAAATCTTGCGACATTAAGGGCTGCTAGTTTATCGCTTAATTTCATTAGTTCTGCGATATCTTGTACTGACTTCTTACTCAAATTTTTAATCAATTTTTGCGATTGATCTAAAAACTGTGCCTCACTGACTGTTTGTGTATGTGGGGGCGTTTCAAAGTCTAACGTTTTAGCGGGGGATATCACAATTTGCATGTTAAGCGCCTTTGGAAAAATAAGCGTTATTTTAAACGCTTGTGGTGCTGACAATCAACCAGCGGATCAGTGCACGAAAGGAAAAAAATACTTTATTACCGCGAATTAATATACGGGTGCTATTTGTCCTAATCAGGTTAGGGTATGATGTTGCTATTGATCAAATTGAGTTGTAAATTCAGTCATTAAGCGTTAGTAGGGCTGAACTGCATGCAGTAAATGTTAAGGATACTTTAATGTCTAAGAAAACAGTATTAACGGGGATTACCACCTCGGGCACACCACACATCGGTAACTATTTAGGTGCTATAAAACCTGCGATTGAAGCGAGCGAAAAACCAGAGTTAGAAAGCTATTTCTTTCTGGCGGATTACCACGCGCTGATCAAATGCCATGACCCTGAGCGGGTTGCACAATCTTCACGTGAGATAGCGGCTACATGGTTAGCGTTAGGCTTAGATACAGACAAAGCGACGTTTTATCGTCAGAGTGATATCCCGGAAATAACCGAGCTGTCTTGGATTTTAACCTGCATGTGCTCAAAAGGTTTGATGAACCGCTCACACGCGTATAAAGCCTCAGTGGATGCAAACCAGGCGGCAGGCAAGTCTGAGTTAGATGATGGCATTACCATGGGGTTGTTTAGTTACCCTATCCTAATGGCCGCTGATATTTTAATGTTTAATGCTGACATAGTGCCCGTCGGTAAAGATCAAATTCAGCACATAGAAATGACACGTGATATAGCGGGGCGTTTTAACAGTAATTACACGAAACTGTTCAATATGCCGGATGCGCAAGTTGATGAGGAAACGCAGCTTATTCCAGGGCTTGATGGGCGTAAAATGTCAAAAAGCTACGACAATACTATCCCGTTGTTTTGCTCATCAGATCAACTAAATAAATTGATAAAGCAAGTGGATACCGACTCTAAACAACCGGGTGAGCCAAAAGACCCTGATAGCAGCACGGTTTTTCAATTGTATAATAGTTTTGCAAATGAGCGTGAAGCGCAGCAAATGCGTGAGCAGTATGCAGCAGGTATTGGTTGGGGCGATGCTAAAAAAGAGCTATTTGAATTTTTAGATGCAAAACTTAGTGCGCCAAGAGCTGAGTACAATCGTTTGATGAATGACTTGCCTTTTGTTGAGTCAGTGTTGCTAAAAGGCGCAGAGAAAGCGCGTGCTAAGTCTATGCCTCTTTTGGATGAAGTACGTATTGCAGCCGGTATCCGCCCGTTGCCTTTTGTGCCTGCGCAACAAGCCAAAAAAGCCAAGAAAGAGAAAAGTTCCGAAGATATAGCCAGGGCTGAACAAGGCAGGCGCCGTGGTATTTTGATGCAGTTAAAAGGCGCACTTGAAGCGGTGGCTAACAGTGACGATCCAAAAGCGGCTGCAATTGCGCTACTTGAAGAGAAAAGTGCAAAGTTGGCAACGCTTAAGGCCAAAGCCAAAGACAAGGCTGAAAACGAACTGTCAGTACTGACGGAAGAGCTAGCACAGTACAGCCTATAAAAATGATAAGAGCTGCGGAGATAACCTATGTATAGCACCATTGTAAGCGCACAAGCACTACAGCAGAATTATAAGCCAGATAACTGGGTTATATTAGATTGTCGTTTCGTTTTAGCTGCAGCAGGTAAGAGCGATGATAGAAGTGATGAAAAGGGTGAGGCACTCTACACGCAAGGTCATATTGAGGGCGCAAGTTATCTGCATTTAAACAATCAGCTCTCGGGGGGAATCACCGCGAGCAGTGGTCGTCACCCTCTGCCTTGTATTGCTGATCTTTGTGCTACTTTTTCCCAAGTGGGTATTGGCGAAGGTAAGCAAGTTGTTGTTTACGATGATTGCTCAGGTGGTATGGCAGCACGTGCGTGGTGGTTGCTGCAGTGGATGGGGCATACGAATGTTGCAGTGCTCGATGGGGGTATTCAGGCTTGGGAAAAGCAAGGTTATGCGTTAAGCACACAGCCTTACATAGCTGAACAAGCACACTTTGTTCGACACAGTTCAAGTTTTGAAGTATTGACCACTGAGCAAATTTGTAGTGGTAGTTATCAGCTGGTAGATGCCAGAGCGGCGCCGCGTTTTAAGGGTGAAATGGAGCCCATTGATCCCGTTGCAGGGCATATTCCCGGTGCTCTGAATCGCCCATTTAGCCTAAACTTGAACGAACATGGATTGTTTAAATCAACAGATGAGTTAAACGTTGAACTTGCTGCAATTGCAGCAGATGATACTGCGCATATGTGTGGCTCAGGTGTGACTGCTTGTCACAATATATTGGCTATGTCACATGCTGGGTTTAAAGCCAGTAAACTATATGTTGGCTCTTGGAGTGAGTGGATTCGCGACTCTGCTCGCCCTGTGGGTAATAGCAACAAGTAAATTTGTGACTCGTAAGCAATGAACATTTCTTGCGAGTTTTGCAAAAACATCAAAAAGAAGGTGCATTAACTAGTTTCCATCCAGCAACAGCTGCCTCCAGCGAACGTTTTATTCATTCAATCTGAATGACACTAGAATAAGTTGTTTGAAACAAGCAAGGTCCCAATCTAGTGGCGCTCATCTCCAATGATTGAATCGCTCTCGCTACGACCATTTTTCTAGATGAAAACTAACCACAATCGCATCTGTTTAAGCATAATAATTTTACGGAGATTATATGGAAATTGAATACCAGCAGGGTATAGTGGCTCCTGCCAGTGCCCATGCGCTTTTTATTACGCTCAATGTCGATAAAATCGATCATTTAGCACAGCAACATTTACTCAGTGTTATCGCTTCACTGCCTCAACAACTATCCGACCAGCAGGCAGCACACCCCAGCGCTAAGCTTTTTCTAAATGTAGGTCTCAGTAGCGACTTTTGGGACATGTTCTCGTTTCCCGCTAAGCCACAAGGCTTAAAACCCTTTCAAGAAATTATCAATGAAAGCGTCACAATGCCCGCCAGTGATGCCCATTTTTTGTTGCATATACGCTCAAATCGCCATGATGTTAATTACCATTTGTCACAGTTATTGTTAGCCCAGCTAACCCCTTTTTTAAAGCTTGATGAAATGGTGCACGGGTTTTGCTATTTGGATAGCCGAGATTTAACTGGGTTTGTTGATGGAACTGAAAACCCACAAGGGGATGATCGCGAGCAAGTCGCGCTAGTGCGTGATGAAAGTGAGTTTAATCTAGGCAGCTACATCCATTTGCAAAAATATGTGCACAATATACCGCGCTGGCAGCAGCTGAGCTTGGATGAGCAAGAGGCGAGTTACGGGCGTTCTAAAATTGAAAATATCGAATTTCCCAGTACTCAAAAATCAAGCTGCGCCCATACTAAGCGCGCTGCTGTGAAAGATAATGAGAGTAATAGTGTTGAAATACTCAGGCAGAGTTTGCCCTGGGGGGATCAGTATGGGCAAGGGTTAATGTTTGCGAGTTTTTCTGCCGGCGCTGATAACTTTGACTTATTGCTTAAAAGTATGTGTGAGCTTGATGAAAATAATCACTGTGATGCTATCTTAAAGGTGAGTAAAGCGGTGTCAGGTCACGCTTTTTTTGCACCACCACTGAAATGGTTTGAGAAGTTAACCAAGTAGTCATAAAAGTGTACAAAAAATAAACTATTCTTATAGAGATGCTGAGTGGTAGTGACATAAAGCGCAGCGAAATATTATACTCTGTTCATTTGATGTTGATCTTATTGATAGGGATATTATGAAGTCCACAATCTATAGCGGTCTGCATGTCGCTCATCAGTGCTCAATGCCTGAGTCGAGTTTTGATGGTGTTAACTTGTATAAGTTTACATTTAACAATGTGAATTTAGCGGTTAGTTATTTTTTAAATCTTAACTTGTCGCACAGTACTTTTACGATGCGCACTTAAGTGAATCAGTGTTTTACTCAGTCAATTTAAGTGGCGCTAAATTTAGCCAAGTAGGCACGCGCGCGGCGGATGAGTTCAGTGAGTCTAAAGTTGACCTTATCGAATATGAAGATGCAGACCAGACTAATAGGCGTTTTAACAAGGTGAGCTTATTAGCGCGAAATTTAGCGATTGTATTATTCAAGGGCTAGTGATTAATGGCATTGATATAGAAGCCTTGCTCGATGGCGAGCAAGTAAAGCCAGCGCTGGTGGTCGTAGGCTGGTAGATGCAAAACCTAACTGGCAGTACAAATAAAGTATCAAAGAATCACTTTATGCCAGAAGGGGCTGATAAAACGTTGTGCGGTGTTGAAGTTACGAGCATTAAAGCTGTTACAAGAATGGATGAACAAGCAGGTTCTGGAAAGTGCAAACGCTGCGCTAATACCAAAACGGCTTATTGATTCGTTTTCATCTAGAAACAAAAACAGGGCCATTGGCCCTGTTTTTATTGGTACGCTTGGTTTACTTTATACTAACGCTTAGCGCGAGGTTTGCCAGGTTTACTTGGCTTTTGCGCGGTGCGTGAAATTTTGGTGTGGGTTGCTTTGTTGCTCGGTGTTTTTTTACGACCTTGAGCGATGTTCTTGCGCAAGTTTTCGCGATTGCTTACATCGTAACCCGGCATGTGAATACGTTTAACTTTGGTGCTAATTAAGCGCTCAATATTACTCAATGCACGCTCTTCTTCACGAGAGACAAAAGAAATCGCATAACCTTTGTTGCCCGCACGGCCTGTGCGTCCAATACGATGCACGTAATCTTCCGCTAGGTAAGGTAGGTTGTAGTTAACAACATACTCAAGGCCTGGTATGTCGAGGCCACGAGCAGCAACTTCAGTGGCTATCAATACTTGTACTTTAGCTGATTTAAAATCAGCGAGAGCGCGTCTACGTGTACCTTGTGTTTTATCACCGTGGCAAATTGCGGTAGAGACGCCAGTGTTTTTTAGCTTGTTCACGAGTGCATCAGCTTGCGCTTTAGTGCTGGTAAATACCAGTACTTGGAACCAGTTATGTTTGTGGATGAGCTCTGCAAATAGGTCAGCTTTACGGCGCTCTTCAACAGGATATACTACGTGTTCAATGGTATCAGCAGCGACGTTCATCTTTGATGCACGCACTTCTACTTGGCGTTTTAATATAGATTTTGAAAGTTGTTGTACTTGTGCTGAGATAGTCGCTGAAAATAACAAGGTTTGACGCGAATCAGGCGTGTGGCGCAAGATGCTTGCGACATCCGCTACAAAACCCATATCTAACATGCGATCCGCTTCGTCTAAAACGACAAAATCAGCACGCGATAAATTGATATTGCACTGTACTAAGTGCTCCAACAAACGTCCAGGTGTAGCGATCAATATATCGACACCACGACTGAGTTTTTTCTTTTGCGAGTCTATCGTTCCCCCGCCAAATACCGCACTAATGTTAAGCTCTAAGAATTGTGCATAACGATTAATCGTTTCGCTTAATTGCTCAGCAAGTTCACGAGTAGGCGTTAAAATGATAGCGCGACAGTAGCCTGCTTCAATTTGCTTAGGTTTGTCGCAAATTTGCTGGAGGATAGGTAGGGCAAATGCGGCTGTTTTGCCGGTGCCTGTCTGGGCGTTCGCCAATACGTCTTTACCGCGTCTAGCAGGCACGATTGCTTTTTGCTGCACAGGTGTCATATCCGAGTATCCACAAGCCTCTACTGCTTGTTGTAACTTAGGGTGTAAATCAAGGGCTAAAAATTTCATAGGGATATCTCGGTAGGCTAGCATTTTCAGGCAAGTATAAAAATGAGCCCGTGATGCAAATAAAAAGGCGCATATTATATAGGAAATGGAGCCTTTAGTGGTAAAATTTTATCAATTCGTCATTATTTAAACATATTTATATGACGAAGCGAGAAACTTTAATATTTTTTCATAATCTCAGCAAAACTGCGCTCTTGTTTAAGCGTTTTGATGGCTTTATTAATGCGTTGAAAAAGTGGCCCATATTTTTTAGGCGCGTCTTTACAATAGACTAAGTAGTTATCGACCTCGGCTAATGGAATGCTGGATACTCTCAATGATTTAATATCGATATTGGCTGCTTGAGCTGCAGATTTGACGGCCGCTAATCCCGGGTTCAAAATCGCTAAATCTACTCTTTTTCGTGCGAGTAAGCGCAACATCATAGCGGGGTTTTGGTGTGTGACTTTATTGAGCTTAGGCTCAATATCTGCGAAGGCGTTTCCAAAGGAGGCTCCGCGTAAATATATGACCTTGTGAATCATAATGTCATTGATGTCACGGTAATTAAATTTGTCTTCAATACGACTGACCACCACTGCTTTATCAGGCACGGTTGGTGCTGAGTAATTGAGAAACAACTCGCGTTGCTGCGTTTTAAAAACCCCTGTCATAATACCATCACAGAGCCTAGCACTGTTTATTCCACGCATAAAAGGCACGGCTTTAGCCGTAAAATCAATCTCTGCTTTATTGAGAATACTTGCGGCGATTTCGTAGGAAAAACCATTGGGTTGTTGTTGTTTATCAATCCATGCTTTGGGCTTTTGTTGGGCGTTATAATATAAAACAAGGGGGGTGGCGTGTAGTAGAGGGCTACTTAGCATCAGGGAAGCGCAACAAGTAGCCAGCCAGTTGACGGGCTTATTTCTACCGGCCATTTGTACTCCTATCAGACAGCACCGGTCTGAGGGACTCGATTATAGGGAAACTGTATCGTTAATATTATATTAATATTCAGTATTGAACAACATTTTAGACTAAATTTAATTTAGACAAATAAACAGCTTTAAATAGTGGTTAAACAAAATTTTATCCACTGACGCAATCCGCTTAGATGGCCTGTTTTAAAATGTTCTTAGGATCCCGTATAGCTTGCCTTTAGTGTCTACATTCAGCACTTGTAAAAGGAGTCTAGAAAGGGTGCTAAATCCGTTTAATTGTAAATCAATAGTTCTGATTTGGTAATACTTGGGTTATTTGGTTTCTAACCATTATTCGCAGATTGGTAGGTGCACAATATAGAAGGGCGATAAGCGCAAATGCGGTGTTAGTATGGCACATGGGCTTATCGCAGAATGTGGGAGAATTCTACAGAAGTACTGTTATAGCATAATTCGCTTTCGCATCATATAACATAAATAGAGCAGAATGCCTGCTACCATAAAACCGTATAAATGAGTGTTTTTGGAGTAAATAGTCATCACATCTATACCTACATTATTAATCGTTGATATGTCACTTAAATAGAAGTAATAAAGCAGCGCTTGATATATATAATCATTTGGCCAACTAAACCAGTTTACCAAAATACTCTCTAACAAAATGATTAAAACCACTGGAATAACGGCTTGTAGAAAAGGCGTTTTTTTAGCGCTGACAGAGGCAAGCATCAGCCAAGCATAAAGAGGTAATAACCAGAGTGCACTGTTAATGACCAGTAGCGAATAGGCCGCAAAAGTCTTTAGTGTTGGCAACGAGAATATTAGCTCACTAATAGAGATCTGGTAACCAAACCATAATACACTCGCGATCAGTAGCATCAGGCAAATATATAAAAAGCTTGCCGCTAGAGTAAAAATGCAGGGGATCAATAGTGCTCCTGTAATGAGTTTCACTAGAATTGTTTGTAAGTCACTGACGGGGAGAGAGCGCCAAAAAAGTACAGAAAGATCGCGCTTCTCCTCGAACAGGCAGTTAGTAAAATAAAAAATCTGCACGAGAAAAGAGAACAGCGCAAAAATGCTTAATACAGAATAGGGGATCACTTGATGAATATTATCGGCAAGTTCTAGCTGAATAGTATTTTGAAAATCTTTAAATATAAAGACATCAAAACTAGCATTACTGAGCAATGCCAGTAGCGGAAGCATCAGCAAAATAGTAGCTAAGGTTATAGGCAAGGTGAAGAAGCTAGTGTGGTATTCCCAGCATTCTTTTTTAAAGGAAAAAAGTAGTTGTTTCATGATAGTGACTGCGCATCAGGTGAAGTAGGAATGTGTTCTTTTGTTGAGCTTTTCGATACTGTAGCAATAAATATTTCAGCTAAAGAAGGAGTGGAAACAGGCCCTAGTTTGGCAAGTTGCTCCTCGCTGTGGCCATCAAACATCATCGATGTCACCCCCATTTGGCTGTGGGTATAAATAGGGGTGTAAGCGCTATCGATGACCGCCTTATGATCTGTGACTATTACAATGCGAAAGCGTTGCTGTAATTGACTAATCTTATCGCTTAACACTAATTCGCCGTCTTGAATGAAAGCTATATCAGTGAGTATATGTTCTATTTCTTCTACCTGATGGGTGGTAATTAAGATACATTTTTCGGCATTGTAAAAGTCCTCTAATAAATGGTCGTAAAATTGCCGTCTTGTCAGTAAATCTAGGCCTAATGTGGGCTCATCTAAGACCAATATCTTAACATCTATGGCAAGTATCAGCGCTAAATGGACTTGGGTGATCATGCCTTTTGATAAGGTTTTAATTTTAGATGTTAAATTGACATTTGTCTTTGCTAGAAAAGCACGTGCTTTGTCTTCATTAAACTTAGGGTGAGAGGCACTCATATAGTGGATACTCTGCTCAACCTTGAGCCACTTAGGTAAAATGGCAACATCTGAAATATAGGCCAAGTCATTGAGCATTTTTACCCTATCTTTAGTGGGGTTATACCCCATCACTTCAATAGAGCCGCTAAAGCTAGTCAGTCCTAATATAGATTGTAAGCAAGTGGTTTTTCCCGCGCCATTAGGGCCTAATAAACCGAGAATTTGCCCAGCTTTTACCTCAAGTGAGATGTTTTTTAGTACTGATTTATTTGCGTATTTCTTGTTGAGGTCGACAATTGAAATCAATGCGCTCATCGAGGTTTCCAATAAGTGTGGGGAATGGATTATAGATTCAACCATAACAATAGCTAAAACTTTAAGTTTTGAATATATTTGCGTTGCTCTCTGCTAACTTTTTCCAGTGCGTAATTTAGTGTAGAGCGTGGCATTAGTGGGTGCTTGTGAGTCAAATAATCTAGCACCAACTTAGGGTGATAAATGGATGTGGATTTCAATAACCAGCCGATGCTCTTTTGTACAAAAGGGTCGGTATCGCTCAGCAGTTTATCGGTGTTTTTAAAAACTAGGCGAGGGTCTAAACGGTAAATGGATTTGCCAATTTTACGCTGAATGAATTTAACCCAAATGACATTGCTAGCACGGCGGCACCAAGGGCTGGGGGAATCTGCCCATTGTATAGTACTTTCAATTAAGTGAGGGCGTGCTAATAAAAAAACATATGCCGTCTTAATGCACAAATCATCAACATGCGACCAGTTAGTGGCGTAGTTCTCAAGCCAGAACTTAAAGCGATTGAGCAAGTCGTCATCGAAATTGCTTTTTACAAATGGATGGATAAGCGCATGCGCAAGTAAAACTTCTTCACTGAAGCGTGACTCTTTTAACAGGGTCTCGCTAATAGCAAGTGTTTGCAAAGCACTGAGTTGCCGATGTTGAGTGCTAAACTCACTCGCCACTCGTGTAATATCTTTTGCCGTTACGCCTAAGCATTGAATTCCAGCAGGGAAATAACGCCGAGCAGATGCGGCCTTTTGCTCGCTTCTTAGGTTATCTAATCGAGCGCGTAGATCATTTAAGTATGTCTTGTGTGGCATGTTATAAAATCAAATTCTAATTTGTACTAAGAATATATGATTGAGCACACAGTAGTAATAATATTTGTTATTTTGTTTCAGTAATAATTAAATTAGGGACTTAGGTTTTAAAGGTAGTTTGTGTTCTGGATTGGACTAAAATATGATGTGCCATCACGTTCACCTTATGGTTTAGTTGACCCTATAGTTATACTAAAAGTGATGGTTTAATCGGCGATGGCATTAAGATTGGTCCATCATAAGAAGCCTGAACTTAGATCAAAAGGTAATCAATAATTTTCACGCAGTCTGCGTCAGATACGGACTTAATGATAATGAACACAAAAGACCAAGGTATTTATTATTCCAATGCTTAGAAATATGATTAAATTGAATTGGAATTTCTTGGTGGATTACAAAAAGAATTTCCAGTTTGCTCAGTACACTTAGTTCCTTTTACTCCGTCATATACAGCTTGGCCGACTTGTTGAGCGGAGCAACCAGATAGAACGAACAATGCCAAAGTACATGAGACTAAATATGTTATATTATTCATCTTTTATCCTAAAAATAAAGGCTATTAGGGGAGGCCTTCGCTAAAAAGTTTATCGTTCAGGCAGCATACTCTACTTTGAAATAGGCAAGTGATACACCGCCAGTGCGAGGTGAAATTTTTAGGATTATAGAATATTACTATAAAATTAAATATCTCAGTTATGTGTTTTCAGGTTTTAATGCATTATTCTCAATGATTTTTTTAGTGCTCTAGATCTAATTTTCGGCATCACAACAATGCACTGATTTGAATGTTTCAGGCTACATCAACCTAATGGCACGCACGTTAATCTACTTATTGAATGTCTGCTTCGTGACAGCTTTAGGCAGTACCAGGAAAATAGTAGAAGGTTTACTGTCAGCTCTTAGCTACTCGGTAGGGTCTAAGTCGTATTCTAAAAATAAAAAAAGCATAAACTAATACGAATGCACCACATTGAAGACTATTACAAGAAGCAAATAATTATCAAACCGTACCTATCTAGGTACGGTCTTACAGGTAAGAAAAGTAACAGGTTTTATCTTAAGAGATCAGCTTCTTAGTGTTAAAGTTGCTATCAAGATTTGGTTTTTTATTTTCTATCAGCAACCATGTGTTTGATTTCTAATACATTGAAATTGGGATCCTCAACAAAAAAGGTTTCCTGTTGATAATCAGTACCTTCAAACCTTATATAGGGATCATCAAGAAAACCGTTATTGGCCGCTACACTCGCTTTGACTTGCTTGTAGGCCTCTATCGATAAATGCACGCCAAAATGAGGAACACACACTTCTCCCATATCCACTTTATGTCGGCTTCGCTCAGCACCTTTTGAAGATTTTGGTGCAGATGCATGAAGTGTAAGTTCATTTCCCCAAAAATTGATGTCTTGCCATTTACCTTCTTCGGCCATATCAATTTCACACCCAAGTACATCTTTATACCAATCTACACTCTTTTTTAAGTCACCAGCTTCTATGGCTAAATGAAATCTATTGCTGCTCATGTTCGATCCTTGTCTGTTTAATTTCGATATATTGTATGTAATTGTCAGAACAATTAATCACTATATTTGGCTAATATATGCAAAATTATTGGCAGGAAGTTCTAATTTTGTGTTTATAATTATCGGAAGTTGCTAATAATTGAAATTTAAAATCATTCATAGTGACTTGAAAAATTTTAATTCTATTTTTAATTATATACCCAAAATTTTTGGTTACGTTGCAAATGAACGGGAGCTGGCAAAGTCAAGTTTCTATACGGACGCTCAAACGACTGGATCCGATCTTTTCTAGAGTATTGTATTTGTGTTTATGAGGTACTTTACGGCTAAAAACGGCCTCATTTGATATTAGGTATTTGGTTGTATGTCCGTACCAACATACAGTCAATCAGTAGTTAGGCAATATGGATTTAGTTTATGTTCATGTAGGGTGCGCTTTACCGCAAATTGATATTCTCGATTTGTTTTAAATTCAGTGAGTTATACTGCTTTAGTTGATAGATAGCAGGACAACAGTTCGAAGAAGGTGAGACCTCTCGAAAACGACAGCTTGCTATTTAAAATTAACGCGTTGTCTGGCTATTGTTTCACGTAAATGAGATGCCACACTATTTAATTGTTAGCTTGCCAGGAGCGAGTATGAACGCAAATGTATTACTAAGCATTGCCGCAGTTTTGAATGCAATAGTTGCTCTTTTGCATATTGGCTGCATCTATTATGGTGCCACATGGTATAGATTTATGGGTGCAGGTGAGGGAATGGCAACTCTTGCAGAAAGAGGTAGCATTCAGCCTACTATCATTACATCTTTTATAGTATTGGTGTTTTCAATATGGACGGCCTATGCAATTTCTGGCGCGGGTTTGATTTCTCAGCTGCCTTTGCTGAGATGGGTATTATCGGCAATTACCGCAGTCTACCTGTTGAGAGGTGTCGCGGGCTTTTTCTGCTACAGTAATCCGCTCGGCAGAACACCTGAATTTTGGTTATGGAGTTCTGCTATATGTTTAACTTTAGGGCTTGTTCATCTGTACGGGCTTAAGCAAGTTTGGGCGCAGATAAGATAGTTCGCAAATTAACAATGCTCCACCACAAGTTACTCATTAGGCGGGCGATATGTGAATTTATAGTATGGAAATAACTGCAGTATATATATTTGGATTTATAGTATGTTTTTGATCAAGGGGGGAGGTTGAGTTGTCCATACCTCCTTCACCATCCACAGAGATTTTAAACACTAAATGTATAGGAAATTCAGCCAGAGTTATTTTGTCTAATCAATTTTATGGATTGTTTCTCAAAGAGAATTCTTTCGAGATTTACAGCTGCATTACCCCGTTGATCCTCTAAAAGAGAACCTCAGTAGCCACTTTATAGGTGTCTAAGGCGATGAAAAGTATGCTATGTTTGAACATGCTAGTCTCTTAACTATACAATCAACATTTTTATGATGGCTCTGGTTTATTGCAACCCACAATAAGGAGACTAGCCTAGCGGGGAGTCATTATGTCTATATATACGGAAAGGATTTATGAGTTTTTTTGACACTGTAAGCATGTATTTAAAATATAAGGCTTGGGCTAACGAAACCACATTCTCTGCTCTAATGGATTTGCCAGAGAGTGAAATTTACAAAGAAAGGAAAACCAACTTTAAAAACATAGCCGCAACCTTGAATCATGTGTATACCGTAGATGATATTTTCAAGGCCCATTTAACAGGCGTGCGTCACGGTTACACATCGAGAAATACAGATGTATGCCCCAAACTGCATGAACTTTGGTCAATGCAAAAAGAAATGGATAACTGGTATTTAGACTATGCGGCTGGAGTAAGTGAAGATCAGTTAGGTAATGTAATATCTTTTGAGTATGTAGGCGGTGGGCAAGGGGATATGTCTGTTAGCGAAATAATTTTGCACTTGGTAAACCACGGCTCATATCACCGAGGCTTTGTGAGCGATATGATGTATCAAATACCTTCTATACCCCCTGCAAATGATTTAACAGTGTATTTGAGAGATGTGCACACAAAGGTATAACAAACGCTTCAACGCGGGCCACCAAAGCGCTATGCGTTTTGGTGGCCGATATAAGCAGACGTTTTGGTTCATTACGCTCAGGATTAATGACATGAAATTTGAACAGGCAACACCTTTTGATCTAGATGCAATTAAAGATTTATTAGCGTCTTACGGATTACCAGCCAATGACATAAAAGGACATCTTGACAATTTTATCGTAGCAAAAGAATCCAATGTCCTGATTGGAGTTGGCGGTTGGGAGTCTTGTAAAGAAGTAGCGCTGTTGAGGTCATTTGCAGTAAATACAAGTCACAAAGGTCTAGGAATAGCTGAAAAGATTCTTAAATTACTTGAGGAGCAAGCGGTTAACTCTGGTGTGGAAAGTTTCTATCTGCTTACTGATTCAGCGACTAATTATTTTGAGCGCTTTGGGTATAGTGGACGTAGCCGCGAGAATGCACCAGAGTCCATTAGAAAGACTAAACAATTTAGAGAACTGTGTTCTCATACCGCAACTATGATGTACAAGGATCTTTGTGCATAAAATCAGGCCATAACACAATTCAGTGGAACTGACCTCCATCATCCGAATACCGTATCTTGGTATTTCTCAGTCGCACCCCAACCAAGACTATATTGAAAGTGGTATTGTCAAATCGGGCTTGCAAGTTACATATTTACTATGTGTTTCAATACTTAAGCGGCCATTTAAAAGTGTCTGGCATAAAGTATTTGAAAATGAAAGACTTAGATCAATATAGGTCATATGTTCTATTTATCTCAATTTTGGGGATAGATGACAAAAGCCGTAAAAAAGAACAATGTAACCCTTTCTTGTCGCTTCTTTAACTCCTTTAACGACATTGAAACACTAAAGAAATGGCCGACAGATCTCACATAAATATCGAGTTGTTTAGAGCTTGTGTCGAAACCGACATTGATCTCTTGGCTGTTCATAAGTTAAGCTACCTCTGCCTTGCTATTTGGACTCGGGTCCACATGACTAGTCGAGTGATGCCGAGTGAGTTTTTGTGACGTTCATACTTGTTATCGGTCTCGTAGAACCGGTCAATCAGCGGGCGATTACAAAAAGGCCTTCGATGGCCGTCGAAGAAGGGTTCCAATGTACCCGTTTTTAAAAGGAATTAGAAATTTGGTTATCAGATAAAAACAACCATACAAGTCAAGCAATGACACGCTTGCAGCGTCAGACAGCTTACACTGGCTGCTGATTATTGAGACGTTAACTTAACAAGAGGATTATTGTAGTGCAGGACAGAATGACTGTGGTAATTGATTACCTAAACGAAGTAACAACACGTTGCACGTACAATGCGGCGGCCGAAGCGATAGGCATTACATCACAAGCACTTAAAAAGCAGCTAGGTGAGCCGCGCCCAGAAACCTCTTGGTTTGTTAGCCCTACATCAGGAGAGCCAATGCGTTACACTAACAACGAGAAACATCCTGAGCTTTATCGCACTACGCGCATCATTACATCAGCAAAGGTTTTAAGGCGTAATCTTGAGCTGTAAAAAAGTTAACAAGGAAAGCAGTAGGACGCTACCGCGCTTATTCTTGCGGCGTTAAAAATGTCCGCTTTGTGTTAGCTACAGACGGTGTAGCACAATAAAAGTATGGGATGCAGTTGGCTC
>Ga0209292_1004302_pt1 | contig 15103 bp, 14 predicted proteins | sample GOMGulsemesocosm_2_FD_184634 | JGI IMG/M metagenome (GOLD analysis project Ga0209292, IMG submission 184634) | Methane-oxidizing microbial communities from mesocosms in the Gulf of Mexico - GOM9C Gulf of Mexico (SPAdes) (version 2) | ecosystem: Environmental > Aquatic > Marine > Cold seeps... | reverse complement strand
AATAATCGGCGATTCTAGCATTTGGGTTTCTAGTGATTTCAATAATTTTATGTTCTACATATTCTAAAACAGTAGCCGGAATGATTCCTCTCATTCCACCTCCATCTAAAGATAAGATTCGTACTTTCTTCATATATCAAATTTTTTAGCAATAGGGAAAACTTAGCAAGTAAGTTTGTTTTGACTCTTATCAAATGTATCTTTTTTGAGTAAGAATCATTCTCTAAAGTATTGAAAATCTATCTGTAATACCTGAAATCAGGTATTTTTACCTAGAGGAATGAACGATTGTTTGAGCTCTTTTTAAAAATAAAAAGTATATTTATTTGATGGCACAACACAATGATTTAGGTAAAGAAGGAGAAAAAATGGCAATTGACTATTTAGTAAAACACGATTATGTGATTTTAGAAAAAAATTATAGGTACCTAAAAGCAGAAGTAGATATTATTATTCAGAAAGAAAACCTTGTTATTGCTGTAGAAGTAAAAACAAGGTCTTCAGATTATTTTGGGGATCCTCAAGATTTTATCAAGCCCAAGAAAATAAAATTATTGGTTTCTGCCTTAGATCATTATGTTGTTGAAAATGATTTGGATGTAGAAGTTCGATTTGACATTATAGCTATTATAAAACAAAAAAACGTCTCTCAAATAGAACATTTGAAAGACGCATTTTTACATTTTTAATATCTTATTTTTCTAAATATGCTACAATTTTTCTGACTTCATCTAAGGTTGCTGGTTTTGCAATGATTTTTTTGTTTTTGTCTAAAACAATATAGGTTGGGGTAGAAAATATTTGATAGGTTCTTGCCGTTGGATTTTCCCATTTTTTTAATCCTATAGCATTATGCCATTTTGGGTATTTTTGAATGTGTTTCTTCCAATCTCTATCATTATTTTCTAAGCTAAAAGCAATTACCTTGGTGTTTTTTGAATCTTGAGTATTCTTATATAACACTGGAATTTCACGCAAACAATGAGAGCAACCTGTGCTCCAAAAAACCAATACATAATTTTGCGCGTCATTTAAGGTAGATAGTTTATATTCTTTACCATGCTCTTTCCAAGTGATTTCTGGAGCAGTTCTTCCAATTGAAATGACCGTTTTTTCGTTGAAACTTGAGATAAATTCAATATTCTGAATTGCAGTAGGTAATTTTTGATAATAAGTTTTTATCAAATAATCTGCAAAATCTATATTTCTAGAATTCACAAACTGCGTAATTAAAAATTCTAAAATATCTTTCTTAAACGGATTGCTTTTTACTTTTTCTAATACAGTTTGTACTGCTGTTTTATGTAGTTCGTTTTGTTTTTTGGCATTATCAGAATAATTCATGTAAAAAACATAATCTGTTATTCTATCAATAATAAAAGAAGAATTATACAGCGCGTTATTGGTAAAATCAATGGTGTCAAAAAAGTGCCCATTGATCGACTTTAAATAGGCTTGGGGATTTTTAGAAATTGTAGGACTGTTAAATCTGTTGGTTGCTTTGATAAAACTCTGTACCATTAGTCCTTTAGATTTAGCCACATATTGTTTTTGTAAAGCAGCAATTTTGGAGAGTTGTGTTTTATATAAACTAGCCGTTTTTGGTTGTGGATTTTTTAAATATGCCACCTGTAAAGAATCTGTTTTGTACTGTTGTGTAGATACTGTGTTTATGTATTCTTGGTATAGTTTGTTCTCTTTAGATTTGTGAAATTGAATGGTTTCTTCTGCCTTTTCTGGATTAAAAGTAAATGAGACATGTTCCTTGTTAAATAAAAAATCGGCAAAACCTCCCCCTTCTGTTTTATAGGAAACTCTATAAGTACCAGCTTTTGCATTCGTGGGCAGTGTAAATTTAAAATTGCTAACGGTTGTTTTTTTACCGTTTATTACTTTAGACGTTTTTTTCAAAGTTTCACTTTTAACAAATACCTGTCTTGCGCCTTCAATTTTATATAAAATAATCCAATTGTAATTTTTAGGTGGATTTAATTCACCTTTAATTGTGAATTGTGCATGTACACTCAATGATGCTAATAAAAGGAATAAGAATAATTTTTTCATGTATAGTAATTTAATACTCTTGATAATTTCAAGAAGCATACCAAAATTACTATTTCTAACTTAAAATAATTACATTGCTGTCAAATTATTAACATGAATTTTACAAATAAGGTTGTTTGGATCACTGGAGCTTCATCTGGAATAGGGAAAGCGTTGGCGCTAGAATTGTCTAAACAAGATGCCAAACTCATTTTGTCAGCCAGAAATGAAGAAAAGTTAATGGCTGTGAAAAACGCTTGTGAAAATGAGGAGTCGGTAAAAACACTGTCGTTAGATTTAGAAGACTATGCTAATTTAGAATCTAAAGTTGCCGAAGCAGTTAACTGGTTTGGGAGGGTAGATGTCTTGATCAATAACGGCGGAGTTAGTCAACGGTCATTAGCCAGTGAAACCTCAATTTCTGTTGATAAACGTATTATGGATATTAACTATTTAGGAACTGTTGGACTTACAAAAGCCCTCTTGCCATATTTTATTAAAAACAAAAAAGGTCATTTTGTTGTCACGACAAGTATTGTTGGTAAGATTGGCACCCCACTGCGCTCTAGTTATGCGGCCTCTAAGCATGCATTACATGGGTTTTTTGATAGTCTAAGAGCAGAAAACCATAAAAACAATATTGCGGTTACTTTAGTGTGTCCAGGCTTTGTAAATACCAATGTTTCGTTAAATGCCTTAACAGGTGATGGCTCTCCTCAAAATAAAATGGATATAGCTACTAAAAATGGTATTGAACCAAATAGGTTTGCGAAAATTATGGCAAAAGCCATTTTGAAGAAAAAACAAGAGGTGTATATTGCAGGAGCGAAAGAAAAGTTGGGAGTGTATGTAAAAAGATTCTTTCCAAAATTATTAGCTACCATGATTCGGAAATTATCTGTTACGTGATGTTATTTGCCACCATTATAGTTGCTAAGTGCAAGTATTTTATTAAAATTTTTCTCGGTCAATAAAAACGCAACTGCCTCCTGTTTGTTTTTGGCATTATTGTAATAGCTCTCACAGATTTTGTGTCCAATGAAATAGCCTAAATCTGGGTAAATGATATTTTTAGCGCCATAATTATTGAACCATTTATGCTGTACAGATATTCTTTCTTTTTGCATGTCTAGTTTAAATCTCTGCCAAACTTCAAATTCATTTTTTAAACCATACTCATAGGTTTTTTCTATTGTTGAAGGAAGATTATTTGTTTGTAAATACATTAATAAATTTGCACTTCCTTCAACAATAGCATCTCCAAGAAGCGTTTTTCTATTTTTGTTTTTCTGACTTAGATGTACTTGTTCATGAAAGATGGTTGAGGTAAATGAGCTTTTAAGGTTTAGATATTCTTCTTGTTGTTTATTAATGAGAAATGCGGATTTTAAAAATTTTGTCTTTGCATTTGTTTCTAATTGAAAAATTATTCTTCTGTCTAGAACCACGCCTCCATGATTAAATAAACCAATTACAAAATAAACATCAGAGTATTTTGCTTTTGGATAGATTTTAGAGAAGCTTTTTATTGTGTTTTTAATCGTTGTAGAATCTTTTTTGAAATCAAAGGAAGATTGTCTAATAGAGTTATAAAACAATGTGTCTTTAAGGTAATTACTGAACCTTTTTGGCGTTAGCTTATCTTTCTTTATCAGTTTCTTAAAGACTAAAGTCGCTTTATCAAGATACTCAATTTTTATAATTTCAACCCTTTTACCTTCTTTCTGAATCGTTTTTACTTTGTCATACATTTTCCAAAAATTATCTACATCTGTATATATTAATTGAAAAGTGTCTTCGGTTTTGTAGTTGTTGTCACAACTTAATAAACAGAAAATAAACAAAATTATAAAGAACGATTTTTTCATGGCTAATATATTCATTACTTAAAAAAAATCGATTGCTTCAAAATAGGAAATAATAGATTCTTTCATCAACACAGATTGTTCTCCAGGTTTTAAATTTGGTAGTTCTGTTTTTACCTTGTAATGAGGCCAACCATCATTGTCAAAAAAGTCAAATTCGTAATACCCATAAGGTTCTAATAATTTACATATAGCAATGTGCATGAGGTTTAGTTTTTCATCTTTTTTGAATTTACGATGTCCTTGTCCCAATTCTTGAACCCCTATTAAATAAATAACAGCGTCTAAATTCAAGGCATCGCCATCTGCAAATTGCGTAGATAAATTTGTAAGTACAATGTCCCATTTTTCTTTTAAAGAAGTGTTTTCTGTCATGCTTTTTTTTGTAAGCCTCAAAGATATACTATCTGTATAAGATTTTCATTTAAATTCTTGACCATTTGAATTTTCATTTTTTTTATAGTAAGTTCGCTAAAGTCAAGACAGAACAGACTATGAATTGGATTTTAGGTATCTCAGCTATTCTTATTACGCTTTATTTAATTGGGAATTACAATTATAAAAGAAGAGTAAAAAAGATGAAATTGAAATTGATTGATAATTGGGGTGAGCTGAAAAAAGAAAGCCACTATAATTTCTTTGTAATAGGGCAATATTTCGAAAATAATAACCACAAAAAAAAGGCCTACCATGTTATTACCGATAAAACTAAGGATGATTTAGATCTTGATGATGTTTTTAAGTTTATAGACAGAACTTCTTCTAAAATTGGGCAACAATATTTATATTTTAAACTTCGAACTGTTGGTAGTATTAAAGATTTGTTGCAGTTTGATTCTTTGGTGAAAATAGTTGAAAAAAATAGACATTTAAGAGTTGAGTGTCAAATGCTATTATCTAAATTAAGTTCTAATGAATCTTATTATTTGGAAGAATTGATTACTGGGAGGCAACTTAAAAAAATAAAGCATATTTGGATTGTTAGGAGTTTAACCGTTTCTGCCATTTTGATCATAATTTTAGGGGTTTGGGCTCCCATACTATATCTATTAATGGTCCCTATCTTAGCCTTAAATATGGTTTTTCATTATGTAAATAAAGGAAATGTAAATTATTATTTACAAGGTGTAGGTCAATTGTCTAAAAGCCTTAAAATAGCAGAAAAACTTGCAGGTTTTCAAGAAATAGAAAAACATTACCAAGATTTTTCTTTTATAAAAAAGATACGAGCGCTTCAATTTAAAACAGAATTTATTGGTTTCGAAAAAAATATAAATAATGAGTATTTATTTTTTGTGTGGTTTTTTGTAGAAATTATTAAAGCTACTTTTAATGTCGAGTATTTAATGTTTTATAGTTTTATAGGTTCTTTAGAAAAAGAGAAAAAGAATATTGAGAAATTATTTGTTTTTATTGGTGAAATTGATGCCGCAATATCTACTGCGTCTGTAAAAGCGGGGAACTATCGTTTTTGTACGCCTGAGTTTGTTGAAAATAAGGAAGTATCAACGAAAGGGGTTTACCATCCTTTAATAGCGCATTGTATTGCAAATGATTTAACGATTAGTAACAATAGTATGTTATTGACGGGCTCGAATATGTCTGGTAAAACAACGTTTATTAGAACAATGGGTATTAATAGTATTTTGGCACAAACATTAAATTTTTGTTTTGCAGAAGAATATTCAGCACCTTTTTTTAGAGTCTATTCGTCTATAAGAATTACGGATGATGTGCTAAAAAATACGAGCTATTATTTAGAAGAAGTAGTACGAATAAAGGAATTAGTTACAGCATCAGAAAATAATCAATTCAATTTGTTTATTTTGGATGAGATATTTAAAGGTACAAATACTGTTGAGAGAATTTCTGGAGGAAAATCAATATTGTCATTTCTAAATAGGAAAAATCACATTGTTTTAGTGTCTACTCACGATATTGAGTTAACCGAATTATTAGAAAAAGAGGAGTATCAACTTTTCCATTTTAGTGAACAGATTGGAAATGATAAATTATTCTTTGATCATAAATTGAAAAAAGGAAGGTTAAAATCTAGAAATGCTATTAAAATTTTAGAACTGTATAAGTATCCGTCAGAAATTATTTTAGAAGCAAGAAGGACTGAAAAAGAATTTTTTGATTGATGTTCCCATAAGAAAAGATAAATTAATGATAAATGTTTAAAGATGAATGTATTTGATATTGTAATACTAGTTTTCCTTTTGTATGGATTCATAAAAGGAATTATGAAAGGATTATTTGTAGAAATAGCCTCTTTAGTCGCTTTAATTGGCGGAATTTGGGGAGCCATTCACTTCTCGTATTTTGTGGGAGATTTCTTAGAGGAAAGTGTTACTTGGAGCGAGAAAAAGATCTCATTAGCGGCCTTTGCAATTACCTTTATAATTATAATTGTGGTTGTTGGGATGTTGGGTAAATTCTTAACCAAACTAGCAAATTTAGCAGCATTGGGATTGGTTAATAAAATATTAGGTGGAATTTTTGGGTTTCTAAAAATAGGACTGGTATTAAGTATTGTATTTATCTTTTTTCACAGGTTAAATGCAACTATTTCTTTTGTAGATGATAAAACCTTAGAAGACTCTATTTTGTATGATACAGTTAAAAGCATTGCGCCAGCAATATTCCCATCTATTATTAACACCGATGGTGATACCGATAAAGACGTAATTGATAGTATTATAGATGAAGTGAATTAAAAAAACCTTGCAAAGACTATTGAGTTAATTTTAATATTGGACCAACTATTTTTTTTTGTATAAAAAAAGACGATTAAAAATCTAGGGGGTAGTTTTTAATCGCCTCATATTAACAAAGAATTGTTGTGGGGGAGTAACAAATTTACAGCAGAAAAGCATACTACACAATACCCATTTATGGGGTTTTTTGTCTCACGGTTTTCCGTGATAAGTGGCTCACTGAAAACCGTGAGAAGATTTTTTCAATGGGAAATTAACCTATAAAAAAAGCGTGCTATTAGCACGCTTTTTTACTTTGTTTTCACTTACTTTTAGTAGATAGAAACCTTACCATTAGCTAAGTGGTATACACCACCGACTATTTTAATTTCTCCGTTGTCTTCCATTTCTTTTAGAACGGCACTTTTTTCTCTAATTCTATCTATAGTTAATTGTACGTTGTTTTTGATCGTTTGATTTACAAACTCCGTGTTAGAAGAATCATGTATGCCACTAATTTGAGATTCGGCAAGTGTAACAGCAGGTTGAATATTATCTAACAAGGCGGTAATATTTCCTAATTCTACATGGTCACAAGCAGCTTTTATAGCGCCACAACTTTCATGTCCTAAAATAAACACCAATTTACTTCCTGCTACTTTGCAAGAATATTCCAAGCTTCCTAAAATATCAGTGTTTTCAAAATTTCCTGCAACTCGAGCTACAAAAATATCTCCAATAGTTTGGTCAAAAACCAATTCTACGGGTACCCTAGAGTCGATACAAGAAAGTACAACAGCCTTTGGATATTGTCCAGATACTGTTTCTTTAACTAATGCTGTAGTATCTACAGTGTTTGGACTGTTTTCTACAAATCGTGTATTACCATCTAGTAAATCTTGTAATACAGTGTTTGGGGTTAACAACTCTTGTCCTTCTTTATTTAGTGCGTTGTTTATATGTGTCATTTTAGTTTTTTTAATGGTTAGTTTTCATTTTCTTTAATCCATTGTGTACAAGCATCAAAAGTTTTAAAGATATACTCTTTTGATATTAAGTCAGGAATGATATCAATTCTTTCCATCATGTATTTAGGTTGCTCTAATAGATCAACAAACAATACGCGTACATTATTGTTATTTAGCTCTTGCAATACATCTTCCATGGCATAGAGCCCAGATTGATCCATATATGGCATTCTATCTAGTCGTACTATTACCGTTGAGGCTGTAGATGGGATTTGTTGGGATAAACTATGAAAATCACTTGTGGTACCAAAGAATAATGGTCCTTTAATGTGTTTGATGTATACTTTTTCTTTTAATTCTTCAGGGAAATTCTTTTCATCAGCCCAGTTTTTTTCTTTTTTTAATGATTTAACATCAGAACGTTCGGCTGCAACATCTCCAATTTTTTTCATAAACATTAGAGACGCAATGATCAATCCAATACCAACAGCAAAAACTAAGTTCCAGAACGTAGACAATAATAATACAACCAACATGATTAATACCTCAGAGCTTAACTTTAAAGGCCCTATTTTAATATCTCTAGGTAAACTAGGAATTGCTTTTAACCCTTTGTAATCCATAACACCAATACCTACTGTAATTAAAATCCCAGCTAAAACGGCAGCAGGAATTTGTGAGGCTATAGGACCTAAACCTAATAAAATTACAAGTAGCATAAGTCCAGCAACCATACCAGACAATTTTGTTTTTCCTCCTGAGTTAATGTTTACTACTGTTCTTATAGTTGCACCAGCTCCTGGGATTCCTCCAAAAATGGCTCCAATACTATTCCCAATTCCTTGACCAATCAATTCTTTATTTGGCTTGTGCTTGGTTTTGGTCATATTATCAGCTACAACAGACGTAAGTAAGGAGTCAATAGCGCCTAGTAATGCTAGAGTTAGTGCTGTAAAAATATATGGAGTGATACTGCCAAATTCAAATTCGGTAAGTATGGATAAATTCGGAATTGGGAATCCACCAGGGATGGTTTCAATAGCTCTATAATCTAGACCAAATCCTACTGCTATCCCAGACATGACCACAAGCGCAACTAATGTGCTTGGGACTTTAGTTGTAATTCTTTTAAAACCATAAATAATAATAATTGTTCCTAAAGCAAGTAGTAGTTCTAATAGGTTTATATTTTGTAATGCTCTAGGTAAAGCTTTAAGCGCACCTAACACTCCAGAAGCCTCTTTTGAAGCCAAGGTTTTAGATTCTTTTAAAATATCAGCATCTGTTATTTGTTCAGCGCGTACTATTGTTTCTTTAAAATTTTCTAAAACTAAAATTCCTTCACCAGCTTCTTTTTTTAAGATGTTTTCTAGAATAACTTCTTGTGCTTGTGGTTTAAATTCATTTACAAAGGCTACATCTTCTTTTGGGTAGTATCCTAAAGAAGGTAAAATTTGAGTAACCAAAATGATTACTCCAATGGCAGTCATAAAACCAGAAACTACTGGGTACGGTATGTATCGTATGTATTTTCCTATTCCCAATACACCCAATCCAACTTGCATTAAACCTGCTAATAAGAATACTGTTAAAATAGCCGGCAATGCCTTAGCGACATCACCATCATTTGCGGCAATGATTCCAGCAATTACAACCATACTTACCGCAGTCATTGGGGCAGTAGGGCCTGATATTTGGGTGCTTGTACCGCCAAATAAAGCCGCGAAAAAACTTAAGAAAATTGCTCCGTATAAACCAGCACTTGGTCCTAGTCCAGAACTAACTCCAAAAGCTAGAGCTAAAGGTAGGGCAACAATACCAGCAGTTATACCGCCAAATAAGTCTCCTTTAAAATTGCTAAATAAATTTTTCATTGATTGGGTTTTAGATTTGTGAAATTAATATTATTGTTTTAGATATAAAAAAATCCGGATTAAAAATCTGTTAAAAATTGATAAATGAAATGAAATTTAATTGATCTCTACTTCCATTTAAAAATAATTGATTCATATAGCCAGCTTCCATTCTAATGTTTTTATTGAGTTGGTATCCGATCCCGCTATAAACTCGGTTTCTATCAAAAAACTGGTTTGTTGTATTGATAAAAATTTCGTTATAGGCAGAAAGGTAGATGCCTTTATTTATTTTTTTAGTTAAGGGGATTTGCATTGACAAAAAGTAACGTACCCTCATTTTAAAATCAGATTCGATAAAACGTTGTTCAAAACGATATCTGTGACTAACCTTAAAAATCCCAATTTTCTGTTTTGTTGTTAACTGTTGAAAAATACGATGTTCATTTACCGTTTCTTTATCAGTCGGATTAATGTAGTTTTCTGATTTTATAAAACCATACCCTATTAAAAAATTGGTAGTATTAGTTAAGTTGTATCCAACACCTGTTCTTATTAATAGCTGCTCTAAATCTCCAGCAAACTCATAATTTCTATATTGAATTTCGTTATGGATACTCCACTTTTCATTTACTTTTTTATTTCCAATATATATCAGCCAGTTTCCTAAATCGCTTTCTTGAGCGCTTATGTTAAAAAAGCTAAAACAAAAAAAGACTAGTAGTGTTTTTTTCATGATTTATTATTTTAAAACCCCGCTTTTTAGCGGGATTAATCAATTTGACATTGTTTAAGAAAATGTAACTAGACCATTTGAAATGTTATACATACCGCCAATAATTATGATTTCATCATTGGCTTCCATTTCTTGTAAAACTGGGCTAGATTTACGAATGTTTTCTATAGTTAACTGTACATTCTTCTCTGCAACAGTATTCACAAATTCATTGTTAGATGAGTTCCTTAAATTTTGATCTGTTGGGTTTTTAACTGCATTTACTGCGGGTTTAATTTTATTAATTAGGCCAGTTAAATTCCCTAATTCTGCATTGTCACAAGCTCCTTTTACAGCTCCACAAGCCGTGTGTCCTAAAACTAAAATTAATTTTGTTCCAGCCAGTTTACACGCAAACTCCATGCTTCCCAAGATGTCTTCATTCACAAAGTTTCCAGCAATTCGAATGCTAAAAACATCACCAATTCCTTGATCAAAAATAATTTCTGAAGAAACTCTAGAATCGATGCAACTTAGAATTGTTGCAAATGGAAATTGTCCGGTACTTGTATCTTCTACTTGTTCTAATAAGTCTCTTCTCACCTGTTTATTTTTTAAAAATCGAAGGTTTCCTTCTTTTAATAAAGTAAAGGCGTGGTTAGGAGAAATATTTGCTTGTGTTTTTATGGTATGTGCTTTCATAATATATGTGTTTTGATTAGGCTGTTAATGGCCTTAGTTTAAAAAAATCGAGGTAACTCGGTGGGTTCACAATCGATCCTCTTTCTGAAATTAAGAGAATTGTAATTTTTCTCATTTTTGCTTTGTACACAAAATCATCTAAAATTTCGATGATGTCATTGTCTAAATAGCGGGTATTTCTTACATCTAATTCTAAAAAAGAATCGTGTGGTAACTTATCTAATTCTTTTAAAATTGCTCCTTTGTTAAAGAAGGTAACTTCTTCTGCTAAAGTCATTTTAATTCTTGTTTCATCAGAATTTTTCACTTCTTTGTGTAAGAAATGTGAATTTTGGTACGATTTAATAAGAATCACTACAACTCCAACCATAAGTCCTAAACCAATACCAATTAATAAATCGGTAAAAACAATTCCAAAAACCGTTACACTAAAAGGAATAGATTGTTTCCATCCTAAGTGATACATTTTTTTGAATAATGATGGTTTTGCTAATTTATATCCTACAGTTAGTAGGATAGCTGCTAAAACTGATAATGGAATTTTATTTAATAGTGTCGGAATTAAGATGACAGATATTAATAATAAAAAACCATGAATTATTGCAGATAATTTGCTTTTACCTCCAGATTGAATATTGGCAGAACTTCGAACAATTACTTGAGTAATTGGAAGGCCTCCTAACAATCCGGAAATAATGTTTCCAGTTCCTTGAGCTAGCAATTCTCTATTGGTTGGTGTCACATTCTTGTCTGGGTCTAGTTTGTCAGTTGCTTCAACACAAAGAAGTGTTTCTAGACTTGCAACTAGAGCAATAGTAAAGGCAACTACCCAAACCTCTGGATTGTTTATAGCAGCAAAATCTGGAAAACTAAACTGTGCTAAAAATGAACTCATGTCGTTAGGAACTGGGACACTTACTAAATGTGCATCAGCAACTCCAACGGAAGCATTTTTTTGAGTAATAATATAATAAATAATACCAACAGCAACTGCCACCAATGGACCTTGTATGATGTTGAAAATCTTTCCTTTTTTACTTAAAATCTTATCCCAAAGAATTAGAATAGCCAAGCCAATACATCCAATTATTGTTGTTCCTAAACTAATAGAATCAACAGCATTCAAGATGCCAGAGAATGTATTTTCTCCATTGAGTTGAAAAAATGAAAAGTCACCTTCAGAACCCGCATCGTATCCAAAGAAATGTGGAATTTGTTTTAGAATAATAATAATTCCAATTCCGGTTAACATTCCTTTTATTACAGATGAGGGAAAATAATACCCTATGATTCCTGCTTTTAATATTCCAAATAATAGTTGGATGAAGCCCCCCAGTACAACAGCAACTAAAAAGTTTTCAAAACTTCCTAATGAGGTGATAGCAACAAGAACAATTGCGGCTAAACCTGCTGCAGGACCACTTACTCCAATTTTCGACCCACTTAAGTACCCAACGATAATTCCACCGATAATTCCGGCAATTACTCCTGAGAAGAGTGGTGCTCCACTGGCCAATGCGATTCCTAAGCATAAGGGGAGTGCGACAAAAAATACAACGATACTCGCAGGTATATCGCTTTTAATGTGTTTAAACATTGATGGTTTAATTTGATAATTTATGATTATTGTTTCAGGATATATAAATGTTTCTGAAACTAATTTTGGCAATAGAATGCCTTAAGAAACTCTTACTTGTTGAGAGTTTCTTTGTATCTACAAAAAAATGTAGTTCATAAATTAAACCTGTTCTGGAGGAGGAAAATGAAGTTCTCTATCTATAGAAGAGTATTGAAGAGAATTGAAAAAAGAAACCTTTATTGATTCTCGAGAAAAAAGAAATAAATTGTGATCATTTTCAAGAGTGGTTTTGATTTCTAAATTTTCAATTTCACTTTTTTGCTCTTCTTCTTCACCAGAGAAATCTATTATTGAAGATATTTCAATGTTATCTAAAAAAACCAAACTTACTGTCGTTGGTATAAACAAAACGAACGATAATGTTAGGGAAAATAAAAATGTAAATAGTTTATTTTTAAACATGTAATTTGGTTAATGGCGGCAAATATAGTTATTTAGATTTAACTGTAAAAGGATTATAATTCTTTTAAATCTGAAGATGAAATCCAGCCAATTTTACCATCTGTAAGTTTAATTTTTTTCCAATTATCCACTGCATCTAGCACCATAACTTTTGTTCCCTCATGTAGGACAAACACTTCATCAGAATTTGTAGTAGGGGCATTATTAACAGAAACTTTTGATGTGAAAATTATTGCAGTTTTTGTATGTATAGCTTTTTTATATTGATTGTAAGAAATACCGATTGTAATGGCTAGTAAAAAGAAAGCTAATATACTTGTTACAAAGTACACTCTTTTTCTATTTGAAATTGATGAAAAGTAAAAGAGCAAGAATAAGGATGCCGCTAAAAAGGAGAATATTACAGCCAAAACAGACCATTGATTGTAAGATAATTTTTGAATAAAATTAGCCTCTATTTTTTGTAAAAATGTCTTTGGCAACTCTTCAATAGTGTCAATTGTCATTCTTCTTGCAAACTCTAAATTGTTTGCAGCATCTGTATTTAATGGATCTATTTTTAACGCTTTTTCGTAATAATAAATAGTGTTGGCTACATTATTTAACTTGTAATATGAGTTGGCAATATTGAAGTATAATGTTGAGGAAACCGAATCTTTTGCTTCAATTTTTTTAAATAGGGCTATAGCTTCTAGGTAATTTCCCTCTTTATAATTTAGATTCCCTTTTTCAAACAAATTAGTCGTAGTTGTTTGGGCAACAAAAATAGTTGTAGATAGCACGCACAATAAAAAAAATAATTTTTTCATCTATTTATAATTGTTTATCTAATGCGGTTATTACTTGTTTTGCTTTCTCGAATTCATCGTGCATCATTAAATTTGTAATTGGAGTATACCTAGCAAAATCACAATCATTTAACACAGTAATGAATTCTTTGATGTCGTTGTTAGCAACATTTTTTGATTGTAATATTTTAGTGATTTTATCTTTACTTATATCCGAGGCTTCTATCTGTAATTTAGCTTTTAAGTAATTGTGTAAGGCCTTTTCTAATGCGATGTAAAACCCTTCTTTATTGCCTAGTTGTTTTTTTGCTTCTGATAAATATTTTTTAGCCAATCTATCTGCTTTTCGTTGTTTTACACCTATAAGGTCATTATTTCTTTCTGCGGATTTGTTATAAATGATGATTCCGATTGGAATCGCTGTTAATGGTAATAGTAGTAGTATATAAAACAGATTCGATGCAAAGAAGTCTTTTTCAATAACTGGTTTAAAAGTAGATTTTGTTTGAATGTATCTAAAGTTACTGCCTGTTATGGTAACCTCTTTTTTAACACTATTATTTGTGGTAGGAGCAATTTCTTTCCCTTCTAATACAGTTACAAATAGATCTTCTGTAGTGATTGTTTTGTACTTTTTTTCTTTTAAACTAAAGTATGAAAATGCAACTTTTGGAATTTTATATTTTCCTTTAAATTGCGGGACAATTGTATACAGGTCATAAATTGACCCTCTTAATCCAGTTAAAGTAGTTCTTATCTTTTCTTTATGTTCTGGGGTAAATATTTCTAATTCTTTTGGGGTTTCTATTTTGGGTATTTCAAACAGTTTTAAGTTCCCTTTCCCAGATACTGCAACTTTAATCTGTGAAGATTCATTTGCTTTTAAATCATTTCTGCTTGAAGTAATTTCAAAATTGTAGTCACCAACAGCACCTGTAAAGTTTTCTGGTTTACCGGTTAGAGGCAATTCTTGGACACTTATATTTCTTTTTGGGGATGAAAAAGCTTTTGTTAGGTTTCTAGTAATTGGATTTCCAAAGTAATCTCCTCTTCCTGTAGGAACACCAATTAAAATGTCCATTTTCATTGGTTCTATCACTAGTTTTCCTGATTTCGTTGGAATCAATAATGCTTTTTTTAGTACGATATACCTGTAGTTTTCACCATTATAAATCCCGTTTTTAATCTGTAAATTGTGAATTTTTATATCTTGATTCCAAAAGCCTATGTATTGAGGGCTTTCTGTAACAGAAAAATCTCTAACAGAAATGTTTTCACTTACATACAATTTATACTCAACATAAATACCTTCACCCACGTAAGGTTTAGATTTAGAGATTTCTGCAACTAAATGTACGTTTTGACTGGCTATATATTCTGGGTCGTTTGGGTTTTTAGGAATGGTAATTCCTTTTAGGACGCTGATTTT
>Ga0209292_1004299_pt1 | contig 15108 bp, 12 predicted proteins | sample GOMGulsemesocosm_2_FD_184634 | JGI IMG/M metagenome (GOLD analysis project Ga0209292, IMG submission 184634) | Methane-oxidizing microbial communities from mesocosms in the Gulf of Mexico - GOM9C Gulf of Mexico (SPAdes) (version 2) | ecosystem: Environmental > Aquatic > Marine > Cold seeps... | reverse complement strand
CCTTATGCAGCTTGGTTTGTTTTTTCATTAGGTATTCTTGAAGCGGTCAGCACTTATTACCAAAAGCCGTGGTGGGTCATGCGTCAAATGTTAAGTAAAGCAGCTAAAGGCGATGTTGAACTGACTATAGATGAGCAAGGCATTATTAGTCAGTCATTTTATGCCAATTTAACGTTAAAATGGGCAGATGTATTAGTGTTAGAAAAGACCAAACTTGGTTGGTTAATCAAGCACGACAAAGGGCGTAGTTATATTTCTAATAGCAACTTGTCTGCTGATGCTATTGAATTCATGATCAATAAACTTAATAGCCAGAGCGAACAATAATCATCAAGATGAGTTTTTTACGTTTAACCAATCCTAAATTTATTTTACCGTTTATTTTTATCTGGCTTGTAATGTTGTTGCTCTCACCAATAGATATTAGTGGGATGAGTGATTATAGCTTGTTTAGCTTTATTGGTGTGCTTGGGGCTATTTTTGCTAACGCTACTGGCGCTGGCGGCGGTGTAGTTTTTATTCCACTATTTAATCAGCTTAATTTTACCGAGCAGCAATCAGTAGCAACTAGTTTTGCTATTCAGTGCTTTGGTATGACTGCTGGGGCATTCACCTGGTGGTTTCATTATAAAAGTGAAAAAACACAATTACGTTTATGGCAAGGGTTTAAACGTATAATTAGCATCACATCGATTAGTTCAGTGATAGGTATTTGGTTAGTTTATGGTAACCAGCTAACTTCACCTAATTCTTTACATCAAAGTTTTAGCTGGTTTTCCTTAGTCTTGGGCATCTTTATTATTACTACGGTTTTTTTTATAAAGCCACACCGTGAACGCAGTCAACTATATCTACTTGATTGGCTTTGTTTAATAACAATAGGTTTATTTGGTGGCGCGCTTACCGCTTGGTTGTCGGTAGGAGTTGGTGAGTTACTGGCAATTTACCTTATCCTTCGTCGGTTTGATATCAGTATGGCCGTGGCAGCGGCTGTTATTGTTTCAGCTTTTACTGTGTGGGCAGCTATTTGGCAGCATACTTTGCTGCAATTTGAAGTATACTGGCAAGTCGTTTTATTTGCTGGGCCGGGTGCGGTACTTGGCGGTATTTTTGCGAAAACGTTAGTGACCCATCTTTCCGCATCAAAACTTAAATTATTTTTTGCTTTTTGGTTGTTAGTCATAGGGATCGTTGGTATCAAGTAAGTGGTCGCTAACCACTTAAATATGACACTGAAAAAGCTTAAAATATAAATTTCATCAGTTTATTTGGGGACAAGATCCACAAAACCCCACAAATTCATCTACTTTGCTAGAAGCCTTAATTTTATTGGCATTTGACGCGATCATTTAAACCAATCATTGCTTGACATGACTTTACTTTTCTCTCTAAACTGTATCAATGTGGGAAAAAGTGGGAATTAGTGGATCTTAAGGGATTACTAAAACAATAAAGCAGGATTATGTTCAGAGGCACTAGCGCAATAACGCTCGACAGTAAAAATAGAATCACGGTACCGACCAAGTACCGCGAAGAGCTATTTGCTGATTGCCAAGGAAAAATGGTTTGTACCGTTGATATTCAGCACCCTTGCTTGCTCCTATATCCGCTTCCTGAGTGGGAAGAAATTGAACTAAAGTTGTGTAATTTATCAAGCATGAATCCACAAGAGCGATTGTTGCAACAAGTGCTTTTAGGTAATGCTTCTGACTGTGAAATTGATAAGAGTGGCCGCTTATTAATAAATGGACCGTTACGTCAACATGCCAGTTTAGAAAAAAGCGTAATGCTGGTAGGACAATTGAAGAAGTTTGAAATTTGGAGTGAAAATGCTTGGCAAGCGCAAATGCAGCAAGGCATTAGTCAAATTCAGTCAGGTGAAATTGAACTGACGGAACGTTTGTTAGATTTATCACTGTAAATAACAAAATAAAAATTAAATAAAGTTAAATAAACCCAATACCGAATTGATCCCTCGGTATTAAGTAACATGGTGTTAGCCAAAAATGAAATTAGACAAATCACATATTTCGGTATTGCTTGACGAAGCAATCACCGGACTCGCGATTAACCCTGACGGTATCTACATCGACTGTACTTTTGGTCGTGGCGGCCATTCAGGCCTCATTCTTTCTCAACTTTCTGATAATGGTAGGCTTATCGCCATTGACAGAGATCCTTCAGCTATCCAAGCGGCAGAGAAATTTGCTGATGATCCTCGTTTCTCTATCGAACACGAAGGTTTTGCAGAGCTTCAGAATATAGCGGAAAAACATCAGCTACTTGAAAAAGTTGATGGCATTTTGCTTGATCTTGGTGTGTCATCTCCACAACTTGATGTTGCAGAACGTGGTTTTAGTTTTATGAATGATGGCCCATTAGATATGCGTATGGACACTAGCCGTGGACAAACGGCAGCAGAGTGGATAGCGACAGCCGATGTTGAAGATATCACTTGGGTATTACGTACATTTGGTGAAGAGAAACATGCTTGGCGTATAGCCAACGCAATTGTTGATGCTCGTGAAGAAACCCCTTTTACCCGAACTAGCGAACTCGCTAAAATAATTAAAACGACTGCTCCTCAACGTGAAATTAAAAAGCATCCAGCAACGCGTAGCTTTCAAGCTATCCGTATGTATATCAACAGTGAACTAGAACAAATTGAAAAAGCGCTCGATGCTTCGTTGTCAGTTTTAGCTGAAAATGGTCGATTAGTCGTGATCAGTTTCCACTCTCTTGAAGATCGTTTAACAAAACAATTTATGAAAAAGCACTCACAAGGCAAAAAAGTACCACGTGGCTTGCCAATTAGTGAAGCAGAGTTAAATAAGGGTAAAAAACTCGAGCTTATTGGTCGTAAACAAAAACCAAGCTTAAATGAAGTTGAAGAAAACAAACGTTCCCGTAGTTCAGTAATGCGCGTTGCTATGAGGCTGCCGCATTCATGAAGTTGAAATAGTAATGACAAGCTCAAAAATGACGTTGCCAGCAGAAATTTGGTATGACATTCAGCGGCATATATTTATCTATTTCTTATTGTTACTTGTGGTGTTATCAGCATTTTCGGTGATTTATTTTACACATTTAAATCGGCAAACCACCAGTAGCCTAGAAGTATTACTGACAGAACGTGATGAGCTCGACATTGAATGGCGAAATTTATTATTAGAACAGAGCAGCTTAGCGGAACACAGCACGATAGAAAGTAAAGCCGAAAAATTACTACAAATGAAAAGACCGAATGTAAATTCGGAAATTATTATTAAATAATAATAACAATAATTGAAGAGTAAATAAGTGAAAAAACAAGTAGATAAATATCAGCAAATATCAGTGGCATGGCGTTTTTACGTTGTTGTTGCTCTTATTGTGCTTGTTTATGCTGGTTTACTTGCTCGTAGTGCTTATATTCAAATTGTCGAACCCGATATGTTGAAAAAACAGGGGGATATGCGCTCATTAAGAACAACTGCGCATACAGTTCAACGAGGTTCGATAGTTGATCGTAATGGTCGAGAATTAGCGATCAGTGTCCCAGTTGAAACTGTTTGGGCTGATCCTAAAATTGTTATGGAAAATAAAGCGCTGGAAATGAAGAAACATTGGCAAGCACTTGCTGATGTTTTAGGGCGCGATGTAAACAAGCTAACAGCTCGGATTATCAAAAATCCACGTAAGCGCTTTGTTTATGTAGAACGTAAAGTTTCTCCTGCTATGGCTAATTACATTAAGGAATTAAAAATTCCTGGTGTTCACTTACGTAAAGAATCTAAGCGTTATTACCCGTCAGGCGAGAGTAGTGCACATGTAGTTGGTTTTACTAATGTCGATGATAAGGGAATTGAAGGAGTTGAACGTGTTTATGATCAACTGCTAACAGGGGTCGATGGCAATAAGAAATATCGTAAAGACGCGAAAGGTCGAAAAATCGAGATTTTGTCTGAAAAAACGTCAACCCAACCAAAAGATATTACTTTAAGTATCGACCAGCGCATTCAAGCTATTGCTTATAAAGAATTAAAAGGTGCGGTAAAAGCGTTTAAGGCAACGTCAGGGTCAGTCGTGGTGACTAATGTTAATACAGGTGAAATACTTGCATTAGTAAATAGCCCATCGTTTAACCCTAACAATCGTCGTAATACCGCTATTCATCGTTTTCGAAACCGCGCTATTACTGACTTCTATGAGCCAGGCTCTACGCTTAAGCCATTAACTGCATTAACGGCTTTAGAATTTGGCTCAGCAAAAGCTAATAGTATTATTGATACTAATCCTGGCTGGATGCGTTTAGGTGGTCGCCGTGTTTCTGACCCTATTAACCGTGGAAAGCTTAGTATCACCGACATTTTAGTGCATTCATCTAACATGGGCACCACTAAATTAGCGCTTTCAGTGCCAAAAGAGTACCTACTTGATAAATTTTTTGATGCAGGATTTGGCGAAGAAACCGGTATTGGTTTAGTCGGTGAGAGCTCTGGAATTATGCATGACCGCCAACGTTGGTCGAAGTTTGAATTGGCGACATTATCATGGGGGCATGGGGTTGCATCAACACCATTACAACTAGCTAGATTCTATTCAACTTTAGCTAATGGTGGTGTGAAAAAACCACTGACGATTATCAAAAATGGTACTTTAGATACTTTACCTATAGCAGACGAGCGCATTTTCTCTCGACAATCTAGTCAAGAAATTGTTGAGATGCTAGAAGATGTTGTGAATGACCATACACCAAATGCAAAAGTTGATGGTTACCGAGTCGGTGGGAAAACCGGTACGGCAATAAAAGCATTTGCCGGTGGTTACGGTAATGACTACGTTGGTTTGTTTGCTGGCATGGCACCAATTTCTAACCCTGAAATAGTCGTTGTCGTTGTCATTAATGAACCCGGTGGAGATTTATATCACGGTGGTGAGGTAGCGTCTCCGGTGTTTTCTCGAGTCATGAAAGGTGCGCTACGTGTATTGAATATCGCACCTGACGCAAAGCGTGTTGCTGAAAACCAAGCAGACTCCAATAAAAAGACTTTGAATAAAACCAATATTAAGAAGGAGCAGGCAGATGTCTAGAGCTTTTTCTTTATTACAAACAAAACTTGTTAGCGTACTTTCAGCGTTTAATCTGTCAACAGATATCGCTGATTTAGCGGATGAATACGGCGATTTAGTAAATGATACCCGTAAACTCAAGCAAGGTGATATTTTCTGCGCGGTAATCGGTCAACAACAAAATGGCAATAACTTTATAGCACAAGCTATTGCAGAAGGGGCGTCATTAATTATCGCCGAATGCGAACATGCTGAGCAGCATGGTCAGGTTCACTATTTAGCTAAAGAAAAATCGCTGGAAAAGAATATTCCACAAATTTACTTTTATCAGCTTAATAGGAAATTGTTCTCTTTTTCTAAAAGTTATTATCAAAATCCACAGAGCAACATGACGATTGTTGGTATTACGGGGACGAACGGTAAAACTAGTACCAGTCAAATTATAGCTAAGCTTTTTTCTCAATGTTTGCAAAAAACGGCAGTCATCGGCACCAATGGCGCTGGACTCGTTGACAAGCTTGAGCCTCTTGAAAATACCACGCCAGCCGCGACCCAACTGCATCAATTGTTTGCAAAGTTTGATGCCGAGGGCGTTGAAAATGTTGCTATGGAAATATCATCTCATGCTTTAGAGCAAGGACGTGTTAATGCAGATTTAATCGATATCGCGGTGTTTACTAATTTATCGCGTGACCACCTTGATTACCATAAAACCATGGAAAATTATGCCGAGGCTAAATATAAAATATTTAGTCAAAACAATAAGCAAGTTGCGGTGCTTAATGGTGACGATCAACAAGTAAATACTTGGCTAAATAATTGGCCAAGCGAGCAACAAGTTATCGTCTATGGTCGTACAGCATTAATAACTCAGTATTCAGCCTATGTTCAAGCGCGTGATATTAAACACCATTCAAGTGGAGTTGAATTTACTTTAGCTACCCATTTAGGAACGCAACGAATTAATAGCCCACTTATTGGCGATTTCAATATTGATAACTTACTCGCCGCTATTTCCGTTGTATTAACCCAAGGGATCTCTTTATCGGCTATTGCTAGAGCAGTGGAATTACTTACGCCAACCTTAGGCCGCATGGAAATATTCTCTGCCGAAAAACGTGCGACAGCAATTGTTGATTACGCACATACCCCAGATGCTTTAAGCAATGCATTAGCTGCTTGTCGACAACACTGTGAAGGTGAGTTATGGGTAATATTTGGTTGTGGTGGCGATCGTGATAAAGGCAAGCGACCTTTGATGGCTAAAGCTGCAGAACTTGGTGCTGACCACCTTGTTATAACAAGCGATAACCCAAGAAACGAAAGAGCTGAAGATATTGTCAATGATATGCTCGCAGGTTGTGAAAACCCAGAAAATACCACAGTAGTTTTAGACCGAGAACTTGCTGTGTTGGCCAGCTTAACTAAAGCAAAAGCAAACGATATGATTTTGTTTGCAGGTAAAGGCCATGAAGATTACATCATTATTGGCGATGAAAAAATTGATTACAACGAAAGAGAGTTTGTTCATTCAATTTATAAGCTCTATAACAACCAACAACTAGCTGGAGAGATATCATGATTAGGCTTGATTTAAGTGATATTGCACAAGCAATTTCTGGCAAGTTGGTTGGCGATAATATTGCAATTGATAGTATCAATACTGACAGTAGAGCACTTCAAGACGGAGAGTTGTTTTTAGCACTTAAAGGGCCAAATTTTGATGGACATAGGTTCCTTGAACAAGTCATTGAATTAGGCTGTGGTGCGGTAATTGTTGACCATCAATGTGATATTGGAACCCCGCAAATTATTGTTAACGATACCCATAAAGCCTTGGGGGAAATTGCTGCTTACGTGAAAGAAAAAGTTGCCCCTAAAACTGTTGCTATTACAGGAAGTAGTGGAAAAACTACTGTGAAAGAAATGGTCGCGGCTATTTTAACGCGGTTAGGTAAAGTTTTAGCGACAAACGGAAACTTTAATAACGATATTGGCGTGCCATTAACTTTGTTAAGGCTTGAGCAACATCATGATTTTGCGGTTGTAGAACTAGGCGCTAATCACTTAGGTGAAATAGCCTACACCACAGCATTAGTAAAACCTGACGTCGCTATTATTAATAACATTGCCGCTGCCCATTTGGAAGGTTTTGGTGATTTATGCGGTGTAGCTCGGGCTAAAGGCGAAATTTTCGAAGGTTTAAGTCACAACGGTGTAGCTATTTATAATCAAGATTGCAAATTAGCTAACAAATGGCAGTGGCGCTTAACAGAAAAAATAGTCCGACAGTTTTCTTGTCATCAAAAAGCAGATAGTTATTGTACCGATGTTGTACTTGACGAAAACGGTTGCGCAAGTTTCAAATTAAACACCCTGCAAGGTAGTACTTTTATCGAGCTCACTGTGCCCGGTAAACATAATGTCTGTAATGCCATTGCCGCAGCAACTATTGCTATAGAGTTTGGTGCTAGCCTCGACGACATTCGTTTAGGATTAGCTGAAATGTCACCTGTTAAAGGCCGTTTAAACCTTCACCAATTGACTGAAAACTTTAAAGTTATAGATGATACTTACAATGCAAATGTTGAATCGATAAAAGCTGCTACAGACTTACTTGCTAGCTATTCTGGTCGTCGAATTTTGATCTTAGGTGATATGGGTGAGTTAGGTACGCAAGCGCGTGGTTATCATCAAGAAGTAGGTGAATATGCAAAAGAGTGCAAAATAGATGACTTGCTGACTTTAGGCGTACTCAGTCAAAGTACTGCGGATGCATTTAATGGTCATCATTTTAGCGAAAGATCTCAATTAATCCGATGTTTGACCTCTTTATTAGAGGACGAGCAACAACAAATTTCAATTTTAATAAAAGGTTCGCGTAGCGCCCGTATGGAAAAAGTAGTGAAAGATATTATTGACTGGCGCACTAGTGCAGAGAACTTATCATCAGCTGAAGTAGATAACACGTCGGAGACAAGCGCATGCTAGTTTGGTTAGGTGAATATTTAACACAATATTTTAGTTTCTTTAATGTTTTTTCGTATCTAACGTTTCGCGCTATTGTCAGTACATTAACTGCATTGATTATTTCTCTATATTTTGGTCCTAAATTAATCCGTTTTTTGCAAAATATGCAAATTGGCCAAACAGTGAGAGATGATGGTCCTGAAAGTCATTTAGTAAAGTCAGGAACGCCGACCATGGGAGGCATTCTGATTTTAGCCGCTATTGTAGTGAGTGTTCTGCTATGGGCTGATTTAAGTAATACCTATGTTTGGGTGGTACTATTTGTGATCACAAGCTTTGGATTAATAGGCTTCGTTGATGATTATCGTAAAGTGATACGTAAAGACTCAAATGGCTTAATCGCCCGTTGGAAGTACTTTTGGCAAACCGTTGCTGGTGTAGCTACCGCGCTTTTCTTATATCAGTTTGCACAATCCCCTGAAGAAACAGGTTTACTGATCCCTTTTGTTAAAGACGTATTACCGCAACTCGGTATTTTTTATGTGGTAATGACTTATTTTGTCATTGTCGGTACCAGTAATGCTGTGAACTTAACAGACGGCTTAGACGGATTAGCAATTGTTCCTACCATTATGGTGGCTGGCGCCTTTGCGATATTTGCTTACATGACTGGTAATGTAAATTTTTCTGCCTATTTGAATATACCTCATATTGCCCTAACCAGTGAATTAGTTGTGGTATGTACTGCAATCGTAGGTGCCGGACTCGGTTTCTTGTGGTTTAACACTTATCCAGCACAAGTATTTATGGGAGATGTTGGCTCGTTAGCATTAGGTGCTGCATTGGGAGTTATTGCGGTGTTAGTACGCCAAGAATTAGTGTTATTCATTATGGGCGGTGTATTTGTCATGGAGACAGTATCCGTCATTTTACAAGTTGGTTCATATAAATTACGTGGTCAACGAATTTTTAGAATGGCACCTATACATCACCACTATGAATTAAAAGGCTGGCCTGAGCCGAGAGTTATCGTTCGTTTTTGGATAATATCATTGGTTTTAGTACTCATTGGTTTAGCGACATTGAAGCTACGATAAACCTAAACAATAGAAGCCGTATATAGGATTAAGCAAGATAAAATGACCAAGCAAAACACACAAGCTCCGTTAGCGATAGCGCAGTTATTAACCCAGAAAATAGTTGTCCTCGGTGCAGGACTAACAGGGTTGTCTTGTGTGCGCTACTTAATAAAAAATGGCTTGAACTGTACAGTTAATGATAGTCGAAGTAATGCGGTATCGGTGGAAGCTTTTAAAAGCGAATTTCCGGATACTACGTTGGTCCTAGGTGACTGGAACAAAACACTAATTAGTTCTGCTGACGTTTTGTTAGTGAGTCCAGGTATTGATACTAGCAATAGCAACATTGCTAACCAAATAAGTCCACATTGTATTGTTGCAGGAGATGTTGAACTTTATTGCCAGAACCATAATACACCGATACTGGCTGTTACTGGCTCCAATGGAAAGTCGACAGTGGTTTCATTATTGGCATTTATCGGTGAGCAGTTAGGTAAATCTGTTGAATTAGGCGGTAATATTGGTGTACCAGTATTAGAGCAGGGTGAAAAAGAACTCGACTGTTTAGTACTTGAACTTTCTAGCTTTCAACTCGAAACTCTGCAAAGTATGAAAGCTATTGCTGCAACTGTATTAAATGTTAGTGATGATCATCTTGACCGTCATAAAACATTAGAAAATTATGCCAGAATAAAACAAAATATTTTTCCACAGAGTCAAACTGCAATTATTAATCGTGATGATGCTTATACGACTGCTGGCGCTCATCAAAATATTATTTCTTTTGGAAGCGATTCCGCGAAAGAGGGTGATTTTGGTCTAGAAGTTATAGCGGATAAAGTACATTTGATGTTTGGCTCAACCGCACTTATTGCTGTAAATGACCTGCCAATAGCAGGTTTACATAATGCAATGAACTGTTTATCTGCACTTGCGTTAGGTTACTGTGCTGGTTGGCCAATCACTGAAATGTTAGCACATTTAGTTAAATTTAAAGGATTAGCGCATCGTTGTCAGTTAGTCTCAAAATATAATGATGTGCAATGGATTAACGACTCTAAAGCGACAAATGTTGGCGCAACATTAGCTGCGATTGCTGGCTTGTCGGCAACTATTTTACCTGAGAACAACCTCTACCTAATTGCTGGTGGCGATGGCAAAGGGGCTAATTTTACTCCATTACAATCAGTATTTACCGAGCATGTTGCCCAAGTATATACCTTAGGAAAAGACGGGGATGAAATTGCTGCACTAGTAAATAATTCAATCAAAGTTAATACGATAGAAGCAGCCGTTTGTCATGTGAATGAATATGTAAAAGCAGGCGATATCGTTTTATTATCTCCAGCTTGTGCAAGTATCGATATGTTCAAGAATTTCTCTGAGCGCGGTAATGTATTTATCGACGCGGTAAAGTCACTTGAAAACGGGCAATGCACAAAGTCAATTAAGGGAGGCAACGTATGACTTTACCTGCGCTAGCCCGTCTTGAAGCATTAAAGATCCCTCAATGGCTTTCAATAGATACTAATCGGAACCATGCGACGTTTGACCGTACCTATGTATTACTCGCTATTAGTATGTACATGATAGGGCTTATTATGGTTGCAAGTTCTTCAATGCCAGTTGCTGAGCGATTATTTGACGACCCCTTTCATTTTGTAGAACGCCACTTAATTTACATCTGTTTAAGTTTAGGTGTTGCTGTTATTACTATGAGCATACCGATGAGTCTTTGGCAAAAGCATAGCGGGCACTTACTGCTTGTGGGAATTCTATTATTGCTAGTGGTTTTAGTGATTGGCCGAACAGTTAATGGTTCTACTCGCTGGATTGTAGTTGGACCGATAACCATTCAAGCGGCAGAGCCGGCAAAATTATTTTTCTTTTGTTATTTATCTGCTTATTTAGTTCGTCGTCGTGATGAAGTAATGGAAAATGTAAAAGGCTTTGCTAAACCTCTTATTGTCTTTGGTGTACTAGGCGCATTGTTATTAATGCAGCCAGATTTAGGCACTATTATCGTCATGTTTGTAACTACCTTCGGGCTATTATTTTTAGCTGGGGCGAAACTTTGGCAATTTGCTTGTGTATCTGCCGTTGGCATTAGTTTATTATCCGCGCTCGCTTATTTTTCTCCGTATCGTTGGGCACGCGTAACAGGGTTTTTAGATCCATGGCAAGATCCATTTGGTAGCGGTTATCAGTTAACGCAATCATTAATGGCGTATGGCCGTGGAGAAATATTAGGACAAGGTTTAGGTAATAGTATTCAAAAGTTAGAATATTTACCGGAAGCCCACACTGATTTCGTGATGGCTGTAGTCGCTGAAGAATTTGGCTTTATCGGTATTAGCGTTATTTTATTACTGAGTATGTTCCTGGTTATCAAAGCGTTATTACTTGGTCGTTCAGCCGTGCAAAAAGAGAAGTATTTTGAAGGATTTTTTGCTTACGCCATTGGTATTTGGATTAGTTTTCAAGCGGCAGTAAATGTTGGTGCAAGTGCAGGAATAGTTCCGACAAAAGGTTTGACGATGCCTTTACTGAGTTATGGCGGTAGTTCGATGATCGTCATGACGATGTCAGTCGTGATATTGATGAGAATTGATCACGAAATGCGAGTGCAAAGTATTCAGGCTACAAGCAGTAAAAGGCCGAAGAATAAAAAAACAACAAAGAAAATAAACAAAATATTAAAAAACGAGGAGGGCGAATAATATGACAAATAATAGTAAAGCAGTTGATTCTCAATCGAATAAAAAATCCCCTACCTTATTAGTGATGGCAGGGGGCACTGGTGGTCATATTTTCCCTGGAATTGCTGTCGCAGAAAAACTTCAAAATGAAGGTTGGACTATTCATTGGTTAGGCACAGAAAAGCGAATGGAAGCGACTATTGTCCCGCAGCATGGTTTTGATATTTCATTTATTAATATTGCTGGAGTGCGAAATAAAAACTGGCTAGAACGACTTAAAACACCGTTTAAACTATTACAGTCAGTAATCCAATCTATTACAATATTACGGAAGGTCAAACCTGATGTAGTACTGGGGATGGGGGGGTATGCGAGTGCTCCCGGTGGCTTTGCTGCTTGGTTGTTACGTATTCCTTTAGTTTTGCATGAACAAAATGCCGTAGCTGGTATGACTAATCGATACCTAGCCAAAATAGCAACGACGGTATTAAGCGCTTTCCCAAATGCATTTGCGAAGAATATTGATTACCAAGTCGTTGGTAATCCTCTGCGTAAAGAGATTACAGAGCTTAAGCCTGTTATTCCTGAGCAACCAAGTAACAGCAAAAAAGTGTTGGTAGTAGGCGGTAGTTTAGGTGCAAAGGTATTAAACGATACGGTGCCACAAGCATTAAAACAAATTCACTTACAGAATATCGATGTATGGCATCAAACTGGACAGAATAATCAAAAAGCTGTGCTAGCAAGCTATCAAAAGTTTGGTTTATCGGAAGATAAGGTCAAAGTTACCGAGTTTATTGAAGATATGGCTGTTGCTTATCAATGGGCCGATGTTGTCATTTGCCGAGCAGGTGCGTTAACTGTGTCAGAGTTAGCTATGGCAGCAAAACCAGCTATTTTTGTGCCCTTACCGCATGCGGTAGATGATCACCAAACGAAAAATGCAATGTATTTAGTTTCCTGTGGAGCAGCAAAGCTGTTAGCACAAAAAGAATTTAACGGAACAACCTTAGCGCAAATGCTTAATAGCCTCTTTATTTCTGACAGTGTTGTGCAATCTATGGTGAAAGCAGCGCATAACGCTTCCCATGCCGATGCAACAATCCGAGTTGCAGATGCTTGTAAAAGGTTGGTCCCATAATGAGTAGAAAAATGACCCAAACAACAAACAAAATCGCAACTCATAATGCGCCTATTAAAATACCTGAAATGCGCCGTGTTAAACGTATTCATTTCGTTGGTATTGGTGGTGCAGGAATGGGCGGTATTGCCGAAGTATTATTGAATGAAGGCTATGAGATTTCAGGCTCAGATATAGGTGAAAACCAAGTAGTTAATCGTTTAACTGTTTTAGGAGCGAATATTACTATTGGTCATGCAGAAAGTAATATTGTTGGTGCGAGTGTCATTGTTGTATCAACGGCAATTAGCGCAGACAACCCTGAATTATTAAATGCACAGAAATTACGAATTCCTGTTGTTCGCCGGGCTGAAATGTTAGCAGAATTAATGCGCTTTCGACACGGTGTTGCGATTGCTGGAACACACGGAAAAACGACTACTACTAGTCTAATCGCTAGTATCTTTGCCGAAGGTGATTTAGATCCCACTTTCGTAATTGGAGGCTTGTTAAATAGCGCAGGCACTAATGCCCGTTTAGGAACGAGCAGATATCTGATAGCAGAAGCTGATGAAAGTGATGCATCATTTTTACATTTACAGCCTATGGTCTCAGTGATAACTAATATCGCAGAAGATCATATGGAGACTTATCAAGGTGACTTTGAGAAGCTTAAAGATACTTATATTGAGTTTTTGCACAACCTGCCTTTTTATGGTTTAGCCGTTGTATGCATCGATAATGAAATAGTGCGCGAATTATTGCCAAGAATGAGCCGTCAAGTTATTACTTATGGTTTTAGTGAAGATGCAGATGTACGTGCGGTGAACTTCCATCAAGAGGGTGCAATAAGTCATTTTACCGTGCAACGTGATGGTTATGCTGATATTGACATGTCGGTAAACTTACCCGGACAACATAATGTTTTAAATGCCCTTGCTGGTATCGCCGTTGCGACTGATGAAGGTGTAAAGGATGAAGCGATCGTAAATGCTTTAGCGAAATTTGCCGGTATAGGCAGACGTTTTGAACAACTTGCAGATTTATCAACAGAGCAGGGCAAAATGGTACTGGTTGACGACTACGGACACCACCCGCGTGAAGTTCAGGCAACAATTAAAGCTATGCGTAACGGTTGGCCTGATAAACGCTTAGTGATGGTTTTTCAACCTCACCGTTATTCGCGTACACGTGACTTGTATGAGGATTTTGTCGATGTGTTATCTGAAGTCGATTGCCTGTTTTTACTTGATGTCTATGCTGCAGGGGAAACACCAGTAATCAGTGCTGACAGTAAAAGCTTGGCTCGAAGTATTCGTCAACGTGGTCAAATCGAACCTGTATATGTTGGTGATACCAATAAACTTGCACAATTGCTAAATGCACAATTACAAGATGGTGACATGGTCATTACCCAAGGTGCCGGTAACATTGGTGTTGTCGCTCGTAACTTGATTAAGAGTTCATTACTTAATCATACAGCTAAAGGTGCTAAGTAATGTCCGCTGTTAACAAACAAAAGATTGCGGTTCTGTATGGTGGTGACTCTGCAGAACGAGAAGTGTCTTTGAACTCAGGGCAAGGCGTGGCGAATGGTTTGCGTCAAGCTGGTTTTAACGTTGAGTTAATCGATACAAAAGGTTTTTGTTTAACCGATTTAGTCAAACGTAATATTGATCGTGTTTTCATCGCATTACATGGCCGTGGTGGTGAAGACGGCTGTGTTCAAGGCGCTTTACAATATATGGGAATCCCATATACCGGATCAGATGTATTGGGTTCTGCGTTATCGATGGATAAAATACGTAGTAAGCAGGTCTTTCAAGCTCATGGACTACCGACAGCACAATTTTCAGTCGTAGAAAAAAGAGAATATAAGTCTGACCAAGCGCAACATATATTGCAATCATTAGGTGGCAAGGTGATGGTCAAACCTGCTAATGAAGGATCAAGTATTGGTATGGCAAAAGCTGAAAGCTCTGAAGAATTACATATTGCACTAAAGAGCGCTTTTGATTACGACCAACAAGTTTTAGTAGAAGCGTGGATTAACGGCCCTGAATACACTGTGGCAATTTTAGGTGATGAAGCATTACCCGTTATTCACATGGAAACACCACGTGAATTTTATGACTATGAAGCTAAGTACCAGTCAACGACTACACAGTATCATTGCCCGTCAGGTTTA
>Ga0209292_1004298_pt1 | contig 15108 bp, 15 predicted proteins | sample GOMGulsemesocosm_2_FD_184634 | JGI IMG/M metagenome (GOLD analysis project Ga0209292, IMG submission 184634) | Methane-oxidizing microbial communities from mesocosms in the Gulf of Mexico - GOM9C Gulf of Mexico (SPAdes) (version 2) | ecosystem: Environmental > Aquatic > Marine > Cold seeps... | reverse complement strand
TGAGGTGTATATTCTGCTTTATGCTTACCGCGTAAACGGGTTGCAATTTCAGTAGCGATACGACCTAAAGTTTTATCTTCGGCGTCCACTAAGAACCATTCGCGTTGTACGCTTGCTGGTTTTGCTACAAAAGTTTTCATTAAAAAACCCAATCTTATAAATGTTACTTAAATGATAATTTATCCATTTCCTAAAAAATGCAAATTACCGGTTAAATGGACTACGCCATTGCCCCTTCGAGCATCGAGCCCAGCGCCACTATTAATAGGGTTCTGCCCGCATTAAAGCAGAAAGAATCCAAGAAACAATAGGCTTTTGTAACGTAGGGAGCGCGGATTATACAGAAAGAATAAGTAAAAATCACCTATAACTTCCATTATTTTTAATATTTTATGTTCTGTTTATACTATATAAGATAGGTAATTGCAGATAGCGCTATTAACGCCGTTTTAGAGCAAAACTAGCATGTTCGTCATTTCCAAAGTCTCTGGGGGGAAATCCATATCACTTAAGGTTGCATTGTTTTGATTTAATCACCTTGAAGATGAAGGCGCTACTGGATGACGATACTATTTATACCCTTCCCTTTAATGCTTAAAATCAAAACGCTCTTGCTGTGCTAAAACAATATAACCTTGTCATTGCTATCATTGTTTGTAATGCCTTGTAATAGTCTAAATCAGTTTATTATTATATATTTTCATTATCAAAGATCTTATTGCAAGTTATTAACTAGCAATGCCCTCTTTGATATATTGACATTGCACTTGACAGCCCTTAACGCGTTTTAGGAAATAAGGTGATTTTCACTGCAGAAAGTTAATCTTTAGTTAATAACGGGTTATAAATTAATCGCTAGTTAGTTAACCAAATAAATAAAACAAAAAAAGCAGCAACAATATTTTACATTTGTAACTTTTTGTCGCAGTATGAAGTTAGCCCCCGTAAAACAAAATGGATAATAATTATGAAAAACTTACAACAAATGAAAAAAAGCGCACAAAAAGGTTTTACTCTTATTGAATTAATGATCGTGGTAGCGATTATCGGTATTTTAGCGGCGGTAGCATTACCTGCTTACCAAACATATACCAAAAAAGCTCAGTTTACTGAAATCATCTTAGCTGCGACTATATACAAAAATGCAGCAGAAATTGCTTCACAAACAAAAACAAAAAGTACGACTGCTTCTGACGGAACGGTAACAGTTACTAAGCTTGCTGTAGCTGATTTAGATGCGGCTACTTTTGGAATTCCTAAAGCAGATGATCCAGGCGCGATTGCTGGTGGTCATGTTAAAGATGCAACAATTTCAAATGGTGTAATAACTATTACTGGTGAAGCAACGGTAGACAGCGCAACTTATACATTAACGGCTACAGTGAACGCCAGTACTAATGCCATTACTTGGGTAGCTGGCGGAACTTGTTTAACGCTAGGTTTATGCTAATCACTAAATTATCTTCTAACTCTAAGCACAACCTGTTTAGTTAGGAATTAATAAATGAAAGCTCCTTCGGGAGCTTTTTTGTATATCATCCATTCATATAAAAATCAGTCTCAGACGCATTAAAAATAAAATTACTTCTATTGATAGCCAATGTTCAATAACTCATTAAAAATATTCATCAGAGTTCATATACTATTTTGCATCTTAATTATGACTGCAGGAGTGCTATTTTATTCTCTTCCCATACAGAGCATTTTTTTACATGCTTTGCTGGTATATTGTTTGTATGTAATACCTTTATTATGTATTCAAACAATATATCCTGCCCCTCATTTCATTAAAAATATTTTCTATTCCATATTGAGTCTGCTGTTATTAGTCTTATATGCATTGGATGCTCTAGCAAATCATTTCTGGGGGGGTAACGTTTCTATTAGTTTTGTTAAACTTTATGTATTGCAATTAGATGAGTTGTTGGCTGAGCTACCTTATGCATCTGTTGCGTTAACTCTTCTATTAATTGCTCTTTGGCTCGGTTGCTGGCTTATTTACAAATTACCTTTTGCTAGAGTACTAAATACATACAGCCCAGTCACAAGCAAAAATGCCAGTTTCCCGTTATTAATAATATTGATAACGGGAAGTTTTTTTTATCTCACCTTCAATGTAAAAACCCCATTATTTTGGGAAGGTGAGCCAATCAGTAATTTGGCACTAATTCATACACCTGCAAGTTTCACCGCATTGGAAAATTTAAAAAAATCAACCAATAACCAAAATCATGCTCACAATAGTATTAAAACTAATAACCAAGCTAATATCATCTTAATTCACGCCGATGCGTTAAGGGCAGATCATATGTCAGCATACGGTTATAAGCGTGAAACTACGCCTTACTTAAATTCAGTGCTAGCCAGTGGCGGTCACAAAATAAATCTTGGTTTGTCTATTTGTTCTGAATCAATTTGTGGAATGTTGGCTGCTCTAGGTTCAAACGAGGTACAAAAACAATATTTAGATTTGCCGCTATTACCTTCAATTTTAAAAGACCATGGTTTTAAAACCTATTTATTCGGCAGTGGCAATTTTTCATGGGAAGGCATAGACAAAATAATAAGTCCCGGATTCGACACTTTTGTACGTGCAGACATGGAACCAGATTATTCAATACATGATGATTACATGATTTTAGACGGATTATCTAAATTACCTAGCAGTACGGAAACACCTAGCTTCTTTTTTCTTAGATACATGTCATCACATCAGGTTGGCAAGCATTTCACCAAATATGAAAAATATCAACCAAATAAAAAAAACCTGTTTTCCTACATATTTCCTGAATTAGAGCAAGATACTGCAATAAATAATTACGACAATGGCATACTTCAATTTGATGATTTACTAAAGCAGTCGTTAAATATTCTTGAGAATAAAGGTTATCTAGCGAATAGTATAATTGTATTATATGGCGATCATGGTGACGCTTTTGGCGAGCATGATTATTACGGTCATTACCAGAGCCTTTACCAAGAAGAAATACATGTGCCGATAATTTTTTGGGGTTTTAATGATCCTATATTATCAAAAAAGAATTTTGCTACCATCATGGACATAGCTCCGACTATTTTAAATAGGGTTAATATTAAAATTCCAGAGTCCTTTGATGGTATTTCTTTATTGAAAAACCTTGGAGGCCGTATAACATTCCATAATTCAAAAAGAGGTGTATACGCCATAGTGCAACATAATAAGTATCACTCATACAAACTAATTTATAATACTAAGCAGGACAATTTAGCATTAATATTCGATCTAAAAAAAGATCCTAATGAGTTAACTGATATTACAAATGACATTGATCCGAGTATAGTGCTGGATTTAAAAACACAACTAATAGAGCACTTTCAACTTTAATTACAATCAATAAGTTAACATTCCCAAGAAGAACTTACTTAATGAAAAAGTCATAAATGAATAACCAATTTGAACTTCCCTTAGCAACATCATTTAACTTTAATTGTAAGTTAAATTGCCAATGATAAATAAATATTACCGGTATGGACTTTTTATTTTTATTATTATTTATCTCCCAGGCATTAATGGTGCTTTGTATTATGATGACTTACGCTCGCTCAGTGCATTAAGCAAGGTTTCAGATCGGAAGCATAGCCAGTAAGGTAAAATATATATGAAAAATTTTATACAAAACAATCGTTTTTTGAATTCTATAGCTAAAGCTATCTACTTTATCTTAATAAAGCCACTAAAATCATTTTCAGGATCCACAAATTATTGGATAAAAAGATACAATTCTGGAGAGGATTCAGGTTCTTACCGCAAGTTAGCTAAATTTAAATCTGATATTTTGAATTATATTGTAAAAGAAAAATATTTGTACGATTATCGAATACGGCTGAGGGGATGGTAACCAGCTAAGGTCATCAAAATATTTATCATATATTGGTTTTGATGTGAGCTCTGTAGCCATCTCAATTTGTAGAGATATTTTTCAAACGACAGTACAAAAAAATTCAAGATAATGAATTCATATGCAAACGAAAAAGCAGAATTGACCTTATCATTACATGTCATATATAACCTAGTTGAGAATGATGTATTTTACACATATATGGAACGTTTATTTGATTCAGCCACGAAATTAGTTGTTATCTATTCATCCGATATAGAGGAGCAGGATCGATATCAAGCTTCTCATGTAAAACATCGAAAATTCTCAATTTGGGTTGAGAAAAACAAACCCGAATGGGAGCTGTTGCAACATATCCCCAATATACACCCTTATACTGGCTGCAATACGATGGGAAGTGTTGCTGGCTTCTATATATATAAAAAGGTTTAATAAGTTCAGTGCTTATCCGCTATTCCAATGTTCTATATTTCGGTAAGTACATATGGTGCTATAATTTTTTAAATAATAGATCAATTAAAGTCAGAGTATTATCTACTAGAAGTTTGAAAAAACATAAGTAATTTTACTTCCCTATAACTTGTAATAATTAAGCGTATTAATTCACTTCAGGATCACCTATTAATAATTCTCTTTGTGCTTTTATATCATAATAAGTTACACTAAATCTAATAGGTACAATTTTAATATTTCCAAAAGGTTATCTCCAAAAATTATGAAAGGAAGCCATCAGCAATCCAGCGTATTATCTGCATTATCTAAGCAGAATATTATCCCATTAGAATCTGTAGATGATATTGCCGCTGACTATGCTGGCAAAAACATACCTTTTATCCGTTTTCTTATTGAAAATAAAAATCTAGATGGCAAGAGCATTGCTAAGGTGCTTTCTAAAAGTTTTGGTTATCCGCAAATTCAACTTAACCAATTCGATACCACCCTAGTACCAGAAGGTGTTCGCAACGAAAAACTGATCACTAAACATAATGCTTTACCGCTATATTTGCGCGGTAAAGTACTGTTCGTTGCCATGTCAGACCCTACTAATTTAGATGCGCTTGAAGAAATACAATTTAATAGTGGTTATAGCACCGAGTTAATCTTGTGTGATGAGCAGAGTTTACAAGCTTGCATTGAAAAAGTACTCGAAGATGAAAGTGATGCTCTCAATATAACTGACATTGATGCTGATGAATTAGCGGGGATCGATGTTGAAGACACTAAAAGAGAAGATGATAAATCTAGTGGTGAAGATGATGCCCCTATTGTTGTTTTTATCAATAAAATATTACTCGATGCGATTAAAAAGGGCGCCTCTGACTTACATTTTGAGCCTTACGAAAGGTCTTTTCGTATACGTTTTCGTATTGATGGCATTTTATCAGAAATAGCGAGACCGCCAGTAAGCCTCTCTTCAAGAATGGCAGCACGTCTAAAAGTCATGTCTAAATTAGATATTGCCGAGCGCCGTGTGCCTCAAGATGGCCGGATAAAACTGGCACTCTCGAAGAAGAAGTCTATTGATTTTCGTGTCAGTACTTTACCCACTATGTGGGGTGAAAAAATTGTAATGCGTATATTAGACTCTTCTAGCGCTATGCTGGGTATTGATATGCTCGGTTATGAGCCTGAACAGAAGAAGATTTATACTGAGGCCTTAGACCAACCCCAAGGCATGATATTAGTTACTGGCCCAACGGGCTCAGGAAAAACGGTATCTCTGTATACTGGTTTGAATATTCTTAATACCCAAGAGCGAAATATTTCAACCGCTGAGGATCCGGTTGAAATTAACCTTGAAGGTATTAACCAAGTACAAATTAACAATCGAGCGGGTTTAACTTTCCCCAGTGCATTACGCTCATTCTTGCGACAAGATCCTGATATTGTCATGGTGGGTGAAATTCGAGACTTAGAAACCGCCGAAATAGCCATTAAAGCAGCGCAAACAGGACATTTGGTACTATCCACTCTACATACTAACTCTGCAGCAGAAACCTTGACCCGTTTACTTAATATGGGTGTGCCTTCTTATAATGTAGCCAGCTCAGTTTCTATTATTATTGCTCAACGACTTGCAAGACGACTATGTCCCCAGTGTAAAGAACAAGAGCCTTTATCAGAAATGCAATTAGCCGAACAAGGTTTTCCTGCAGATAAGCTGTCAGAGATTAAGCTATATAAACCCGTAGGTTGTACTCATTGCACCGGTGGTTACAAAGGCCGTGTTGGTATTTATGAAGTAATAAAAATTAGCCCAACTATAGCATCAATAATTATGGAAGGCGGTAACTCTCTTGATATTGCGCAGCAATGTCAAAAGGAAGGTTATAACAATTTACGCCAATCAGGCTTAATTAAAGCAATGAACGGCATGACCAGTTTAGAAGAAATTAACCGAGTCACTAGCGCTTAAAGCAAATTTCGGTTAACTTGCTTATACTTAACAAGATATTCTACTTCTTTACTAGATAATACTTTACCTGCTCCATGATAAGGCAATAGTAGAGTGATTCATGAACCAGGGTTAACTATGGCTATCACAAACAAAAAGAAATCAACTAAAGATAAAGTAAAAGAACAAGAGATATTTATCTGGCATGGAGTTAATCGCAAAGGTAAAAAAGTAAATGGAGAACTACCTGCCAACAGCATCATAGAACTTAAAGCTCAGCTGCGTAAACAAGGCATAACGCCAAGTAGGGTGAAGAAAAAACCAAAACCTTTATTCGGCATCGGTGGTGATAAACCGATAAAACCTGCCGACATTGCTAATATTACTCGACAAATAGCTACCATGTTAAGTGCTGGTGTTCCTTTAGTGCAAACAATACAAATGATTGGTTCGGGTCATGATAATGGCAAAATGCGTAAACTTTTAGGCGATATTGAAATAAAGCTCTCTTCTGGTATTCCTTTATCAGACTGTTTACGTGATCACCCGCTGTATTTTGATGATCTGTATTGTGATTTAGTTGCCTCTGGTGAGCAGTCGGGTTCTTTAGAAACTATCTATGCCCGTATCGCTACCTATAAAGAAAAAGCAGAAGCATTAAAAAGTAAAATCAAAAAAGCGATGACCTACCCTATTGCTGTTTTAGTAATTGCCTTTATCGTGACCTCTATTTTACTTATTTTTGTAGTGCCTGTTTTCCAAGAGATTTTTGCGGGTTTTGGCGCCGAGTTACCAGCCTTTACTTTATTTGTCATAGCGATATCTGAGTTTATGCAATCCTATTGGTACTTAGGTTTAGCTGGCTTGTATATTGCCGGTTTCTTATTTAAACGCGCTCATCGAAACAGCCAAAAATTCCGAGACAGTGTTGATAAAAATATACTCAAAATTCCCGTTATTGGTGATTTATTAGAAAAAGCCGCCGTTGCTCGTTACGCAAGAACGTTATCGACAACCTTTGCTGCTGGTGTGCCACTGATTGATGCGTTAGATTCTGCTGCAGGTGCGTCAGGTAATGCGGTATTTCGTGATGCTATTTTAGAAGTAAAAGCTGAAGTTTCCTCTGGCATGCAGATGAATTTAGCCATGAGAAATTGTAATATTTTTCCGGATATGGTTATTCAAATGGTCGCCATTGGTGAGGAATCAGGAGCTGTTGACGATATGTTGTCGAAAGTAGCTAATGTATATGAGCAGCAAGTTGATGACGCTGTTGATGGGCTAACCGCTTTGTTAGAGCCAATGATAATGGCGGTATTGGGCGTTGTAATAGGTGGCTTAATTATAGCTATGTACTTGCCAATATTTGAAATAGGTAAAGTTGTTTAAGTGGCTATCTCTTAGTAGTTACCTCTGAGTTATAACCTATAAGCTATTACCGATAAGTAAGGATATATAATGAAGCAGCTAGATAGTTATGTTGCTTCATTTAAATTTTTTAGTTCATACCCAGCTCACTTCAATTTTAAACGTGGAATCCATCTTGTTATACAATAATTTACTCGCTTTGATCGACAACATATCCCTATTATTTATACAGCTTCCTTACTTTTTTTATCTCTCTGTTGGCTTATTATCTTTGGCCATAGGCAGCTTTCTTAATGTGGTCATTTATCGCACCCCTAAAATGATGGAATACGGTTGGTATCATGATTGTCGTGAGTTTCTCGCTGATGAAGTAGTTAATGTTGAAGCTAAAAAACTCACTAAAATAACATTATCTAAACCTGACTCTACTTGCCCTCATTGTGATCATAAAATTCGGTTTTATGAAAATATACCGGTATTGAGTTGGTTAGTACTAAAAGGTAAATGTAGCCAATGTAAAAATAAAATATCAGCTCGTTACCCGCTAGTTGAAATAGCAACAATGCTACTTAGCCTAGTCGTTGCCCATCATTTTGGTCCTACCCTAACCACACTGTGGGTTTTGATACTTACTTGGTGTTTAATTTCGCTGACCATGATTGATTTTGACCATATGTTATTGCCTGATCAAATCACTCTGCCACTTTTATGGTTAGGCTTACTGCTAAATATCAACGGGACTTTTATTCCTTTAGCCGACGCTGTCATTGGTGCTGCTGTTGGTTATATGAGTCTATTTTCTGTTTTTTGGCTGTTTAAATTAGCCACTGGTAAAGAAGGAATGGGTTTTGGTGACTTTAAATTATTTGCTGTTTTTGGTGCTTGGATCGGTTGGCAATTATTACCACTACTTATTTTAATGGCATCAGTTGTTGGCGCAATAGTTGGCATTACGTTAATGTTATTCAAAAATCATCAAAGAGAGCAAGGCATTCCTTTTGGCCCTTATTTAGCAGTTGCAGGTTGGATCACCTTATTATGGGGTGATGGTATTTGGTCCTGGTATTTACAGAAACTTCTCTAATTTAAAAGATATTTTTATCATGTCAAAATTAATTATTGGCCTTACCGGCGGCATAGGTAGCGGCAAAACCACAGTAACCAATTTCTTTGAAGAGCTCCGCATTGATGTTATTGATGCCGATGTCATTGCCAGAGACGTAGTTGCCGTAAACAGTCCCGCATTAAAGGCTATTGCTGAGCACTTCGGCAATGAATATTTACAGGCAGATGGGCAACTCAACAGACCCCTATTGAGAAGTAAAATTTTTAGCAGTGACCTTGATAAAAAATGGCTCAACGAGTTGCTACATCCTTTAATACGCCATCATATAGTAGAGAAAACCAAATCAGCTAAAAGTCTATATTGTATTTTAGTCGCGCCTTTGCTGATTGAAAATAATTTACTTGCCTTGGTTGATCGTGTTCTGATCGTTGATGTCAGTGAAGCAACACAAATAGCACGTACACTCCTGCGTGACACTAGTTCAGCAAAAGAAATTAAATCAATTATGGCCAGTCAAACTAACCGCGAGGTAAGGATTGAAGCTGCTGATGATATAATTAACAATGATGAGTCATCTTTAGCAGAGATCAAAGTGGCCGTTTTAGCGCTCAACCAAAAGTATTTAACCTTGACAAAAATGGTTTAAAAATCAACAATGAAATAATTCGTTGTTAATTTACATTTCAGGTTAAAAATCCTTGTATTACTATGGTTTTATATGAACACCCGCTCAATGAGCGTATAAGAAACTATTTAAAGCTTGAACAATTCTTTGCTCAAGCTTATTCATGTCTGAGTAATGACATGCCTATAACGACCAGTCACCAAGTGTTTTTTAATGCCTTATTTTCCATCTTAGACACCTTAGAGCGAAACGATATTCGTGGCGATCTCATTAAAGATTTAGAAAAACTAGAGCAAAATCTTGTTCTTTGGTCAAAAATTCCTGAAGTAGATACCAGTGCACTTGAAAAGAATTTAGCTGAGACCGTTAAGTTAGTTAGTCACCTGAGAATGCCTCGTCCTACTTGGTGGTTATTAAAAGAAGACAAATTACTCACTTGTTTAAAGCAGCGCTTTGCCATTCAAGGTGGCAGTTCTAGTTTTGATCTACCACAGTTGCATTTTTGGCTTCACCAAAATGAAAGGCAAACTAAACAAGAAATGCAACAGTGGTTAAATCTATTAAATGATGTATCTTCAGCTCTTGCCATTGTACTTAAATTTATCCGACTACGTACTGAATTTGAGACGATAGAAGTTGATAGTGGTTTCTACCAAGATAATGGTGAAGGCCTGTTATTGTTGAGAATAAAATTAGCTAAAGATGCTGGTTTTTATCCAACAGTTAGTGGTAACAAATTCCGCTATTCCATCCGCTTTATGTTACCTTGCCAACATACAGGTCGTCGGTATGCAAACCAGGCCACTACCTTTCAATTAGCGCGCTGTTAACTTATTAACCTTTAGTGTCCTGTTTATACCCGTTAATTTGTTAATGATTCCATGCCCTAAATTTTCGTGTATAATTTAACTCACGTTATCTATATATAATATCCTCACATGACCTTAAAAGTACCCTGCCCACAATGTAAAGAAGCTGTTTTATGGCAAGAGAGTAGCGAATACCGTCCTTTTTGTAGTAAACGCTGCCAGCTTATTGACCTAGGTGAGTGGGCTGATGAAGGCCATAAAATCAGCCAAAACATTCAAGTTGATACCGTTTTATCCGAAGAAATGCTTGATGCGATGGAAGAAGAGTTCTTACTTAATAATAAGTTTTTTGTTGAACCTGAATAAGTAAGCTGAACTATGGACAAGCTGCACTTGCTAAATATTCCATTTATCCAAAGTTCAAGTAGATACTTTTCAGTTTGAGGGGCTCTGTTCAAGGAGCTTTTCAATAATGGCTTTATTAGCTTCTGGAAAGTCTAATTGTTCAAAATCATGTAATTCAAACCAACCTTGCCCCTGTCCTTCTTGTGCGCTTGGTTCTCCGGTAAAGTTATCAACGATAAAAATGTCCAAACAAACCGTTTTACTGCCCTTATCGCATCCCTCTTTAGCTGGGTATGTATGCTCTATCTTCATTAACGGCTGACAAGATAAGATGTCAATTGCCACCTCCTCTTTAAGCTCTCTACAAAGCGCCTGAGCCACAGTTTCTCCAGCTTCCACCTTACCACCTGGAAACTCCCATTTACCACCTTGATGAGCTTCTTTAAGCCGTTTAGTTAGAAAGTATCGACAACAACCTTCGTTATCCATCGTTCGAATAACGCCTACCGCAACATGAACTATTTTATTCATAATATCTCTACTCTTTATACTGCATTTTTTGCGTGAACTTAAAATAAAACATGCTTATGCATATAGCTCAGGAACAATCTCATAAAGACTGTCATCCTCAATTCGTCATCCTGAATTTATTTCAGGATCTCGTTGCTAAGATACTGAAACAAGTTCAGCATGACGTGAAAACCATTAAGTCTTGTGAGCTCCTGAATAGACTACATAGGCATAAAATAAAAAAGCCAGTCGATTGACTGGCTTTACGTGCAAAGGGTTATAACTATTAAGCTAATTTACCATGGCATTGTTTATATTTTTTACCTGAGCCACACGGACAAGGTTCATTTCGACCTACGCGAGGCTGTTGTGCTTGCTCACTAGAGCCTGACGCAGATTGATGTTGAAAATCCTTTGGTACTTCTTCAGATTTTCTGTGTTGTTCTTCAACCGCTTCAACATCAGATTCAGCACGAATTTGCACTTTAGACAAAATACCCACTACATCGTATTTCAAGTTATCTAACATCTCAGTGAATAACTCAAATGATTCACGCTTAAACTCTTGCTTAGGATTCTTTTGTGCATGTGCACGTAGACCTATGCCTTGGCGAAGGTGATCCATGGCAGATAAATGTTCTTTCCAATGAGAGTCTAAACTTTGTAACATAACCGCTTTTTCAAACTGTCGTAAAACATCAGCACCAACGGCACCTTCTTTATCTTTATAAGCTTGGTCGAACTCAGTAACGATTTTTTCGCGTAAACTTTCTTCATGAAGTTTGTTATCTTCTTCAAGCCATTTAGCGATAGTTAAATCAGTTGAATATTCACCTTTTAACTGTTCTTCAAGGCCTTGTATATCCCACATTTCGTCTAATGACTGGCGTGGTATATGTTGGTCAATAACGCCATTAATCACATCACTGCGAATTGCATCAACGACTTCACCAATTTCTTCATTGTCAAGTAGCTCATTACGCTGTTCGTAAATAACACCACGCTGATCATTAGCAACATCATCGTATTCAAGCAGTTGCTTACGCATATCAAAGTTACGACCTTCAACTTTACGTTGAGCATTTTCAATACTACGTGTTACCCAAGGATGTTCAATGGCTTCGCCATGTTCCATGCCTAATTTACGCATCATATTAGAAATACGTTCTGAGGCAAATATACGCATCAATGAATCTTCCATTGATAGATAAAAACGTGTTGAACCTTCATCACCTTGTCGACCTGATCGGCCACGTAGCTGGTTATCAATTCGTCTCGATTCATGACGTTCTGTTGCAACGATATGCAAACCACCTAACTCAAGCACACGTTCATGGTCTATTTTCCACTGCGCCTTAGCTTTCGCTATATCGTCTTCACTTGGGTTATTTAATTTAGCGATGATGGCATCTAAATTGCCACCTAACACGATATCAGTACCACGGCCGGCCATGTTGGTCGCTATAGTCACTGCGTTTTCTTTACCAGCATCCGCAACAATTTCAGCTTCTTGCTGATGGAACTTAGCATTAAGTACCTTGTGCTTGATTTTTTTCTTTTTCAAGAAATCAGATAAAAATTCTGAAGTTTCAATAGCAATAGTACCCACAAGTACCGGTTGACCACGTTTAACACAATCTTGAATATCAGCTAAAATAGCTTCAAATTTTTCGTCAGTTGTTAAGTAAATCAAATCAGCCATGTCTTTACGAACCATTGGCTGGTTAGTAGGAATAATAACTGTCTCTAAGCCATAAATATGGTTGAACTCGAAAGCTTCTGTATCAGCCGTACCCGTCATCCCAGATAATTTTTCATAAATTCTGAAGTAGTTTTGAAAGGTAATAGAAGCTAGTGTCTGATTTTCATTTTGAATATCAACACCTTCTTTAGCTTCAACAGCTTGATGAAGACCTTCAGACCAACGACGACCTTCCATTGTACGACCAGTATGTTCATCAACAATAACGACTTCATTATCTTTTACAATATAGTCGACATCTTTTTGAAACAATTTATGCGCACGTAACGCTGCCATAACATGGTGTAATAACGTTATGTTTGCGGCTGAGAATAAAGTATCACCTTCTGTTAGTAATTCTTTTTCTACCATGATCTCTTCGATATGAATTTGACCACGCTCAGTTAAATAAACTTGCTTGGCTTTTTCATCAATAGTGTAATCACCAGTACTTTCTTCACCTTCTTTATCTTCTTCTTCTTGCTGTTCAAGTGTCGGCACTAAAGTATTGATCACTTTGTAAAGTGCCGAACTGTCTTCAGCTTGACCTGAAATGATAAGCGGCGTTCTTGCTTCATCAATAAGGATTGAATCTACTTCATCGATAATGGCAAAGTGTAGAGGTTTTTGAGAACGCTCTTGTGCTGAAAAGACCATATTGTCACGCAAATAGTCAAAACCGAACTCGTTATTGGTACCATATGTGATATCTGATTGATAAGCAGCCTGCTTAGCTTCAGTTGTCATTCCTGCGACATTACAACCAACTGTTAAGCCAAGAAATTCAAATAAAGGGCGACACCAATCTGCATCACGTGTAGCAAGGTAGTCATTTACGGTAATAACATGCACACCTTTACCGGTTAGTGCATTTAAATAGGACGGTAAAGTAGCCGTAAGGGTTTTACCCTCACCGGTACGCATTTCAGCAATTTTACCTTCGTTAAGTACCATACCACCGATCATTTGCACATCGAAGTGACGCATACCAAAGACACGTTTACTGGCTTCTCTTACCACTGCAAACGCTTCTACTAATAATTGTTCAACCGTTTCACCCTGGGAATAACGCTCTTTGAATTCAATGGTTTTGGCTTTTAATTCTTCATCACTTAATGCTTCGATTACAGGCTCAAGTGAATTTATTGTAGTGACATCTTTGCCCATTTTTTTCAGTAATCTATCATTTCGACTACCAAACATTTTTGTTAACAAATTTCCAAACATCTTATTTAAACCATTAATTGATAATTATCAGTGACTATTTCAATCACCTTGAATTTATTATGATAACCGCTTAACGCTTAAGCCGGTTATTTCCCTTTGCGATAAACAAATTTAATTGGGTCAATTTGTTTATTATTACGTAATATTTCATAATGAACATGCGGTCCAGTTGAGCGACCCGTACTGCCCATACGTGCAATTTTCTGCCCTTTATTTACCACATCACCAACACTTACGAGTAAATCTTTATTGTGACCATAGCGAGTAGTTAAGCCTTCGCCATGATTTATCTCAATTAAATTACCGTAACCGTAACGCTTACTTGCCCAAGTAACCACTCCTGAAGCAGTAGCAATAATGGCTGTATTTTCTTTACCAGCAAAATCAACGCCCTTGTGCATGGTTGGCTTACCATTAAATGGGTCTTTGCGGACGCCATAATAAGAAGATAACCAACCTTTAGCTATTGGTCGACCTGATAAGTAACCATTATTTTGTATATGGTGACCAAAACTTAAAGATTCAAGCATTTGTAATTGTTTTTCTTCGTAATTTATTTTACTTTCAAAATGTTCTATTTCAATAAAGAGTTGTTCAAGAGTTTTATCATTTATTGGAAAGGCATCAGATACCGGTCCACCACTGGCTGGTAACTGGTTAAAATTAAATTCTTTTGCTGGAATATTAGCATCATCAGCTAAGCGATCACCCAAAGCATTTAAACGTAATACCTGACTCTGTAACTCGGCCAATTTAATTGTTAGCGCGGTAATCTTTTGATCTTTAATCTTATTTGGGGCTTGGTTAACTTGAGTTAACACCTGATATTTATCCCCATCAGGTTGCATTTTATTACTGGCAACAAGATGAACAACTAACCCAGAAATTAGCGCAAACGCACACACAGCGGATAACCAATGCAATTTAGTCAACTGCATTGAAAATCTGACGTTCTTTCCACGGTATAGTAGTGTTAAACTCATAGATATCTTTATCGGTTAATTTATTCGGTAGCTAATATTACTGAATTTTGGTAGCAACAATGGCTAGAAAATCAAAAGTCCCTATTAATATGTCAGCTCTGTTGCAAACAACGACAGGCACTTTGGCACATATTCAGACAAAAACCAACTCTTTGACTATT
>Ga0209292_1004296_pt1 | contig 15122 bp, 13 predicted proteins | sample GOMGulsemesocosm_2_FD_184634 | JGI IMG/M metagenome (GOLD analysis project Ga0209292, IMG submission 184634) | Methane-oxidizing microbial communities from mesocosms in the Gulf of Mexico - GOM9C Gulf of Mexico (SPAdes) (version 2) | ecosystem: Environmental > Aquatic > Marine > Cold seeps... | reverse complement strand
AAACTAATGCATGACGAAAGTCATGTAGGTAATCAGCTTTCGCATGTATCTGAAAAAATCACCGAAAATACTGAAGCTATCGATGTTCACGTAAGAGCCGAAGAAAATGAAAATCCCATTCTCAGTAATTTTAATAATTTATTAACTTTATTTAGTAGCATGATCATGAAAGTTAAACGTATTTCGGGTGATTTAGAAGAAAACGCCAATGCACTAAATACAGCCAAAGACGAGTTAGAAATTTCGGTAAACCAACGCCAACAAGAAACCGAGGTGATTGCGAGCTCTGCCGAAGAAATGGCCGTTACGGTACAGTCTATTGCGCAAGATGCTTCAATGCTTAGTCAACAAATGCAAGAAGCCAACGATTTAACGCAAAATGCTAATACGCAAATTGCCGCGGTTAACGCTCAAAACTCTTCGTTAACAAATGCGTTACAGCAAACTAATGAAGATATTGGTGAACTTGCTAACTCAAGCATTGCTATTGAAACGGTATTATCTGAAATCACTAGCATTGCCGACCAAACTAACTTACTTGCCTTAAATGCAGCCATTGAAGCAGCGCGAGCAGGTGAACAAGGCCGTGGTTTTGCCGTAGTTGCCGACGAAGTTAGGGCACTAGCTAATAGAACTAAAGAAAGTACCGATAAAATTGCCAATACCGTTACACAATTATCAAGCTACTCGAAGCGCTCAACCGACTCGATGGAAACGAGTATTAAGGTCATTAACAAAATTATTGAACAGGCAAATGAAGCTAATGACATTATCCACCAAGCCTCAACACTGGTATCTGAATCGAGCAGCATAGCCATTAATGTTGCGGCGGCTGTAGAAGAACAGTCAACCACAACAGATAGTATCGCGCAGAGTACTGAAAACTTAAGGGCAATGGGCCAACAAGATGCAGGTAAAATATCTATGTTGGTCACTGAAGCTGGTCGTATTCAAGCAACAGCTAATGACATGGGTGAAAGTGTTGCTAATTTCAAATAAGCACATAGATATTCATGACGAGTAACAAAGATAAAAGCGCCATAATAACCAAAACTCATTATGGCGTTGTGTTACTTTGGCTGGTTCTTACCGTAGTAGCTGCTAGTTATTTTATTAGTGAGCGGCTGGTAGCTTTTGATCCTCAGAAAAAGCTTGCTGACATAAACCAACAAGCCTTAGTTGAGCATATTCTTGCTGATATTAATTTATCCAGCCCTTTGTCTAACACCTTAATCAATTTTATTAGTCCGCATTGCCAATGTAATCAAATAAGTTTCGAGCATCTAACCGATGTAAAAAATACAGCGTCCCTTAACAATATGTCGGTGATAGACATTAGCCTACCTAAAAATTTCACTGGTCTTATTCCCTCAACGCCTGCGGCACTGGTATTAGATGAAAACGGCGAACTTATTTATTTTGGTCCCTATTCTGAAGGCCTTAGTTGCGGAAAAGGAGAAGGGATAATAGATATGGTGTTATCAAACTACAAAAAGGGTTTTAATGCCCAGCTGATAATGGCAAACTCTGAAGGTTGCTATTGCAATACTCATTAGCGCTAATCAGGGATAATCATGTTTTTTACCAAAAATTTACTTTGCCACATATCAGCATTCTCATTTAAAAATATGTTGTCCACTCTCTCTATCATCCTACTTTCTTTCTTGGTGAGTTCTGCAAGTTTCGCGCAGGAAGGAAATACTAATGCTCATATTTCTTTCGAAAAACCTTGGATAAGATTATTACCTCCAACGATTATGCATACCGCTGGTTATGTCACAATAAAAAACAGTAGTGATACACAAGACACTCTGTTGAATGTATGGAGTCCAACGATAGATTCTTTGTCGGTTCATCAAACCAAAGAAGTTGATGGTGTATTTAAAATGCTCGCCGCTAAAAACTTGGTTGTAGCACCTAAAAGTCAGCTAGAAATGAAGCCTGGTGGCTATCACCTGATGATGATGGGCTTAGAAACACCATTGACTGATTCATCTGAAATAATGATTTGCTTCGAATTTGAAAAAGCGGGTATTGTTCACGTAATATTCCCTAGCAGTAAAACAGCGCCTTAACGAACGTACTTCCCATGAAACTATTCTCACTTATTTTCCTTACATTACTGGTAGGTTGCGGACCTTCAGAAACTTATACTTCAGCTCCCATTGCAATGCTAGAACAATCCGAGAGTTTAGTAGAAATCTCGGATATTTCTAACGATGGTAAATATACCTTAGTCGCAAATGCTAACAGCGTATGTTTATGGAATAACCTAACGAAAAAGCTGCAATTAAACTGTATAACAGGGAAAGCAAAAGACTATATAGAAATCGTTAAAATAGCTAAAAACAATCAGTACTTTATCATTTCAAATCGTGTGTCTGTACGCTTATACGCCTTAACCACAGGAAAATTAATTGGTGAGTGGTCGTTGCAAGACCACATTATTAACGATATTGCATTATCAAAAAATTCAGACGTTATTCTATTAGGATTTCGCAGCGGAAAAGCCAGTGTTATTAACCCATTTACGAAAGCGATGGCGACTTACCAAAAACACAAACTAGACATTAACTCGGTAAGTATTTCTGATGATGGTCTATTTGCCTTCACAGGATCTAGCGACAAAACAGCCAGTTATTGGAATACGGCAACAGGTGAAAACAGCCATTCGTTTAAACATTTATCTCGTGTAAATCACGTAGTCATGAGTGGTGATAAAAGCATTGGTTTTTCTATCGATGCCATTAAAGATCGTATGATTTGGGATTTAAAAACAGGTAACCTTATTGCCGAATTAGATTCACATTTACGGTTTATTGAATTTAACGATAGCCAATTTTCAAAAGATAAATCGCTATTGCTTTCAGCCTCACCTAAACAAACCTTGCAACTATGGCGTATGAGTGACGGTAAGTTAATCGCCCAATGGGCCGCTAAACACCTTAAAAAACGCTCTTCAGTGCTTAGCATTGCTTTTAAAGAAAAAAGTGTTTTAAGTAGCACCAGCGATGGTATTTTAGAAGAGTGGCCAATGCCGCCTAATTCAGTTTTGTCTGCTGATTAGGCTAACCATAAAGAAGCTAGCCACAATGAACGTGTTTAGGCTTAATGAAATAGTTAACCACTAATCTTATTAAAAGCCCAATGAGTATCATTGCTGTTAATAAAGTAAGCCAATATGGCAATACTTCATGATGCTCTCCAACCATTGGTGCAACCTCAAAACCAAACCTCTCAACCATATAGTCGGTTAATAAACCAAACACTACGGCAACGCCTATAACACCAATTAAGTAAGAAGCGACCGCACGTTTACCCAATTCATTGGCAACAACCCCTAAGGTCGCTACATTGGTTGCAGGCCCAGCTAACATAAACACTAACACGGCTCCTGGAGAAACGCCTGATAACAACAACCCAGCAGCTATGGGTGTAGAGGCAGTCGCACAAATATACATAGGAATACTAACCAGAATAACAACAACCATGGCCAATATACCGCTACCCCATTGAGTAAAGAAATCAGCCGGAATATATGTTTGTACCAATGCGGCAAAAAACAATCCTATTAATAACCACTTCGCAGTATCTTCCAATAACTTAGTACAACTAAACGTTAATGCCTCAGTAAATTTTTGCCAATGCGAAGGTTTACCTATTGAAGTCGAACAAGCGCTAGTCGCGGTAGTGGAATCCGAGCTACAACAAGATGATTTAACCGGCTCAACTTTTTTAGTGCTACAGCAACTTGTTGTTTTAGCTTGAGTATCATCAGTTGAATCAGCCTGAGCAATATTTTTATTTGGTATTTCGTCACTATCTCGCCCCACTAATACACCCGCAACAATGGCGCTAACTACAGCGGCAATAGGACGAATAATTGCCATGAAGGGCCCAAGTAATACGTAGGAAACCGAGATAGAATCAACACCTGTTTCAGGGGTCGAAACCAAAAACGCGGTGGTAGCACTTTTTGAAGCCCCTGCTCTACGTAAACCTAATGCGGCAGGAATAACACCACACGAACATAGCGGCATAGGTGCACCAATAACGGCTGCCTTTATCGTGGTATATAAGCCGTCAGAACCTAAGTGTTTGTTGAGAAAGTCTTTCGGTAAATAGACATTAATTAAGCCCGCAATAAATAGTCCAAGCAACAACCAAGGTGCAGAGGCTAAGAAAAGTATCCAAAAGTTTTCAAGAAGCAACATGGTTGTCCTCCAACGTTGTTAATATTGAGCATTGCGTCGCACTTTCACTTCCTCCACAACAAGCCTTTACTAACTGCTGTAGTGACGATTGGATCATAGTGAGTTCACGTATTTTGTCTTCAACTTGATGTAATTTTTGTTCGGTGAACGATTTTACATCGTGGCAACTATGATTAGATTTATCTATTTTTATCGATAACAAATCTTGAATATCTTTTAAGGTAAAACCACATTTTTTAGCACTAAGAATAAACGTTAAGCTACGTAGGTTCTCATCATCATACAAACGATACCCAGTAGTAGATCTTGTTGTAGGTTTAAGTAGACCGTGCTTTTCGTAATATCTTAAAGTATCTGTTGATACCGATAGTTTTGTTGCTAGTTCACCAATTTTGTACATAGTTCACCTCAAATACTTGCGCTGATAATTCAATCATACACCTTAGAGTGTACTCCAAGGTCAAGTATCGTTAGCTTATTTTTTAAAGCCTTTATATTACCTCCGTCGGATACTTATAAAAATTCCACCAAGCGCTAAATCGTTTTTATGAGGAAATCTGCTAGGCTTAATAGATCACCCATGTATGAAGTTCACAAGGATGCGTCTACGTTGTTAAAGAGGCGTTCATGTTAGTAAGTAAAGCAGTCAGTTTTTTCTTAGCGTGTGTTCTATCTTTATCTACCTACGCAGAGAAGTATATAATCGGTACTGAAGACATTAACTATTACCCACATTATGGAAAAGTTAACGTCGAAAATCCTATTTTTTCTGGTTATGCAAAAGATATATTCGACCATTTTTCTCGAGCAGAAAAAATTCATTTGGATTATAAATACTATCCGGTAAAACGCCTTTATAAGGCATTTAGAGTGGATAACCTTGTTGACTTCAAATACCCTGACAACCCCAAATGGCGATCTACTTTTATACAAGACCAACCTATTTACTATAGCGCTCCGGTAGGAACATTTATTGATGGCACCGTTGTGCTAGAAAAGAACAAACAATACACCATCAACAACGTAAAAAGACTAGGAACAATAAAAGGATTCACCTTACTGGTTTACGCTCAACAAATTAAAAACAAACAGATACAGCTATTCGAATATAGTAATACCGATAAGTTATTAAAGGCGCTATCGCACCAACTAATCGACGCCGCTTACCTCAATATTGATGTGGCTACTCACCAAATGCTAACAAACAAAACGCCTATTCACTTTGTTCGAACGTTACCGTATAGCCCTGGCTACTATCATTTATCAACCATAAAACATCGAGAAATGATTGATAAACTAAATAATTTTCTAGATAAAAATGCTATTCTAATAGAGAGTCTTCAACGAAAATACCGTTTAACAACGCATTAGGATCTAGGATTTACGTGTCATTTAATTATTTGGTTATATTATGCTGCCATCACTTGTAGAAAAGCTTATAAGAAGTTGCTCAAAAGAAGATCAGGTTGATGTTAAAGCGTTTTCTGATGCATTGGGTGTTTCTATTAAACTTGACGCCCAATTGAAAAATCTTTGCGAAATACGGTTTGATGAAAGCAGCCAAAAACCCGTTATTTCATTACTTTCATCTTTAGATAAAAAAACCAAATATACCTTTTTGGTAATAGCATTAGCTGAATATATACTCACACCAGAACGTGTGTCGCGAACAGGGATTTGTTACGATATTTTTTTCCTTGATGATATTTACCATCAACGTCACGGTTATCGTATGCTGCTAGCAACACGTATAGCGATGCCTGAACATTTAATTAATATCATTAGCTCAACTTCTCCAGAGGCTGATGAAGTGATCACTCAAGCGAATTATTTACCTAAGTTTTTGAGGTGTTGTGTCAGCGACAGTTCTGCGCTGTTTTTGATAGCTAATTTTGGTGATTTACTTGGACGTTAGTTAACGGGAATATAGCGAATTCTAGGAATAATACTTTCCAGCCCCGATAAATCAATACGGTTAAACAATGCCAAGTTATTACGCAAACTATCTCGACTTGGTATTTCATTGGCACTACATACCACAACCACATTTTTGTAATGATCAAAATCGATTAAAGCAATAAAGGGAAACGACTTTTTGATAGCAAATAAAGCATTTAACAACTGTATTTCTGTTTCGGCAAATAGGTTTAATATCACAACAGGTTGATCCAAGGTAATGGCTTTCAACTTGATATAAAACTCGGCGTCAAACAAATATTCAGGGCTTTTTTCGTCAATAAACATATCACATAACACCACATCAAACTTTGCATGCGTAGTTGCTATATAGTCTTCTGCTTTTTGACATTTTATTGATGTTTTTTCAGGTATTTTAAAATACTGACGCGCCATATCAATAATAGCACGTGATTGTTCAACAGAAGTAACATCAATATTATTGAAAACACTCAATGCACGCTCAAACGATGCACCACCTAACCCTAAATTAAGTACTCGAAGTGGCGTTTTTTTCCATAACAAAAAAAGTAACATAGATTGTGGAATAGGTAATACAAGATGATTAGGACTCTTCAGTGACATTAACGACTGAACACCCTCACCGTTATGCTCAAACCAACGATATTCATCAGTTTCTTTAACCGTCAATAGCTCATTAGCAACCTTAACTTGATGTAATTGGGTATATTTTTTTGTTTGAAGTTTATTCAGATCCATTAAATTTGAGCCTATTGGTCTTACCGCACAACACTCCCATAACCTTATTATAGGAGGTAAGAACGAATTAATGTTCTTTTTGAAGTTATTAGCTTAGGTTTTACCTAACTTAATGCTTTAATCGCTCGTCCAATACCGTCAACAGTCAGTGGGAACATTCTATCGTTAACTAACTGTTTCATAATATTAATAGACTGATGATACGACCAATGCGTTTCTGGCTGCGGATTTAACCACGCTACTTTATTGAAATGCGTTGTCACTTTATTCAAATATTCCGCACCGGGTTTTTCGTTCCAATGCTCTACGCTGCCACCAGGGTATGTAATTTCGTACGGCCCCATGGTCGCATCGCCAACAAAAATAATTTTGTAGTCTGCGCCAAAAGTACGGAGTACTTCTTCTAAATCAATGGTTTCGGTATAACGACGCTGGTTATCTTTCCATACTTTTTCGTACAAGCAATTATGAAAATAGAAAAACTCTAAGTGCTTAAATTCGGTATGAGCCGCCGAAAATAACTCTTCACACGTTTGAATGTACTCATCCATAGAACCACCAATATCAAAAAACATCAGCACTTTTACTGCATTATGTCTTTCTGATTCCATGTGTACATCTAACAACCCACCATTTCGAGCGGTTGAGTGAATGGTTGTGCCAATATCGAGTTTTTCACTAGCCCCCGTACGAGCAAACTTACGCAGTTTTTTCAGTGCTAACTTAATGTTTCTTGTACCTAATTCTCGGTCTTGATCGAAGTTTTTAAATTCGCGTTTATCCCACACTTTAACGGCACTATTATTTCGATTTTTATCTTGGCCAACACGAATACCTTCAGGGTTATAGCCATAAGCACCAAAGGGTGATGTACCGCCTGTTCCAACCCATTTATTACCACCTGCATGACGCTTTTTTTGTTCTTCTAAGCGTTCTTTTAAGGTTTTCATCAGTTCTTCTAAGCCACCTAACGCTTTGAGCTTTTCTTTTTCTTCGTCACTTAAATTTTTCTCGAACTCTTTACGTAACCAATCTTCCGGTAATAGTTGATCGAACAAATCAATGCTTTCAATACCTTCAAAGTATTCAGCAAAAGCTTTATCGTACTTGTCGTAATGAATTTCATCTTTCACCATGACGATTTTCGCCAAGTTATAAAATTCATTAACGTCAGCAAATACCACACCTTTTTTAAGCGCGGCAATTAAGTCTAAAAGCTCTCGTAAACTACAAGGAACTTTATGTTTTTTAAGGGTCAGGAAAAAATCAATAAACACGGTTAAACTACCTGTTTCTACGGCTCATAAAGGCAAGTTTTTCCAGTAATGATACGTCTTGTTCGTTTTTCAATAACGCGCCAAATAAAGGAATAACGTCTGATTTTTTATTCATAAGTACATCTTGAGCAACATCGTCTGCCATTAACAGTTTTAACCAATCAATAAGCTCAGACGTTGACGGTTTTTTCTTTAAGCCATTCACTTCACGCAATTCAAAAAACACGTCTAAGGAGTGTTTTAATAACTCTTGTTTTACGTTTGGATAATGTACATCAATAATCTGTTCCATTTCAGGCTTGGTAGGAAACTTAATGTAATGGAAGAAACAGCGTCTTAAAAAAGCATCTGGCAATTCTTTTTCGTTGTTAGAGGTAATAATAATAATTGGTCGTTGTTTTGCAGTGATAACTTCTTGAGTTTCATAAACAAAAAACTCCATTTTATCTAGCTCTTGCAACAAATCGTTCGGGAATTCGATATCGGCCTTATCAATTTCATCAATTAACAAAATTGGACGCTGCTCTTCTTCAAACGCCTGCCACATTTTACCTTTTACAATGTAGTTCGAAATATCATGAACACGCTCATCACCTAATTGGCTGTCACGTAAACGCGATACCGCGTCGTATTCATACAAGCCTTGCTGAGCTTTAGTTGTTGATTTGATATGCCACTGATAGAGCTTACAATTAAGTGATTTAGCTAGCTCTAGTGCGAGCTGGGTTTTCCCTGTTCCGGGTTCACCTTTAATTAATAATGGTTTTTCTAATGCTATAGCCGCGTTAACCGCTAAGCCTAAATCATCTGAAGCAATATAATTATCTGTACTTTTAAACATGGGCAACCTATCAAGTAATTTCATCAAACTAATATTAATAGTCTCAAGACTAACTCAAAAACGCAACTGATTCGACCACCTACCTATAGATAAGTTAACAACAAACCCAATAATCTACATTGTTGATACTTTAAACCAAGCAGGAAACTTAAACATTTAGCTTTTTCATGTTAATTTACCTTTTGTAGTGACTACCTAAAATAACAAACAAGGTTAATTTTCTCCCCATGAGCACTGAAAGATATATCCCATTTACCAAACAAGACATCATTTCATTGTGCTTAGATCACAACAAAACGTTATCTAATCAACCTTTTACTCAGGTATGTGCATTACTGTCAAGTTTATTTCATTTTCAATATCATCATCTGTTAGAAAACCTTAAAGAGTCGTACGAACCGTTTAATCCAAATTCGGCTACCCGAACATTAACGGTTCCTGCAAAAGAGCAACTTGTCCGCTATCAAAAATCTTTTGTGAAAAATTTCGAACAAGTATTAAATGCCGCTAATTTTGAAAAAATCACTAATACTGATCTTCAAGAAGCGCTAAATGAAGAATCTCTATTTAAAGTAAGGCTAGAAGTGAAGTTTAGCGACTTTGAAGAAATTGTTTTTTACCGCCGTGGTGAATCAGAAAAAACAGAAACCATTAGTAAGTTCTTTGGTTTAATCAAAAAACCTATCACTTTCGTCAATTATGATCGTGTGGCGGTTTATATTAAATTTAAAAGTGAAGAACATTTTACCGAACGCAAACTGCCACTTGGCTGTATTCCTGGTTCTACTGTTATTAAATTATTTCAAAATGTACCAAAAGCCGACCTAGAAATGCTATTTCCTAACAGTGAAATACGTATGCGACCAATCGATAAAGTCGTTATTGGCACGTCTGCCATTATTGGCGGAGGCATTGTATTAGTGACAAAATTGGGTGCTTCGCTCATTTTATTAGCTACTTTGCTGTCGTTTTGGGTAGGAATGAGTGATGAAGCGGTAGAGATTGGTCAGAAACAACTTATTGCCTTATTACTTGGTTTAGGCGTGTTTGGCAGCTTTATTTTTAAAGAGTGGAGTAAATTTAAAAACCGTAAAATCAAATTTATGAAAGCACTTGCTGACAATTTATATTACAAAAATTTAGACAACAACGCCGGTGTTTTCCACACCTTAGTAAACGAGGCAGAAGAAGAAGACTTCAAAGAAGCGATTCTCGCTTATAGTTTTTTACTTAAACACGAAAAAGGCCTTACCGCTCAAGCATTAGATAAAGAAATCGAACAGGTTTTTGAAGAAAAATATCAATGCACATTAGATTTTGAAATTACTGATGCACTTGAGAAATTAGAAAGATTTGGTTTGGTATATTCGAGCCAAAATGTCTATCAGGCTATTGATGTTAACTCAGCCAAAATAGTGTTGGACCAACATTGGGATAAATTATTTTAACCTTTAAACGGTATAATAATTTGGTCTCAGGTAAAAAATTTACGCTGATATAATCCAATTATAAGCTTCTTCGTGATCTTCAAAATCGCCAATCACTTGTTCTGTTCTTGAATTAGCAAGTGTTTTCACCATAAATAAGGTTGCGTTTGATTTAATCACTCTCGACTTTTTTTGTAAGTTTTGTTTATTTAACCAATAGTTTAAATCATCAACCTCTTTAAACGCTTCAGGTGTAGCACCGAGCATGTCGAGTAAATTAACTAATAATGAAAATGGCTTCCCCTTGAACGTAGCAACAGCTTCTTTTACACCATTAGTGTAATTTACAGCGCCAAATTCATTAAATTCCCCAATCAAATGTACAACAATAATATTGCCATCTATTTGAACGAAGACTTCACCATGGTCTAAAAACATATATTTATCATATCTTTACTACTTAATTTATGGGTAATATTAACACACCGCGAACTCAGTTAAGCATTTTTTTGAAAAAAAAACCTGAATACGCCACCGCAATATTCAGGTATTCATTTGATTTTAAACGTAAAAACTAGCCTGTATTACGTAACCCGGTTGCTACACCGGCAATACTTACCATCAATGCGCGTTCTAAATCGGCATCAAACGGCGCGTCTTCGTCACGTTTACGTGCTCTACTTAACAGTTCAACCTGCATCAAATGTAATGGTTCTAAATAACCTGATCGGATCATCATCGACTCTTTAGACGCTAAGTCGTTTTCCATAACCTCTCTCTGCTCTAACAAGGTTAATAATAACGTGCGACTTTGTGTTAATTCAGCTCGAAGATTTTCACCAAAATAGCGTAGTGAATCTTCAACTAAAGTTTCATCATACTTAGCCGCAATATGGCGATTAGACTTCATGAATACCATTTCAAGCATAGATAAACGCGATGCGAAAAACGGCCAATGAGTTTTCATCTCTCGCATAATTTTCTCATTGCCATTATCGATCGATGACTGAAATGCCTTCATTACACCTAACCATGCTGGCAGTACTAGTCGATTTTGTGCCCAAGCAAATATCCAAGGAATAGCACGTAAACTCTCTACCCCACCGTTTACATTACGTTTAGATGGACGACTACCTAATGGCAGTTTAGACAACTCAAGTTCTGGTGTTGCACTACGGAAATACTGCACAAAGTTTGGGTCGTCTCGAACAATACTGCGGTAGTTATCACGCGCGTTATTCGCCATGTCGGTAACCACATCACGCCATTCATCTTTTGGTGCTGGTGGTGGTAACATTAACCCTTCTAATATCGCACTCGCGTATAACGACAAGCTATGCTGCGCTAATGGCTCTGTACCAAATTTATATCGAATGGTTTCACCCTGTTCGGTAACACGAAAACCACCTAAACATGAACCTGGGGGCTGCGATAAAATAGCACCATGCGCAGGTAATCCACCTCGACCAATTGTGCCTCCACGTCCGTGGAATAAGGTTAACGAAATACCATATGATTTAGATAACTCAACCAAAGACTCTTGTGATTTATATTGCGCCCAACCCGCAGCTAAAGCGCCGGCATCTTTTGCTGAATCTGAATACCCGATCATCACGTATTGATGTTTGTTAATAAACTCACGATACCAATCAATTTCAAGTAACTGACTCATACTGTCGTGGGCATTATTTAAATCATCTAACGTTTCAAACAGTGGCGCAACGGGCATTGCCCATTGTATACCTGATTCTTGCAATAATAGATGAACAGCTAAAACGTCTGACGGTTTCCGAGCCATAGAAATAATGTATATTCCCAAAGCTTCAGGGTTTTGTTGTGCAACCACTTGGCAGCTTTCTAAAACTTCTTTTACATCGTCTGATGGTGTCCAATTTCTTGGAATTAGTGGACGGTTTGAATCAAGCTCGTCTAACAAAAACTTTTGTTTTTCAGGCTCTGACCAACTGCTATAGTCGCCCATACCAAGGTATTGTGTAAGTTCACTAAATACATCTGCGTGACGATCAGAGTCTTGACGAATATCCAGTTTCAGTAAGTTAATACCAAAACAATAAGCACGTCGAATCGTGTCAAGTAACTGGCTATTGGCTATGCCCTTCATACCAACACTCATAAGTGAGTGATAACATAGCTCTAACGGCTGAGTAAGCTCTATTTGATGATCAATACCAACAACTAATGTACTCGTTTCACCCTGTAAGTAGGCTTCAATGCCTTCATCGGTTTTTATCAGCTTTTGTTTTAACTTATGCAACAATTCACGATAAGGTTCTTTAACATCGCCTACTGAACTTCTAAGCTCTTGTGAACAGGCTTCCATTGATAATTCAACGTAAAGCTTTTCAACATCACTTAAAAACAATTTAGTGGCGCGTTGCTTGGCAAGTAACAATACCTTTTCAGTAACCTTAGAGGTTACAAATGGATTACCGTCTCGGTCTCCGCCCATCCATGATGCAAAACGCACAATGTTAGAGTTTAAGGGAATATTAATATTAAATTCTGTTGATAACTGCTGATCAAAATTACGAATAAAGTCTGGCACAGCTTGCCATAAAGAAGTTTCTATAACTGAAAAGCCCCATTGCGCTTCATCTACAGGCGTAGGGCGTTCTGCTCTAATTTCGTCGGTATGCCAAGCTTGGCTGATCAATTCAGCAATACGAGATTCTATACGCTCGCGTTGTGCCGTAGATAAATTGTCAACGTGTAAATCTGACAAACATTCAGCTAATCTTGCGTATTTATAAATAAGTGTACGGCGTGTAACTTCGGTAGGGTGAGCGGTTAACACTAATTCAATAGATAACTTTTGAACCGCTTCAACAATCGACATTTCAGTGGTGTCGCTGTCTTTTAATTTTTGAAAAAAGTCATTCACTGGATTTTTATCAAAACATTTAGCAACCGTATCTTCTTGCTCAGCTAGGTTAGCTAAATTCAAAAACTGTGAGAATGCACGACCAACAGTTAATAGCTCATCATTGGGCATTGCTTTAAAGGCTTCTTGTAGCTTTTCAGTACTATCGCTATCGCCAAGCGATGACTTACGCCCTTCAATTCGAATATGTTCTATCTTCTCTAGCCATTCATCACCTAAATGCTCTTGAATAATGTTTCCTAATTCAGTTCCTAGGAAACGAACCATTTCAAGCAATGAATCATCGATACCTTTTTGCATAATCAACCTCGTCTATATTTTTATCATAGTGCCTATCATACTAACAAAAATACGAAGGAGTTCTTATACGATTTAATTATGTTTAAAAAGGACTTTACAGAAAGGAAGGTTAAAATAAAACGAGTGAGGAAATCACTCGTTTCATTTAGAGGTTGAGTTAGTGAACTATTCGGCCCAGTGTTTACATTTACTGGTTTTACCAATACCAGGGTTAAACGTATTGGTAGGATCAAGTGTTTTATAAAAGTTCTTTAAATCGTCTTTGGCAAAATATTCGTGACCAACGTTGTGCTCGGCAGGATATTCAGCGCCTCTTGCATCAAAGGTTTCTAATATTTTGTTTTTGATCGCTTTGGCATCAGCTCCCTTTTTCAAAATATAGTTTTGGTGCATAACGTGACAAAACAAATGCCCGTAATAAAGCTTAAGCTCTACTTGCTCTTCAATTTCCGGAGGAAGTTTTTCAAACCAATCTAATTCATTTCGAGGGAATGCCACATCTATAGTCATCATAGAACCAACTTTATCACTATGCATTGCGTGATAACGCCCTATGGCTCCACCTGCAGCAAAACGATGTAAAATAGCTTTTTCACCTTCGTCTTGTGTACATTCAAAGTAACCACCTTCGTTGGTTTCAAAAAACTCACTTAAAAATGCTTGAGCTTCGTCAACACCTTCACCACTCATTTCCAAAATCCAATGGTGTTCGTATTTATCACGAAACTCTTCCATGCGTTTTGGTAGGTGATTTGGCCATAAATAGCTTAAGTACTGCATGGCTCTATCAGAAAACTTGCTCGGTAAAAATTTAAATTTACTCGCAATGCCATCTACTGCTCTTTTGATTGAAAACAACTTAGGAATATATTTAGAGCCTAACTTGTCGATCACTAAAAATGAATCTTTGCCATACTTTTTAGCGGTATCGTAACAATCACGATGTAAGTATTCGCCCGAAACAGGTAATGATTTAAAGTTTGATAATACATGCCTACGTATTTTAGTTAATACCGCTGGATCATTAGTACCTACATAAAAAACTTGCTGTTTTTTAGGAATTTCATACGTGTCTAAACGAACAGCAAATACCGCTAGTTTTCCCGCACAACCTGCTGATTCATATAACCGACGACCGTCATTATTGAAACGCGAAGGTGTATCTGCATCTATGTCTCGTACACGCTCGTGGTATTCATTGTCAGAAGCTCGTTTGTTAGGGAATTCAACTTCACCTTCTTGATAATTTTTATTCTGTAGATTTGTTAGAATTTCTTCTGGGGTATCGCCTAATTTAATACCAAGGTTATTAACTAAAGATAATTTTCCATCGGTATCTATTTGAGCAAATAAAGACAACTCAGTATACGCAGGTCCACGTTGAACCAAAGCACCACCTGAATTATTACAAATACCACCAACAATTGACGCACCAATACAAGATGAACCAATAACAGAATGAGGTTCACGACCGTATGGCTTTAA
>Ga0209292_1004294_pt1 | contig 15129 bp, 13 predicted proteins | sample GOMGulsemesocosm_2_FD_184634 | JGI IMG/M metagenome (GOLD analysis project Ga0209292, IMG submission 184634) | Methane-oxidizing microbial communities from mesocosms in the Gulf of Mexico - GOM9C Gulf of Mexico (SPAdes) (version 2) | ecosystem: Environmental > Aquatic > Marine > Cold seeps... | reverse complement strand
TGGCGGGTTTTAGCGAGCTAGCGGCTAATTGCCACTGCTCTATGTGTCGCAAGTTTCACGGTGCGGCCTATGGGACTCTAGTTGGGGTAGAGCATCTAACTTGGCTGCAAGGGATTAATTTGCTGAAAGACTATAAGGCAGAAAATGGCACCGTCCGAACGTTTTGTCAGGAGTGTGGTTCCAGCTTAGGATTTCGCGTGCAAGGCGCGGGCATGGATGACATGGAGCTGGCTATAGGTACACTTGATGATGAAATTCCAGTGCTGGTCGATGCGCAAATTTACACCCATTACAAAGCCAATTGGTGTGTGCTGGGCGAAGAGCAAAAGATCTACCCAGAGGGCAGGACAAGTTAGCCCCTCGTCAGACCAGAGGTCTTTTGCAGTGACAGCACTGAAGAGTTTTGAGCAATAAGATAATCTACTATAGAGCATCCGTATGAGCATGCTGATTAACTTAGCGACGGGCATCGCTACTGGGTAAGCGTAGTTTATGACTTGCATTGTAGCGATCTGTTGGTAGAACAGAACGACTACTAAGGAATGCTGGGGGGTTATTAGACTCAAGTTAATTTATAAAGAAATGAGTTTTGCAGTATATGTCTATACCTGTGAGCCTCTTTAGAGGGTGTCGCAAAACTACTGCGCTCACAAATGCAGCGTTAAAAACAAGCTCAATATGCTCATTTATACCCATAAACTCCGCTATTTTACCCATTTTTGCCTTGCCTTGTTATCGCTCGCTACCTTTTGCGACAGCCTCTTTATGGGTATTGATTACTTATCTTAGGTGATGACATTACACAGAAATCTCATCTGGGGCCTTATTCGCTATTCCCCATAAGTTGCATGAGAGATACGACAAACTGTATTATGCATTTATTTTTTCAGTCTTAGAGTTACGCAATTATGTTAAGCACTAACAGTCGAAATATCATAACCCCTTGTACCGGACAGTGTGGCCTAGATGATAGCGATATTTGTACGGGATGTTATCGATCGGGAGCGGAAATAAGTGATTGGCTGCATAAGTCTGAAGATGAAAAAATAGAAATAGTCATCAGATGCAAACAGCAGCAGGCTAAAAATAGACAAACTGATTGATTATCTTCACTGTGTTATCCAATAGGCTAGTGTATGAGTCATATTCAATCTATATAAATAGGGTTCTCTCATTCAGTGCCTGTGCCTGTTACTTAAACGCTTTGCATTATCCAGCAAATCTACCGATCTGCGCTGTGCTTTAATGCGCCTTGTCTAGAAGTACATTAAGCTAGTCATAGGCGCTAAACAACCTTATTGACAGCACCTTACTAGATAGTTTCGGGGAGATTCAAGTACAGGACAACAGTACCTTTCTCTGACACTGATTAGGTCTTAGCCAGCTAGTTTGAAGTACTGTTTCATAGACCGTTTTTACCAATCTAGTAAAGTTGGTGCGTTTTATGCTTTCTCTTGTTTTTTCATCGCAATAGGAACAATTGTGAAAAAGCTAGACTCTCACTCGAATATTAATACCGAGCGCGATACCCCCAAAACTATTATGTTGATCGATGCCCGCGAGCGGCGTCGCAGATTACTGGCTCAAGCACTAGAAGGCAGTGGTTATCAGTTGGTGTTTGTCAGTGAGACAGCTGAGCATTTAAGTGTATTAGCTCAAAGATATATACCCGATGTGATAGTGATTGGAGTCAGTGGGCCAGATAGTACCACTTTAGCTAATTTGAGCGCATTAAATGAAACTCGGCCTGCACCTGTGGTGGTATTTGCTGAAGAAGATACTCCGCAGGTGATACAGAAGACGATAAAAACCGGTGTCTGCGCTTATATTGTTGACGATATCCAACAGCAGCGCATGAACAGTATCATTACTGTGGCTTATCTGCGCTTTATCGAACAACAAAAAGTTAAAGAGCAGTTATTAAAGAGTCAAGATGCACTTGCCAATCGCATTGTGCTGGAGAAAGCCAAAGGGCTTTTAATGGCGCAGCGTGACATTAGTGAGCAGCAAGCATTTGCCATGATTCGCAAGATGTCGATGGACAAAGGACAGCCGATCAGTAAAGTTGCCACAGATATTATTGATTTACTCACGCTAATCGCTGCAGATTAGATAGTAACCATTTTGGTGCAGATCAACCGGTGTTAGTGTCACAAGAGTGCCATATATCCAGTCAAAATCAGAAAACCACTAACTTACAATCGGTTTATTGATAGACTTTATGGTTGGCATGTAAAATGCTTTATTAAATAGTAGAAGAAATCAGTTTCCAACGGCGGGAACTGAATGAACATATAAATCTCGGTACAACGACGTGCTGAGATAAAGCTTAAATTTAAGCTTACGAGCAAAGGCGCTCATCACCGTATTCTTTTAATAGGAGTAGCGGGGATGGGCGTTTTTTTTTGTCAAATTTTTATGATTACAGAGGATTAGCTATGCATTGGATGAAAAAATTAACTGTCGCAGCCATAGTGAGTGCGACCACAGTCTCTCTTATTCAAGCCGCAGAATTGGGATACCCGGAAAAGGAAGAACTTACCTTTGGCTTTATCAAGCTCACTGATATGGCACCTATCGCCATCGCCTATGAAAAAGGCTATTTCGAGGACGAAGGGTTGTATGTCACAGTAGAAGCGCAAGCAAATTGGAAAGTACTACTTGATGGAGTACTGGACGGTCGCTTAGATGGGGCGCATATGCTGGCAGGGCAACCGCTAGCATCCACCATGGGATACGGCACAACCGGCCATATTATTACGCCTTTTTCTATGGACTTGAACGGTAATGGCATTACTGTTTCAAATGATGTCTGGGCCAAAATGAAAGCCAATATCCCCAAGAATGCAGCAGGTAAACCAGTGCATCCGATAAAAGCAGATGCGCTGAAACCTGTGGTTGAGCAGTTTCATGATGCGGGTAAAGCATTCAATATGGGGATGGTGTTCCCCGTCTCCACCCATAACTACGAATTGCGTTACTGGTTGGCCGCCGGCGGTATTCACCCGGGTTTTTACGCACCCCATAAATTCGATACCAGCGGGCAGATTGATGCAGATGTGCTGTTATCGGTGACTCCTCCACCGCAAATGCCCGCCACTCTAGAGGCGGGGACTATACAAGGTTACTGCGTAGGAGAGCCCTGGAATCAACAAGCGGTTTTTAAAGGTATAGGTGTACCTGTCGTCACCGATTACGAGATTTGGAAAAACAACCCAGAAAAAGTATTTGGTATGAGTGCTGATTTTGCTAAGAAATATCCAAATACGACAGTGCGGGTCACTCGCGCTTTAATCCGCGCTGCAAAGTGGCTAGATGAAAACAACAATGCCAATCGCGCAGAGGCGGTGAAAATTCTGGCAAAATCGCAATATGTCGGGGCGGATGCCGAAGTGATTGCCAATAGTATGACTGGCACTTTCGAATATGAAAAGGGCGATGTACGTGAAGTGCCTGATTTCAATGTGTTCTTTCGCTATAACGCGACTTATCCTTTCTACTCTGATGCTATTTGGTATTTAACCCAAATGCGTCGTTGGGGGCAAATCTCTGAAGATAAAAGTGATGAATGGTACAAGGGGCTGGCCAAGTCTGTATATCGTACTGATATTTATGAAGTTGCCGCCAAGTCTTTGATATCTGACGGTGTTGTTAATGCAACAGAGTTCCCAGACTTTGCAAGGGAGGATGGCTACCGCGACCCACAAAAACACTTTATCGATAACATCGTTTACGACGGTCGTTCACCTAATGCCTATATTGATAAATTCAAAATTGGTTTAAAAACCGGCGATAAACTATAAAAGCGCAGATTAATAGCAGTACCATCCCTGTGGATGGTGCTGATTTATTCAGGTTTTTATCGGTTCATTTGATGAAGGATTAACAGGAGAAAAATATGGCCATCACAACAATATTTAATCGCTCAACCAGTGATCAAAAGCTTTTGGATAGAGTCAATCAGTGGCTAGCCAATACCGTCAAGATGCTATTACCTGCGGTGTTGGGAATGCTGACTTTCCTGATACTCTGGTCTCTCGCAGCGCAAAATATTGATACTTCTCTCGGGAAGTTTCCAGGCCCTAGCGTAGTGACTGCTCAATTTGGCGCATTGTATACCGAGCATGTTGAGGAACGTGAAAAAGCGCAATTATTTTACCAGCGCCAAGTACAGCGCAATGAGTTACGCCTAGTAAAAGATCCCAATTATCAATCTAAGATCAGGCTCTATACCGGTAAGAAAACTATCCTTGATCAAGTGGCTACCAGCTTAATTACGGTGCTCAGTGGTTTTTTTGCCGCCGTCATTATCGCGATTCCACTGGGTTTACTGTTGGGGCTTAACCGTAACTTGAACCGTGCGATTAATCCATTGATGCAGATATTTAAACCTGTGTCACCACTGGCTTGGCTACCGCTGGTCACTATGGTCGTCAGCGCGGTGTATGTCTCTAAAGACCCGATGCTCGATAAAGCATTTTTAAATTCGATGATCACCGTCACGCTGTGCAGTTTGTGGCCGATGGTGATTAATACTTCGATGGGTGTTGCCAGTGTCGAAAGTGACTTAATGAATGTCAGTAAAGTACTGCGTTTATCAATGCTTACCCACATCAGAAAAATAGTGGTTCCCGCTGCAATACCATTGATATTTACCGGTATGCGTTTATCACTGGGGGTCGCTTGGATGGTGTTAATCGCCGCTGAAATGTTAGCGCAAAATCCGGGGCTGGGTAAATTTGTCTGGGATGAATTTCAAAACGGTAGTTCGGCGTCGCTCGCGCGTATTATGTGCGCGGTATTTATTATCGGCTTTATTGGTTATTTATTAGATCAGGCGATGTTACTCGTGCAGCGTCTGGTCGCTTGGGATAAGTCGTCAGTCAACCAATAGTTATTGAGGAGTAAAGATGAAAACACATTTAGACATAAGTCATATTGATATGGTGTTTCCGACAGCGACGGGTGGTTTTACTGCGCTTAAAGAAGTAGATCTAAAGATCAAAAAGGGCGAATTTGTCTCTTTGATTGGCCACTCGGGTTGCGGTAAATCGACAGTGTTAAACGTAGTGGCAGGGTTGCATCAAGCCACCCGAGGTGGGGTTATTTTGAACGGTGAGGAGGTTTCAGAACCGGGTCCTGAACGCGCTGTAGTATTTCAAAATCACTCTTTACTGCCTTGGTTAACGGTGTATCAAAATGTGGAGCTGGCGGTAAAACAAGTGTTTAGCGGACGAAAAAATGCCCAGCAGATGAAGCAGTGGATAGAGTATAATTTATCCCTAGTGCATATGGACCACGCACTGTATAAACGGCCAGCAGAAATATCAGGGGGGATGAAACAGCGCGTTGGTATAGCTCGAGCTTTGGCAATGGAACCAGAAGTATTATTAATGGATGAGCCTTTTGGCGCGCTCGACGCGCTAACCCGTGCTCATATGCAAGACTCTTTGATGGAAATACAAGCGCAGTTGAATAATACGGTGATAATGATTACGCACGACGTCGATGAAGCGGTGTTGCTCTCCGATAGAATAGTGATGATGACCAATGGACCTGCGGCAACTATTGGTGAAATATTAAATATTGATCTGCCACGCCCTAGGGACAGGTTAGTGTTGGCTGAAGATCCTCAATATAATCACTATCGTTCTCAAGTACTGAGGTTCCTCTATGAAAAACAACGTAAGGTGGAACCTATCTCAAGTGTCAAAGTTAATAAGAGACCTCTGCATAACGTAGCGAATGCAGATAAGACAAGGCAAAAACAAGCGAAATAGCGGAGTCAGTGTGCCCCTGTTTATGGGCATTACTGGTGTAAATGAGCATATTGAGCTTGTTTTTAACGCCGTATTATCAAATGCAGTAGTTATGCTGAGGTCTCAATAAAGTAGAAAAGACCCACTTAGCTTCATAGTTGAATGCTCTTCATCCCCCTGTAGTGATCACTCACTGAGGGGGCTTCTGATTTCTGTGTCGTGTGCCAAGTCAGCGACTTTGTGCTATCTCTTCGCCTACTTCTTCTCCATGGCCTCGCGACGCAAGTCGGTCACCACGCGTCCCCCCACTCCCCAATTATCGGTATTGAGCTCATCGATGACAACCACAGTAGTGGCGGGGTTCTTGTTTAATACATCGGCGATTAACTGAGTCGCACCTTGAATAAGCGCCGCTTTTTGTGCGGCAGTGACTTGTTCATCGGTCACTTTAATATTGACATATGGCATGCTTAGCTCTCTTTTTTAGTGGTTGAAAAGTGGAAGTTGCTATGTACGACAACTGCGCCAATACTGACAGTGATTAAACCTATTATCAGCGTACTAGTTAAAGGTTCATCAAAAATATACACAGCGCTTAAGCCTGAGATTAACGGCACGATGGCCATCATTGAGCCCATAGCGCTGGGGCCTATTAAGCGCACCGCTTGGACGTAAAAAATCATCTGTACGATGGTAGCCATAAAGCCCTGATAAAACGCTTGTAGTGCGATATCTTGCCATAAACCCAGCGCGATGTTTTTGGGCAGCAAAATGATGTAGACCGGCAGATAAATAATACAAGTAATCATCGCTAAGCTAACAGTGGCCTGCCAAGGCGTGATCTGCCAGCGTTTGATTAACATTGAAAACAGCGCCCAGCAAAAAGCACCTGCCGCCAAGTAGTAATGCCCAGTGTTTAATCCCTGTTTATCGATTACTAGCGGCCAGATTAAAGAGCCCACCCCAACGCTGATTAAAACGATTCCCAACCATCTGCTCACAGGAATTTTATCGCTATCAAACAGTGCCGCTAATAGAATAATAAACAAGGGGATTAAACCGGGTAATAATACTGCGGCGTGGGAGGCGCTAGCCAGTTGAAAGCCTTGAAAGGTGAAAAATGCATAGGCAAGACCACCAATCAGACTGGTGATGATGAAGCGCGCCTGCAACAACTTAAAACGGAACTTATACCACCAGATCGGCAGTAACAATAAGCTACAGGTTAGGTAGCGTATAGCGATGACATCGTAACCATTTAGCTCACTGATGCCGCCTTTTCTAGAGGCTAGTATAAACCCTGACCAAATAAGCGCGGCCGCTAGAGCGTAGATAAAGCCATGCGCAACGCTCACTCTCTGCCAGCGGGAGGTTAGCATTGCTGCCATATGGGTCAACATTTTTGAAAGCCTTGTGTGAGTCTGAATTGGTTAAGTTTAAAAGACTACTTGTTTCAATAAAAATGAATTATTATGAATGAATCATTCATAAATTATGAATTAGTTAAGAGGCCTCAACTTATGGAACTGTCTGATCTGAGAATATTCACCCAAGTGGTTAATTGTGGCGGAGTGACAGCGGCTGCCCAAGCACTACATCGAGTGCCTTCCAATGTGACTGCTAGAATTAAAAAGTTAGAGCAAAACCTTGATAAAAAGTTGTTCATCCGCGAGAAAAACCGGTTGCGAATATCCCCAGCTGGCGAACAACTATTGCCCTATGCAGAAAAGTTATTGGCACTCGCTCAAGAGACGTTAACTGCCATGGGAGACACTACAGTGCGCGGCGCTTTTAAATTGGGGGCGATGGAAGCGGTTGCTGCTACTCGTTTAGTGCAGCCGGTGATGGCGTTTCATCAGCGCTACCCTGAGGTAGAGTTAGAGATAAAAACCGCACCGACGGGCGAGTTAATTGCGAGGGTATTAGAAGGTGAGATTGACCTGGCGCTAGTGGCTGATCCCCCGCAAGACAGCCGCCTGTACGCAAAAGCGGTGTTTGAAGAACAGTTGGTGATTGTCTCTAGCTTGAGCCACAAAGAGATTAAACAGCCCCAGGATTTGAGCCGCTCACCGACGTTTATGGGTTTTAGCGCCAGTTGTGCTTATCGCAACCGCTTGACGCAGTGGATCAAAAGCAGCGGTAATGTCAGCAAAGTGGTGGAAATAAGCTCTTATCACACCTTGCTAAGTTGTGTGGCTGCGGGTATGGGGATTGGCATTGTGCCGGTCGCTCTACTGCAAAATTATCCATTTTCCGACAGTATAAAAGTCCATCCATTACCCGCGCAGTGGTCGCGTTCAACCACACATTTCATCTGGCGCTGTGAGAATGAGAAAACAGCGATCTCTGCATTCATGGACACGGTAGAGAGCAATATGGTTGATCGATCGTAAGTCTTAAGTTATAGGTCGTTAGTCGTTAGTGATAGGTCAAAGGCGCGAGTTAAAGGTCACTGAAAGGGTGATGAACGAAGTTATCACGCAGTCTTAAAAGTAAGGTATTACATGAGTCATACCTTACTTTGGATAGTCTCTGATTAAAGCTTTTATCAGAGATTCAAGTTATCAAGCTAGGAGGTGTTTTTGCTTCTATCGGCTGCTTACTTGGGCCTTAATTCATCTTGTGCAACGATAGCTGCGGCCCCGGCTATTTCTTGCTTTTGCTGTGGTTTAAGTTGATCTAACGGCTGATCAGCTAAACGAACAGTGACCTCTTTATGAGCGAATTTAATCCCCTCTTGCATGAAAAGCTCACGAAGTTTGGTATATACCGTCTTGCGAATAACCCATTGGTCGCCGGGTTTAGTCATAAATTTAACCCGGATAATCATCGCTGAATCTTGCATTTCAATGACCCCTTGCGATTTAAGAGGTTGTAAGAACTGCGGCCCAAGTACCGGATCTTCCAACATCCTTTGCCCCAGCTTTTTGACCAGTTTTCTGACTTTTTCAATGTCGGTATCGTAAGTGACCCGCAGCGGTAATTTCATCATTACCCAGTCTCTTGAATAGTTCGTTAAATACTTAATCTCGCCAAAAGGGACTGTGTGTAGCCGGCCCAAATGATGACGCAATTGAAATGAACGCACCGAGACTTTCTCGACGGTGCCTTTTACATCTCCTATATCAATATATTCGCCTTTGCGAAACGCATCGTCGAACAAGAAGAAGGCGCCAGAAAAGACATCTCTTACCAGCGTTTGCGCACCAAAACCAATGGCCAAACCGACCACACCGGCACCTGCAAATAATGGCGCTACATTGATGCCCATTTCAGTTAAGGCAATTAAGGTCACAGACACAAAAATAATGACCAGTAAAAAGTTTCTGAACAGTGGCAGTAAAGTGGCGAGGCGACTGGCACCGCCGGCACCGCCTTCATCCCCAGGGTTGAGTTCAATGTCACCGCCTTCTTCGGCAATTTTGTTATCAATCCAAATTTTTACAAAGTTATAGGCAATATATCCGGCAAATAAGATGAAGATAACATCGTAGCTGCGGTGCAATAGCGCATTTTCTTCTACGAGGTCACCGACATTCCAAACTTTCAGCAATGCGTACACACCCGCCACAAATGCCAGCATCGCTGCCACTCTTGAAGCCAGATCTTGGAAAGTGACTAATGAGGCCTGCACCATTTCCTGCTCGGGGGCGTCACTGCTGAGAATTTCTTCGCCCTCTTGCAGTGGCTCATCTTCCCCTGCGGCCATTAACGCATCGCTTCGCTCTTTAGATATATACTGCTGGATACGTCTTTTGCGTTGGAAAAACTGTTCTATGATATAGCTGACGATGGCATACACCACCATCACCGAAATAATAATAATATAAGCGCTGGCAATCACCGGTAATTTAGTCTCATTGCCTTTAATGAGGTCGTAGGCTAAATCGAGCCAGGCGACAAGAAAATAGAGAATGGCAAAAGGGGCCCAGAAATTGGCGGTGATTCTCGCGGGAATAGTCGAGCTCTCTAGGCTACCCCCTTGCAAAATAGCCCCGGTCAGAATGGTTTTGTTTGAAATCACCATCGCAACACTATAAATGGCGGTGAAACCTGTTAGGTAAACGTTCATCACACCGTAGATGGTTTCAGAGACTCCCAATTCACCCAGCCAGGCGATGAGTAAGTTAAAGCTGATGCCAAAGGTGGCACCAATCCATAACCAGCGATAAAGTCTGATGGCCGCTTTAGTACACAGAGCTACATTATTAGGGTGGAACTTAGGAATTCTGTAATCGGGTAAATACGGGGAGAGGATCATGCGCCAGAATAACGACACAATGTTAATCATCACAAACGCAAAGTAAATGTAGCCTAAGGTCAGTATTTCGGTTTCGCTATTGCCTTTATCGAAAATAATGCTATTTAAGATATAGGCCACTAACATGGTCAGTAAAATACCGCCAAAACCTAAAATAAACCGTGTAACAAGTATGGGTAGTTTTTCACTGTAACCGATAGGGTCGGGGATTTGCCTGGCGATAAACCAAGGGCCAACAAATTTTTTACCGTAGACTTCTTTAGAGAAAAGGTAACCTATGGCAAAAAATATTAAAGAGTAGGCAATCATTTTAAAGTAATAAATAATAGTGCCATCAGGGCTGCTGGAGCGCAAAATCGAAATCATCTCTTCTTTAGCTTCAGGCAGTAATAGCATAAAAGCTTGCGCTTCATTCTTGAATTTATCCGATTTTACTCGCCAATTGGCGATTTCAGATCGCTTGTTTTGTTCAGCGTTTAGCGACGTAGTCGGCTCTGACTGAATTGACGAATCTATACTGGCTGGGGTATTAGGATTGATAACGATAACTTGCACCCCAGCTTTGGAGGCGGCCTGTACGATATCATCTAAGTATTCAGAGTCTTGCTCAACTGCGCTTACCGAGGTACTGATGAGTAAAAAGCTAACAGCTAATGAGAAAGCATATAATTTAAAATGTTGAAAAAGCCTGGCGATGAGCATTGCTATTTACCTTATTCAGTGTGGATAGTTACTTGCCGCTATCCACAACACTGTATTGGTCTGACGGTGAATTTATTCACTCAATTTAGCACACAGCCCTCAGATAAAAAATATGTGAATGAATTCAATCTCTAATAGCTGCCTGAAGAGATTGACAAAGATGTAGTCTGTATTGGAACTTTGTTTATCTCAATTTTACTCAAATGATAGTAAATTAGACGCAGCCTAATGATGGATAATAAATGATAAAAGGTACTCAGTACTTTAATGATCACCGCAATATCTGTATGTCTAAAGGCCCTGCCAGCTGTGCTTTGGATGATTACAGATGATAGGGGATAGATTGCAGCTATGTGCTACAACTAGGAAAATCATCAGGGGAAGGTACCATTATTGAAGCTAGGTGTGCTCAAGAGGCGGTCTTTGAAAATGCCTAAACAGCACCAGAAATTAAGCCCGCTTCAGGCTGTGTTTGTTTGGTGTGCTTTTAACGCAACCCGCTAAATCAGTGGTAAAATATTGCAATGTTCGAGTTTTTTTATCTCTATTTACTTGTTCTTAATCAGAAAACTTGAGCTATCTATTTTTAAAAAAGCGGCATTAAGTCGCCTCTTCAATAGAAAAACTATCACATTTATTACTAATCAGTTATCTTCGCTTTTTGCGTCCAAGATAATGTACCTTGGATTGTCTGATAGTGAGTTTTAAAGTCGGTGCCAATCATTAATTTACTGGCAAGATTTACGTTGACAGATGGATATCTGTCAGCTGCAAACGTCATCATTAGGCAAATTGCACAGTGTCATTCTTGTTCGCCCACCAAACACTTCTAAGTTAATAACACCCAGATAGAGGTGGATAAGGAATTGCCAACAACGTTGATTTGAATGCGGCAGCAATGACCATGAAACTAACGGATTCAGTGAATATACCTGTGGTTTTGTCTGCAATACTGCTGCTGGATTTTTCCCATCAAAAATCTGCGAATAGTTGCTATGTATAATAATTCGTTGAAATAGCAAGCTCTTAATGACAACCAGTAAAAATTGAGAACTCTGGCGCATTGCCGACTCGATTAATATTTGTAGCTAATCGCGTGTTAGCGTTAGTTATTGAGTTTAAAAGTATTATTTTTGTCCGAAACATCGATTAGAGAGTAAATAGAGCATGTTCTCCAAAGTAGCAGATAATAAAAACTTGCAAGGTATCTTGTATATGTTATTCGCCATGTTTGCGTTGGCGACCATGGATGCACTGGCTAAATACTTGGTAAAGGATCGCTACGACCCGACCCAGATCTTAGCCATTCGCGGTTGGATGATTATGGTGGTAATGCTACTTTTTTACGCCAGTAGACGCAAATTAGCCAAGCTTAAGCCAACTAAACCACTGTCGCAACTAGCGCGTGGAGTGTTTGGGTTTTTGGCGCCCTACTGTTTTTTTAAATCGCTGCAAGTACTGCCACTGGCTGATGCGACGGTGATATTCTTCAGCTCAACCTTTATGATAACCGCACTGTCAGTACCGCTGTTAAAGGAAAAAGTCGGCGCTTATCGCTGGTCAGCAGTCATCGTGGGGTTTATTGGTGTGCTTATCGCCATGGATCCGCAGGGAGAAGGGGAACTTATTAGCCTAGCCTATTGCCTAGCAGGTAGTTTTAGCTACGCGATACTGTTTATCTCGGGGCGCTGGTTGTCGCGTACAGAATCGATTGACTCACTGGTCTTTGGCTTTAATTTTTGTATGACATTGGCCGCAACCGCGCTAGCGCCTTCAATATGGGTGAGCGTTGCTGTTGATGATTGGTGGGCGATCATTGTATTTTCGATGTTAGCGCTGCTGGGGCACTTCTGTATTACCCATGCTTTTAGCAAATCAGATGCATCTGTCATCGCCCCGCTGGAATATACTGCTCTTATATGGGCAGTGCTCTGGGGGTATTTGATTTGGGCGGATATCCCCAACCAGCAAGTTATTATCGGTGCTGTCATTATTATTGGCTGTGCATTATTGGTGATATTTCGTGAAAGCAAAACGCGCTAGTAACTACTCTTGATCGCAGCTATTACTCGCCGGTATTAATAGCTGCTACAATTAACCGGAAAATGTGATTAAGATATTGATTTAAATGAGCGCTATTTCAGTGAGAGCAGAAACGATAATTAATTAGCGACAGCCAGTGTGATCCAATAGGTTATTTGCAATGACGATGAAAAAATGGCTGATAGGGATTGGCGTATTAGTGACGAGCGGCTGCGATACCACTTACCAGCCAATGGGATGGGATGGCGGATACCAAGATCAACAAATAGCCCAAGGGCAATATCGACTTCTCTATCAGGGTAATTCGACTACTAACAATGATTGGGTACTGCAAAACTGGCATCGTCGAGCGGCGCAATTATGCCCAACCGGTTACCAAGTTCTTAAGATTCAAAAGCCTGATGCCGACAGTGGCACAACAACTAAGGAAATATTAAGTAATCCGTTAACACGCCGTAACCCCATCGTCTTAGGCGAGCTTAAATGCACGCTGTAGTGCCCATTTCGATCAATGGATCAATCTCGCTACAAGCGCGTTGCTGACTGGCTAGTTGTTATACACTGTCTACCTCAGGTTAAATTCTATCTATCTCCTATTTAAGTGTTTTTCTAAGGTCACTGAAATAGCACTCTCCTATATAATTGATCTATTCATTTAGCCATTATCCCCCTGCGAGCGAATATGAAAATTTTGATTGTTATCTGTACTTTTATATCCCTAACATTGAGCGCTGTGCCGCTCAATGGGATGACAGAAGTACAAAAAGCGGTGCAACTATCACTGATCAAGCAGTTTAAAAGAGCAGGTAAAACGGTGTACGTGATGGTCCCCAAAAATACAGCTGACCCTTTTTTTAAAGAGGCTGCTAAAGGCTGTTTTGATGCGGCAGAAAAAGCGGGGATAAAGTGTGTGTTCTATGGCAGTACAGCCGTCAATGTTCACTCGCAATTAAAAGATGTGTTGGATTTGATCAATGCGGATGTGGATGGACTGATCATTTCAGCTGTTAGAAAAGGATATTTAGCCTCCAATAAGAAAATTAGAGGTTGGCAAAAACCTATTGTATCTTTTGATGCCCCTTTGAACGTTGAGGTTAGCAATGCGTATATAGGGACAAACGATTATCAACTAGGAAAAGCACTTGGCAGTGAAATTAGAAAACTGCGCGCCGATGGTGGGACTTATTGTATTCAAACAGAGCGACCTGACTCTGCCAATCACAATGAGAGGATAAGGGGGATTTTGGACGGTTTGACATTAGACGGAAAAGATAGCAATCGCTGGCAAACGGTGGTTAGGTGCCCCCAACAAACTATGGGGAATTTCGCCCGAGGCATTAAGCAAATGGTCACTGTGTTAACAAACTATTCTGTTGATGCTTTCATTTCTACCGGCGGCGGGCCGCAATTTTTACCCGAGCAGTACCGCAAGGCGATCGCCCCTTTTAAACAACGGATCCAATCGGGGATCTAATTTTTGCCAATATAGATACCATACCGGTGCAACTAGAATACCTCAAAGAGGGGATATCAACTATCAACGTAGGACAGAGGCCTTATGAAATGGGTCACTGGTCTATCAAGGTATTAAACAGGCTGGCAGCGGGGAAGAGTGTGCCCACGATTATTCATACTCGCTTGACGCTTTGTCACAAAGACAATGTTAATGCTTGTACTGAGCATTGAGTTAGCCTTTAAAGAGCAGCAGTGCATTCAACTGCTGAGTATAGGGTAATCTAACTACTACTTCTGACATATATGGCTTGATTATAAACCGAAAATATCGCTTCAGCTGTGGTCTTTACCATCCTATAGATGTCTGCTTATTACCAGCTCCCGCTGTCTCTACAGGCATTACAACTAGCGAGAAGGTTGTTGTTTTGGTGACGACAAATATTGAATGCCTGCCCTGATACCCGCATAGTCTGTGGGCGAGTATACGGCCATTGAATGTGTGCACAATTTGGAGCCCATAGCGCCCAGCGTAGCGGTGCAACTAAACGCGCGAATGATGGAGAAAAAGTCAGTTTCTCTGCCGATCTCTGAAGAATTTCTACAGGTATGCTCTCAGCACTTTAAATTCATACATATGTGATTAAACAAGTGTTTGTTTATTGTCCTGAAAATTTTTGAAATCAAACATTATAAGCTTTCTATCCAGTAGTTTGAACGGTACTATGCGGCTGCATTTTCAAGCACAATTATTGGATTAAAGAATGAGTACAGAAAAAGTCGCAAGCAGAGCAATGTTAAACCAAGCCCATCAACATATGCCGATGGGTGTTGCCGATAGTTACCGGTATTGGGGAGAGGAGAACACAGTCTTTTTGCAGAGCATGCAAGGCTGTACCATCACTGATTGTG
>Ga0209292_1004291_pt1 | contig 15140 bp, 16 predicted proteins | sample GOMGulsemesocosm_2_FD_184634 | JGI IMG/M metagenome (GOLD analysis project Ga0209292, IMG submission 184634) | Methane-oxidizing microbial communities from mesocosms in the Gulf of Mexico - GOM9C Gulf of Mexico (SPAdes) (version 2) | ecosystem: Environmental > Aquatic > Marine > Cold seeps... | reverse complement strand
TGCAATGGTTTTCGTTAAGTTCAAAAGCAAACAATGATGACAGCCACCAGCTATGGCAAGAATTAAGCTTACTTTCTACCTGGCAAGTTGCTCAGCTTGCAAAATACAAGCCGCCTCATTTTAAGGGTTGGCAACAATTATTAAGTTACGCGCATAAATTTGGGAGTGATGCGAACCGTTTTAACCGATACCTTACGCAATGGCAACGTAATTTTCCGGCTCATCCTGCCCAAGCAATTATTGACTCAATAAGAATAATATCTGAACAGTCACAGCAAGATTTTCAAAATATTGCCGTTATTTTACCACTTTCAGGAAATCAAGTAGCAGCAGGAAAGTCTGCTCAACAAGGTGTGTTAGCAGCTTATCAACATCATGCCGATAAAGTTTTACACTTTATCGATTCAAACACGCTTGATTGGGCCACCTTAAGCCAACAATTGCTCGCCCTTAATAGCAATTTCGTTATTGGCCCTCTATTAAAAGATAATGTTGATAAATATTTAGCAGACAGTGCAATAGCATTGCCAACTTTATTGCTCAATACACCTGAAACTGCGCAACGCACAGCAGAGCAAGTTATTTTGTCTATGCGCCCAGAAGACGAAGCGATTCAAGCAGCAACGACATTAAGCCGGAAAAATTATCAAATGCCTGTTGTTTTAAGTCATCGTGATAACGCGAGTAAAAGAATAGCCCAAACCTTTGCACAGCAATGGCTTCGTGTTACCGGTTATTCCCCCGAAATTGTTTATTTTGAGACGGGGAAGAATATGCAAGCACAATTAAAGTCTAGCCTTGATATTAATAGTAGCCAGGCACGTATTAAAGACTTAAAACTACGGTTAAAGCAAAGCTTAGAAACACAAGCGAGAAACCGACGAGATGTTGATATGTTTTACTTGGTTGGCTCACCAAATCAAACAAAGTTACTAAAACCTTATATAGATGTAAACACAAGCCCTTTCGCTAAAATAATCCCCGTATATGCTAGCTCTAGGAGCCATAGCAGCAAGCAAGATAGTAGTAAAAATAGAGATTTACGTAATCTGGTCTTTACTGAAATTCCTTGGCTTTTGAAAAGCCAACAACAAAATTCACAATTAGCCGCACTCAGTAAGAGCTTGTGGCCAAGTCGCAGCGACTCTTTGCAGAGAATTTTCGCCATGGGTTATGATAGTTTATACTTGGTAGATAACATTGATAAGATGAAGCAACGTCCATATGTCCGTTACTACGGTCAAACAGGTACATTACAACTCAATAGTAATAATACTCTGTCGAGAAGTTTACTATGGGGTGTTTACCAGAAGGATAAAGTCGCTGAAACTACCATGGAATAGTAAGCCTTCTACTCGTGATATTGGTCAGGTAACTGAAAGATTTGCTGCTGACTATCTTGTAAAACAAGGTTTGGTTTATCAAGAAAAAAATCAATATAGCCGACTTGGCGAAATTGATTTGATCATGCAAGACGGCGATATATTAGTCTTCATTGAAGTGAAATATCGTTCTTCGGTTAACTTTGGTGGTGCTATTTCTGCTATATCAGCAAGTAAACAGCAAAAAATTCGAAAAACAGCTGCATTTTATCTGCAACAATGTAGTTTAAATGAATATAATACCCCATGTCGATTTGATGTTATTGCCCTACAAGGTAATATAAACAATCCCGAAATTACCTGGCTAAAAAATGCCTTTTAAAGAAAATATACGGAGCTAAGTTCATTTATGTTAGATCGGATCAAAAGCAACTTTACCGAAAGCATCCAAACTAAAATCGCCGCCAGTGAAGTACTAGCTGCCCCCATTGAACATGCAGGCATGATAATGGTGCAAAGCTTACTTGCAGGTAATAAAATACTAGCCTGTGGTAATGGCGGTTCTGCCGGTGATGCTCAGCACTTTTCAGCCGAGTTATTAAACCGTTACGAAACTGAACGCCCACCTCTACCTGCTATTGCATTAACCACAGATAGTTCTACCATTACATCAATCGGTAACGACTACCATTTTGACGAGATTTTTTCTAAGCAAGTTCGTGCGTTGGGAAATAATGGTGATGTATTACTTGCCATTTCAACCAGTGGTAACTCACGAAATGTTATTAAAGCGATAGAAGCCGCAGTGTCACGAGACATACCTATAATTGCCTTAACCGGTGGCGATGGTGGTGATATAGCAGGTTTGCTCGGTGAAAATGATGTAGAAATACGCGTGCCATCTGGCCGAACCGCTCGTATTCAAGAAGTTCACTTAGTGGTAATCCATTGTCTATGTGACATTATTGACACCACATTATTTCCACAAGAAGTAAATTAGTATGTTAAATAAAAAGCTACTTATTACCCTTAGTGCTGCAATATTTTTACAAGGCTGTGTAGCAGCTGCCGTAGTAACAATTATTGGTGGCGCATCTGCAGCTACTGACGAACGTAGTCTTGGCACACAGATGGATGATCAAAAAATTGAGCTTGAAGCTTATTCAAAGTTATCTAAGCAAGAAGCGTTAAACGAACATACTAATTTGCAAGTTATTAGTGTTAACGGCAGTGTATTGGTTATTGGTCAAGCACCTAATACTTACTTACGCGACCTAGCGATAAAAACTATTAATGAAGTTAAGCAAGTAGTACAGCTTCATAACCAAATACGCATCAGTAATACGGTATCCATAACAACTAAAAGTAACGATATTTGGTTAACATCCAAAGTTAAAACGGCGCTATTTGGCAGTGATAAACTTGATGCTACAAATATTAAAGTGGTTACAGAAAATGGCGAAGTATTTTTGTTAGGCTTGATCACCGAAGAACAAGCAAACGAAGCTGTGAGAATTGCTCGAAATATTAGTGGGGTTAACCGCGTATTTAAAATATTTGAGTATATTTAAATGCAAATATTTCAATAGAGTTAGGTATTCTAATCACTATAAAAAAAGCTTCACTGGTAATTAACAAGTGAAGCTTTTTTGTATCTATGATGTGAATTTTAATTTACTTAAACTTGCTAGTGAGAAGATGACTCAAGCGAGTAATAGCGTTATTTGATCACTGTAAGGCTTGGTTTGCCTTTTACTTTAGATTTTTCACTAGCCGGGTTAGCTTTTTCATCATCAGTGTTTTTCGAATCAACGCTAGACAGACCTGCTGGTTTAGCCGCTAATTCCTCGCTTACCTCAGGTTCTGGGTGTTCTATAGCAAGTGATGTGCCTGCACCGTTTTCTTTCGCATAAATAGCTGCTATTGCGCCATAAGGCACAACAATGTGTTCAAGCTTACCGCCGAAACGTGCACTAAGCTCTATTGCATCATCAGCTAAAGATATGGAGCCAACAGCGCCCATCGAGATATTAAGCACGATTTGTCCATCAGTAACATAAGCCATAGGAACTAATACCCCAAAAACATTCACATCGACTGCGATGTACGGGGTAAGATCATTATCAGAAATCCACTGATAAAAAGCCCTAACAATGTAGGGCTTATTAGAAGTCATATCTTCAGACATCAAGACTAAACCGATAAACCAAAGCGTAATTCGCGTTCAGCTTCAGTTAAAGATGCTTGAAATGATTCACGTTCAAATAATTTCAACATGTAACCTTTAAGCTCTTTAGAACCTTCGCCTTCTAGCTCAATACCAAATACTGGTAAACGCCATAACAGCGGTGCTAAATAACAATCAACTAAACTGAACTCTTCACTCATAAAGTAAGGTGCTTCGTTTAAAATAGGCGCAACACTTAATAAGCTTTCTTTTAATTCTTGACGAGCTTTGCCAGCTGCAGCTGCAGGCCCATTAATAATGATTTTTGCAAGGCTATACCAGTCTTGCTCAACACGATGCATCATTAAACGGCTACGACCACGTGATACAGGGTAAACCGGCATCAATGGAGGATGTGGAAAACGCTCATCTAAATATTCAATAATAATTGATGCTTCGTATAGTGCTAATTCACGGTCAATTAAAGTTGGCACTGTTCCATAAGGATTTAGCTCTAATAAATCTTCTGGCAAGTTAGCCAAGTCAACTAAATGAATATCAACGCCAACACCTTTTTCAGCGAGTACGATGCGTGTTTGATGACTATACATATCATCAGCGTGAGAATATAAATTCATCACTGAACGCTTGTTTGCTGCTACGGCCATAATGCCTCCAAAAATCTGTAATAAAAAACTAATAAAGGGGGCCAAAGCCCCCAGAAATAAAACTCAGTACATTAACAATAATTATTAATGTACGTCTTTCCAATATTCAACTTTAAGTAAGTAAGCAAAGATCAGGAAAATACATAAGAAGCCTATTACCCAATATCCCATTGCTTCACGTTCAAGCTTACTTGGCTCAGCCGTGTATTCTAAAAAGTTTGCTAAGTCACGTGCAAAAGCATCGTATTCTTCAGCAGTCATAGAACCACCTGTTGCTTCACTTAGTTTACCATGTTCGTCCATAGTACGAACACCCTGTAAACTTTGTAAGACATGCGGCATACCTACGTCTTTAAATACGGTGTTATTAACGCCAAATGGACGTGAAGGATCAAGATAGAAAGAACGCAGGTATGTGTATATCCAATCAGGACTACGTAAGCGTGCTTCTAACGTTAAATCCGGTGGCGTGCTACCGAACCACTTAGCCGCTTCTTTAGCCGGCATAGTATTGGTAATATGGTCACCTACTTTTTCGCCCGTATACATGAAATTAGCTACGCCGTCTGCATCACTAATACCCAGATCAGCAAAAGTACGACCGTAACGTTGATACTGTAGTTGGTGACAACCTAAACAATAATTAATGTATGACTCAAAACCACGTTTAAGTGATTCTTTATCTGTTAAATCGTTGCCTGCTTTGTCTAAATGAACACCACCACTAGAAGCCAGTGTTAACATAGGGACAAGTGCGAAAATTCCAAAAGTAAAAGCTCTAATAAATTTATTCATTATCCTGATACCCTCTCTGGAACTGGCTTGGTTTTCTCGTTCTTGCTATAGAACCAAATGGCCACAAAGAAACCGAAATACCCAAGTGTAGCAACTCGGCCAATGTTATTCGCTAAATCTGTACCTGGCAGTGTACCTAAAATACCAAGAGCGATAAAACAAATTGCAAATTGCGTTAGGTTGATCATATGCGCTTTACTACGAAAACGAAGTGATTTAACCGTTCCTCTGTCAAACCAAGGTAGTGCAAATAATGCACCGATAGCAGCAAACATAGTGATCATACCAAGTAACTTATCAGGCACAACACGTAGAATGGTGAAAAATGGTCCAAAGTACCATACAGGTACAATATGCTCAGGAGTTTTCAAATTATTAGCAGGTTCAAAATTCGGCGCCTCAATAAAGTAACCACCGCCTTCTGGAGCAAAAAACAATACCCAACTAAAACCAATTAAGAAAAGTACAACAGCAACTAAGTCTTTAACTGTGTAATAAGGATGGAACGGTATCGCATCAACAATATCGTATTTTTCTGAATACTGTTTGTGGAAAGTAAATTTACTTAATTCTTCAGGCTTAACACTGCCTTTTTTCTTCTTAATGTCAGTACCTTCAGGGTTATTAGAACCCACTTCATGAAGAGCAAGAATATGTAAGAAAACTAAAATAACAAGAACAAGTGGCATTGCAATAACGTGTAATGCAAAGAATCTGTTTAACGTAGCGCCAGAAATAACATAATCACCACGTATCCATAGTGTTAAATCATCACCAATAATTGGAATAGCACCAAACAGAGAAATAATAACCTGTGCGCCCCAATAAGACATATTACCCCAAGGTAATAAGTAGCCCATAAAAGCTTCAGCCATAAGTACTAAAAAGATAAACATACCGAATATCCAAAGTAACTCACGCGGCTTTTGGTATGAACCGTACATCATGCCACGGAACATATGCATATACACAACAATGAAGAAAGCAGAAGCGCCAGTTGAGTGCATATAACGCAGTAACCAACCATAATCTACATCACGCATAATGTATTCGATTGAAGCAAATGCACCTTCACCTGTAGGCTCGTAACTCATTGTTAACCATATACCGGTAAGAATTTGGTTAACTAGAACTACAGAAGCTAAAATTCCGAAAACATACCAAAAGTTAAAGTTCTTTGGTGCCGGATATTGTGCAGCATGCTTGTTCATCGCATCCATTAGCGGTAAACGTTTTTCTATCCAAGCCATAAAATTTGCAATCATTATGCTTCTCCTGGACTTATACCGATAAGCAAGGTGCCATCAGTTGGGAAAGAATGCTCTGGAATAACTAGGTTTGTCGGAGCCGGTACACTTTGAAAAACTCGACCAGCCATATCAAACTTAGAGCCGTGACATGGACAAAAGAAACCGTCTTTAACGCCAGAAACGTGTTGTTCGAAATCACCTTTATGGTGAGTAGGAGCACAGCCTAAGTGAGTACAAACGCCTAATGCAACCAAAATCTCAGGATTAATTGATCGATATGCATTCGTTGCATAAACAGGTTGTTGTGGCACTGTAGAGCCTGGGTCCTTCAATTGACCGTCATGTGCAGCTAAAGTAGACAAGACTTCTTCTGTTCTACGAACGACATAAACAGGTTTTCCTCGCCATTCAGCGCGGATTAATTGACCTGGTTCTATTTTACTTACATTGACTTCAACCGGAGCACCAGCAGCTTTCGCTTTAGCGCTAGGGTTCCAAGATCCAATGAAAGGCACAGCCAAACCGACAACACCAACACCACCTACTACCGAAGTAGCAGCAGTTAAAAAGCGTCGACGGCCGTTATTCACGGGCGCATTGCTCATTCAAAATCTCCAAATAACATTGTTTCAAACAAATTCGAATTATTATTCTCACATTAACAGCTAGTTGTGTGAGGAAATACCTTCCAATTGTTTGCCCAAACTTGCGACAAAAAATTTTTCTGATAATAAAGAAATACACACTTTTTTACAAGTAAAAATAAGCGAAACATCAGTTATATATGCTAATTCTACTGACATTGATATATTTATACTCAGCTAAATAAGAAAGGTTATTATTTAGAAATAAATCAACTGAAAAGAGGGGGAATAAATAATGGCGTATGCTTATCAATACGCCATATTAAAACGATAAATTGATACTAAATTCTGAACTTCTTATTACCGTACTTTCTAGCAAATTTACTTAATGGCATGTCATTGCATGAAATGCTTTTATAATATGCTCTTGGCTTAGCTACCTTACTTTTAATCATTTCAAAACTTTCGTTTGACCTTGCTGCTGCAATACAAATTTCTGCTTCAATATTTCCGGTATCATTATCAAAAGAAAATACTTTCAATGGTTTATTTAACGCTTCTAATGCTATCGTGTTGTACTTTTTGACAAACTTTTTCAACGGTAAACCATTGCAATTGAAATTTGCTATTTTTGATTTTGAATAGCCATGTTCTTTTGCTTTTCTTTCTAATGCTACTTTCGATGTTGCTGCCGCAATACAAATATCGGTATGCACACTACCATCTGCATTAGTAAATTTAACATTGTCTGCAAAAGAAGATCCAATGAAGAAAGTTAGAATTATTAATGTTACTAATTTATTCATATTTACACCTTAAGAGTTATAGGTTGAACGAGATTTTTATATCGTTACTCCCTTAGCGTAGAAGAAAAATAGAAAATGTATAAACCTTTAAGTATAAATAATGCAACAGGCATAAAAAAACCGACATAAAGTCGGTTTTTTGAAAACGTATAAGGTAAATATTAACGTTTTGAAAATTGTGGCTTTTTACGAGCCTTGTGTAAACCAACTTTCTTACGTTCAACTTTACGAGCATCACGAGTAACGAAACCAGCAGTACGTAAAGAACTACGTAAAGTTTCATCAAACTCCATTAATGCACGAGTAATACCGTGACGAATTGCGCCAGCTTGACCAGAAATACCACCACCAACTACAGTGATGTTAAAGTCAAACTTTTCTAACATTTCAACTAATTCTAATGGTTGACGAACAACCATACGAGCCGTTTCACGACCAAAATATACAGAAATGTCACGCTTGTTAATTGTAATTGCACCGTTACCAGCTTTCATGAACACACGAGCAGTTGAGCTCTTGCGACGACCAGTACCGTAATATTGATTATCAGCCATTGCTTAAAGCTCCAAAAGTTGTGGTTGTTGTGCAGTATGTTTGTGTTCAGTGCCAGCGTAAACTTTAAGCTTACGGAACATTTCACGACCTAAAGGACCTTTAGGTAACATACCTTTAACAGCGAATTCTAAAACACGTTCTGGAGCTTTTTCAATTAACTTTTCAAAGCTAATTTGCTTAAGACCGCCTGGGAATTCTGTATGCGAGTAGTAAATTTTACCCTTCGCTTTATTACCAGTTACTTTCACTTTCTCAGCATTGATAACAACGATGTAATCGCCAGTATCTACGTGAGGAGTATATTCTGCTTTATGCTTGCCGCGTAAACGGGTTGCAATTTCAGTAGCGATACGACCTAAAGTTTTATCTTCGGCGTCCACTAAGAACCATTCGCGTTGTACGCTTTCTGGTTTTGCTACAAAAGTTTTCATTAAAAAACCCAATATTTATTATGTTACTTTAAATGGTGAATATTAAAAATTAACATCACCGGTTAAAAAGACTACGCATTACCCCTTCGAGTATCGAGTCCATCGCCACTACTTTTCACAAAAGTCAAAAACAGTAGGCATTTGTAACGCAGGGAGCGCGCATTATACAGAAGTTATTTGCAGAGATCACGCATAAATAACAATCAAAAGCATTTTTTTATGCTTCTTTTGCTATTTATTGCCTGTAGAAATATTACAGCTATGGCCAATTACACAATCACCAAGGAAACCAGTGATTGTGCACTGAAATCTATTACACTTATTTTTCCGTTTCAGAAAACATCTATTTTGCTTTTATCTAGCTAGTTCAATAGCTTTTTATTAAGGTAAGTGCTCACTTGCCAGGTAATCGTGCGACTGCATTTCTTGTAAACGGCTTAAACAACGCTTGAATTCAAATTCTAATCCGCCATGGCTATATAAATTTTCCATAGCCACTTCTGCAGAAATAATCAGTTTTACATTACGTTCGTAAAATTCATCGACTAAAGCAATAAAACGTCGTGCTGCATCTTCACGTTCGACACTCATTTGCTTAACGTTTGCTAATAGTACAGTGTGGTATAAACGACTTAATTCCATATAATCTGTTTGGCTACGCGCTGACTCACATAAGATTGAAAAGTCAAAATGAACGACACCATCAGACTCTTCAATTGCAGTTAAGGCTCGGTTATTTATATCTATATCAACAGATTTTCGGCCAAGCTCTACTGAAAGCTGCTTGAAATACTGCTGCAAGTTTTCACTGGCTTTATTGTCTAATGGGTAATGATAAATTTCAGCTTGTTCTAAAGTGCGTAAACGATAATCGACACCACTGTCTACATTTACTACGTCGCAATGTTGATTAATTAATTTAATGGCAGGTAAAAAACGTTCGCGTTGTAAACCATTACGATAAAGTTGGTCGGGAATAATATTTGAAGTGGCAACTAAAGTAACATTGTGGGCAAATAGTTCCTCAAACAAGGCGCCTAAAATCATAGCATCAGTGATATCTGAAACAAAAAATTCGTCAAAACAAATAATGCAAGTTTCATCTGAAAAGCGTTTAGCAATTATCTTCAGTGGATCCGCTTGCCCAGTTAAGGTTTTCAATTCTTGATGGACACGATGCATAAAACGATGAAAGTGAACACGCATTTTATTTTCAAATGGCAAACAATCGTAGAAAGTATCAACCAAATAAGTTTTTCCACGCCCTACACCGCCCCAAAAATATAGACCTTGGATAGTGTGCCTTTCAGACTTAGCAACAACTCGCTTCCAACGATTCAGAACTTTTTTAAATCCTGTTGTAGGCAATGGTTTGTTTTGTAGGTCTTCATAAAGACGCTGTAAATTTTTTACTGCATTTTCTTGTGCTTCGTCATGTAAAAAATCATCACGTGTTAAATCTTGGTTATACTTATCTAAAGGTGAAAGCTTGATCATTTTACGGTCACTTATATTTAGTTTTACTATGCCTTTTAGCGACTAGAGTAATATTTACTTGAAAATTACAAATTCGCAATCATATTCACTAGGTAAGCGTGAATAGAAGCGCTATTATACCAAGACCTAATGAAATAGTTTTCTATATTTTCATTAATTTATCGAATACAACGAGGGTTTCACATTATGGATGTAGTTTTAGCAATTATTCTTTTATTAGTTGGCGCAGCAATTGGCTTTTTCGTGAGCCGTTTTTTATCCGCTTCAGTGCAAGACAATCAAAAACTGAGTGAACAAGTAAATCATAGTGAAGCAAATTTAGCACAATATAAACTCGATGTTGCCGAACATTTAGATGACTCAAAGAAGCTTCTTGAGCAAATGAATACGACTTGTCAAAACGCCATGAAACAAATGGAAAAGAGTACGTTACTACTTAATCAAGCAACACCTGCCGAAGTTGATGGTATGCCATTTTTCTCTAAAGAAACACAAGAGCAGTTAGCACAAACCGTTGCCTTACGTCATAACCGTAACGAAAGAATAGACGAAGCTATAATCACCGAACCACCGCTTGATTATTCAAATGAAGCAAGTGGGTTATTTGAAGACAAGAAACAAAGTGTTACAAGTGTAGAGTAATACACTAAGGAACTAACGCATAAAGTGTCGGTCTCTAATTAGGTATGAAAGTTACTTTAATTATTATGTTTAGAAAGGGGTTATCTCATTTATGAAAAAGCTGTCAGTGTTAACTACAAGTATCTTACTTTCCGGTTCTATTGCCTTTGCAAGTTTACCCGTCCAAGCGAACTTACCTTTTTCCATTGGCGGCCAAGAACTCCCAAGTTTAGCGCCAATGCTAGCTGATGTTACACCTGGTGTCGTATTAATTTCGGTGACAGGAACCCATGTTGAACAGCAGAGAATTCCTGATGCCTTTAAGTTTTTCTTTGGAAACCCAAATCAAGGCCAAGCGAAAAAAAGGGAGTTTCGTGGTTTAGGTTCAGGTGTAATTATTAACGCTGAGAAAGGTTATATAGTTACGAATAACCATGTAATAAACGAAGCTGATGAAATTCAAATCACTTTAAAAGATGGTCGCCAAGTTAAAGCAATAAAAATTGGCGCTGATGAAAACAGTGATATAGCGTTATTACAAATTAACGCCACAAACTTAACGGAAGTAAAACTAGCAGATTCTGACAGCATAAGAGTTGGTGATTTTGCAGTAGCAATTGGCAGCCCTTTTGGTTTAGGACAAACAGTTACCTCTGGCATTATCAGTGCGTTAGGCCGTAGTGGGTTAAACAGCCAAAATTATGAAGATTTTATACAAACAGATGCTGCAATAAATAGTGGTAACTCCGGAGGCGCATTAATAAACTTGCGCGGTGAACTTGTCGGTATTAATACTGCGATATTGGGTCCTAATGGCGGTAACGTTGGAATCGGTTTTGCTATCCCTAGTAATATGGTCGATAACTTAGTTAAACAAATTATTGAGTTTGGTGAAGTTCGCCGTGGCAAACTGGGCATTTATGGCCGTAGTGTTAACGGTGAAATTGCTAAGGCTTTAGAGTTAGAATCAAATCAAGGTGGCTTTATTGAGCAAGTTGAACCTAATTCAGCGGCTGACGATGCAGGTATAGAAGCGGGCGATGTTATAATAAAAGTAAATGGGAAAACGGTAAAAACATTTGCTCAAATTCGCGGAAAAATTGGTTCAATTGGTGCAGGAAAAAACGTAGAACTTTCGGTTATTAAAAAAGACGGCTCTTTAGTCAGCTATGACGTGACATTAAAGAAAGCTGAAACGGCTAAAATTGAAGCTGCCAGTATTCATAGAATGCTAGATGGTGCTGAACTTGAAAATAACGCCAATAGCCAAGGGATCAATATTAAGTCAATAGAAGAAGACAGCCCTGCTGCTTTAGTTGGTTTAAAATCTGGTGATGTGATCACTGGTATTAACCGCACCAGTATTAAAAGCATTGGCGAGTTGCGTAGTTATTTGAATGATAATAAAGGTGTGTTTGCCTTAAATGTAATGAGAGGAAACAGCACATTATTTTTAATGATTCGATAATAAAGTGATTATTAATAAAACCAGTTATTGCTAACTAGCAAGTAAATAAAGGCTCCTTTGGAGCCTTTTTTTATTGTTAAAAAATCTTGTTAAACTATAAGTTGCCTACAATTATTTATGCTATTCTTGATTTTATAAAATCCTATAATAAAAGTTTATTTTGAAAATAATCGAAACTCTAAAATATATTATTCGTCCTGCCAGCTATGGCGTGATGATAGCCGTAGTCTTATTATTGTTAATACCAGAATGGCGCACGAATACCTTACAAGTACTTGAAAGTACCACGACTTCGCCGTACGCTTTGTCTTATGCGAAAGCGGTAAGTATTGCCAGCCCTTCAGTAGTAAATATTTATTCAGAAAAAATCCAATCAAATCAGCTGTATGGTACAAAAGAAAGAAGACCAACTCGCTTAGGTTCTGGGGTTATCATGGATTCTGCGGGTTACCTTTTAACCAACTATCATGTGGTACAAAATGCTGATTTAATAACAGTACTACTGCAAAATGGTCTTGAACTCCCAGCCGAATTAATTGGTTTTGATACTTATACTGACTTAGCTGTATTAAAGGTAGAAGCTATTAATTTACCCATTATACCGCAAAGAGCTAACTTACAGTCATTAGCTGGAGATGTGGTGTTAGCTATAGGTAACCCTTTTAACCTAGGTCAAACGGTGACTCAAGGAGTGATCAGCGCTACGGGTCGTACTGGTGTAAATATGTTTAATTACTTGGAATTACTGCAAATGGACGCGGCGATTAATGAAGGTAATTCAGGTGGCGCTCTCATCAATACGAATGGAGAACTTGTCGGTATTAATTCCCGAAAATTTACGGGGACAAATGAGAGTATTCAAGGAATATTTTTTGCAATTCCTTACTCACTTGCAAATAAAGTTATGCGAAAAATCATTGCTAATGGTCGAGTGATACGTGGCTACTTAGGCGTTAGTATCAGTAGTATACAAAACGCTAGAAACGGCTTTATTATTGGAAGTGTTTATGAAAATAGTCCAGCTAAAAAAGCTGGGCTTCAAGCCAATGATAATGTTTATCAAATAAACGACATCGCCATTACGTCATTTCCTCACGCATTGGACATTGTTACTGACACGGCACCTGGCACCACCTTGTCTTTTAAGCTCATCAGAGGAAAACAAAAATTAGAGTTTCCAGTTACTATAGTCGAAAACAGAACTAACTAAGATTACTCTCGTGAATAGGAAATTTAATTAAATAAGCTAAGCCTTTACCAACTTGGCTTTTAACGGTTATTTTTCCTTTTAATGAACTCGTTACGAGGTTATAGACTAAATGGGTACCTAGGCCACTTCCCCCTTCGCCACGCTTTGTTGTATAAAAAGGCTCAAATAATAGTCTTAAAGCGTCATCATCAATGCCAACACCATCATCTCGATACCGAAGAACCATATTGTTATTTTTTTCATAGGCTTCAATTAGTATTGAGCCTTTAGCAGTGTAGTTGAATCCGTGCTTAACCGAATTTAGAATCAGGTTAGTGAATATTTGTGATATAGCTCCCGCATTCACCGAAACAGCCAAGCTCACATCGCAATCGACTTTAATGGTGATTTCTGTTCTTTTTAAGGTGGGCCTAAGTGATAAAATAACTTCATCAATATATTGCTGAAAGTTTATTTTTCTTATTTCATTAGAAGACTGATCAACCGCTACCTGTTTAAAACTATTAACTAGTGATGCACCACGTTGAGTATTAGTTGCTAAAATAGTGAGAACCTCTTCAATATCCTCGAAAAAATTCATTAACTTATGCTCTGTTAGGGTATCACTTTCAACCGCCTGCTTAATGATCCTGTACTCTTCCTGTAAATGGCTCACTCCGGTTACACAGATACCAAGGGGTGTATTAATTTCATGAGCAATGCCGGCAACAAGTCCACCTAAAGATGCCATTTTCTCCTTTTGAATTAGCTCTTTTTGAGTAGCTTTTAATTGCTCTATTACTTGATTTAAATCGCTATTCTTTTGCTCTAGTAACCGATGTTGCTTTGCCATTTTTAATTGAGACTCTTTTCGTTGAATTGTATTCACAACTGTTTCAATTGCATTGGCAACATGTTTGGCGACAAAGTTAAGTAACTTTAGGTCATTTTCAGAATAAATAATATTGTCATCATAACTTTGCACAACAATCAAACCATGTAAAAAATTAGCGGAGATCATTGGTGCTCCCATCCATGATTTAAAATCTGCAGAGCCCAGAACCTGATCAATATCCCCTTTTTCGATAAGCGCATTGATTTGTTCAATAGTTAATAGCTGAGCTTTTTTTGTCCGTAAAACATAAGAAGATACTCCTTTTCCAATTGGCAGTTCTTTACCTTTAAAACCTTGCTGGTCTTTTTCGTCAATAAAATAGGGAATAGTTATGCTCTGGCTTTCTTCGTCGTACAAAGCAATAAAAAAATTTTTCGCGTATATCAAGTCAAAAATAATTTCATGAACTTCCTCATAGAATTCGGTTAAATCATTATTGTCATAACCAATCGATGCAATTTTAAATAGAGCATGTTGAAGTTTTTCTGCACGTTTTCTTTCTTCCAGCTCTTGCTCAAGCCGGTGGATATATTGCTGCGCTGCTGAAGTTTCTTTATTAGAAGAGAGATTGTTGTTTGAATTAGGCAAAAGTCAATCCTATTAAATTACATTGCATTAAGCTTAGTAAAGTATTGGATTAAAAGTAATGTTGGGGAAGAGTTTCTAAGTTAAATGAGCAATACTCCATTGATCACGACCGTTATGTTTAGCTTGATATAATAAACTGTCGGCTTGTTTCATTATGTTAGCTACCGACGTTGATACGGACGATTTAACCACTACAGCACCAATACTAATAGTGAGTAAATTTGAAATACTAGAAAATTCATGTCTAATCATTTTATCATCAATCGCTTGAGTAAAATTATTAAGAATATTTTCAGCGTTAACT
>Ga0209292_1004290_pt1 | contig 15140 bp, 11 predicted proteins | sample GOMGulsemesocosm_2_FD_184634 | JGI IMG/M metagenome (GOLD analysis project Ga0209292, IMG submission 184634) | Methane-oxidizing microbial communities from mesocosms in the Gulf of Mexico - GOM9C Gulf of Mexico (SPAdes) (version 2) | ecosystem: Environmental > Aquatic > Marine > Cold seeps... | reverse complement strand
AGCACCACGGATGCGGTGCAAATTGCGCCTCAAAAATCGAAACACAGAGAGAGAAGGTGGGATAAAGCGAGGGCTAAACAAGCCGGCTGAAGAGCAGCCGGCTCTTTTTCCTAGCCGTTTCGAACAAAATTTAAAACTTAAAAAGCGTAGCTGCCCTCCAAAGCGAGGGTGCGTGGACGCATCAGCTCAGTGGAAATTCCGCTGCCGCTCAGGGAGATCTTCGTGCCGTAATTCATGATGCGCTGATCACTGAGGTTCTTGCCGACAAACGCCACCTGCCAAACATCATCGGTAGAGGCGAGACCCATGCGCATATTCCAGACAGTAGCCGCTCTCTGCTCCTGACGCTCATCGAGGTTGCCCGAGGTGTAGTGATTGTCCTTGAAGTTGGCGTCAAGGGTTGTGCGCAACTCAAGGTTATCACCCAGCGAATAGGTATGGTTGGCGCTCAGATTAAACGTCCACTCGGGAGTCTGCATGTTTTCCATGCCGGCAAAACTGCAGTTACCACTGCCGCTGCTGTTCGGCGTCGAGATGCCAACGCTTGGACAGGGCGCCTCGTCATAGTCGGTCCACTCGAAATCGAGGTAAGCCAGACCTGAGCTGATGATCAGATTTTCAGTCGCCATCCAGCGACCGTCCATCTCCAAGCCGCGCACGGTCGCGGCGCCGGCGTTGAGCACGTTAAAGCCAAGCAGGCCGTCAAACACACTGACCTGCATCTGCTCGTAGTCGGTCTGGAAGAGCGAGACATTTAACTCAGCTGCGCCATCGAGCAGACCCATTTTCGCGCCCAGTTCAAAGGTTGCGGCCTCTTCTTCTTCAAACTCGAAGTTGTCACCACCCAGTGAGGTGGTGCTCAAACCCAGCGGGTTGTTGCTCGAGGTGTAGGCGTTGATACCGCGCGCGTCAAAGCCGCCGGACTTGTAGCCGGTGGAGTAGGTGAAATACAACATGGTGTCGCCGTCCAGGTCGTACTGCACATTCAGCGACGGGGTGAGGATTTCTTCATCGCGCTTGCCACTAAGGTCGTGGTCTTGAATTTTCAAGAACCCCTGAAAAAACGCGGGGATTTGACCTCCGGTCAGCAGGTCAGTGTTGGTCTGTGCGCGGCTACCACTCTTGCTCTCTTCGGTATAGCGCAAGCCACCGGTAACGCGCAGAGTCTCGTCAATGTTCCAGGTGGCTTGAGCAAAGATAGCCCAGGTGTCGCTCTCCTGAGTGAAGGGTCGCGTGGTGTATAGATTCACCGGAAAGCCGACATTGGAGGCCTGAATGGAAGCGTTTTCGAGGTACTTTTGCTCGGAGGTTTGATAGAAAGCACCCACTATGTAATCAATGGTTTCGTCGCCAGGCGACACCAGACGAAGCTCTTGGCTCAGCTGCTCAAACTCCTCAAACATATCAAGCGAGTTTACCTCTACCTCTGTGTTGTCGGCGTCGTAATCAAGCTCTGAATACTTGTAGTCTGAGTAGCCAGTTATCGACGTCAGGGTGTGATCACCCAACGCGTAGTCCAGCTTGAGCATAAAGTTGTTGCTCTCAAACTCCAGCGCGCCATCGCCGTTGGCAAAGGTGGTGTGATTGGCTTCACCATCGTCCTGCAGTGGACCGGCAACCAGCGCGTAGCGGCCCAGATCAATCGCTTCGCGTGGACGCCCCAGTTTTTCGATATTGCTGTGCTCCAGTTTCACGGTGGCCAACAGCTCTTCGTTGGCATCCCACTCAAATATCGCGCGGATTGCCTGCTCATCTGACTGCGGCTGATCGCGGTTCAGGGTTGGGTTTTCTATGTAGCCGCCCTCCTGACGATCGCGAATGGCGACACGGGCACGCAATGTGTCGCTCAACGCGCCTGACAGGTATGCATTAATTTCTTGCTCATCAAACTCGGGCGCGTAGCTGGCCGACACCTTGCCCTCAAAGTCTTCGGTTGGCTTGGCGCTCACCAAACTGATGGCACCGGCGATGGAGTTTTTACCAAACAAAATACTCTGTGGGCCGCGCAACACTTCTACTCGCTGCAGATCCATGAAAGCCGAACGCGACTGCAGGCTGCGACCGTAATATACACCGTCGGCGTAGGTGGCCACCGACTGCTCAAAACCCTGATTGCCGCCCGAGCCAATGCCGCGGATAAACATCTGCGGTACCAGGCCGCCCTCAACCACTTTTAGGTTGGGCACATACGCAGAGAGATCCTGTAAATTCTCGATGCCCGCCTCGGCGATCTTATCGCCATCGATCGCGCTCACGGAGATAGGCACGTCCTGCAAGCTCTCAACGCGCTTTTGCGCCGTCACCACGATCTCTTCGAGCATCAAGCTCTCGGCGTTAATCTGGCTGGCACTGGCCGCCAGCATGACGGCTAGGGCTAAGGGCGTACGGCTGTTCTTGAATCGTTTCATCATGGGTTTCTCTCTCGTCGTTGATCGTCGTTTGTCGCAAAAGCCACTGAGTCTTAATGCTCGTGCTGTCATTCATATGAATGCTATGGCTGTCACGTCCTGGGCTTCTAGTTATTAATTTTAGGGTTAGGGTTTTCTAAAAAAGTGTATCGACTTACATTGTGCTCACGGCGGACACTGGCTTAATCCTGCTCAAACAGCGACAGGAAACTCAGCAAATCACTGATACTGCCATCGATGGACAAGGCGCCACTGGCAACACTTGCCACGGGACTGCTCTGCTGGGTGACGATGCGTTTCCACAGCTCACTGCTGACGGAAATACGGGCTTGGGTGTTATCGAGCGCTTGCGCCACAACCTCGGCAACGCCGCGGCGCACCGTCACCGTGTAGTGCTGATTGATGTCGGTAAATTCGAAACCGACGCGCAGTTGCAGGTCGAGACAGTCTTCGGCTTTTAGCTTCGCCGGCATGGAGTGCATGATGCTGTCGATGGGAAAACCCTGTACCACCTCCGGCGGAATCTCACTGGCCAGTGGCTGAGTAATCATCAGGGCACCGTCGGCTTCCAGCGCCTGGGTGAGCAAATAATTGCGTGCCGGCGCGTTGCTCGAGACCTCACCCATGGCGCGCAGCGCGCGGGCTTTTATATCCAGCGCCTGAGCATTGTTTGGCGTCTCAGCCAGCAGTAAAGCCGCCACCTCCAGCGCCCAGGAATAATCCTCTGCCGCCAGTGCTTGCTGAGCTATTGTTTCAAGCGCGTTAGTTTCGAGCGCATTGCCCCCCAGGGAATTCGCTTGCAGCAGCGCGTCGCGCCAGCGGCTGGCGCGCTGCGCTTGAGACAAAGGCAATAAGTCTTCGGCATTGCCGCTGAACCAGCCCAGATAGCCGGTAAAGATACTGCGCACCGAGAAGGCCACATTGCCGTAATAAGGCTGCAGGTAGGGATCACTGGCCAGGTGCGGCGGCAGCTTAATCTCGCGAGCCAGCTCATCGGCGCTGGCGCCACGGTTGATGCCACGAATGGTTTGGTCGTGCACATACTGGATGGCATCGCGGTAGTTGGTGAGACGCGAGGCAATCAGCTTAGCCCCACTGAGCGGTCGACCGTGACTGGGCACCAGGTGCTGGGGTTTGAGTCCGCGCATCATATCCAGACTACCAACCCAAGCCATGACATCGCGATAGGCCGTGCCGCGAATTGTGTAAAGGTTGGGAAACGCCTTGTAGATGTTGTCTGCGGGCAAGAGCGTCTGCTGCTGTGGCAACCACACCACCAGTTGATCGTCGGTTTCGCCCGGCGCGTGTATCAGCTCCAGTTCAATGCCCGCCACCTCAATCGCCAAACGCTCGGCAAAGGTGTGGGTCGGGCGCAACAAACCCACCTTGGCCATGCCCTGCATATCGAGAAAGGGGCCGATGCCGTCGTTAGGGCGCTGCTCTGTGCTTAAAAAGTTACCGAACATGCGCATACTGCGCGTGTAGATGACCGGGCGTATGACACTGAGAATGTTATCGATGTGATCGTTGGTGGTGTCGTGGGCGTAGACAGGTATATCCGAGTTGCCCTCGGCAAAGACACTGGCGCCAAAGATGTGATCGGAATGATTGTGGGTCAGGACGATGGCTTTGATCGGCTTGTCGCTGATTTTACGAAACTCAGCCAATACCCGTTTGGCCACATCCTTACTCTCCAGCGTGTCGACGATGATCAAACCATCGTCACCTTCAATCATGATGCTGTTGGCCAGACCATAACCCACAGCAACGTGGATGTTGTCGCCAACCTGCACGACCTGCTGTTCAAACTCGGCGCTGTGCTGGTGCAGGTCGGTGTGCACAGGAGGGCGCTCGACCTCACTGGGGGCCGGACCACAACCAGCCAGCAGGGTCATCAGGGCGTAAAGGCCACCCATGGCTACCCAGACGCCGCGTCCTGCCCAGCGGCCCTTCACTGCTTTGTTTATCACCTGCCGAACCATCGCTACCGCCTCCGTCAACCGTATCGCTTCTGTGCCTAAGCTATCGGTCTAATCTAGAGAAAACATGGATGGATGGCCTGTCCCCCTCCGCCAGCTTTAGGTCATCAGCTGCCAGTTGCGCTGACGCTGATGACGCATGGGGCCGTTGGCGCATCTCAAATCGGCGCTTCAACAGTTCTAGCCGCCCAACAGAAACTCCTTTAGACTCAGAGACTTACTTCAGCAGCGACTCACGAGTACGGCGACTTACTAGTACATACACCTCACAAGGCCACGTCAGTCGTTAGCGCTGGACACAGTCCCAAACAAAAATATTGAAATCATGGTGGAAAGAACCCTACTGCCCAACACCCCGACCACACTGGCCAGCTGGGCGCTGCTGCTGGGCCGGGCTATCGACAGCTACGGCATCGACAGCGCCCCGCTGTTTGCCGAGGCCGGTGTCAGCCTCGAAGAAGCGCGCGTACCCAACGCCCGCATACCGGTGCACAAGATGGCCAAGGTTTGGCAGGCCGCCGTGGAGCACACGGACGACCCCTGCGTGGCCCTGCGCTTGACGCGTTTCTTTCAGCCCAACATATACAGCGCCGTCGGTCTGTCCATCGCTTCCAGCCGCAGCATTGGCGAGGGCCTGCGTCGCTGCCTGCGTTTCTATCAGCTGACCACTGACGCCGCGGTGCTGACGCTGGAAACCTCTGAGGATGAACAGGTGTTGGTGCTCACCATTCCGCCCGAAAATGAGCCGGTTGCTGGCGAAGCCGTGGAAGCCTTCTGCGCCACCATGCTGGTGTTGTTTCGCACCATGCTCGACGACAGTTTTGCCCCCAAGGCCGTCAATTTCCAGCACAGTAAGGACGCCGACACCCAGGACTTTAATGACTTCTTTCTCTGCGATGTACGCTTCTCTCAAGCGCGCACGGAAATGATTTTTGACAGCCAGCAGCTGGAACAAGAACAGCTGTTTGCCAACCCAGTACTGACCGCCACCCTGGACGAGTGGATGGGGCAATATCTGGCTCAATTTAAGGCCGACCTCACCTCCACCAAAGTGCAGGCCTACCTGCTGGCCAACCTGATCGACGGCGCGCCAGAGCAACAGGTGGTGGCCAAACACTTTGGCCTCAGCGTGCGCGCCCTGCAGCGCCGCTTAAAAGAAGAGGAAACCAGCTTTATCGCCCTGCTTGATAACTGCCGCCAACACCTGGCCACCAAGTACGTGGCCGAAGACAAGGTGCCGCTGGCCGAGATCACCTATATGTTGGGTTTTTCGGATCAGAGTAATTTTGCCCGCGCCTTCAAGCGCTGGACCGGTGTATCGCCGCAGGCCTACCGAGATAATTCGGCCTAATCGTTTATCAAACCTAGGTCGCGGCAAAATAGCGAAGGCGGGTGCCACCGGATCAACTCAGCAACCAAGCAACCAAGCAACCACAGCAAGATCAACTAATATTGATGTATGCACACCTCGCTGAGACTTAGCACCGATTGAGACTTCGAACAATACATAAATCCACGGGGCGATTATGTTTTCTCGACGGGTAAAAGAAAAACCAAACACGCTCGTCGCCAAGCAGTCTTACTACTTGTTACTGTGCTTAGCCCTGCTCTCAACTTTTGCCTTAATACAAGAAAAAGCACAAGCAAAAGAGCCAGCGGCATTAGAACCACTCAAGGTCGCGTTACAGCTATCCTCCTATACTCACATTAACGACCAAGGTATCCAATATGGATATTCACCAAGCCTAGTGTCGAGCATTAGTGAACGTATGGACCGTGAATTCGAAATTCAGGTCATGCCATACTTGCGTATACTGCATGCGCTTAAAACAGGCCAAATCGACATGAGTTTTGGGCTGCATGTTCCAGACAGTTCCGTCTACCTGCCCGGGGGCATTGTCAAGTCATCAGCCCCTCAATTGGTTCTTCCCGTTTCTTATTACGCACTGCCCGAGCGCAATATTCACCTCGAGAGCCGAGAGCAGGCCGGCAACTACCGTGTGGGAAGCCCTCGCCTGGAGACCAAAAACCAACGTATCTTGCGCTCAGGGGAAAGTAATGAAAATTACTACAAGAATGCTTATAGCTTAATAAAAGCACTGAAAGCCAAGCATATTGATTTAGCTATCTTAGATGCTGGTTCTGCATTGCGTATCACCAAAGAACTCGGCGTGCCGCTGGAACGCATCTACGACCTCAACCGCTTAGAAATATTCCCAATATTTTCCAACGTATCACCTCGCATCAAAGACCCTCTGGCCTTTTGCCAGAGCTTCGTCGAGACCCGAGTCGAAGTATTCAACTCCGGAGAATACGAAAAGATATTAAACGACACCCACATGATACATTTACTGCCGTATTACAACCAAGTTAAGATCCTTCCAGGGCATTGCCACTTAACAGCCCTCAAGAGCGTGAACCATGCCCTTAAAAAAACACGTCACAGTAAATATTCACCAAGCTTAGACTCAGCAGCGGATAAGGCTTCGTAGAATACGCTAATACACAGGGCGATTATGTTTACTCGACTTATAAAAGCAAAGAAAAGTGGGCTCACCGAAAGACGGCTTTACTGCTTGTTACTGTGCTTAGCCCTGTTCTCAACTTATGTCCAAGCGCAAGAAAAAGAGTCGACTGAGTTAGAACCACTCAAAGCCGCATTCCCCCTGTCCCCCTATACACATATCGATGACCAAGGCATAGCCTATGGTTTTGTTCCAAGTTTAATGTCCGTCATGAGTGAGCGAATGGGGCGTGAGATAGAAGTTCAGGTCATGCCCTATTTACGCACACTACACGCGCTTAAAGTGGGTCAAATCGACATAGGTTTCGGCTTGCAAGTGCAAGATAGCTCCATTCACCTCCCCGAAAGCATCGTGGTCGCCTCAGAACCACAATTGATTCTCCCTACCTCTATTTATGCATTACCCGAACGCGACATCCAAATAAATAGCTTGGAGCAAGCAGGCAACTATCGTCTTGGCACCGTGCGTTTGGAAAGCAAAGCGCAACGAATTCAACGCACCGTGCAAAACAACGTCTACTACTACAAGGACGCCTACAGCCTAGGCAAAGCTCTGCAAGCTCATCACATCGACCTGGCCACACTAGAGCCAGTTTCGGCGCAGGTGGTCGCCCAAGAGCTGGGAGTGACACTGGAGCGACTCTACGATTACAATCACTTAGAAATATTTCCAGCTTTCGCCAACGCATCACCTCGCATCAAAGACCCTCTGGCCTTTTGTCAGAGCTTTGTCGAGGCAAGAGCCGAAGTATTTAAGTCAGGGGAATACGAACAGATATTAAACGACATTCACATGATGCATTTACTGCCATATTACAACCAAGTTAAAATCCTCCCAGGGCATTGCCATTTAACAACACCCAAGAGTGTTAAGCATGCCATTCAAAAAAATACGCAACAATAAATACCCCGCACGCTTAGGCTCAGCCGCGGATAATGCTTCGAAGAATACGCTAATACACAGGCCGATTATGTTTTTTCGATTTATAAAAGCAAAGAAAAGTAGGCTCACCGCGAGACGATTTTACTGCTTGTTACTGTGTTCAGCGCTGCTCTCAAGCTGCGCGTATTCACAAGAAAAAAAGCCTACTGCGTTAGAACCTCTCAAGGCCGCGTTTCCCCTGTCGCCCTATACACAGGTCGACGAGCAGGGTATAGCCTATGGTTTTGTACCGAGCCTGGTATCCGCCATCAGTGAGCGCATGGGGCGTGATATCGATATTCAGGTTATGCCTTATTTGCGCACCCTACATGCGCTGAAAACGGGCCAGATCGACATCACTTTTGGCTTGCGAGTTCCAGAGAGCTCCGTTTACCTGCCCGACAATATAGTCATCGCCTCAGAGGCTCTACTAATTCTACCCGTCTCTTTTTATGCACTGCCCGAGCGCAATATCCAAATAAATAATTTGCAGCAAAGCAACAACTATCGTATTGGCACCATTCGCCTAGAAAAGAAAGGCCAACGCATTAAGGTTCAAGATCAGAATGTCTATTACTACAAGGACGCCTACAGCCTCAGCAAAGCACTGCAAGCTCATCACATTGATCTAGCCACCCTGGAACCCGGTTCGGCAAAGAAGATCACCCAGCAACTCGGCCTGCAGTTAGAGCGGGTCTATGATTACAATCATATGGAAACCCTTGCCGTATTCGCCAAGGCATCACCGCGAGTTAAAGACCCCTTAACACTCTGCCAAAGCTTCGTTGAAGCCAGAATAAAAATATTCAATGATGGAAGATTCGAAACGTTACTGATAGATACTCAAATGCCCTACCTACTGCCCTATTACAACCGAGCAGAAATCACGCCAGAGCTGTGCCATATAGCGACCCCAGTGAATCGAAATATTAACACCTCAAACAATTTGTCGCCGTAACAGCTCAATTTAACCAAGGCCCCACTGAATTATGGATTTATCAACAGCGCGCGAACAGTTGCGCAGCGTTTTTAGAGAGCGTTTTAAAACCGAGCTGAGCAACTGGGACACCTTCGCCGCCTGCTTTCGACTAGAAAGCTTTGCCGAAGGCCAGCACTGGATACAGTGCGGCGACGTCGCGGAGGATATCTGCTTCATTGCTCAGGGTTTGTTGCGCATCTATTACAGTGATCAAACGGGCAACGAGGTGAATCAGCACTTTTACCAGCGCGACGACCTTATTGCCCCGGTCAGCACCATGCTCAACAACGAACCCTGCCAGTATTATGTGCAAGCGCTGGAGCCCTGCCAGGTGCTGCTGGCCAACGTCGATGCCTTATCGACGCTCGGATTCAACAACCCTGAATGGCTAAGGCTGGAGAATAAAATTCTGCAGTCGGTGTTTATGAAAACCGCCAAGCGCGAGGCCAAGTTGTTGCTCGGCAACGGCGAACAGCGCTATCGCTGGTTTTTAAAAGAACACCCAGAGCTCGCGCAAAAGTTGCCGCAATACCAGATCGCCTCCTTCCTCGGCTTAACCCCGGTATCCCTGTCGCGCTTGCGCAAGAAAATACACTAGTGCTCTGCCGCTCTATTAACATTTGATAAGGCATCAGCGCCTTAAATCGCCGATAATAAATGAAAAGATTAGGACTTTCCCCATGAGCAGCCGCCCTCCTGAATACACCGCCCCTTTGGCCGACCTAGCCTTCTTACTCTCTGAGGACAATGCGTCTTCGAGCATCGACGAGCCGCTGTTTATTTTGCGGCAAGCAGCCAAGTTTGCTGAGACCCGCCTCGCGCCCATCAATCGTGAGGCAGATGAAATTGGCTGCCGTTTCGACAAAGGCCAGGTCACCTTGCCGCCAGCGATGCGCGAGGCATTTCGTGAATACGCCGATGCCGGCTGGATGGGCATAAGCCTGCCAGAGCAGTGGGGCGGACAAGCGCAGAGTGAAACACTGGCCGCCGGTGTGTCTGAAATGCTGACCTCAGCCAACCACGCCTTTAGTATGAAACCCGCGCTCACCATGTCGGCGTGCCGCGCGCTGATCGGCCACGGCAGCGAAGCGCTCAAGAGCACCTACCTGCCCAAACTGATTGCGGGGCAATGGACTGGCACCATGTGCATGACCGAAGCCCACTGCGGCAGCGACCTTGGTCTGATTCGCAGCAAAGCGCGCCCCCATGAAGATCACTATCGCATTGAAGGCAGTAAGATTTTTATCAGCTCCGGCAAACACGACGCCAGCGAAAACATCATTCACCTGGTGCTCGCACGACTTGAAGACTCCCCTCAGCGCGTAAAAGGCCTGTCGCTGTTTTTAGTGCCCGAGAAGACTCAAGCACCCAGCGGTGAATGGTCCCAGGACAACCAAGTCCAGTGCATCGGCATTGAAGCCAAGATGGGCATACACGCCAGCCCCACATGCGCCATGCGCTTTGAAGAGTCCACCGGCTATTTGGTGGGTCAGGCCAATGGCGGCATTCAAGCCATGTTTACCATGATGAACGAGATGCGTCTCGGCACCTGCTTGCAGGGTGTGGGATTGAGTGAGCGAGCGTTTCAAAAAAGCCTAGCTTACGCCCGCGAGCGGACACAAATGCGCAGCCTCTCAGGGGTTAAACAACCCGAGCAAGAGGCGGACAGCATCATTGAGCACCCAGACGTGCGACGCATGCTGCTCACACAAAAGGCCTTTGCCGACGGCGGCCGTGCACTGGCGAACTTCTGCGCGCAGCTATTAGATCAGGTGAACGAAGCACAATCAGGCGATACGGCCGAAGACCAACCCGACAGCCAAGCGCTGCTGGATTTTCTCACCCCCATCGCCAAAGGTTTCTGCACTGAAGCCGGCTTGGAGAGTGCCAGTCATGCCATACAAGTGTTTGGCGGGCACGGTTTTGTGCGCGAAAATGGCGCCGAGCAACTCTACCGTGACGGTCGTATTGGCACCCTCTACGAGGGCACTTCGGGAATACAAGCACTGGACCTGCTGGGCCGCAAGGTGTTGGGCAATCAAGGTGCAAGCCTGATGATGTTCACCAAGATGATTCATCGCCTGTGCAAAACCCACGCAGAGGGCCACGCTTTGTCTCACTTGGCTCAGCAACTCAAACCCTACGCCAAGGACTGGTCTGCCCTGAGCATGAACATCGGCATGAAAGCCCTAGAAAACCACGATGAAGTCGGCTCGGCCAGTTTCGACTTTTTAATGTATTCGGGTTATGTCGTGCTGGGTTACTTCCATCTGAACAACGCCATCGCAGCACACAAGCGGTTAGCCGCAGGCGCAACTCAGCCGGAGATTGGCCTAGACGCCGCCTTCCTTGAGCACAAAGTGCAACTGGCCGAGTTCTATTTTGCCCGTATTCTGCCGAGAACCCACAGTTTAAAAACCACCATGACCGCCAGCGTGGATTCCCTCTGCCCCGCTTGGTAAGTTTATGGTCAACGTGCTGGCTAGGCCGCCGGCACCAAAACGTGACAAGCAGTGGCTACAGACAGTGTTACCTACAACCATCAAAAGCAAAACCCGCTAATATATAAGCATCACACCTCACAGAGATTCCATGTTGACCGAGGCTTCGCAAATATATGAATCGACAGGACGGTTATGTTTTCTCGACCCGTTAGCGTAAAACAAATCAGCTTCACGGCCCTACGGCTACACTGCCTGCTACTGTGCCTAGCCCTATTCCCAGCCTAAACCCACACCCAAGCTATAGAGTCAAACTCCACTGAAGCATTACGGGCCGCGTTTCCACTGTCGCCCTATACTCAAATCAATGCACAAGGCGTGCCTTATGGTTTTGCACCCGACTTAATCGTTGCGGTGGGTCTGCGCCTAGGGCGTGATGTCGAAGTTCAAGTCATGCCTTATTTACGCACTTTACATGCGCTAAAAACCGGCCAAATCGATATGACTTTTGGACTGGAAGTGCCGAGTAGCTCTGTTTATCTGCCCGAGAATATCATTGCAGCCTCCTCCCCACAGCTGATTCTTCCCGTCTCGTTTTACGCACTGCCCGAACGCAAAATACGCCTAACCCATATGAAACAAGCTGGCGATTATCGTATTGGCACCATTCGGCTGGAAACCAAAGGTCAGCGCATTAAACGCAAGGGGCATGGTGAAGCGTATTACTACAAGAACGCTTACAGCCTCAGCAAAGCACTGCAAGCTCATCACATTGACCTCGCCACCCTAGAGCCGGGTTCAGCAAAGAGAATCAACCAAGAGCTGGGAGTAGAACTGGAACGTATTTACGACTACAACCACATGAATACCTATCCGATATTCTCCAAGGTATCACCTCGCATCAGAGACCCTCTCGCCTTTTGTCAGCGGTTCGTAGAAGCCAGAATCAAAGCCGTCGAAGACGGTACATTCGACAAACTATTAAAAGACACTCGAATGGAGCATCTGAGACCCTATTACAATCAAGTAAACACCCTTACAGAACAATGTCGAATCACCACATCAGCAGATCAAACCCCTGACGCGATAAAAAGTATTTCACCGTAAGTAGCTACCCCTTCTGTGACAAAGACTGAACCGTAAGGCTTCCACTGTGTCACCAAATCGGTTACCGAGATAACAAACTGCTGGCGGGTTTTCCTGAATACTGGGCGCTTATGAGCAATACCATTCCCCCGCGTCCTTACCCGGTGAGCTCGGTTTAACGAAGCAGGACAAGCATACTAGGCTAGACTCAAGATATTGAGCACCTGCTATTTTCAGTAGCGGTGCGGCCTCGAAAAACTTATTAATTAACCGAGTGCTTATGCCTTTTCAATCTATGAGCACAAGAGAAAGAAAATGCATGGCAGGGCCGCTCTACTGCTTTTCACTGTGCCTAGCATTACTTACCCTCAGCGCTCACTCGCAGACAAGAGAGCCCGCCGAACTGGAGCCACTGAAGGTTTCTATTCCCGTTTCGGCCTACACCCATGTTGACGACCAAGGCAATGTCTATGGGTTTTTTCCGAGCCTGATATCCGCCATCAGTGAGCGACTGGGACGTGATATCGACATTCAGACCATGCCTTATTTGCGTGGCCTGCATGCGCTGAAAACGGGCGATATCGACATCACTTTTGGCGTGCAAGGAGTCCCCCAAAAGGGTTCCATTTTTCTTCCCAACAATATCGTCACCCCCACTGAGCCAGTGCTAACTGTCCCCATTTCTTTTTATGCACTCACCGAGCGTAATATCCAGATAAAAGATTTGGGGCAAACCAAGCACTATCGTATTGGCAGTGTTCGCTTAGAACAGAAAAAACTGCGCGCTCAGCGAAAAGTGGAAAGCACCCATTACTACAAGGACGCTTTTAGCCTCAGTAAAGCACTGCAAGCTAATCACATTGATCTAGCCACCTTGGATCCTGGCTCGGCGCATAAGATCAAACAGAAACTAGGGGTGCAACTGGAGCGGGTTTATGATTACAGTCATCTTGAATTCCTTAGCGTCTTCTCCAAGCGGTCACCACGAATGAAAGACCCCGTCACACTCTGCCAAAACTTCGCAGAAGCTAGAGTAACAATATTCAATGAAGATAGATTAGAAAAGCTACTAGTAGAGACGAATATGAGTTACCTACTGCCCTATTACAACCGGACTACAATCACGCCAGCACGGTGTCGTACCACCACCGCAGCGCAAAAAAACGCTGAGGTGCCAGCAAACACATCTAAGCAAATACTCTCCCCCTAGAAAAAGCAGACCGTCATGACTGACGATAACCCTTCACCTGCACTTTGAAATGTTTGTTAGGCGCAGGGCTGGGGAAGGTGGTTTTCTTCAGTTCGGTGTAACCCTCGGGCAGACTCATGTCTAAGCGGTAGAACAAACGCGCCATGGTCAGTAACATTTGCACCTCGGCCAAGGTCTTGCCGAGACAGGTGTGCGCGCCGCGACTATAGGGGGTGAAAGCGCCCGGCTGCTTGAACTCAGCTGGCGAGCGGTCGACATTAAACGTCTCAGGTTCAGGGAAAAACTCCTCCATAAAATGACAAACCGTGTAACCGATATAGAGCATCTCGCCCTCTTTTACCGGCACACCTTCAAACACGAAATCTTTATTGGCAACACGCATCGCCAGCGGTGCAATCGGGTGCAAGCGCAGAGTTTCCATCATCGCCATAAACAGGGTCGGCACCGCTTTAGCGGTCATGTCTTCCTCGCCCACCTCACCCTTGGCAAAGAGCGCGTCCACCTCGGCGTGAATTCGCGCAAGAACATCGGGTTTTGCCAGCACTTCATAGAGCATGCAGGAAATGGTACTGGCCACCGTATCCAAACCGGCGACATAGGGGGAGACCACGACTTGAATTAAGTCCGACTCTGGTAAAAGGTCAGGGTCATTCAAATGCATTTCCATGGTGTCATCGACAAGCGTTCGACGACCTTCAAAACCGTTGGCTTTGCGCTCGTGATAGCGATCAATTAACGTCTGACCCATGCCGTGGAAGCGGTCTTTAGCGTTTTTATAACCGGGAGTTTTGGTCATAAACTCGGGCCACATTTTTAATACTCGCACCGTCACCATATTGCGAATGGCCACGCGGATATCATCCTCATAACCGTCTGGGGTGAAGTCATTGTTCAAAGTGCCCAGCTGGTGGGTCGCCATACGCTGGAACGCCCAAACCACTGGCACCTCACTACCAACTTTCCAGTTCTCTTCAATCTGACTGTCGGTGACCCCGACAAACTCGTCGTAACGGCCACGCATGGCACCCTTGGCAAAACTCGGCTGGAATACCTTACGCAACCGTTTATGGATCGGGCCGTCTTCGGCCACTAACGTGTGCTTGGCGCCATATTCAAGGCCAACACCGCGCCACACCTCTTCTGAGCGTAGGCACTCCTTCCCCTCGGACGAACCCATGAACTTGGCGGCCTCCGGTCCGACCAACGCCAACCATTCATTGCCCATGACTTTGGTTTGAAACACCGCACCATGCTTGCGGTAGGCCTTGTAAAAAAACGCCGCTGGGTCTTTCCCCATCTGCAGTGCGTTACCCAATAACGGCCAGCCCCCACTTGCGGTAGGTACGTCCGTGCGTGCTCGCACGGTTACTTCTGGCTCGATTAGATCTGCAGACATGGAAGGCACTCCTCAGGCTTGAGATATTTAATAGCATTAATAAATTTTACCCAGACGATCAAGTGATAGGGTAATACCGATAACCTACAAGTTCCCGGCGACTATTGCGATACTGGAGTCGGTATTTAACGTTTCTTTTCCCACGGTAGCGCACAAAGTCACCCTTTATGGGTAGATCACCGCGGCCGCCTGCAC
>Ga0209292_1004286_pt1 | contig 15149 bp, 12 predicted proteins | sample GOMGulsemesocosm_2_FD_184634 | JGI IMG/M metagenome (GOLD analysis project Ga0209292, IMG submission 184634) | Methane-oxidizing microbial communities from mesocosms in the Gulf of Mexico - GOM9C Gulf of Mexico (SPAdes) (version 2) | ecosystem: Environmental > Aquatic > Marine > Cold seeps... | reverse complement strand
AGGCGCTTTAGTCATGGCTTTATTTGGCCTAGGTTTAGCTTGTTCGGATAATTTCTCTTTAGAAAGTCAAAATGGTTTCGGATTATTATTTATATTATTAGCTGTCTTTTTCTTTAGTTTAAGTGGGGTCTTAGTCAAAAGCGTCCACCTTGAGATTCACCCTATCGCGACAACTGTGGGGGCTTTATCGGTATGTGTACCATTATTTTTCATAACATGGTTACTTGTCGATGGCACAATTCCATTTGAACAATGGCAAGCTCGCTCTATCTGGGCTATTTTGTATTTAGGTGTTTTTGGTTCGCTTATTGGTTTTGTTGCTTATTTTTATGTTTTACAAAAATTAAACGCGAGTACAGTTGCTTTGGTTACTATGATGACACCTGTGTTTGCTTTAACTCTAGGTGCTTTATTTAATAATGAAGTGATCAGTCTTAGACTTTTCATTGGCGCTATTTTTATTATGCTTGGGTTGGCTTTTTATCATTGGGGAGATAAGTTTTTGCAAGAAAGAAAGCTGAATCATAAAAGGGCTACTTAGTTGACATTATTGCCGCCGAAAGCGCCTCAACAATTGGCTCAAAAAAAGCGAATTTGAGTTGGAATATAAATAGGGACATGAAGATAATATGAGTAAAGTGCAAAATGAAAATTAGCATCAGCTTTAAAATGGCTTGTCAGCAAGATATTGATTTTTTGTTGAATTTAAGAGTTTGTTCAATGGATGAGCATTTAATACAAGCGGGAATAAAAATGTCCAAAACACAGCATTTGTCACGCATTAATGAATATTTTGATGACTCGCATCTTATTTTAGTCAATGGCGAAGCCGTAGGTTTGCTTAAATTAGGGGTTCTAAAACAAAGTTTGCATATTAGGCAATTTCAGTTATTACCAAATTATCAAAGTAGAGGTATTGGTAGTAGGGTATTGGCTATGATAAAAACTAAGGCGTTAAAATTAAATAAACCTATCACTTTAAATGTACTATTGAAGAATCCCGCTTTTTCATTATATGGCAAGCAAGGATTTAAAGTCATCGGTGAAAATGAATTGGAATATCAAATGAAATGTTCGTTAAGCGACTGCCAGTAAAACACTTGTTCCAATGGAAATTGCCTACTCGTATTTGTGGTCATTGGTTGATAATTGTTGGTCCATGTTCATAAAAAAAGCTGCCAAATGGCAGCTTTTCTTTGACTATTATTGAGCCGTGGCAAAGAAACGTTTTTACAAACGTTCTAAAACTGCCTCTGTGAAGTCTGTAGTTCCGTGCGTACCACCTAAATCACGTGTAGTGCGATCCGCTGATTTAATTACATCAGTGATGGCATTTCTAATGTTTTCGGCTTTATCACCCATATCTAAATATTCGAGCATTTGAATCGCTGCAAGAACAACAGAGGTTGGATTAGCTAAGTTTTTGCCAGCAATATCGGGTGCACTACCGTGTACCGCTTCAAAAATAGCACAGTCTTCGCCTATATTGGCTCCAGGAGCCATGCCTAGGCCACCGACTAAACCCGCACATAAATCTGATAATATATCGCCAAAAAGATTAGTCGTAACAATGACGTCAAATTGTTCAGGGTTCATTACTAATTGCATACAACAATTATCAACAATCATTTCAGTTGATTCTATTTCTGGGTAACGTTCTGCGACTTCTCTTGCAACTTTAAGAAATAAGCCAGAAGTTGATTTTAAGATGTTTGCCTTGTGAACTGCCGTGACTTTTTTACGGCCTTCTTTACGAGCTGTTTCATAAGCAAAAGTTAAAATTCGTTCAGCACCTTCTCGGGTGATGATACTCATTGCTTCTGCTTGGCTACCATCGTCAGATACCACTTGACCCGCACCAGAATACATACCTTGAGTATTTTCTCGTACAGTGATTATATTGATGTTCTCATAACGTGCTTTAGTACCGACAAATGAAATGACGGGACGTAAATTGGCGTAAAGGTTAAACTGCTTTCGTAATGTAACATTGATTGATGTAAAACCTTCCCCAACAGGTGTTGTAAGAGGTCCTTTTAAAGTGATCTTGTTTTTCTTGATCAGTTCCATTGTCTCTTCAGGCACTAACTCACCATGCTTTTCTAGTGCTGTAAGGCCCGCATCTGCGAATTCATAATCAAATTCACAACCTGCTTTGTCTAATATTTTAAGTGTTGCGTCAATAATGCTCGGACCGATGCCATCACCTGGAATTACTGTTATGGTTTGCTTAGCCATTAAAATTACCCTTTATATAAATTGAATTTTTCGTTGTCATTGAGTTCACTGATCAAACCACTTAGACGATTGCGCAGCTTTATACCATGTTGAAGTCTTGTATGCGAGCTTAAAACCTTTCCACTTACTTAAAATAGTAAGAACGATTACCATAAATATTTGTCCGATTTTGCTCGTCATTATTAACGTAACTGAAAAATCGAAATTACATATTTAAACAATAGAGGTTTATCCAGTTAAAAGGAAAGAGGCGCATGACCTAGTTTTATTAGCTGGCCACGTTTGATAACCACTTGCTATATAATAACGTATTAATAGTATAGCTGGAGTTTTAAAAAAGAATTGACCAAATGAATTGACTTAAATTTGATTTAAGACAAGGTTATATGACTTTACTATGAATTAACTACATAGTTAAAAAAGTTTGATAAGCACTGTTACCAATTCCATTGAGCACACCATTCTTAAATAATAAAGCTGTGCATTCATCTTGAGTGGTTATGCCGTCAGATTTTACATGTTGAGTGCGATAAAACATCACTTGATAGCTTATTTGCTCAACTCTCTTGGCTTCAGTGATATCTGGGCTCCCTAGTTCTTGAATTGCCTGATCTAAAGTGAAATTTTCTAACTTTAACTTACCGATAAACTGACTATTGTATTCTTCGCGATCATTCCATTGCATCTTTGCAGGACTATCATCGTAAAATGTCATGACTAAAACAACGAAAATAGCATAGAGTGTCAATGCCATTAAAATACGCGTTATAATTTTTTTGCTCATTATTGCCCTTGATAAATATGGATATTGCTTTGTTAATGGTTATAACATTTTGATTAGTTTTTTTCATCTTCTAAAACGCTTGTTAACCTTATATCTTTAAGGTTAAAGCCTAACGGAATATCAAGTTTTAAAGTTAACAGTTGTCGGCTTAACGCTACTACCTCATCGCAACCCTGTAATTTTTTACTCATATTGGGTTTAATATTTGTCGCACTAAGAATTGCATTTAATGAGCCGTGTTCATTCAACAGTGCTGAGGCATTCACTTGTCCTATACCGTCAACCCCTGGTATTTTATTAGTTGAGTCGCCCATTAAAGCCCATAAATCTACTAACTGGCTTGGTTTTACATTAAACTTTTCTATGACATGGTCTTCATCTAAATAGCGTCGATTAAAATAGTCGTAAACACAAATATTAGCTCCAAGCAGAGATAAAAAACCTTTGTCTGTAGAAATTATGGTGACTTTTTGTCCTCGTAGTGCCACTTTTATTGCCAGTGTTGCAATCAAATCATCGGCCTCGTCACTATCTGAAATAAGTGAGTCGACAGAGTATTTCATGAACTCATCTTGAATAGCGGGTAGTTTATCAGCCAGATGTTCTGGCATCTTTTTTCTACCTTTTTTATAATCTGGAAATAGCTGATATCTCCAACAAGGGCTTTCACTATCAAATACGGCTAGAGCATGGCTAGGTTGTAGTTTTTCAATAATCTTAGCTAAAGCTTGGCCGCAACCTCTTTGAGTATTATACAAAACCTGGTCTTTAGTGTTCTGTGATAACTCGTTATCTGCTGTACTTTGGGTCAGTAGGAAAGGGCGCTCTTGTACCGCATAAATCCGACGTATTAAATTTAATGCGTCAATTAAAACAAGATGGGCAGCCATCTACTTATTCTCCTGCAATTTCATAACAAGGAATATATTCGGTACCAGGTAACTTCATTCTTTGCTGTTTAACAAATGATTTTAGTAACTTGTCCATAAGGTTCATAATGTCACTTTCACCCGATATCTTAAAAACGCCATGTTTTCGTATCGCTTTAATACCTGAAGACTTTACATTACCTGCCACAATGCCAGAAAACACTTTTCGAAGGTTTGCGGCAAGAGTTGCAGTATCCAATTCTTTACTTATCTTCAGAGCAGACATGTTCTCGTGACTAGGCTCAAAGGGTTGTTGAAAATCTGGTTCAATGGTGAGTGACCAATTAAAGTGATAAGCGTCACCTGTTTGTTTTCTATAAGTTAACACTTCGGCCAAGCCCGTTTTCATCGCTTGGGCAACCCCCTTAGCGTCATCAACAATTATTTGATAAAGCGCTTGTGCTTCTTCTCCTAATGTAGCTGCAATAAAAGCATCTATTTCACGGAAATATTCGGCACTTTCTGCTGGACCAGTTAGGATGATTGGTAATCTTTGATGTTTATTTTTTGGATTTAACATTATTCCTAGAATGTATAACAGCTCCTCTGAAGTTCCCGCTCCGCCGGGAAAAATTATTATACCGTGGGACATACGTACAAACCCCTCAAGCCTTTTTTCTATATCGGGCATAATAACGAGCTCATTTACTATTGGATTTGGCGGCTCTGCGGCAATAATACTTGGCTCTGTTAATCCTATATATCTTCCTTGGCTAATGCGTTGTTTTGCATGACCTATTGTGGCACCTTTCATTGGGCCTTTCATCGCCCCTGGACCACAACCTGTACAAATATTAAATCCTCTTAGGCCCAGCTCATATCCCACTTTTTTTGTATACCTGTACTCTATATCATTAATGGAGTGCCCACCCCAACACGTTATAAGGTTAGGATCTGTTTCAGGTAAAATGACATTGGCATTGCGTAGAATGTCAAAAGCAATATGAGTAATTTGTTCAGGGGAGCTAGGCGCGTCTTTATAACGGCTATGAGTAAATAATATATCCCGTAATACTGCGGATAATTGTTCTCTCACACCTCTAATTATTTTCCCATCGACAAAAGATTCTTCCGGTGGATTTTGTAAGTCCAACTTAACGCCACGTTCGCGTCTTAAAACTTGAATATGAAAGTCTTGGTACTTTTGGAACATTTCTTCGGCATCATCAGTATGACTACCTGCTTTTAATACCGCTAATGAACAATTTCTGTAGAGTTGATATAAATGGCTACTTGCTGATTCTTGAAGTTGATCTATTTCAATTTGTGAAAGCAAGTTCATATTGCCCACAGGGTTAATTTGAGTATGCATTATACAGCTCCTTATGCGAAGTGGCACTTTCGATGATGTTAAATTTGCACTTTCAATGACGGATTATTTGTTTTCTATATTTGAAGTTATTTAGTAGGATAAATTATTTATAAATAAACAACTTTATTTTTCCCTTTCTCTTTTGCTTGGTATAAAGCAGTATCCGCACGTTCAAATGCTATATGAACATTATCCTGTGGTTTTACATGACTTACGCCAATAGAAGTCGTAATACTCACTTTAGTGTTTTTAAATTTAAAAGGTAAGCGTGCGATATATTTTCTTAAGGCATTTAGTTCTTCTATTAAGTCACTTTGGTTTAATCCAGAGAACAAAATAACGAATTCTTCTCCACCATATCGGCCAATAAAGGCATCTCTTGGTAACTGTTTTTTAAGTGTCTTAGCGATAACTTGCAGTGTTTTGTCACCGGCGGTATGCCCATAAGTATCGTTGATACGTTTAAAGTCATCTAAATCGATAACTACGATAGCGAGGTCAAACTTCTTATGGTGGTAACGTACCATTTCTTTTGCGAAGTGCTCATCGTAAGCCGCCCTGTTATGCAATTTAGTCAAGGCATCTTGCATACTTTTAATTTGTTGTTCTTGCAACCGTTTTTCAAAGGAGTTACTTTGGGCTTCTAATTTATTAACCTTGCTTTCCATGTCTTTAAGCTGCTTGGCTAACTTTTTATTCTGTGCTTGTTCAAAGTTAGACTTTTCTTCTAGTGTTCCTGCAATATTCTGAAGTTTTTCATTAATATCAGTCTTTATTTCACTTAATGACGTCGCTATCTCAACAGTTCCAGTCATATCTGTAATTTGTTGTTGCAACTGTAAATTTAATGCGTTGTTTTTCTCTTTCGATTCTTCAGTCGTAGATAATGTATTTTTAACGGCCGTTTGTACTGTAGAAAGAGTTTTACTTAAAGTAGAAAGGAAAGTTTTGGCCGTGTTACGTTCTTGTTTAAATTCATCAATTAGCAGATTAAATGTATCAAGGAAGCTGTGTAATAATTTATCGTTGGAAATTTCATCGGTTAAACTGTTCTTGATTTTCGCTAGTTGCTTACTATGTGTGTCAGATGAAATTAATGAACTTAGGAGATCGGAAAATTCTTTAATTACTTTTTGATCAACGACGTTGTTGATTTCATCACTATTTTGTGCAGACGCTTGATTTGTCTTTTCTGCAGTATCATCTGTATCAATAGGCTCCTTACTCGTTTGTAAAAGCGTGTCATAAAAAGAAAGCAATTGAATAAGTGGAGCAATGTATTGCACTAAAGCATCTTTACTTTCTGCGCTGTCAGATAATAAAGAACGAAGATCTCGTCTTAATTTTGCAGGTAAACCTTTTGACTTTTGAAGGGCTTTACCTGAAATTATAAATTGTTCGTGAATATCTCGAATATTTTTATCGTTACTCGATGAATGCTGTTCTAATAGTTTAGAAATTAATTTTATTTGCCCTTCAATATCACAAAGAGGGGCAGATTTAGACAGTAATACTCTAAGTTTAGCTAGTCGGTTATCAAGTTCTAAATCAATACCTTTACATACTTGTGACAACTTCCCTATGAATTGTATTAACATTGTCGATTGATTTTTAAAATCATCTTCCAATGTTGCGCGAGACTTTATTGCAGTATCAAGCTTTTTCTTGAGAGCATTTAACTGAGAAGTTGCTATCGACTTGTCATTCATAAAAACTATTTTTCCCTAAACCATTGTCTTAAGCGACAAAAAATTCATTTACTAAAATTAATTATCAATGATCACTAATGTAACATAATGAATATAAAGAGTATAAGCTAATACTAGAGCAGAAAAGCTATTAATGTCAGTTAGATTGATCTTTTTTTTGATTTAATCTGAATTATTCAATCAAAACATACGAAATTTTAGAAAAATTAGCGAAAAGTGAATTAATTCAATGGTTATTAAAAGTGGTATTATTGCCTTAATGTTCGATTATCTGGCGCCTTTTTTGAAAAAGAGCTTCTATATGGATTAATATCTAGGCCTCCACGTCGGGTATATCTTGCGAAAATAGTTAGCTGCTCTAAATCTGAATATTTTAGTAAATCACAAAAAATTCGTTCAACACACTGTTCATGAAATTCATTATGTTGCCTAAAAGAAATAAGGTAACGTAATAACTTCTCATGATCTATTTTACGGCCTTTATAATTAATATAAATGCTTGCCCAGTCGGGCTGGTTAGTTATTAAGCAGTTAGATTTTAATAAATGACTAACAAGCGATTCTTCTATTATTTCGTTGTTGTTACTTTCGCTGTTTTCTAAGAGCTTAGCGTCCAGGGAGTAATTAACTACCTCAATGTCTAAATGGTCAATACAAATGGCCGTATCGTGCTTAATATTCAGGGCAGGGCATTGATCTACAGGAAATAGTTTTACCTGCATTTGTGCTTTTGAAGTGGCACTAAGATCTTTTTGTAATATTTTCTCTACTTGTTCGATGGATTTAAATTTGGTTTGATTAAAGCTATTTAAATATAGTTTGAATGATTTTGACTCAACAATATTGGGACTAGTACAAGGAAAACGAAATTCGGCAACAGCCACTAAAGGTTTACCTTTTTCATTTAACCACGAAAGTTCATAACCATACCAGAGGTCTTCTCCTAGAAAAGGCAGTGAGTTTTTCATTAAATTAAGCGCGTCTCTATTCAAGCTTCTTGGAACTGCCTGTAATAAGGATGCATTATAATTACTGCAATATTGGGTTGTTTTACCTAAGGCTAACTTGCTAAGCTCTTGGGCATCTTTATATATAGTCATAAATATAGTTTATGGTTAATTTTTAATTATTTTATAGGACTTCTTCATTTGATGAAAACACCAATTAACACTTTGACCGAAATATTATGGAATTTCGTGGTTGAATATAGCCAAGAGCATCAAAAAGTACATGGTCATATGCCAATAACCCAATTGGACGAACAATGGAAATCTCCCTGTCAATTGGAAATGCACAATGAGGAAAGTGTTTTCTGGCAGCCCATTAAAATAGAAAACGAACTGAAATTTGACAATGTTGAATCAGCATTAGAAATAAGTTTACATGAAGATATTAAAAACTATTTTACTTGCTTATTTAGTGACAATGTCCATGCAAAAAGCGCAGATGGTCATTTGTCTTTATTACTTCCTTGGAGCTTAGATGACTTCAAGCGTTTACAAGAAAATATCATTGGTCATATTTTAATGAAAAGAGATTTAAAACAAGAAATAACAGTTTTTTTTGCTGTAACTGATGAAGATGATTTAGTGCTAAGTATTAAAAATAACTCTGGAGAAGTTTGGGTTGAGCGGGTTGGATGTGAACCACATAAAAAACTTGCCAACTCTATTACTGATTATCTTAAGACTATCACTCCTTACATTTACCCTTTATCCAATGAATATTAATAAAAGGTAGAGAGTATTTATTCATTTGGCACGGATTTAATTGTTCTTGTTCAAATCAAGTAACTGATTCAATAACTCTTTTATTTCTGATAACTCTTTTTTAATGGGATTTAAGGCTAACTCAATTGTTTTATCTTCTGTTAAATTCTCCTGTACTGTCTGTTTACTGTTGAGGTTATTCGTAGATGGCAACTTAATAAACGTCGGGTCATGTTGCCAAACTTTTAAAACACCTATAATTTTAGGTAAAGGTACTGTATGAGTTAATTTTGCTTTTACAAGTGCAACGCTCGGTGTTTTTCCCTCATTAGCTAATTGGTTCGCTATGATGGTAATTTCGTCAGATATTGTCATTTCTCGGTTCCAAGATTGTCTTATTTCTATTTTAACCAAATATTCTAACTATGTCTTTATTCGTTTGAAGATTGTTTTTATCGACTTAATCGTTTTAAAATTAATTACACGATTTTAAAAATGTAACAAAGAACCATTTTTTATCTATTTGATTATGAGGAAGCTTTTAGATAAGGAGAGCCTATACGTAAACTTTTCTTATCGGTTTAACTTTTCCCTTTTAGATTTATGTTTGACCTAATTAAAACATCCCTGTTAAGGTGGTTTTGGAAAATAACAATAATAATAAGTAATGTAGAAAGAGGTAGAAATGAGTGAAGCGGTAACAGAGAAGGTTAATGTAGACATAAGAGCGAGTTATTTATCGGCCGAAGATTTAAAGTTAGCGGCCTCTTTATTATATCAATCTTATCATGATGATCCTGTATTTTTGGAAATATTTCAAAGCAGTAAAGGGGATTATGAACAACGGTTACGTGCGTCCATTCGTGAAGAATTAAGTGCCTTTTGGCAAGCTCAGCAGCCTATGGTTGGTTTGTATCTGGGCGAAGCAATGGTTGGTGTCGCTTGTTTAAACGCACCAGATGGTGGTGTAAGTACCGATCGTTTTTGGCATTGGCGTTTAAAAATGTTGCTTAGCGCAGGTTATTTTAGCACTAAGCAAATGATAGAAAAAGAAAAAACTGTACTTTCTGCAGTGCCGCTTAAAAAATTCCACATGCTTTCTTTTATAGCTATTCACCCATTACATCAACATCATGGATTTGGCCACTATTTAATGGCGGCGGTAAATACTGTTTTAGATGAACATCCTGACAGTGAAGGTGTTGCCGTCTATGCAACTTCAGAAAAGTATAGACAATTTTTTAACAATGTAGATTATGATTTCATAAAAGAAGTTGTTGTTGGTAATGTTTCTGGCTCTTTAATGGTTCATTATAGGTAAAACTCTAACCATAGCGAATCATTGTCGTTATCGATTGCCTATGGTTATGCTTCCTTAGTTGCGCTTAGTTGCGCTTAGTTGCGCTTAGTTGCAGTTAATTGGTGTAATGCTTGAAGTTATTGCTTGTCTGAGCCAGATATAAAGCTGTTATTTGTTATAAACAGAAAAAAGCCTACCAGTTTGTTGCCAATTTTGAATTTTTGTTATTTTTTCTCTTCCCAAGTTAACCTAACTTACGTAAGACATATCTTACATTCTTGTGCGACATATTGCCCTTTACTTAAGATAATAGAAAGTTAACTTAGCCTATCTCATTGATTTAATGGTTAAATGTTTTTTAACATTTTTATTACAAGTATGAGTGGTCAACATATTTTAATTTCATAGCTTTGATCTCAAAATAGATTGGCTATTATTAATCATGTCAGGAAGACACGGTCTAGGAGACTTTAGATAAGGATTTTTTAAGGGCTTATGGATAAGCCGTAACGAGGATGTTACGAAGGAATATAAATGGAGTTTGGTGGATGAATGATTCAAGGATGATTAAGTTATGGAAGACAGGCTGTCAGGACGATAGCGAAGGATAACTTGGATAGTTGCTGTATTTTGGGATGAAATACTTCAAAGGACTGTAGGAAAAAAGGGAAGTTTAGGAATACTAAGGAAAGTTTTTACGGATGAATCGAGAACACTGAATGTATGCAGGAAGCATAAAAGCTAGATAAAGAGATACGGCTCAATGAGCCGTATTTTTTTGCTTGGAATTTATGCAAATGAGATATTAGGTACTAAGCGTTGAGATACGATTAGCTAAACATTTTATCAAGTACCTAATATAAAACATCTAGCATCAAACACTAATCAATAATCTATTAATCCTGAATAACTGGGGTGTTTACCAAGTGTCGCCTGACTTCCTTTTAATGAAAAGGTATAACCACACAGTGAGAAGTTTCCTCTAAACGCAATACTTTTTAATATTTCTTTGGTGTCCAAAGGGGAGAAGTTTGCAAAATATTCTAGCTTATTTTCAGTTAACACAGCTAAAGATCTAAATTTATCGCCATTGTTAAAGTGCAGCTCTTTACAGCTGTTATCTCCTTGAGCAGTGGTGAGTGACCATAATTGCTTCTCTTCTGTTTCATCTGCTTGCCAGTTAATAATAACCCCTTGATGCTCAGATAACATTAGAGTGAAGTTATCAGGTAAGGTTACAGGAGATAATCGCGTTATTTTTTTTTCTAGCACTGAACTTTCTAAAAGCTCTGTAGGTGTATCTTCTACAGCAGACATAGGTATTATGATTACAACAGCTGTCAATACCAATAATAAAGTAACAAGAACACTGATAAACATTCGTTTATTGTTCAAACACATTTCTCGAATTTGTTCACCAAAGTCAACTTGAACTGAAGTCTTCGTCGCCTGTTTATATTCACTTGATTCTGCGTGGTCGTTTTGCAAAAAACTAGCAGGGGTAGAGTCTAAGCTAACATTTTGAATATTCAGCTGGTTAACTAGAACAGGTTCAATGCGTTTTGAAATATGTAAAGCATCTTTTTGTTTCGACACGTACTCATTTAAATCAACAGGCCCAGCGTAACCAAAAATAAATGTTCTATTGGAGTTTTCTTTGAATGTTAGAAAATAGCTGTTAATGAGATAAGGCAGTAATAACACTACATAAATAAAAGGTATATCAGTAGTGATAATCAATAAGGCAACAAACAAAAACAATACGCTTGGAAAATAGAGTAATTTCTTATTTAATTTTGCATCATTTAACCTTCGCAAAGTACTCGCAGAGGAAATAAATGTTAAAACGACTAGCGCTAAAATTGGAATAATAGCCGAATCAATAAAACTTAAAAGAATGAAAGTGAAATAGGAAAAAGTTGTAATAATTAAGAACCGAAGACGGTTATCATATCCATGTAAACAAAAGAATGATTTTAACAGCTGCACAAAACCTCCAAAAGAAAGTGCTAAATGGGAAATACTGAATTAATTTAAACGTCAAATGCACAAAAATAATCGCATAAATTATATATGCACAGAGATTAACTAATTTTGACCGCAATGTCAGTGGTAAGTGTAAAAAAAAGGGGAATAGGGTAACAAGAAAAGGTAAAAAAGCCTGAAACTTCTATTTCAGGCTTTTAGCATTAAAAATGATCACAATTGTTTAATCTTTTTTAGTAACCACTTTTTAGTTAATATGAAGGTTAACCGTTAAGGGGTGTAATTCACATTCAAATTAACACCGCTAGCAGCAGAGTATCCGTAAATACCGATATGCCATGTATCTGCAACAGGAGAGGTGAATGAACATGTTTCATTATTACCACTTTTGTAAGGGCGACAATCGTAAGTGTTAGATGTTGGCTGTGCACCACGACGAATGTATAAATCAGCATCACCAGAACCATCACTCATGGTAAAGTCTAATGTAGCCATTCCTGCTGGGATATCGATGGTGTAATAAGTCCAAGCACGACGCGCAACACTTATATCGTTAACTGTTGCACTACCACCTGTTACTTCGCCACCTGCTGAAGCTTCGGTAAATGAGCCTGTTAAACTAACCCCCGCAAATGTAGAATACGCCACGACTTTAATATGATAAGTGCCGGCTTGCGCAGATGAAATAGGACAGCTCTCAGCATTCCCGCTTTTATAAGGGCGACAATCATAACTACTACTTGTTGGCGCAGAACCAAATTTCACATATAAATCTGCATCCCCAGAACCACCGTTCATATCAAATAATAAATCAGTTGCTCCTACAGGCACAGTCATGGTGAAACTTAACTCTTCTGTGCTATTTGCACTAAGAGTTGTTTTGGCCACACCATTTTGCAAGTCATTTTCACCTGTAGTTGGTGGCGTAGTGCCGCCTCCGTCACCACAGCTTACTGCTAATGCATCAGATGTAGCTTTTGCTTGTACCAAGCCAAAGCCTGTTTTGTCATCTCTACCTGCTACTTCTAAATCGATTGCCGTGCTTTTTAAAGCGCTACGTACATCGTTAGCAGTACAATTTGGGTTGTTGCTCCATGCCAATGCTGCAACGCCTGTTACATGCGGTGTCGCCATTGAAGTTCCATTGTAATAAGCATAATTTTGCGAACCATCAACTGTTACGGTTGCAGCACTGCCAAGCTGACTCATTAACTGTTGACCTAAAGCACGATTTATAGAAACTGTAGGTACAGTAACTGCAGAGGTTGCATCAACTAAAAACGGGTTTTGTAGACCTGGACGATCGCTATTACTGTAAACAATAACAGCTGCCGCACCGGCATCAGCACATGCTTTAGCTGGATTGATTTCAGGGTAGTTACTACCTATTTGGTTATCATTTCTTTCGGCTAAACAAATATTTCCTGAAACATTAGTACAACTATAACTACTGCCAGATATTATACAGCTAGCTAATACACCGTTTGCAGAACTATTGATGTTACTAACAACATAGTTTCCAGAACTTTGGATATAATGGGTTTGTGGAACAACTTCGTCATTGCCATAAGTATTTGAACCTAGATTGATATAACCTAAACGGCCATCTCCCGCTACAGTTGATAAAATAGCTTCTCCTGGTGCTGCCACTTCAACTTGACTAGTATACTGAGAAAATTCAGCATGTTGACCATTTTGATCCACAGCGCCTACTGCCAAAACCGAGTCATAAGAAGCTGGGTAAGAGAGCGTTGAGTTACCATCGTTTCCAGAAGCTGCTACTAATAAAACACCTGCATCTGCAGCTGCTTGTAATGCGTTCTTCTCTGTAGTGCTAGAACCAGAACCGCCTAAACTCATGTTAATAACTTTGGCTCCATTATTTACACAAGTATCGACAGCATCGACTAACTCACCTGTGTAACCCCATCCAGACTCATTAAAGACTTTAACGATATGTAAATTAACATTGGTATTAGGCATTATGCCCACCACACCCTCACTGTTATTAACCGCGGCTATCGTTCCTGCAACATGAGTCCCGTGTGAACCTCCATTTTCGTACCAATTACCTGTACCAGAATTGTTTGTCCCTGTTGCATTATTTGCATTTAAATCTGGGTTTGCCTGTTCATAGCCAGAATCAATAATACAAACTGTCATGTTTGCTGCATCATTATCTGTTAGTAAATTTGATTGAGTATTACTTATGCCCCAAGGTTGATTTTGCGACATTAAGTGCCGTTTAAGATCAGGCTCTATAAAAGCAACAGAACTATGCTTTTTCATTTTTTCTATCAGTTTATAAACGTCTTTGACGTTCTTTTGCTGACCAAAAGAAAGGACATGATGACCATTTTTCATTGCTTTTTTGTGTTTTAAATTTAGACCTGCTTTTTTAGCGAGTCCTGGAGGAATAGTTTTTCCATTATGCTTGTCTTTATATTTTATGATCAGTTGATCTGTAAAGTCCTGTTGGTTTTGCGATTGCTTGGCCTTCCAGTTTGCAAAACTAATTGACACTATTGCGCTCGATGTTTGTTCTACTTTTTGAGCTATAGTTAGATTTGCCTGATTCGCTAAACTACTATTGCTAGTCATTGTTATTATTGAAAGGGCAATGACACTTAACCCCATTTGTTTATTGCTTCTCATCTAAGGTGCACTCCAACTTCATTTTATTATTGTTATTTTTTAAAGCGCAATTTCACTATTTATTGCGAACTTTATGCTTAATAGTTGTTAAAACAACTTTAAAAATAATGAAGGTTTTGCACATTATTAACTAGCAAAATGTGGACGTTTTTTCTAAATATTACGACAGTTGTAATAAAATGTTTCTTGTTATCTTGTTGAAAAATAAGCTGATTGAGTTTTTGTGTCGTAAAATTATGAAAAGTTGTCGTGAATTTGCTAGGTGAGCTTTACCAAAGTGCTAGTATCGAATTATGCAGTGCTTGGACGCATTATTTAGCAGACTTATTTAATAGCGATTGACTGACTTTAAGAAAGTTAATTATCTAAAAATTAAAGTTGAAGAAGATGGAAAGTTCATAAAGTAGTTATTGGTAATAAAAATAATAAATAGCCAAACCAATATAAAAATGAAATGTCCAGTGGAGTTAATATAAAAGTTTCGAAATTTAAAACGACAGTAGTTACTTTACCTTTAGCAACAGTTT
>Ga0209292_1004285_pt1 | contig 15151 bp, 14 predicted proteins | sample GOMGulsemesocosm_2_FD_184634 | JGI IMG/M metagenome (GOLD analysis project Ga0209292, IMG submission 184634) | Methane-oxidizing microbial communities from mesocosms in the Gulf of Mexico - GOM9C Gulf of Mexico (SPAdes) (version 2) | ecosystem: Environmental > Aquatic > Marine > Cold seeps... | reverse complement strand
AACATCATTAATTCCGCAGACTTTTCATCATGTTTAGCCAATCTATAACTACCATCAAACATATCCTCTAAAAAGATAGTTTCCCCTTCGCTGGTTTGTAATTGTTTTAGCACAGCTAAAGGAAGTTCCACTCCTACTCCCGTGCCAACTGCTTGTATTTTTAGTTCAATCATAATAATACTCCTATTGAAATGCCAGACATATCAAATAATATATTTATGCCCCTAACAATTAGAATTATAGCTGGCAATCTCCTACTCACAACATGAGTTATTTGGTCGGATTCTTTGTATTTTCCATCGAACAGCTGTACCAATCCCATAACATCAGACATCGAAGTAATTACAATTTTTAACATATTAGGCGGCTTATAGTAGGATAGTGCTAGTGTCTAACATCACGTTTTGCTGTAGCATACTGAGCTATTAACTTATGATAAAAATCCAGCAAAAACAAAGCATAAGATTGTTCATATGTACAATTAACGAATGAGACTGACTTGTAGTTTCACTATTAACAAGCTATATAATAACAACGATGAAGTGCTATGTTTTCATACAATAATCCGTAAAAAACTTTCTACTTTAGCTATCGAATGTAGAAAAATATTTAAGTAGTGCTATTTTTCATAAGTAACCAGTTAATTAACAACCTTAAGGGTAAAAAATGAAGACAACTATTATTACATTGGCGATCGCCACAACATTAGTGCCACTAACAAGCTCTGCTGGCAGTGGACATGAGCATGTTTCTGACAACGTGATTGAAAAGCAACGCGCAATGTTAGCAATAAAGACAGATGGTAAAGGTTTTGGTCCGCAATCTCCGCGTGATCTCAGCTCTCTAAAAGGCACCAATGCTCGTATTTTTGGCGCAGCACCTGCTTATACAGATATGAACCTTTGTAATATACATTTTCATAAAAATGCAGAACATAAAGGTGGCGAGTTTACTAAATATGCAGGTAATGGTACCGGAACTGGCTATCAGTCAGGTTTTGCTTACTCAGGTAAATTAAGTAGTTCTGAAACCAAAAAGATTAATAAAGACTTTTGTCCTAGCCCACACGGTGGTCTATACCCAGGTGATACTATTGAAGTTCACTATGTTCACTCAACCGCTCTCGCAGAACCTGGTCATACATTAGGCGCCTGTTTAGGTGAGTCAATTACTAACATACAAGCGCGTGTAGAAACTCAAGTATATGTATTAGTGAATGACAAAAATGCTCTAGATTTTAATGACTTAACTAAACATGCAGTAGTCAATGGTAAACATCAAGCATTGAATATTCCAAGTAATACTGGCACACCAATTCAATATGCCGGTTCGACTACTGGCCCTAGTTACAATGAAAAAGCATCACCATTCCAAATTTCTTGGAGTGTGCGTCCTAAAGTAGCCAAGGTTAACATTGAAACTGTTGGTGAATGGTGTAAAGGCAACGCTTTTAAAGAAGATCACGCACATGGTGTAAGAAACTTAGTCACTAACCCTAAGTTATTATCAAATATGTAATTGCTAACATAGAAAAAGCAAGGGCATCATATTGAGTGCCCTTGCTTTAGCCAATCAATTCCAGTTATAACACTTGTATAATCCTTTTTTACATCCACGATTTTCGACTACTCTCAACCTCATATAAAGCATCATCAATTAAGTTGTAGGCAATTTTCTGCGGTATGAATGGAATATCTTGTGCGCCAGAAGCTAAAACAAAGCGAACTGTTGCTAGTTTTTTTCGCTGTAAAAACCAACTTTGCTTAAAGATAGTTTGTTGCACTTTATATCTGGGGAAACAGTAATAATCGACACCAAATATGCCTTTGCGAATATAAATAAAATTGTCATCTACAGCAAAGCCCCAACGCAACCAACGGCAAAAAATAATCAATAAAATGACAAAAAATAACGGCACAATAAAGGCGAGTACATTAGTTTTCCCTACCATAGTGAAAAAGCCAATTAAAATAGAAAATACTGGCAGTAGAATATAAATAATATTCCTAATTAAAAAGTGTTTACTTATACCTTGGTAGCTTATGTCCATCATTTGATTATGTGGATAAACATCATCAATCAGTGCTTGGCATTCATTTGGCTTAACCGATGGCACAATTATTTTATTGTTATGAGCTCCCGGTTGTATATTTTGCATATTGGCATTACTTTGCTCAAATTTTAAATTAATACGATTAAGTAATACATCTAGCCAGTCTTGCTGTCTTACCACCATCTGTAAGCGCGCTAAGCGCATGGTAACTTCATGTTTGGTTAATAAGCCACTACGTCTGATATAGCGGTCAGCAACTTTGCTTAAGGTATAACCGTAAAAACTAATAATCGAGCCCGCTATCGAAAACAAAGCAACAACTAACATACAGATAAAAGTAAGTGTTAATGCATATAAACCTATTTGCCACCAAGGTTTGTCAGCAAAAGTTAATAAATTTTCTATATCAATACCAAGGTCATTAAAAAATAGCACCACATAGTTTGCTATGTCGTCAAAAAACGGACCAAGTGCGCCAAGAAAAATCCAGGTGCGATTATTAGTTACCCCATGAATAATAAGATCTTTTAAAGAGCGTTGATTAAGCAAAATTTCATTATCAGCTTCCGGTGTTAACTCTTCACTTTGCAACTCTGCTTCATCGCTAATAATTGGCTTAGCTTTATGTGCAGCCAGAATTTGTTTTTTCACTTGCTCGGCAAAATTAACCTTTAACGCTACCACTTTCGCTTCTTGTTTAGCCGAGCCTGCAGTATCAAGCTGCAGACAGGTAAAACCAAAAGGGCGATAATAAATAGGCTGTTCAAGCTTTACATTTTGAATACGGGTGAAAGGTAAATTAATATGTTTTTTGGCAAATACGCCAGAACGAATCTCGATATGATCATTGGTTAAACGGTACTGAAAAAAGTAAAAACTTAAAAACGTGGCCAAAACAAGCAACAACACAACCGCCAATGCAACCGGTAACCAGATATGTGGATTTGCGAGTACCTCTTTGTAGCCTATTAAAATAGCTGGCGCTAGATAAACTACATTGCCCAAAAGACCATAAACAAATTTCACCATAAAATACACTATAGCTATCGGTGATATCCGCTGCCATTGATTAACATCACTTGATGAAATAGCAGCTTGCTGACTATCCATGATGATTTGCGTCTTTATGGCTTAAAATAAACTGACGGATAGATTCAGCATCATCAAGTTTTAGCCCCGGAATTTCAAATGTATGCATTGCGCCACCTGCACTAAAAACCTGTAAATTTGCTAAGCCAATCTTTCTATCTATCGGGCCTCGTTTTAATTCAACATGTTGTATTCTTAAAATGGGTTGGCTAACCGTTTTTTTAAAGATCACTCCTGAGGTAAAACTGATATCTTGCTCACGAAGTCCATAAAACTTTCTGACATCAGCTAAAGCTTTATAAAAGGTGAACAATAATGATAAAGCAGCAACTGCCCAGACAATTTTTATCACAACTCCTTCAGTGCCAGCACTAAACTCAATAAACGATTGATATTTTATGACTAAAACGATCATCACAAAAAATAGCGTGATGGATAAATTAATAATGCGATTAGTTGAGGAATAAACAGCCTCTATGGGCTGTTGTGCTAATTTCTCAATTGAAGGGAGCTCTGTGGACAATAATGTTTGATTGGAAAATGTCTGTTGTTGAGTCGCCATAGTTTGTTTTTTATTCTGCTTAGCTGTGCGGTTAGCTTATCAGAATAAAAAATATTTAACACTTTGTTAACTAACTTTAAAAGATGGGTATGTTCCCACTATAACCAAGGGCGAACCTGAGCTTTATATTCAACAAATTCATCTTTAAACAGCTTAGTCAGCGCCCTTTCTTCAGGGACTATCTGAAAACGTTGAATATAAGCGATATACAAGGCAATGAAGCCAACACCCCATAAGCTACCTAAGAAGCTTGCCCAAGCTAATAAAAAAAATACAAAACCAACATACATAGGATTACGGGTATATTGATAAATCCCTGAAGTTACCAGTGAACTAGCCGTATCTGGTTTTAAGGGATTAACAGTTGTTTTAGCAGCTCTAAACTAGATGATCCCAGCAAGATCAAAGAAAAATCCTAATGCAACAAAGAGTGCTATTAAGCTATATTGAGTGATGGTGCTAATTGTCAATATAGGCAAATACTCCACTGTCCACCACATTAATAGTGCACATAAAATCCCAATGAATGGTGGTGGTATTTTATTTTCTAAAAAGCTCATATTACCCTTGATGATTGCGTGTTGTTAATCAGCCATTAAACATATTATCTAGTTCTTCTCTAGTCACTTGTCTAGGTAAGGCCGGAAATCCATTTTGACATTTTTTGCCTGACATTTTTAAATCAGCCACAGTATTACTCACAAATAATTTCAAATAAACGTATTTATCTATAGCGTCAAAGCGAATAACTTCAGATGAATTGTACTGAATACTTTGATTGTAAATTGAAGAGTCACCTTCATTTTTTGTGATAACAACCGTTAAATTAGCCACTTTTCCATTTGGCACAATAGTGAGGCAGGCAAGATTCGACACAAGCTTCTTCTCCATCAAGCATCCACAACCGACCAAAAGTAGAGTAGCCGCCCCCCAATATTTCTTTTATTTCATAATCAAAGTCGACCATCTGTGCCTTTGTACACGCATACGTCGAAGTACTCAAAAATGCTAAAAAAATTACCGTGATGAACTGAAAAAATATTTTATAACGCACTCTATTCAATCCCCTGGGAGCATATGTTTAACTCTCTTGATTTGAGAGCTTCTTAAACGCTTCAACTGCTGTTTCTGGCATCTCTACTTCAGTTATGGCTGTAACCACCGCAATACTTTCAACACCTGTAGCAATGACTTCAGCTGCGCGCTCTAGATTAATTCCACCAATAGCCACAACAGGAATTTGCTTTTGTTTATTTTCAGGTCGTAACGCCAACACTTGTTTGAGGTTTGCTATGCCCTGAATCTGCCCTGTCATATCTTTCGTTTTGGTTGGAAAAATAGCACCTATCGCTAAGTAAGACGGCTGTAATTGCTGCGCTAATAAAAACTCATAACAACCGTGAGTACTAATACCTAAACGAACGCCAGCTTTTTGAATCGCTGTTAGGTCTGCATCTTGTAGGTCTTCTTGACCTATATGCACGCCGTAAGCTCCATGTTTAATAGCTAATTGCCAATAATCATTAATAAACAAACGCGTATCATAATCTTTAGCTAATTCTACAGCTTCAATAATCACTTTTTCTAGTTCATCTATTTGTAGGTTTTTAACTCTAAGTTGGATGATTTTCAAACCTAAAGGTAATAAACGTTTTAACCAATAAAGTGAATCGATAACAGGATATAAAGCAAGTTTTTCACCTTGTAAATCAAGCGAAGCAAAGGCCGTTAAGTCATGGTATTGCAAACTAAGGTCATCAACGACCTTAGGAAAATTACAGGCTTTCATAGCAACACTCGTTTGCTCAAAGGCGCCATAATAACTATGTTGTTGTTTAGTGCTAAGCTCAGCAGTGGCTGATAACCCCTGATTAATAAATGCTTTAGTTAAGGTGAAAGCATCACGTATTAAGTAACCTTGGGCAAGAAAACTCGCTAAAGCCGTGGCAAAACTACAACCGCCACCATGACTATAATGTGTCGCTATCCGAGGTGAACTAAGTTGATAGCTAATAACGTGATGCTGCTTTTCTTGGTTGTCTTGTTTCTCATCACTGAGCTGATTAAGTTGGTGATAGCAGTAATCACTCGCTAAGCCATCTTCATTACCGCTATGACCACCTTTAACTAGAACGCTAGTAATGGCAAAGTCATGATAGATTTTCTTTGCAAGCGCTTCTGCGCCTACGGTAATAACCTCATTCACATCTGCTAGCTCGGTTAAGTTAGCCAAGATTTTTGCTTCCATCAGGTTAGGTGTGATCACATCGACTTGCTGCAATAAAGGAGTTAACTGCGCTAAAGTAAGTGCACTGAAACTACCACCAACACTGGCTTGACCAACTGGGTCATAAACCACAACCAAATTGCTATCCGTTTGCTTGGCGTGTATTACGATTTGTCTTAACCAAACTACTTGCTCAACATTAGCCACTAAACCAATTTTGATGACCGATGGTGCTTTGTCAGCAATTAACACTTCAAATTGTTGCTGTAAAATATCAATCGAGATTGGGTTTACTGAGATTAATCTCGAAGAGTTTTGCACGGTATTAGCCGTGATCAAATGACAGACCTCTACCCCTAAACCATGCCCCGTTTTAATATCGGCAGCAATGCCAGCACCACCAGAGCAGTCACTGCCAGAGAGGGTCCAGATTATTGGTTTTTTCTTAATATTTTCTGTCATTACTTCAATCTTCTCTTAAATCCAATAACAATAAATTGAATTACATTACTTAAAGTTGTAAGGTCAAATTACAAGGAAATAGCACGGAGTTGACGCTAGTCAATGAGTACTTTTGACGCCTTAATTTGGCATTACAGTAATAAGTAATTTAATTCTGGTGCCAAAAAGGTGTATCAAGTGTCGGTGTGGATGGGTGGGCAGTTTGCCTTTGCTGCATTACCCCCGCAACATAACCTTGTTCACCGGCTTGCAGAGCTTGCCCAAACGCTTTTGCCATCAATACAGGATTATCCGCTAGCGCTACCGCAGAGTTTAATAATACTCCGTCGTAACCCATTTCCATCGCCAAACAAGCATCCGATGGTTTACCTATTCCAGCATCTAAAATCAAGGTTGCCTCGGGTAAACGTAAACGAATGGTTTCTAAGTTATACGGGTTCATTAACCCTTTGCCCGTACCAATTGGCGATGCCCACGGCATGATCACCTGACAACCTAAATTATATAAACGCTGGCAAAGAACTAAATCATCGGTGCAATACGGTAAGACTTTAAATCCATCCTTTATTAACTGTTCAGCTGCATAAAGTAACTCAATAGGATCTGGCTGTAAGTTATAATCATCACCAATAACTTCCAATTTTATCCAATCAGTTTTAAATATTTCACGGCTCATTTTTGCTAAAGTGACCGCTTCCTTAGCCGTTTTACAGCCAGCAGTATTAGGTAGTAAGTGACCGTTTACTTCGGTTACAATTTCTTGTAAATATTGCCATATTTGCTGTCCGGATTTTTCTGACGGATTTTGACGTTTCAATGACAGAGTTACTACTTGTGAACCACTGGCAAGTATTGCTTGCTTCATTACCTGTGGAGATGGATAAAGTGCACTGCCAATCAGCAAGCGACTGTCTAGATTTTGTCCGTAAATATTCAATGACATTAAAGTTAACCTCCCTGAATAGGTTGTAAAACATCAAGGCTATCGCCATTTTTTACCATGGTAGTGTCGTAATCTGTTTTACCAACAAAGTCACCATTAAGCGCTACGGCAAATGTACTCTGTTGTGGTTCAATAAAATGCAAGGTTAACGCTGAGCTAATACTAATATGTGTTTCATGAGCTAAAGCGTAGGCTTTTCCGTTAATATGAATGTTCATAACATGACTCTCTTAAATTACTGCCTGACTGACTTTTCTACCTGACATTACTACGGGTAATAGATCAGAATAAGGTAAAGGGTTATTGGTACTGCTACAGGTAAAGTTTAGTTGATTAGCAATAACTGCAAGGGTTTGTTTCAGTACCACTGGGGCAATTAAAAAACCGTGACGAAACAAGCCATTTACTTGAATAAGTGAATCTTGCACGATAATTTTAGGCTGATTATCACTAAACGCTGGTCTGCATTGACTGACATGTTGGCGAATATTTGCTTCAGCAAAACCAGGATGCACACTGTACGCGGCACTGAGTAGTTCCATTGCTGAGCGAACTGTCATGGGTGAGTCATCATCACTTTCAATTTCAGTGGCTCCAACCACATAAAAACCTTTTCCTTTTGGCGCAATATAAAGCTGATATCTTGGATGCATTAACCGCACTGGTCTTGAAATGTTGACATCCGGCGCGTACAACTGAAAGAGCTCACCTCTAACCGATCTTAAATCCGCCAAAGGAGCGCAATCACTCTTGCTATTTTTACTACTCGCCCCTGTGCCACGACAATCAATCACTAAATCAAATTGCTGACTGTGCTTATCGCCACATTGAACATAACTTACCGTACTGCTCTCAGCAGAAGTGTTGATTTCAATCACCTCACACTCAGTTAACCAATTAAGTTGATTACCTGAGCTAGTATTACCCGAAACTGCTTGTTCACTCTCTTTATCAAGTTGCTTACGCAATGCAACTAATAAACGGCGATTACCCAACTGCCCTTCTTGAGGAAGGTACAAGCCTTGGTTAAAGCTTCGACCTATTTCTGGCTCTAATGCTAATAGCGCTTGTCGATCCAAAGTTTGTGCTTCTTGCTCTGGGTAATTGTATTTTAAGTGCCTTAAAAAACGCTGATAATCCCCTTTATCTTGCTCATGACTTACCATGATGGCGCCAGTTTGCTGAAAAAGAGTATGTTCTTCTAAACTGTCGAGCAACGTTGGCCATAAGCGTAATGACTCAAAGCCCATACTTACAATATTAGGCTCACAATGAAGTGATTCACCCAATGGTGTTAGTAGACCCGCGGCAGCATAAGCTGCACTGTTATGAGCCAGTTTATTATCTTTATCAAATAAAGTAATACTTACGTTTTGTGATTGTGTATCGCAAGGTTGCTCAGTTTGAAACTGTTCACCTCGAAGTAAGGAAAGCGCGAGTAGTCGTCCCATCAACCCTGCGCCAACAATGGCAATATTCATTTTTTTCTGCCTAAAATCATATTATTGTCAGCTCGACATTTAATCGAGCAGACAATGGATATCCGATTAGAAATCGTCGGATATGACGAAATTGAGGTATACCAATTCCAATAAGTTTCTTCCCACTCAGCGAGAGTTAAAAGTCTTATAGACAAGGCATTGATTGTAGATAATGGTTATTCCCTTATCAAAACCAATAACGCAGTATATAAACCTTTACCTTTTATTAGGTACTCGCCCTTCGGGAGCTTTCCAGCAATTAGATAACAGCACAGAATTTCTTTCATATAGAGTGACTATATGCAAAAAAATCCTATTTGTTCTCAAACCGCTGGCAAGCTCTGAGTGTGAACTAACTTAATGGAACTGGTATTAATCAGCTAATTGATAGATTTCACTACCCGTTGCTTTAAACTCAGCAGATTTTTCTTGCATTGCTTTTTCAATAGCTTCGTCAGACGTTATCGTTACTGTCTCATCAAGCAATTGAATCTTGATAGCATTTTTATCAAGGTTAGCAGCGTAATCTCGTACTTCTTGTGAGATCTTCATTGAGCAGAATTTTGGCCCACACATAGAACAGAAATGTGCAACTTTGCCAGATTCTTGTGGCAAGGTTTCATCGTGATAAGCTTTGGCTGTTTCTGGGTCTAGACCAATGTTAAATTGATCGTACCAACGGAACTCAAAGCGCGCTTTAGACATAGCGTTATCACGAATTTGCGCACCTGGATGACCTTTAGCTAAATCACCAGCATGAGCAGCAATTTTGTAGGTCATCAAGCCTTCTTTTACATCTTCTTTATTTGGTAAACCTAAATGTTCTTTTGGCGTTACATAACAAAGCATGGCACAACCGTACCAACCAATATTAGCGGCACCTATACCAGAAGTAATATGATCATAACCTGGTGCTATATCGGTAGTTAATGGACCTAAGGTGTAAAAAGGTGCTTCACCACAGTGCTTAATTTGCTCTTCCATGTTTTCTTTGATCATGTGAAGTGGTACATGACCTGGGCCTTCAATAATCGTTTGTACATCATGTTGCCAAGCAATCTTAGTTAACTCACCTAAGGTATGTAATTCAGCAAATTGTGCTTCATCGTTAGCGTCAGCTACAGAGCCTGGACGTAAACCATCACCTAAAGAGAATGATACGTCGTATTGTTTTAAGATTTCACAGATATCTTCAAAGTGAGTGTAAAGGAAGTTTTCTTTATGATGCGCTAAACACCATTTAGCCATAATTGAACCACCACGTGAAACAATACCAGTAACACGTTTAGCTGTCATAGGTACGTAACGTAACAGGACACCAGCGTGAATAGTAAAGTAATCTACGCCCTGCTCTGCTTGTTCAATTAAGGTATCGCGGAAGATTTCCCACGTTAAGTCTTCTGCAACGCCATTCACTTTTTCAAGTGCTTGATAAATTGGCACTGTTCCGATTGGTACGGGTGAATTACGCATGATCCATTCACGGGTTTCATGAATATTACGACCAGTTGATAAATCCATTACCGTATCAGCACCCCATTTTGCTGACCATACTAACTTTTCAACTTCTTCTTCAATAGAAGACGTAACTGCCGAGTTACCAATATTGGCGTTAACTTTAATTAAAAAGTTACGACCGATGATCATTGGTTCACATTCTGGGTGGTTGATGTTCACTGGAATGATGGCGCGACCGCGAGCCACTTCATCACGAACAAATTCAGCGGTGATTTGCTCAGGAATACTAGCACCAAAAGATTGCCCTTTATGTTGAAGTAATAAAGTTGCGTCTTTTACTTCTTCGCGTTTTAAATTTTCACGAATCGCGATGTATTCCATCTCAGGCGTGATAATACCTTGGCGAGCGTAATGCATTTGTGTAACATTTTTACCTTTTTTAGCGATACGCATTTGAGGTAAATGTTCAAAACGAATACTGTCAACACCTTCATCGGCAAGGCGTTGTTGAGCAAATTTAGAACTATTAGATTCTAAAAATTCGACATCACCACGCGCATCAATCCATGACTCACGTAAGCGTGGAATCCCTTGATGAACATTGATTTCAACATTTTCGTCGGTATAGAATCCGGATGTATCATAAACACATAGCGGTTCATTTGTTTCATACACAGCGTTGTCTTTATTACCGCTCACTAAAGTATCAGATAAGGTGATTTCACGCATACCCACTTTAATGTCGTGTATTTTACCAGGGACATACACTTTTTTAGAATTTGGGAAAGATTGGTCGGAAACATTTTTTAAGAATGCTTCTGCCGCTTCACGTTTTTCACGACGTGATTGTGGCTTCTTCGTTTGTATGTTTGTAGCTTGGTCGCTCATGGTCGCACCTTGTTTTTGTTTTTCTGCAGCAAAGCAAGAAAATAATAAAAATAGGCGGAGTTTTTAGCTAAAGAAGAGATACAGATAATGTAGTTTAACCCTATAACTAGGGTTAAGTTGCTCTCTCTTGTTTCCTACGCAGATATTAATCTGATCAGGTTTTACGGATCCCGCTTTCGCGATCTCAGCCTTTGGCACTCCGACAAGTGTTACAATATCAGCTAATGCGCTAATATTGTCGAAGGATTCTAACGTGAGCGGATAACTGTTAGCAAGTATTAATGTTGTTAAATACAACTATCACATCAACTAAAATCCCTACATTACGAGAGAATAAAGTACATAATTCAACAAAAAACTATTGTACAAACAGATTAAAAACAATTCTCGCTGTAATAATTTTTATTTCTACTATTATTTATTAAGATTCCTTACTAAAAATCAAATAAACCCATAGAGCAGATAAAAATGTACAAAGACAAGCTTGAAAGTGGCATTTTGGTTGGATTATTGATACTTACAGCTTTAATTTACTTGCTGCAACGTTACTCCTTGGATCACATTATAGTCTTTGATGCTAATACTTCATTTCCAATTAAAGCCATTTCTGATAACTCAACCCTCCAAGGAGAGTCCATAGGTTCAGTCAGTATTGTAGATAATAAGATCATTTTAGACTGTGAAATTATTAGCTCTGAATATGCATGGCCTTTTTGCGAGATAGCCTTCAAGCTTCATGATGAGAACATACCAGAGCAGCGATATGGCATTAACCTATCTAATTATGATACGGTTGAAGTACACGCGACTTACCAAAATATTCACCCTTTAGGTATCCGCCTTCAAATACGTAACTACCATAATTCTTACTCACAGTTACAGGATGTTGGGTCATGGAAATATACCGGTATAGAATACTTTTCATTAGAGGATTCACCTCTCAAAATTCCTATTAAAGCGCTGCAAGTACCCACTTGGTGGCTTCTAGAGCGAAAAATCCCTATTGCAGAATCAGCCCCAGAATTAAACAATGTGATGGTGTTAGAGCTTGCTACTGGTAATAACATTAAGCCAGGAAAATACCAAATTGTCTTAGAGAAAATAATCTTTCAAGGAAAACGCTTTAATACAGAACAAGTATATAGTGCCATCATTATGTTATGGGTAAGTGCCTCCTTGTTTTTATTTTTCTATCACTTAGCGATATCAAGGAGTAAGTTAAGAAAGGCTCATAAAAAAACCTCAGATTTAAAAAGATTAAATAAATTACTCAATGTGAAAACTCAGGAGCTAAAAGATCAAGCTGAGCGTGACCCGCTAACGGGCGCTTTAAATAGATCTGGCATTAAAGCTATTTTTATCCAAGACCTCCCACAATTGTCTATTGCTTTTATTGATATTGACCACTTTAAACAAGTAAATGATATTCATGGCCATGCAGTAGGCGATGATGTATTACAAAAATTTTCAGCCTTACTAAGTGAAAACTCTAGGGACACTGATTTTTTAGCTCGCTGGGGCGGAGAAGAATTCTTACTCGTTTGTCCAAATACTACTTTAGCAAAAACACGCACACTTGCTGAAGCGTTAAGGGAGCTAATTGAAAATTATCAATGGCCAAACGACATTAAATTAACCTCTAGTTTTGGCATTGCACAAAGAAGGGAAGAGTCAAATACCAAGTTTATTGCGCGTGCAGATAAAGCTTTATATTCTGCCAAGGCACAAGGACGTAATAGAGTAGTGAGCTCAAAATAGAATATGCTTGCAACCAATGTTTATGAGGGTAAGATGTGCTGAAAAATTACCTAGAGACACACACATGCTTAAGATTATTAAACCCGACGAATTTACACTGGTTCCTTGGAAAAATGGCTTGGGTCACACCACTGAACTCGCTATTAGCGATGGGGGTACTTTAGATAGTTTTGATTGGCGCCTTAGTATCGCCAGTGTGGTAAATGATGGTGATTTTTCTAATTTCTCAGGCTACCAACGTAATTTAGTCTTAATAGAGGGTAATGGCTTAATACTTGACCACAGAAATGACGATGTTGATAAGCTAACTAAATTACTTGATATAGCTCGCTTCGATGGCGCGAGTAAAACTCATGGCGCTTTAATCAATGGTGGCATTAAAGACTTCAATGTAATGACAAATCAAAACACATTCACCCCTGAAGTTAATGGTTATGTCGAGAAGCAAACTGTCACGGTTGAATTATTAGCTGGTAACTTACTTTTTGCCTACAGCCTCACAGGAGAAATGACTGTAGAAAAAGTTCAAGATGAGGAGCACTGTACGGTACCTGTAGGTCATTTAATTAAACTATCGACATTGAGTGAAATGCAACAAAGCGGTCAACTAACTGCAAAAGTTACCGGTGAAAATATGATCATTATAGAGCTCAAACTTAAGTAACAACTATAGCCAAAGCGTTTCTAAATCAGCCTTATTAGGACGGCTGAAACGAGCATGTTGAAGTAGCTTGGGTATATATCTATTTACCAATACTTAAGTTTGAGACAAAGAGATAAGTCTCCTCAAGGCTTGCCTTTCATATTAGCCTGTATATACTACCAGTAACACTGTGTAAATTTACAGGCTAAAGCTATGATAAATTCGACTCCCGAATTGCGCCCGCTGACCAATCGCCAGCAACAGATTTATGATTTAATCAAAGATAAAATTAAAGACACAGGCATGCCACCTACACGTGCTGAAATTGCCAAGTTTTTTGGTTTCAAATCAGCAAATGCTGCCGAAGAGCATTTAAAAGCTTTAGCAAAAAAAGGTTATATAGAAATGCTTGCCGGTACTTCTCGTGGTATTCGGTTAGTTGAGGAGCTTCTTGAACCTGAAGGCCTACCTCTTATTGGTCGAGTTGCTGCTGGTGAGCCTATTTTGGCTCAAGAACATGTCGAAGAACATTATAAAATGGACGGGAATTTATTTCATCCAGCTGCGGATTATCTTTTGCGAGTTAACGGCGAAAGCATGAAGGACATTGGTATTTTAGATGGTGATTTACTTGCCGTTCATCAAACAACTGAAGTTAAAAATGGTCAAGTTGTTGTTGCCCGAGTTGAAAATGACGTTACCGTAAAACGTTTTAAGCGTGAAGGTAATATTGTTTATTTACATGCCGAGAATGAAGATTTTTCTCCCATTAAAGTCGATCTAACTAGCCAAGAGTTTAATATTGAAGGCATTGCCGTTGGTATTATTCGCAGCGAAAGTTGGATGTAATTTTCATCACTTGTACCTATAAATTAGATGCCATATTTATTACGTAATTATTACTAAAAAATTACATAATAAATATGGCATTTTTGTTTGTCTCCATATATTTCCCCCTGCTAAATTTCAATGAAATTTTCTGCATTCTTTAAATCCTCAGCTAAAAATTATCAAAAGCTACACCTAGTAAAGCTCACATAGACTTTAGAGCTAATACTCCATTGAATTAAATGACTTTTTTCTAATTTGATAGCTATAAAAGATTTGACCTTGATCAATTTTTAGCGTAATTCTATTAGTAGTAACGCATACAAAACGAACATAAAAAGAATAAAAAGCCGTCGATGCGCTAATCCTGTCACACTAGTTAACTGGTGTCTGCCTGATTATTATTCACGTCGGTAATTAACCTAATCTTGGAATTAAGTAATATTCGTCATGCACAGCTCTATCACGCGAAGTAATGCCTAAACCGAGATTTTGTTAGTTAATAAAAATAATAATAACAACAGATATTCAGTTCAGTGAGTTATGAAGTACATTGCTGCAGATCTGTTCTCTATAATGAAAAGAGGAGATGCCGTGTGGGGAAACATAAGCTAATTTGGCTAGTGTTGGTCAGCCTATTTACCAATTCAGCCTGGGCAGATATGCAGTTAAACCTAACTAAAGGGGTTACTGCTGTAAGTAGAGAAGTATATGATTTACATATGCTGGTGCTCTATATTTGTACTGCTATCGGTATTT
>Ga0209292_1004280_pt1 | contig 15162 bp, 14 predicted proteins | sample GOMGulsemesocosm_2_FD_184634 | JGI IMG/M metagenome (GOLD analysis project Ga0209292, IMG submission 184634) | Methane-oxidizing microbial communities from mesocosms in the Gulf of Mexico - GOM9C Gulf of Mexico (SPAdes) (version 2) | ecosystem: Environmental > Aquatic > Marine > Cold seeps... | reverse complement strand
CAACATTAGGGCGTCCAACCAATGCAATTACAGGGGTCATATATAACCTCAGCCTCAATACGGCTCTAGTAAAATGAAAGTCACTTATTTAAAAGGACAAAATGCGCCTCTCGGCGCAATAAATTATTTTGATGGTATTCTATCTAGGGATTTAAATTGGTTTCTTTACAGCAACCAATTTACCACTGCGGCTTTGAACATAGAGGTATTTTTCTGAGTTCAATGCTTTAGAAAATAGTCCATCACTATCAATTAATTGTTGTGCAACCAACTTACCGGTTTTACGATCTAACCAGTGTAAATAGCCTTCTTTATCACCGACAACAATATTGTTACCCGAGACAACTGGTGCAGTTACACCGCGTAGTGCTAAGCGATTCTGTGACCATAAAGTAAGGCCATTACGACGGTCAATTGCATGAATACGACCTTCCGTATCAGTTAAAAATAGCTCGAAGCCCGCCACAGTAAGATCTTTTACCGACGCGTAAGCACGTTTCCAAAGCACCTTACCAGAACGCAATTCAATGGCCATTAACTCACCATTAAAAGCAGATGTATAAACATCAGTACCACGCGCTACCGCTTGGCCATTTACATCAACTAGACGGTCAATGTCATTCGCGCCTTTTGGCTTGGCAACGTTCACTTCCCAGATCAATCGACCATTAGCAAGGAATACTGCCGCTAGTTTACCATCACTGCGACCATAAATCGCTGCTCCATTAGTGGTGATTGGCGAATTATTACCACGTAAAGTCAAAGCTGGTAATTCTGAGCTTTGGATCCAACGCTGTTCACCCGTCTGAACGTCAAAACCAACCAAGCTACCACTGCCCGTTTGGATAATAACAAGGCCTTCATCAACCACAGGACTCGCGATCACTTCACCATCAGTTTCAACTTGCCAGATCACTTCACCGGTTTTGTCGTTTAACGCAAATAATACTGCATTTTCACTACCAACAAATACCATGCCATAACCAGCAGCTATACCACCCGACAGTAACGCATTATCACTGTCATCAAAACGGTTAAATACCGCTTGTTCAGATAAGTCTTGAGTCCAAATTTCATCACCTGAAATCGGGTCCAACGCTTTCACTAAACCGTCACGACTTGCGGCAAAAAGCTGACCATTTACAAGTAAGGTTCGCGTCTGAGAGTAATACTCGCCAACACCCGAGCCAATGCTCTTGCGCCATTCAATTTCTGGCGTAAATTCAGCTTGAATGACAGGTAGTGGTGAATACACTTCCTCATCATCACTAAATAAAGAACAACCTTGTAAAAAAACCGAAAGAACCGCAGCTGTTGTAAGTGTTCTCAGCTTATTGGTCATTCAGCTCTCCTGCGATAGCAGCATCAAGATCGTCTGCAACGTCTGTAATAGCAAGGTCATCAAGTTTTAATTGTAACAACTGAGTATTCGCACCGACACCCGCTAATGCTGCTTTATAAGCACTACGAGCCGCGTCTAAATCGCCTTGCTGTACGTAGATATCACCTTTTACTTCTGCTTTCTTACTCGCAAATGTATCAAGTGTCACTTTATCCAGTGTCGCCAGTGCAACATCAAAGTTTTGTAGCTGCGCTTGAACTCGTGCTAGACGAATATTAGCAATCGGTAAGATACTTGCTTGATTGCTGTTTGTCGCTACCCAGCTAAGTTGCTTTTCAGCTTCCGTAAAATCTTGTTTTTTCACTGCTTCAGCGGCAAGTTGCAATGCTGTTAATGTTGCGTAAGCATTACCGCTGTTCGCATCAATAAACGTCTGAGTTGTCGCCTTTGCTGCAAGTCCATTTTCAGATAATTCAGTCACAACAGTATCATAAGCAGCCGAGAGTTCTTCTTGTGCTGTTAACTGGCTATCGTTGTAATAACGAAAGCCAACTAAGCCAGCTAGGCCAAGTACAGTCCCAAAAATAACCGCATTACCATGAGATTTCCACCATGATTTCAGCGCTTCAACTTGTTGTTCTTCAGTAGCGTAACCTTCCACGTCTCACCCTTAATTTTAAAACACAACTAATCAGTATTGATTACTTGTTTAGTAGCGTTGTTAATTGGTTTACTAATTCAGTGACTGCGATAGTTTTCTGCTCTGTTTTACCAGTCAGATCTTTCACAGTTACTTGTTTATTTTCGATTTCGTCGCCACCCAGAATAAGTGCTACTTTAGCGCCATTTTGATCAGCTCGTTTAAGTTGTTTCTTAAAGTTACCGCCGCCGTTATGCATCATACATTTCACATTCGGCATTTGGTCACGTAACTGTTCTGCTAATAACATACCATGGATATCAGCGCCTTCGCCTAATGCCGCAATATAAACATCAACGGCGCCTGCGATATCAGCTGTTAACTCTAAGGTTTCTAATAATAATACTAAACGTTCGATACCCAGTGCAAAACCAACTGCTGGCGTTGCTTTGCCACCCAATTGTTCAACTAAGCCATCATAACGACCACCACCACAAACTGTACCTTGAGCGCCTAAGCTTTCTGTTACCCACTCAAATACAGTGTAGTTATAATAATCAAGGCCACGAACCAAACGGTCATTAACTTGATAGTTAACGCCTGCGCTATCTAACATCTTACATAGACCATCGAAATGCGCTTTAGTTTCTTCGCCGTAGTAATCAGCTAGGCTTGGTGCACCTGTAAGCAGTGCTTGAACATTTTGATTTTTGCTGTCTAGTACTCGTAATGGGTTAGTATACATACGACGTTGGCTTTCTTCATCAAGCTGGTCTTTAAAACCTTCTAAGAAGCTAATTAATGCGTCTTTATGTGCACTACGTTCTTCAGACGAACCCAGCGAGTTCAGCTGTAATGTCACATGTTGCTCAATACCAAGTAGTTTCCACAGACGCGCCGTTAATAAAATAACTTCTGCATCAGTATCCGCACCTTTAAGACCAAAAATTTCAACACCGAATTGGTGGAATTGACGGTAACGACCTTTTTGAGGACGCTCGTGACGGAACATAGGACCTATGTACCACATACGACGCTCTTGGTTATACAACAAACCATTTTGAATACCAGCACGCACTGTTGACGCTGTGCCTTCAGGGCGTAGTGTTAGGCTGTCACCGTTACGGTCATCAAACGTGTACATTTCTTTTTCAACAACGTCTGTTACTTCGCCGATCGCACGCTTGAATAAATTCGTAGATTCAACGATTGGCATACGAATTTCAGAGTAGCCATAGGCTGCAACAGTATCACGTAATACTGATTCTACTTTTTGCCATACCGGCGTTTGTTCTGGTAAGCAATCATTCATGCCACGAATTGCTTGGATAGGTTTAGCCACGGTCACTCTCGAAAATTATAAAAGACATATAACCCCAGATTATAAGGAGTTTCTACGTCGAGGTAAAATATTCAAAGGTGTTAGTCGGATATTTATCCTAATTTCAACACCTTTACGGTAAAATTACGCTTTAACGTCAGTTACGATGATATTTTCAGGGTCCATCATCGCAGCTTTTGCACGAATTTTAGCCTCTAACTGATCAATCATGTCGTTATTATCAAAACGTTCTTTCTGACGTTTGCCATCAAGATAGTAACCGCTCTTATTACTGCCACCCGTCACACCAATTTGTACAGCTTCCGCTTCGCCTGGTCCATTGACCACACAACCGATAATAGACACGTCCATTGGGATAATAATATCTTCTAAACGCTCTTCTAATGCATTCACGGTACTGATTACATCAAACTCTTGGCGAGAACAGGTCGGGCAAGCAATAAAGTTAATACCACGACTACGAATACGTAATGATTTTAGAATATCAAAACCAACGCGAATTTCTTCAACTGGATCGGCCGCCAAGGAAATACGTAACGTATCACCGATACCCTCAGCCAGTAACATACCAAGACCAACCGATGATTTAACCGCACCACTTCTGAAACCACCCGCTTCAGTAATACCTAAATGCAGAGGTTGTTCGATCAGTTTCGCTAACTGACGGTAAGATTCGACCGCCAGAAATACATCCGATGCTTTAACACTGACTTTAAATTGATCGAAGTTCAAACGCTGCAGAATATCAACATGGCGCATTGCCGATTCAACTAATGCTGCTGGTGTTGGTTCACCGTATTTTTCTTGAATTTCACGTTCTAATGAACCACCGTTAACACCAATACGAATTGGAATATTCATATCTTTGGCACAATCAACCACAGAACGGATACGACTTTCGTTACCGATATTACCAGGGTTAATGCGCAAGCAATCAACGCCGTACTCAGCCACTTTAAGGGCGATACGGTAATCGAAGTGAATATCGGCAACCAATGGCACGTCTACTTGCTGTTTAATCAGTTTAAATGCTTCTGCCGCATCCATTGTTGGTACGGAAACACGCACAATGTCAGCACCAACGGCTTCTAATGCTTTAATCTGAGCAACGGTTGCAGCCACATCCGTCGTCAAGGTATTTGTCATTGACTGTACTGCAATCGGTGCATTGCCACCAACAGGTACCTTACCAACCATGATCTGTTTCGATTGGCGGCGAATAATTGGACTTTCCTGATGCATATTTATAACTCGTTAATTAAGCTTCAAAAGGTAATTTAAATTTAGCAAGTCGACCTTGTCTAAAGGTTGATAAATCAACTGGCTCACCAGCATAACTCATTGTTACTTGCTCTGGTGCGCCTAGTTTAATTGATAATGGTGCTAAACCTTGTAATTGGATTGTCTGACCAGCTTTTCTCACACCTGTCGAAAGCGTTTTGCCGTTACTGTCTTTAATTTGAACCCAGCAATCGCCCACAAACGAGAGAAGTAATGACTGAGGTGCAATCACTTTATTATCAATAATATTGGTGACAGATGATGTAGTCACTGCAGGTTGTTCAGCGATAACAGCGGGTGCTGATTTTTCGACCACGTCGACAGTTGGCTCAGTAACGTCTTGTGCTGGTCCAACAAGTGAAGGCGCTTCGTCCTCAATAACGGTTACAGCACCAACGACGTCAGGTGATTCAACTAATTCGAGGGCTTGTATTGCTACAGGATCAGGTACAACTATATCAGCCTTATCACTGCCTAATCCCCAGATTAAGAATATGACAAGCATAAAACCAACTATGCCGTAACTGACGAGCATTAGGCGGTTATCAGATGCTTCGAGTTTCGTTCGGCGCGAGAAGCTTTGTAGCTCGGCTTGTTCTTCACACTCTGCATTATGGCAATCATAAGCGCGAAGCACATCATCTTCGGGAATATTTAAATAGCGGGCATAACAACGAATATAGCCACGTATAAAGGTTTGTGAAATATCTTTATTAACAGCATTTTTTTCAATGTTGTTAATAACAGATAATTTTAAGTTAATATTATCACTGACTTGCTGCACGCTAACACCTAATGTAATACGCGCATCTCGTAATATCTGACCAGCAGTTATCACGTCGATATTATCTTGCAATTCAGCGGATGTATCTGCATTTTTTGAGGCTTCTAAATCAATAGTCATTTTTAATATATTTTTGTGTTTGTGTCGCTAACGGAAATTGGGCTAATAATTGGCGACTGTATACTTCAGCTGTAGCCAAATCATTCTGTTTTTCTGCAATATTAAAACCCAACCAAAGACTGCGTGCGGTTACCTTCGTTACTGACTCATATTTTGTTAACTCTTGCTTGGCCACCGCATAACTAGCCAGCGTATAGTGTAATTCAGTAACTGATAACCGTACCTCTAAATTTTGTGGTGCATGTGCAAGAGATGATTGTAAGTAGGTTAATGCCAGCTGTTTATCGCCATTTTCAAGTGCGCATTGCCCCGCATTTTCATAACTATTCGCAATTTTATTATAATCAGGAGCCGCGATTGCAGTTAAAAATTCGCTCTCTGCTTCATCAAAACGCGCTATTTCACATAGGAAAACACCAAAATTATTATGAATATTACCATTGTCAGGTGCAAGGTTGATGGCATATAAATAGGCTTCTTCGGCTTGTTTATACTCTTTTACCTTCTGATAGTAATACGCATAAGCTAAATAAATATCCGCATTATCTGATTCATAATTAACGGCTTTATCAAGATTAATTTTCGCCTGTTGATAGTTTTCAATTTCAATATACTTTAAGGCTAAGGCTAGACGGCTTCGGGCCGCTGCAGTCTTATCAACCGAATTATCACTCAAACCAGCACTGGTTTCAATGTAACTTTGTGTGCTACATCCAGCCAGTGCGACTATCATCAACCCTACTACAGCGAAACGTTTCATGCCTAAATCCATCTAGTCAAAAGTATCAGTCACTCATCTTGACTGAAATCGCGTCACCTTGCATCCGTTTTTTTAATGTTCTTTTCGTTCTGTCGATTACATCACCAGCCAATTGGCCACAAGCAGCATCAATATCGTCACCGCGGGTTTTACGAATTGTTACTGTATTTTCGTATTCCATCAGCACTTTATTAAAACGATCGATACGACTATTACTTGGTTTACCATAATCACTGCCTGGGAACGGATTAAATGGGATCAAGTTAATTTTACACGGCGTATCTTTTAATAACTGTGCTAATTCATGAGCTTGATCAGTTGAATCATTCACGTGATCAAGTAATACATACTCAATCGTTACTTTTTTACGATTTGCATTTGATTTGTCAATATAGTTTTTAACGGATGCTAGTAACGTTTCAATATTGTATTTTTTATTAATAGGGACAAGTTCATCACGTAATGTATCATTTGGCGCATGTAATGAAATGGCTAATGCAACATCAATTGAATCTGCTAATTTATCTAAAGCAGGTACAACTCCAGAGGTAGATACGGTTACACGACGTTTTGATAAACCAAAACCGTAATCGTCTAGCATCAAGTTTAATGCGGGTACCAAGTTTGTCATGTTAAGCAGTGGTTCACCCATCCCCATCATTACGACATTGGTGATTGCACGTTTCTTGTTATTAAAGCCGATAACTTGTGTTGCACGCCATACTTGACCAATGATTTCTGATACTCGCAGGTTACGGTTAAAGCCTTGTTGTGCCGTCGAGCAGAATGTACATTCTAGTGCGCAACCAACTTGTGAGGATACACAAAGTGTTGCACGATCGCCGTCAGGAATATAAACCGTTTCATATTCTTGACCATCAACTTTTAATGCCCATTTAATTGTGCCATCATCACTACGTTGTTCTTGACTAATTTCAGGCGCTTCAATAACAGTTTCACGTAATAATTTTTCACGTAACTTTTTATTCAAGTTGGTCATTTCATTAATGTCATCACAGCCTTCATGATAGATCCATTTCATTACTTGATCGGCACGGAATGGTTTTTCGCCAATGTCAGAAAAATATTGGCGCATCGCTTTGCGATCTAAGTCTAATAGATTAATTTTTTTATTACTCATGAAGTGAGCCTCTGTCATTTATTTTATTCGGTTTGAAACAATTTAAGACTCAATTTTAAACAATATTTTAAGAATAGTTGGATAAAAAAGACGATGCTAAAATTGAGGTTTCAGGGCGCGGGATTGTACAAAGTTTAACGCCTAGACGCTAGCGCATTAGCCGAATTAAACAAAATAATTTATGAGTCGTTATTTTCAATAACCGATATTAAGCTGATATAACAATAACTAAGACTGAATATCCGCGATAAAAAGGAAATAATATAATATGAACGGAGGTTGTAACAGGTGGGTAAAATCATAAAACCGGGCAGCAAATTAATCACGCATCACTACGCAACGACTTTACAGCCCGTGACACTAATTAATTAGCGTGTGCATACTTCATTTTCAGTAAAGAAGTAGGCAATTTCACGTGCAGCTGATTCTTCACTATCAGAACCATGTACCGCATTAAAACGCATGCTCTCAGCATAGTCACAACGTAACGTGCCCGCAGCTGCATTTTCCGGATTCGTCGTACCCATTAATTCACGGTAGAAAGTGATCGCATTTTCACCTTCTAATACTTGCACCATGATAGGACCAGACGTCATAAAGTCCATTAAAGGTTCGAAGAATACTTTTCCTTTGTGCTCTGCATAAAAACCTTCCGCTTGCTCACGGGTAAGGTGAAGCATTTTTGCCGCAACAACGCTTAAACCACAAGCTTCAATACGAGAATAAATAGCACCAATTAAATTTTTTCTTACTGCATCAGGCTTAACAATAGAAAAAGTGCGTTGAATTGCCATAATTTTTAACCTTAATTTGAGAAGTTTACTATCTTAGTTTGACTATCTAAGTTGAACAGTTCATCGATAAGATAACCTTTCAAAATAAAGGCTACCTTATTAACATTGACTTTAATTGCATTACAATTTTTAAACAAGTGTTAATCGTGAAAGAACAATGAAATACTGCGTTATGCGAACCTTATCTTCCGTAAATCTGATACGTCATCTAATTGATTACATATCAAACTATTTATCGAGTGAATTGAGGTCCAAATCAGTCATCATATTCGTCCCATCATTTGAACTTAGCGGTTCTGGTGTGCTGATATCTGCATCCATTTTATTAGATATGACCTTTTCAAATTTACGTTTTTGCCAAAATTTAATGCTAAACAATATCGCGACAGCTAAAATGAGTAAGGTTAGCAAACTACCTACCACCCACAATAATAAATTCCATTCATTTTCTGATGCTTCTAAACCATCAGCAATCTCATCGGTAGCACTCGCCTGAGATGCTGTTGCTATCGGAATTAACGCACTATCAATAATAATAGGTTTAGGGATAACAAATGCTTCCGATGGCATATTGATAGTAATTTCTCGTCCCGCTTTCGTTGTTGCAAACAAAACCAATTCAATATTATAACCACCGATATGAGTCGGTCGTTCAAACGTATAAACCTGCTCACTCATATTGGCTTCGCCATAAATAATAAAATCATCACGAGGCCCACCATTAACCGATGCTAAACTGCCTTTTATCACAATACTTTCGGGCTGTAACTCTTCAACATCAAAGGTAAGCTTTAATTGTGGATCACTATCGACGAGCAAAGGCAACATTTGGGTTTTTATTGGCCGAGGGAAAATAACCACGTCTTGATTAAAACTACGAGTAAAAGCATTATTTTTTACCGCGACTTCAAACTTATACTTACCGGTGGCTAAATCAAGTTGTAAAAAAGTAGTGAAAATACCATCTTCAGGCACTTCATCGTAAAACACCCCTTTATCGTTAAACTTGGCCAGTTCTTGAGAGGTAAAATTAAAGTTTTCGTCTTCTGTTCGGTTATAACCATAGGCAGTCATAATCAGTTCAGTATCACGTAAATATGTTGTATTAAGGCGCTTTTTCAAGTGGTGTAGTTCACCGCTCACTTTTATACGTTCTCCACTATAAAGCTGAATAGGTAAACGAGTAACTTGCAGTTGTACATCTGACAATAATTGAATACGGTTATCACCTTGGATCTTACCGAGTGCTTGCCAAGGCCCCGGCATTGGATTTTCAATGGTTATAATGTCATGTTCTTTACCTTCAATCCAATGAACACGCTCAGACTTATCCCAAATATAAACCTTACTACCGTCGGGACGAACCAAAATAACCGCTTTAGAAAAACGTTCACGCGCAATAATAAACGTTATTTTCTTAATACCATAATCAACACGAAAGCGGTTATCCAATAACGCGATATCACTTGTCTGATAAACATTAGTTTGATAAACACTTTTAGCTGAAGTAAAAGTACTGATGCTAACAGCACCAATAAATGCCAATAGCAACCAAATATTACGCATTTTTGTCCTTACCTAGTGTACTTGCCACAATGCATCACCAACGATACCAAGTCGTTCATCATGCGCTTTCAATTCATCATCTGTTGCTTGCACCACTTTCAATAACGTTCGGGTTGCAGCAAGTCGACGAATACCATTCCCACCTTGTGAATTAGCACCTTCTTGCGATAAATTCAATTTAGTTTGGCCACCTGTCATAAACAGATAGACTTCCGCCAAGATCTCCGCATCCAGTAATGCCCCATGCAGAGTACGGTGCGAGTTATCAATACCATAACGAGTACACAACACATCTAAGTTGTTTCGTTTACCCGGAAAAAGTTTCTTCGCGATAGCTAATGTATCGGTAATCTTACAAATTTCTTTAGTTTCAGGTAGACCTTTATTTAGTAATCTAAATTCATGGTCCAGAAAGTTAATATCAAACGACGCGTTGTGAGCGACCAGTTCTGCACCATCAATAAAGGCAATAAATTCGTCTGCGATGGTAGAAAAAGCGGGCTTGTCTTGTAAGAATTCATCGGTAATGCCGTGTACCGCGATCGCCTCAGGATCAACCAAACGGTCAGGCTTGATATAAACATGATAAGTACGCCCCGTTGGACGACGATTGAACAACTCAATACAACCAATTTCAATCACGCGGTGACCAATGTGTACACCACCCGCGCCAGTATTCATACCGGTTGTTTCGGTATCAAAAACAATAACGCGACCCGCGCCCTGTATTAACTCTGCATTGTCCAACGACATAAATCTCACCACCTAAATTAAACTGTCGCTATTCTAATATGAATTAGCGTTCGATTCACCTGATACAGTCGTAAAATCGTCAAGAAAGGTTAAGAGAGTTTATGTGGTAATTTTTGTGTCGCCCCAGTCGGCATAAAACGACGATTAGTTCGACTCACTTGCCACCAATTTTTAACGGGAGATATCGGCGTTCGACGTTTACGCGCGACAATAAAGTAAACCGACAAAAATGAAGGGAAATGCATTTGACCGAAACTCTCAGACCACCAAGTTAATGGTTTTTTACCTAGAAAAGACGTAAAGCCAAAGCGTTCATCTTGAATAATTTCAAAACCGAGTAATTCAAGCCAATCTTTAATACGTGCAGGGGTAAACATTCGACCCGACCAAGGAGGGTGGTAACGCTTCACGCCAAGTAGCTTAACTAGACCACATAATGATAGCGGATTATAACCACTTAAGATCAGGTAGCCATCACCCGTTAAGACTCGCTCAACCTCCCGTAATACTTGATGCGGATCGGCAGAAAAGTCCAATGATTGGGTTAAAATACAAGCATCAATACAATTTTCTTGAAAGGGTAAATGTGCAGGATCAATGAATACCCCGCCCACACCTTGCTCTGACGTCGCCGTTACCTGGTGTTGTATACTGCTACCAAAACAATTAAGCTCACCACTTAGCGAACCTAATTTTAGTAAATGATAACCAAATATTTTCGGGCACCAAACATCAAGCCGAGCCTGAATTTGACTCGCAAGCCACCCTCCCATTGGAAGATCGTTCCAATAATGGGGTATTGCTATCTCATGCTTATGATGTGCAGGTTTTATTAACACGGCAATATCCGCTAAAATTTTGTTTTATATATAATTAAAGATAATCCCATAAAGAGAACGATGCAATGCTTGAAGTCATTTCTATACCAACATTTAACGACAATTATGTTTGGTTAATCAAAAATACTGAAAATAATCACTGTTGTATCGTCGATCCAGGCCAAGCCGACGCGGTATTACAGGTTATCAATCAACAGAACTTAATTCTCGATGCCATTTTAATTACTCATCACCATTATGATCATATTGATGGTATTAGTGATATTCTAGCCGCATCAACCCAACCCATTAATATCTACTCATCTATTGCTATCGATGTAGAGGCTCCGGTCACCTTAGTCACCGAAAATAGTCAGTTAAGCTTATTAGATAATAGTTTAGCTTTAACCGTTATGGCGACACCAGGACACAAACGCGAACACGTCGTTTATTATAACCAAGCCATGTTATTTTCTGGAGATACCCTATTCTCGGGTGGTTGCGGTCGACTTCTTGATGGTAACGCGACAGAATTGTTTTCATCACTACAACGTATTAAAGCATTAGATGAAAACATTCATGTATACCCTGCACACGAATATACCCAAGCTAATTTAATGTTTTGCTATGCCGTCGAACCGCAAAATCGCGCACTAAAAAAACACATAGAATATACGGCAAAATTACGTCAGCAAGGACTACCAACCGTACCCAACAGCCTTAAAAGTGAAAAGCAGATCAATGTTTTCTTACGCACCAACGAAGCAACTGTAAGTATGGCTATGGAACATAAACTGCTTGATATACTCACCAGCGAGCAAGCTGTATTCACCGCATTAAGAGCCTGGAAAGATCATTTTTAACCAGAAAATAAGCATACATACACCAAATGATACACTTGCTTTGTTTTCCCTTGGCGATTAGCATATCGGGTTGTTCACTAATATAAGACGAATATAAGACGAATATGAAATTTAAATTATCCATTCCGGTATTGATATTACTGACCGGGTGTCAAATGATACCTGAAGATCGTAGTAACGATGAGCAAACTACTATAACGCCTGTCGTTGCCCAATCTCAAGAAGCCAGTAATAAAGAGAGCGGTTTAGATAGTATTGCAGAAGAAAAAATTGCGAAACTTATTATTGCCGAAGACGTTACAGTCAAGCCAATTGATAATGTTTGGGTGCGTATTTCTGAGCAAATGAGCATTCCGATTCCCGATAATGCGCGTATTGCAAAGCACCGTAATTGGTACTTGAAGCATCCACAGCACTTAAAAACAGTATCACAGCGTGCAGAACCGTTTCTATATCTTATTGTTGAAGAACTCGAGCGTCGTAACTTACCGCTAGAACTAGCGCTATTACCTGTCGTCGAAAGTGCATTTGACCCCTTTGCTTACTCACACGGCAGTGCATCGGGTATGTGGCAATTCGTTCCAGGTACAGCGAAACGTTTCGGCCTCGAACAAAACTGGTGGTACGATGGCCGTCGTGATGTACTGGCATCAACCAGCGCCGCATTAACCTATATGGAATACCTAAACCGCCGATTCAAAGGTGACTGGTTGGCTGCCCTAGCCTCTTACAATTCCGGCGAAGGTCGTGTAGGACGTTCTATTAAGCGTAACCAAAAAGCCGGTCTACCGACTGATTTCTGGTCCCTGTCTCTGCCAAAAGAAACAGAGGCATACGTCCCTAAATTATTAGCACTTGCTGATATTTTACAAAACCCAGAAAAATACCATGTCACGCTGCCAGTAATCGATAATGAGCCTGCAATTCAGCAAGTTGACGTTGACAGTCAAATCGATTTAGCACTTGCTGCTGACTTAGCGGGCATGGAAGTCGCTCAGTTACAACGTCTTAATCCAGGTTTCAACCAATGGGCAACGGCACCAAATGGACCACATACGTTATTAATTCCTAGTGGTAATGTAGAAAAATTTAAAACTGCATTAGCAAGAACGGACGCAAAGGGTCGTCTAAACTGGGTTCGCTATAAAGTGAAGTCAGGCGATAGCCTAAGCGAGGTTGCGCAAAACTATAATACCTCAAGCAAGATCATTGCCTCGGTTAATAATCTAGACAGCAGTACAATCAAGATCGGACAAGCGTTACTTATCCCAATGGCCGCGAAAGAACTCGATTATTATAAATTTAGCGAATCATCACGCATCACGCGCCGCCAAGAAAAACCAGCAGGCCGTTTTAAAGTGGTACATAAAGTGCAACCAGGTGATAACTTATGGGATATTTCACGCGCCTATAAAGTTAACTACAAAAGTTTGGCCAAATGGAATAATATCGCGCCTAGAGATGCACTGAAGGTCAATCAAAAGCTCGTGGTTTGGCAAGGTAAAAAACAAGGGAGCACTAATGGCAAAGGTGTTATGCGTAATATTACCTATAAAGTCCGTCCAGGCGATTCGCTTGCACGTATTGCCAATAAATTTAATGTCAGAGTTAAAGACCTTGTAAGATGGAATGGACTGGCTAATCAGAAGTATATCCAACCAGGGCAAGCATTGCGCCTTTATATTGATGTCACAAAAGTAAATACCTAGTGAAAGAGCTCCTTACGCTATGTATAACTTAAAAAGAATACACGCATAAAAAATGGCTTACGCTAAGATTTAACTCTTAACCGTAAGCCATTTTTATTACGCTTAATTTGCATGTTTAAACACTTGTTAAAACATAAATTATAAACCAAGCATATCGTCTTTCAGATCATCATCAGCAGGTTTATCACCTAACCAGATAGACAACACCGCTTGACGAAAAACGTCGTTATTAATCGTCGATAACTTTTCATTATTTTTATACGTTACTAAGCCTTTGCCTGGCGAACTCACTAAAGTAAATTGATCGCCTTTAGCAATCTCTTCGCTAAACACACTAATGAACTCTGCAATTTCAGCTGAAATTGGCGCTGTATTACCTGCAGTTGCACCATGAAAACCGTCATTAATCGCCGATACCATTTTCTCTGACGTAATCATCCCAGAAATAATATTCAGACGAATTGCACTTACATCTTGGCTTGTTACTATATCTTTATTCACTTTTTGTGTAAATAGCGAACCAACGTACAGATCAATAAAGAATTTACTACGAACACCCGCACCTTGATAATTAAGTGATGCGCCTTCAAGAGATACATTATCTGGAACTGAAACACCTGACACTTCCTGTGCAGCATTTACAGAGAAGCTTAATAGCATTGCTGACGCTAGAGTTGCTAATTTATTCATGACTTAATCCTATGTGGTCAGTATTAAAACTCTAATTTAACCATAAAGAGGGTAGAGCTAAAACTCTAACCACTTTGATTTCGTCAATTTAATACGATTTTATTACGACTCAATTAATACCTAATAAAAAAGCCACTCATTGCTGTAATGAGTGGCTTTTTCTAATTTTACAATGCTAATGTAAAGTAACTACAATACTACTTTTTACATTTAGAATTCCAAATTTCACTGTTAATCTTTTTATCAATTTCAGGGTATTCAGCACTATCAAATGTAGGCGTCTTACCTTCAGCGAGTTGTTTATTGTAATCTTTCGCAACGATGATGACATACTTAGACAACATTAAGATGGCGATAATATTGACTAGTGCCATCAAGCCCATTGATGCATCAGCCATGTTCCAAATCAGAGTTGATTTCGCAACAGCACCAAACATAACCATACCTAAAACAGCAGCACGGAAGATCCATACCATTACTTTTGAATCTCGGTTCAAAAATAAGATACTTGTTTCTGCGTATGAATAGTTCGCAACAATTGACGTAAATGCAAAGAATA
>Ga0209292_1004274_pt1 | contig 15173 bp, 12 predicted proteins | sample GOMGulsemesocosm_2_FD_184634 | JGI IMG/M metagenome (GOLD analysis project Ga0209292, IMG submission 184634) | Methane-oxidizing microbial communities from mesocosms in the Gulf of Mexico - GOM9C Gulf of Mexico (SPAdes) (version 2) | ecosystem: Environmental > Aquatic > Marine > Cold seeps... | reverse complement strand
AATGAACCAAAAAGCACCGCCAGCGATTGCGATGATTAATACTAATAAGGTGATTAATTTTTTCATTTTACTCTTTTCTCCAATTGAGTAGTCCTTGAAATAGAAACGTTCCATTTACCTGATGTAATGTCGATAAACTGTAAATAATGCAGGTAATAGCAGATGATGAAGTTATCAAATAATTGCCAGTAAATATAGCCTGTTAGCAGAAATAAGTGCCTTAAATAGAAAAAGCCGCTTTAAAGCGGCTAGTGCTATGAGTGATTGGGCTTTTGGTAAGATTATTTAATTAAACTTGCCATTTGATCAGCGTGCGTTTTTATCACAGCCAGTGTTGATTTATCGCTATTAAATACTGAGTTTAATCCTTGAGGTTCTTGTGGTGGATCGCCAAAAAACTCATCGCCCTGCTGCCAAATATAATTGTCTCTTGAGGTGCGGGCACTGCCACTCCATGCCCAAAAATTAGTGCCGCCGACATTACCTTGGGCTGAAGCATGTTGATAAACACGGGTAAACATTTCACCAAGTATTTTGTCACGCCACACGGTGCTGGTGCTCGGTGAAAATGAGCCGGCATCGCGTTCTATGCCAAACTCTTCCATCACCATAGGTTTATTTAATGTTTTTGCCATGTCAAAGTGTAGATCTATATAGGTGAAGATCTCTTGTAGTGCTGAATCATAAGTCGCCTGTGGCTTGTTAACATCAAACCAACCCCAATTCTTCGGCCATAAATGAAACGTTGCATAATCGATTGAGGCTAACTGGTGAGCTTTGATAAATAACTCGGCGTCGCGCGCTGTACCCATAGTACCTTCGCTGCCAGTGGTCACTAAATGGTTGTTATCTAAACTATGAATATATTGTGCGCTACTATCTACCCACTGTAAAAACGCTTCAGCGTGCTTGCCGCCGTTAGCATCACTACCGGGTCGAGGTTCATTCGCTAGCTCCCAAGTCATAATTGTAGGATCATCCACATAAGCGATACCGTTAATGGTATTGGTGCGGGTAATTACGGTCTTAATTAACTGGCGAAAGTACTGTTGTGCTTTCGGCATACGATAAAAGCGGGCAGAGTTTTCCATGAAGCCATCCCAATCACCGGTCACGTCAGGATCGAATACCGGCTCACCAGTGAGCCAAGAGACGTACTGCGACATGCCTCCCGACCATTGCCAAAAGTTATTGAGAAACAACACCGCTTTCATGTCACGTTTACGCATTTCATCAAGTAGAAAGTCTAAACCTTCGAAAAAGTCTTGATTATAGTGACCGATAGCATTTTGCATGGCTGGGCGTAATGCCATGGTTAAGTCACTGTTTTCAGACGCTGCAAGCACTCTTAAATTGGTAACACCTAAAGACTTTAGGTGATCTAACTCTTGGATTAATTTTTTTCTATTGCCGTTATGGCGAGTAGCGTTACTGTTGTTATTTGATGCCATCCCCAAGTAAGCGGCATGCCAAAAGTTTGTACCTGCAAAGTAGTAACGCTGATTATTCAGAGAAAATTTACCATTGTTTACGCTGACAAATTTTGCAGATTGTTCGGGTGTTGTTACTAACTCCTTATGCTCAGCGCAAGCAAACAGTACAGTGGTGAGCATAACAGCGATTAGTAAATAATTGCGTTTAAATAACGTCATCTTGATTCCAAAGTTTATAATTTTAATATTTACACTTACCGTTTACTTCAGGTGAAGGATTTATCTTTAATCCTCTCTTTATTTTTAAATTAAGTGAAAGTAAACCGGTTCATTGTTGGTAGGGTATCGTTAATTAATCATTATTTAAACACTTTTATGGAATTTATTTTATTGATTTATATAATTTACTATCTTGATTGTTTTTTAAGATAACGAGTTAAAATTAACTGTAAAAGTTAATTAATGATTGTTAGTATTATCTAAAAGTAAACCGGTTCATAGTTGTGGCTGGCTTAATTTAGTTTTAACTTTAACTTTAACTTTAGTTATCAGTAGTGATGAGATGTGTTTTGAATTATCAACTATTAATAAAAGCAACTAACAAGGGAATATCAATGAAGTTTTTGGCAACACCACGAGGTTATTTGATTATAGCTAGGCTTAATTCAAAACGGCTTTATTTAATGCTGTTGTGTCTAGCACTAATGAGCGCATCTGTCTCAGCACAGAAATTTTCCAATTTGGCTGATACGCCACCAATGGGGTGGAATAGTTGGAATACATTTGCGTGTGACATTAATGAGCAATTAATACGTGATATTGCCGATGTTATGGTGTCATCAGGGATGAAAGAAGCCGGCTATGAATATGTAAATATTGATGACTGTTGGCATGGTGATCGAGATGAAAATGGTTTTATTCAAGCCAATGAAGCTAGATTCCCCTCGGGAATTAAAGCTTTGGCTGATTATATCCACAGTAAAGGTTTAAAGCTGGGGATTTACTCTGATGCCGGTGATAAAACGTGTGGCGGAAAGCCGGGCAGTAATGGTTATGAATATCAAGACGCACTGCAATATGCTCGCTGGGGAGTCGATTATTTAAAATATGATTGGTGTAATACTGAAAACTTAAATTCAGCTGGGGCTTATCGAACCATGCGTGATGCCTTATATTCGGCCAAACGTCCGATAGTTTTAAGTATTTGTGAATGGGGCGATACTAAGCCTTGGTTATGGGGTAAAGAGTTTGGGCATTTGTGGCGTACCACCGGCGACATTATTGATTGTTGGGATTGTGAAGTAGATCACGGTACGTGGTCGTCTTGGGGCATTATGAGAATTTTAGATATGCAAGCCGGCTTAAGGCAATATGCAGGGCCCAATCACTGGAATGATCCCGATATGATGGAAGTGGGTAATAGCATGTCGGTAAATGAAGATCGTGCTCATTTCTCGGTATGGGCAATGTTAGCTGCCCCCTTAATTGCCGGTAATGATTTACGTAATATGTCAGTGGAGGCACAAAGTACCTTAACCAATAAAGGGATGATTGCCATCAACCAAGACTCCTTAGGTATACAAGCCTTTAAACATAAAGTCGTCGGTGATGTTGAATATTGGTTTAAACCTTTAGCCGATAAGTCGTGGGCATTAATGGTGTTAAATCGTGGCGAAAAAGATCAGCAAATCAGCTTAGATTGGCGCGCTGAAAAAGTCATTGATCCGTTCTTTCCGCTTGAAGGCAGTAAATATAACGCCGATTTTAAAAATTCACGCTATCGCATTACGAATGTCTGGGATACCCGTAGCAATGATAAAGTAAAAACCACGGCTAAAGCGTCAACGATAACAGTACCGAGTCATGATGTGGTGGTATTACGGTTAGATAAAATTAGCCTTAACGATAAGCATTGATGTTTGGAAATAACTGCCAATAGTGAACTGAGTGAGCAGTAAGGTAGTGCTCACTTTTTATTTTTAGGTGGTGTAATATTTAGCGTATGTACAGTTTAGGCAAGTTAACGAATCGCACTCCTAGCGCTTAGTCAAATAATGGCTGATATTGTTGGGGGAGTTCGGTCAGCTGGCTGATAAATATATCTTTATAATATATTTCTGCCGCCTCACTTTGTAATTGTATTTTTCCTGCTAATAACGGTGTCGCCACCCCGTTTTTATCAACCGTACGAGAGTCTTTTAATACCATCACCACTTCACCATTAACAAGGTGTAAACTTTTTCCTTCAAAACAGATTAGCTCTAATGTATTCCATGAGCCGGCCGGTCGTTCGAAATTCTCTTTACGTAAAACAAAGCCATTTATAGACTGCTGCGATCCCACTGAACGAAATGGCTGGTTTTCATCAGCGACCGCGTTCATAACATATTCCGGTAAATAGGCACGGATATCTATGGCTGAATTTCCTTGGCTCCAATAATCACCGATATGCCCCTCCATGATTTGAAACTCTTGGGATACCATCCAGCTTCGCCAATATTCTTGGCCATGTTCACCCACTGGGTGATATAGAATTCCGCTATCTTTTAATAAGTGCTTACGCGGGGGAAACACCTTATCACCCCATTTAAACTTTAAGGTGAAATGGTAATTATCATAGCTTTGTTTAGTGGTTAGCCCGCCATAAATTTCACCACTAATTTTTAATATTGGATTATTACTTTGCTCAGACTGAGTAGGTACTGTGGTAAAAATTCCATATTGTTGAGGGTCATCGAGTAGGCCAATCGGTGCTATGTCATTGCCGTGTTTATCTTTAGGAATATCACCATTGTAGCCCGCTTCATGACGATAGCTTAAATAGCCCTGCCATTGGCTTAGCTTGGTATCTAATAAAGGTGACCAACGGGGTTGCTGATGGTCATTACTTGAGCAAAAAAATGAGGTCAACAGCAGCATCAGAGTACAGGACAGGGAAAGTTTCATGGTCAATTCGCTCAATTATTAGAATGATAATTCAAGCATCTCTTATTGGTATAAATGATCAATTACTTTTACTGGTTAGTTGTTGATGATAAATACGAACACAGCGCTTTATGATTATAGCTATGGTGAAAGTTTTGGTTAAGACCATGGTTAAACTTTGGTTATTGCTTTTGGCTGGTACTATTTTCTGCGGATATTGCCATTCTTAATGCTGACGGTAATTCATCAAACATCATTTTAAAGTGTCGACTGAAATAGCTATGATCAGCAAAGCCTGATTGATAAGCAATTTCTGCCACCGGTAATTTAGTTTCAACCAATAAGCGTCGAGCATGCTCTAAACGTATTTGTCTAATAAACTGTTTCGGGGTTTTTACTAAATGTTTTTTAAAGCGTCTTTCTAATGCGCTTACGGATAAGTGGCTGACTTTGGCTAACTGTTCAATGCTGATATCAAGATGAAAGTTCGCGCGAATATATTCAATCGGAATTTTTAACGCATCAATACTGCTTAGCGTTTTTACTGTTTTTTGTAAATGCCGAGTCATGCCGTAGCTGCCAATAATTTTACCATTGACGTCAAATAGTGGTCGTTTAGAGGTAGAAAACCATGCCAATTCACCATCATTATTCACATTCATCTCTAGCCTGTCGGTAACTGTATCACCCGTGATCACCTTTTGATCATCAACAATAAATTGCTTGGCCATATGCGGAGGGAAAAAATCGAGATCAGACTTACCAATAACTTGCTCTGTAGTTTTAAACCCTAAATGTTCAATAAAGAGTTGATTAGCATAGACCACCTTACTGTTTGGATCTTTTATCCAAAAAATAACATCCGGCAATAACTCAAACATCGTTAACAGTTGTTGACTGTGTATTTGATCAAGTATCGGGTGAATTGATATTCGGCTACTCATTTAATACGCTCTAATACTATAATACCTATAGCATAACACTAATATAGTGATTATTAACGCCGAATTAAATGGCATCAATAGCCTTAAATACTTGTAGTCAATATTACCCAAATTGACCTCAATCAAGGTGGGTAAACTCCGTAGCCTTTTGACTTCTCTCTAGGGCTAAACTATCTTTTTATCAGTGATAACGAGAATTTATGTCTATGTCTTTAAGTAAATATATTATCTCAATTATTTGGTTAAACTTGATTTTATCAATGCCCAGTTATGGCTGTGAACAACTAGACGATTTTGAATACCCGGTACTTTTACTTTCAACACCATTCGACCCGAAAGAGACTAAAGCCAATTATGTCTATAATTTATTAGCATTGATCTTACAGAAATCAAACGATAAATTTGGCCTGTGCAAAGTTCATTTGATCGGGCGAAAAGAAGTATTAAAACGACTGGAAATGAACCTCCAACACAATACCTTGATACATGTCACGCCGTTAACGGTTACAGAGCAACGTGACAAACGCTTTATTGCTGTGCCTATCCCAATATATAAAGGCTTGATGGGCCATCGTTTGTTTATGGTTCGTCGCAGCGAAAAAGATAAATTTGCTCAAGTTGACAGTATTGATGATTTAAAATATTTTATTGCAGGTCAAGGGCTTGGCTGGAGTGATGTTGATATTCTTAAATACAATGGCATGTCGGTGACGACCTCGGGTAGTATTAAAACACTCATTGATATGCTGGCTTATGGTCGTTTTGATTATTTTCCTCGTGGTGCCCATGAAATCATCAAGGAATTTAAAACATACCCTAATGACTTAGTGGTACTTGAGCCCTACTTAGTCTTGAAATACCCCAGCATGACGGCTTTATATGTAAATATGAATAAACCGTTATTAGCCAAAAGGTTAACCTATGGTTTCACCAAGGCGGTAGAAGACGGTAGTTTTGATGTGTTTTTTAATACTCAGCCGCGCTCAGTACAAGCATTCGCTCATTTGAAAAATAGAAAAATTATTGAAATATGCAATCCTTTATTACCCGCTTGGGTACCTTTAGATAAAGCTGAATACTGGTTAACACCGTGGTCAATGAAGATAATCAACAAAAAGTGCAACGTAATAGACTAATTTTCGATAACCAAAGTCTTTATCGATAGCCAAAGTCTTATTGAACTGACCGTTATTGGCTATTTACTCAATCACTCTCTGGCTTTAATGTGACTACTATCTGGCACGTTCACTGTCATGCCTATCAATACCTCGCTAGTTAATTATAGAAGAGCTTAACAAACCTACATACTACCCAGCGCCGATTTTGTTGCATACTAAACCGATTTTTTATTAACCAATTAGTACCAGCCTCGATACACTGAAATTAAGTGAATTTTAGCTGCTGAGCTGTAATCGTTCTACTATCTGAATGATCAGCCGGTAGCATTGAAGATAACTTAATTTAACGTAAGTGAGTGATAACAGTGACTAAACGAAAAATACGTATGGGAATGGTTGGTGGCGGAGCCGGCGCTTTTATTGGCGCAGTTCACCGCATTGCCGCACAATTAGATAACCAAATAGAGTTAGTTTGTGGTGCTTTTAGCGCTAACGCAGCGACATCAGTAGCATCCGGGAAAGCACTATTTTTAAATGAATCTCGCTGTTATGCCTCTTATCAAGAAATGTTTGCCAAAGAGGCCGAGTTACCTCCCAGCCAGCGTATGGATATGGTCGCAATCGTGACCCCAAACCACTTACATTTTCCGGTTGCTAAAATGGCATTAGAATCTGGCTTTCATGTGATGTCGGATAAACCGGCTACGGTCGATCTTAATGAAGCCTTAGCGTTAAAAGAAGTGCTTGATAAAACAAACTTACTTTACGGGCTAACCCATACTTACACCGGTTACCCAATGGTGAAAGAAGCGAAAGCGCGTATTGTGCAAGGTCAGCTAGGTAATATCAAAAAAATAGTGGTTGAATATCCACAGGGTTGGTTAGCGGCTAAAGATGATGAAACCAGTAAGCAGGCAGCATGGCGATTAGATCCAGCGAAAGCGGGGATCAGTTGTTGTATGGGCGATATTGGCGTGCACGCTGCTAATTTAGCTGAATATGTTAGCGAGTTGGAAATCACCAGTTTATGCGCCGAGTTAACCACCAATGTTGACGGTAGGTTACTCGATGATGATGGCACTGTGCTGCTACGATTTAACAATAATGCCCATGGGGTGTTAATGGCTAGCCAAATTTCTGTGGGTGAAGAAAATAGTCTTAAGCTGCGCATCTATGGAGAAAAAGCCAGTATTGAATGGTCTCAACTTGAGCCAAATAGTTTACGGATGAGTTTTCCTGATAAAGCGTCACAAATAATTCGTGCCGGTGTTGGTGATATGGCGACAATCACCCAAGCTAATTTACGCACGCCAGCAGGTCACCCTGAGGGATATTTGGAGGCTTTTGCTAATATTTATCAACAATTTGCTCAGCAACTTAATGCTCAAATTGAGCATGTTGATGGTAGCGATGAAGCTGAGTTAACCGCGGTAATGTTAGATGTTCCTGGTATTGATGAGGCGATTCGCGGTATGGCCTTTATTGAAAATGTGGTCGCGGCCAGTCAGTCAGAGTTCAAATGGCATCCCTTTTCGTTAAACCCTGCAGATATAAAACCGCGACGTAGCTAATTTTATAAAGCTAAGTGTATAAACATAAGTATATAGATAACCAACGTTCAGTGAACAGCAAGGATAACAAATGAAAAAAATAAAAGGCCCCGCTATTTTTCTAGCCCAGTTTATGGGCGATACCGCGCCATTCAATGATTTGTCATCATTGTGTACCTGGGCTGCTGGCCTTGGGTTTAAAGGTATTCAATTGCCAACGGATCCTAAACTATTTGATCTTGCACGCGCTGCTGATGATCAACAGTATTGTGATGATATTACCGCGATGGTAAATAAAGCCGGTCTTGAAATCACTGAGCTGTCTACACATTTGCAAGGGCAGCTAGTGGCTGTGCATCCTGCTTATGATCAAATGTTTGATGGCTTTGCGCCTGAGCATTTACGCAACAATCCCTCAGCAAGAACAGAGTGGGCGGTTGAGCAATTAATGTGTGCGGCAAAAGCAAGTGCCCGTTTAGGATTGAAAGCCCATGCTACTTTTTCAGGGGCTTTACTATGGCATACCTTTTACCCTTGGCCGCAACGACCTCCAGGGTTAGTTGAGCTAGGGTTTGAAGAATTAGCGAACCGTTGGTTACCTATTCTTGATGCCTTTGATGAAGCTGGCGTGGATGTTTGTTATGAACTTCACCCCGGAGAGGACTTACACGATGGTGCAAGCTTTGAACGCTTTTTAGCCGCAGTAGATAATCATCCTCGGGCTAATATTTTGTATGATCCAAGTCACTTTGTACTACAGCAATTAGATTACCTTGCCTTTATCGATATTTATCATCCGCGCATCAAAGCATTTCATGTGAAAGATGCCGAATTTAACCCGTCGGGACGTTCAGGTGTTTACGGTGGTTATCAATCTTGGCAAGAGCGTCCAGGGCGTTTTCGTTCATTAGGAGACGGGCAAATTAACTTTAACGCTATTTTTAGCAAGTTAACGCAATACGGCTTTGATGGCTGGGCTGTCTTAGAGTGGGAATGTTGTATTAAACACCCTGAAGATGGCGCTAAAGAAGGTGCGGTATTTATTAACCAGCACTTAATTAATCCAACGGTTAAGGCGTTTGATGATTTTGCTGCGGTTACCACAGATAACGATGCTAATAAGCAGTTATTAGGTTTATAAAATAAGATTATTAACGATTAAAAATCAATCCAGATCACGTGTAAGTTAAGTTGGTCTTTAACCAAGTTACCATAATAAAAATGAAGGAAGAGAACATGTCCAGTTCAACTACATCCTCAGCACAATTGTTTAAAATATGTTGTATTGCATTAACTGTCACCGCAATGACCTTTGCCATTCGTGCCGGCATTCTCGGTCAATTAGGCGCTGATTTTGGTCTGAGTGATCAACAGCTTGGTTGGGTTAATTCAATGGCCTTTTTAGGTTTCCCAATTGCTATGATGGTTGGTGGTGCGTTATATAATACTTTTGGTGCGAAGAAACTCTTAGTGACGGCGTTTGTATGTCACTTAATTGGTTTGGTACTGACAATCTTGGCAACAGGGTTTTGGGGGCTATTAATCTCAACCTTTTTTATTGGTTTTGCTAATGGCGCTGTTGAAGCTGGTTGTAATCCATTAATAGCTGACACTTATAAAAATAATAAAACCGCCATGCTAAATCGTTTTCATGTGTGGTTTCCGGGCGGCATTGTTATTGGCGCGTTAATCTCTAAAATAATGACTGATGCCCAGCTAGGCTGGCAGTTACAAATTGCGGTAATGCTAGTACCTGCCTTGGTTTATGGTGTGATGGCACTTAAAGCAAACTTTCCGAAAGTTGCTGTTATTGGCGGCTCAACCAGTCGTAATTTCAAGGCGTTATTCTCGCCACTGTTTATCTTTATGGCTTTATGTATGACCTTAACAGCCACTACGGAATTAGGCACTCAACAATGGATTGAGCGTATTTTGGGTTCATCGGGCGCCTCTCCAATGCTGATAATGGCGTTAATTACCGGCTTAATGGCGGTAGGACGTTATTTTGCAGGGCCGATAATTCATAAGTTAAATCCAGTCGGCGTGTTACTGGCATCTTCGGTAATCGCGAGTGCAGGCATATACTCTATGAGTATGGCAACTGGCGGTATGGTTTATGTTTCTGCTATTTTATTTGCTCTTGGCGTAACTTATTTTTGGCCAACCATGATTGGTTTTATTGCCGAGAATGTTCCTGAATCTGGTGCGTTAGGAATGTCATTAATTGGTGGCGCTGGTATGTTTGCCGTTAGTATGTGGAACCCGGTTATAGGCAAGTGGATAGACAGTGCACGTGAACAAGCTATTGCAGCTTCAGCGGCCGATGTTGAGTTAGTAGCAGGACAAACAGTATTAAGTAACTTAACTATATTTCCTATGGTACTAGTAGCTGCCTTTGTGGTGTTGTATTTTGTGATGAATAAAAAGAAAACGCCGGAATTAGCAGCCAGCTCATCAGTATAAGGAATTAGTAGATGTCTGAGCAAGATAAGTTAAATAGCGCTAGCAGTATAGCTCCTACGCTGGATAATCAATCGAGACGACAGTTTATTCGTGGCTTTAGTGCCATGGTTGGTAGCGCTACAGCAGCGAGTCTATTATCGACTCACGCTATTGCTGTGGCGGCATCATATACCGCCAACGCTGATAGTGCATTGAGTAAGGGTAAGGTTTTTACTCAAGCTCAATTAACGTCACTAAAACAAGTGTGTAATTTAGTGATCCCTAAAACGAGTACCTTAGGGGCCGGTGATGTTGATACCCATGGTTTTATTGATAACCAATTATTTTACTGTCACGAAGCGCTTGAACAGCAAGCGATGGTGCAGGTGCTATCGCTCATTGAACAGATGGCACAGCAGCAATTCTCTATCGCCTTTAATCAATTAGCTTTTGATGACCAATTTCACATGATTAATGCCCTAGATCGCGGGCAAGGCTCATTTACTGCCCAACAACGCCATGACTTCAAGTCGTTAAAAAAATTAATTTGTTTTGGTTATTACACCTCTGAAGTTGGCGCCTCTCAAGAGCTACGCTTTGATGCTATTCCTGGTGGCTTTAAAGGCTCTATCCCTTACAGTAAGGATGATGCTAGTTGGGGTTCAAAAGGGTTGTTTTATTAGTTTCTGTAAACAGGGACGGTAGTAAATAAGATAGAGTGAGAGTGAATTTATGAATGACAATATATATATAAACAAGAGCAGCGAAGTGTATGATGCTATTGTAATTGGCTCAGGTGTTTCTGGTGGTTGGGCAGCCAAAGAGTTCTGCGAGCGTGGTTATAAAACCTTAATGATTGAAAGAGGGCGCGTAGTTGAACACCGTAAAGATTATGTCGGAGAAAACAAGCGACCTTGGCAACAGCCTTTTCGTACCCGTATCGATAATCTGCTAGTACAAGAGCAGCATAAGATTCAACAACAATGTTATGCCTTTACTGATGCCACCAAACACTTTTTTGGCAACGACAGAGACTTACCTTACACCACGACACCAGGTACAGAATTTAGTTGGATAAGAGCCAATCAACTGGGCGGAAAATCGCTATTATGGCATCGTCAATCTTATCGTTTTGGTGATTATGATTTTGCCGCCAATAAGCTTGATGGTTATGGTAACGATTGGCCAATAAGAACACCGGATATTGCCAACTGGTACAGCTATGTTGAAAAGCATGCTGGTATCAGTGGCTCAAAAGAAAATTTACCAAACTTACCTGATGGTGAGTTTTTACCGCCGTTTGATATGACCGTCCCAGAACTGGCGATTAAAGAAAAGTTCGCGAAATTATACCCCGATAGAGCTTTAATTATGGGGCGTGCTGCTCACTTAACCAAGCCGAGCAAATTACACGTTGAACAAGGCCGGGTGCAATGTCAGGCGCGTAATGAATGCCAAGCTGGCTGTTCATTTGGCGCTTACTTTTCTACACAAAGTTCAACGCTTCCCGCTGCTGCTGCCACTAATAACTTACATATTGCACCAAACAGTGTGGTTGAAAGTTTAATTTATGATGAAAAAAGTAATCGAGTTAAAGGGGTACGGGTTATTGATAATGACGATTTATCACAACGTGAATACTTCGCTAAAGTCGTATTTGTGTGTGCTTCAACTATCGGCTCTACGCAAATATTGATGAATTCTACCTCGAAGAAGTTCCCTAATGGTATTGGTAATAGCTCAGGGGTGTTAGGGCATTATTTAATGGATCATAATTATAATGCCGGTGCCCGTGGCGATTTTGATGGTTTTGAAGATGAATATTTTTCAGGTAGACGTCCTAGCGGTTTATTGGTGCCGAATTTTTATTACAAGCCCGATGCAAAGCGTAAATTTTTACGGGGCTATGCACTCGCGGGCGCAGCATATCGTGAAGATTGGCGTAGTACTCAGCACCAAGATGGTATTGGTGTTGATTATAAAAATAGCTTGAAGCAGGCCGGAAAGTGGAAGTTTGGTTTACATGCACAAGGGGAAATGTTACCGCGTTTTGAAAATCAAATGCGACTACACCCTACCCTTAAAGATAAATGGGGCATGCCACAAATAGAGTTTGACTGCCAGTTTAGTGATAACGAGAAAAACATGATGATTGACGCCTCCGAAGAAGCCGAGCGCATGTTAATTGCTGCAGGCCTGAGCAACGTTACTCGCTATGTTAGTAATGGTGCACCAGGGCTGGCAATTCATGAGCTAGGCACTGCGCGAATGGGGAGTGATCCGAAGACATCGTATTTGAATAAATTTAATCAAAGCCATGAAGTCCCCAATTTATTTGTCACCGATGGCGCTAGCTTTTGCTCAACTGCGGTACAAAATCCTAGTTTAACGTTTATGGCCTTAACGGCGAGAGCGGTTGATTACTGTACTCAAGAAATGAAGTCGTTAAGAATGTAGACGTTACAAGTTAAGTCGTTAAAAGTTAAGTCGTTAAAAATTTGGTCTTTAAACATTAAGAAAGAGTGATGGAATGTTAACAATACTGAACAAGTTAAATCGTGTGAAAAAATTATTATTATCGAGTGTAATCCTTATGCCACTGTTATTCGTGAATGAAGTCTCTGCCAAGCAACAGCGTCAGTATCAGGTGCCGCAATTAAGTGTGCAACTGTGGTCAGTGCGAGCGTCACTAAAAGCAGACTTTAAAGGCACCTTAACTCAGATCGCTGCGATGGGGTTTGCTGGGGTTGAGTTTGCGCAAGATATGGGTGAATTTAAAGATGATGCGAAAGGGTTAAAGCAATTTTTAGCATCGCTTAACCTTAAAGCGAGTGGTGCGCATGTCTCGTTTGAACAGTTAAATACGAAAAACTTTAGTGAAACCATTGCCTTCTATCAAACGTTAGGGGTTGATTCGCTAGTGATTGGGTGGGATGAACGGGCGTGGCATCCGCAAGGCGTGAAAGAAATAGTTAACTTGTTGAATGACATTGATGACAGAATTTCTCCTTATAACATTAAGGTTGGCTTTCATAATCATGCTGAAGAATTTGGCACTTTTCAAAATGACACCTACTGGGATTATATTGCGACGAGCACTGGTGACTCGGTAGTATTGCAACTTGATGTTGGTTGGGTAACAGCTGCTGGTTTGGATCCTATCGCTTATATAGAAAAATACCCAAACAGAACCTTAACGACCCATTATAAAGCGTGGGTTAGTGAAGAGAGCAAAGATAGCTTACCGATTATTGGCCAAGACAGTGCTGATTGGTTGAATTTATTAAAGACTAACATTGCCGTTGGTGGTACCAAATGGATTGTGGTTGAGCAGGAAGAATATCCTAATGGTTTAAGTGAATTAGCCGCGTTGAACCTATCAAAACTAGGTATTGATGCGTACATTAAACAATTGTAATAATGCTAAAGAGATAAGTAATAACAAGCATTACTGATAAGCACTGATGATCACTAATGATTATTAATAGTCAATAACTTAGTACGGTAACTACAACGATGATAACAATAAAACCTAACGGGCTACTTCTGAAAGCGCTCAACCTAAAAAACATAACCAAGCAATTAGTCTTCCTCTTAGTTGTTGTCGGAATTATGCTGATGAGTACCCTTGCTTCGGTCGCTCAAGCAAAGCAATTTAAAGTACTGTTATTTACTAAAACTGATGGCTGGCATCATAAGTCAATCCATGAAGGGGTAGGGGCTTTACGTAAAATGGCCGATGCGCATTTTTTTGATTTGGAGTGGCATGAAGATGCCAGCAGAATTAATGATGACAACCTTAAACAATTTGATGCCATTATCTTTTTACTCACTACCGGCAATGTGCTTAATGATGCTCAACAGGCGGCGATGGAAAAATTTATTCAGTCGGGTAACGGCTATGTCGGCGTTCATAGTGCTGCCGATACTGAATATAAATGGCCATGGTATCAGCAGCTCGTTGGTCGACATTTTATCATTCACCCAACCATTCAAACGGCTAAATTAACGGTTGAAAACCGCAGTTTTCCTGGCTTATCAACCTTGCCTGATGAGCAATTATGGACCGATGAATGGTATCAGTATAGTGCGCCGCAAGTTGATGATCTACAGTACTTATTGTCAATTAATGAGCAAAGCTATGATGCTAAAGCAGATTGGGGACATGTTAAAGGCGAGGGTATGGGTAACTTTCATCCCGTTGCTTGGTATCACCACTATGATGGTGGTCGCTCTTTTTACACCGGCTTAGGTCATGTAGCAGCAAATTATGAGAGCCCAATGTTTTTGGCGCATCTTTATGGCGGAATATATTGGGCGGCGACAGGAAAAGGTATGGCGGAGCAGTAAGTAATAAGCTACTTAGCAAAGAAATTTAAACTGCGTGTTTAAATTTCTTTTCTTTAGTACTTTTTGATCGTTCTTTGAAATACACGTTTGTTAAAAACTATTATTAAATAACGCTTTTAAAAGATATCCAGTAAACGAATATCAATAATCAACACGGCATTAGCACCAATCTTACTACTATTGCCTTTTTTACCCCAGGCTAACTCTGGCGGTATAACAAATTCATAGCGCTCACCTAACGCCATATATTGCAAGCCTTCTGTTAAACCATCAATAGCTTCTGCTACCGTAAATTTATCTGGGCAATTGGTTTTATAGGTATCGGCAATCACCGAGCCATCGGTGAGCAGTATTCGCTGGTGTATTTCGACACTATCATCAAGGGTCGCTTTTTGAGGCTGTTGTGGCTGA